>Ga0105047_10002300_pt1 | contig 34173 bp, 16 predicted proteins | sample MAT04_FD_78384 | JGI IMG/M metagenome (GOLD analysis project Ga0105047, IMG submission 78384) | Freshwater microbial communities from Lake Fryxell liftoff mats and glacier meltwater in Antarctica - MAT-04 (megahit assembly) | ecosystem: Environmental > Aquatic > Freshwater > Ice > Liftoff... | reverse complement strand
TACCAGCAATGCCGGCGCCTGCCCGAAGCGCTGGCCGCCGGGCGCAAGGCCATCGAGGTGTCGGGCCGGGCCTGGGCGATGTACTCGGTGCCGCTGATGGTGGCCAACTACCTCGTCGAAGACGCGGCCGAACTGGCGGCGCTGCACGCCGAGGCCGGCGCGGCGCTTGCTGCCGAACTGCCGCTGCAGTGGGCGCCGGCCATCACGCCGGCCATCACGCCGGCCATCGCGCCGGCCGTCCCTGCGGCCCCCGGGCTGCGTCGCCTGCGCGTGGCCTATGTCTCGGCCGATTTCATCAGCCACTCGGTGGCCTTTTTCATGGCCCCGCTGCTGCAGCACCACGACCGCACGAAGTTCGAGGTGTGGTGTTACTACAACCGCGGCTGGGGCGACGAGACGACGGCGCAGCTGCGGGCCTGCGCCGACCATTGGGTGGAGTGCGAGCACCTGTCGGACGAAGCGCTGGCCCACCGCATGCGCGCCGACGGCATTGACATCCTCGTTGACCTCTCGGGCCACACCTCGGGTGCGCGGCTGGGGGTGCTGGCGCGCGGCGCTGCGGCGCTGCAGGTCAGCTACCTGGGCTACCCGACGGTGACCGGTGTGCAGGGTGTGCACCACCGCATCACCGATCACGTCATCGACCCCGGCGACCAGCCCGACATCGGCAGCGAGCGGCCGCTGGTGATGCGGCGCTCGATGTTCTGCTACCGCCCGCCGGAGGCGCGCGAGTGCCCGGACGTGGCGCCAGAGCCGCCATCGCGCCGCGGGCCGGTCACCTTCGGCTCGTTCAACAACGTGGCCAAGCTCAGCGACCGCACGCTGGCGCTGTGGGCCCGCGTGCTGCACGCCGTGCCGGGCTCGCGCCTGCTGCTGAAGGCGGCGGCGGCGGGCGACGCCGCCACGCAGCGCAGCATCATTGAGTTCATGGCCGGCCAGGGTGTGCAAGCGGCACGGCTGGAGATGCGCCCGCGCATCGGCGACCGCCGCGAGCACCTGGCGCTGTACGGCGAGGTCGACGTGGCGCTGGACAGCCACCCCTACAACGGCGCCACCACCACCTGCGAAGCGCTGTGGATGGGCGTGCCCGTGGTCACACGCGCCGGGCGCACCCACCCTTCGCGCATGGGCGCGTCCATCCTGGCGGCGGCCGGGCAGGCCGGCTGGGTGTGCCACGACGACGACCGGTTCGTGGCGCTGGCCGCGGCGCTGGCTGCCGACGAAAGCGCCCGCAGCGAATGGCGTGCGCAGGCACGTTTGCGCCTGCGGCGCAGCGAGCTGATGGACGAGGCCGGGTTCGTCGCCGCTTACGAAGTGTTGCTTCTGCAGGCCTGGCAGGGTCGCGCGGTACGGCAGGTCTGAAGCGCGGGCCGGAACCGCCGGCGGCGGCCCAGGTTGACGGCGATATCCCCTGGAACAGGGGTGCAAGCCGCGCCCGCGGCAGCGCGGCGTAGTCCGAAACCACTATGCCGGGGCCCCGGAGAGGCGGAACGATGTCACGCACGGCGCCTAAGGTCAGAAGGTGGAAGGAGTGCGGCAAGCGCAAGCAGAACACCGGTGCACGGCCTAGCCGTTTGGGGCTACGGCGTGCAGGCAGTGTGAGGTGCATCACGACACACAGCCTCCCTAAGCTTGTCCGCAGTCGAGTCTGGCCCGGGTTTCCCGGGGCGGCCGATGCAGCAAGGCACCTCGGGGGTCGGTCAAGCCCGCGTTTCGCCGAGTTGGAACCACAAGGTCTGATTCAACCCAATGGAGAGAGAAAGCATGAAACTGAAACTCAAGATGGTGGCTATCGCTGCCGCGCTGGCCTCGCTGGCCGGTGGCGCGCAAGCCGACCTGACGGACGCCTCGGCGCAGAACAACGGCAGCTTTTCGCTGATGGCCTACAACACGGTGACCTTCGACTGGTACATCCGTGACCTGGGCTACCTGCTGAACGAATTCCTGCCCACGGGCATCACCACCTCGGTGGCCGACAACAACCAAGGCAACTCCCTCGGCCCGAACCCGGCCGCCGTGGGCGACAAGTCGCCCGAGGCTGGCCTGCTGATCAACGGGAGCGTCAAGTCGAATTTCAGCGACCCCGCCTTCGCCACCTGGCTGGGCACGCAGAACGCCCCTGACGTGAAGTGGATGGTCGGCTCCTACGACCTGGCCGCGAACTCCACGCAGCTGAGCACGAAGCGGATGATCGTCTCGTCGACCACCGTGGGCGAGACCTTCACCAACCTCATGGTCGACAACTTCACGGCCTCCGGCGCCTGGGGCGGCCTGTTCGGCTTCACCAACCCGATGGTCCTGTCGAAGACCGGCACGATGATGAACACCGCGGTCGCCGTCAACGGCTTCCAGTCGTTCAACGGTCAGGGTGGCGTTGGCGAAAGCGCCAACCTGTACTACGCCACCCGCTCGACGTTCTTCGGCAGCGGCCTCACTGCACCCAATACGAAGGCCTTCGGCAACAGCCTGAACCTGGCGACAGTGACGCTGGAAGCCGACGGTGACTTCATCTACTCGCTCGACTCCGCTGTCGCGCCGGTGCCGCTGCCCCCGGCCTTGTGGCTGATGGGCGCCGGCCTTGCCGCCATTGGCGGCATGGTGCGCCGCCGCCGCGCCGACGCGCAGCAGGCCTAAGCCAGCAACTCCCCGGGTCTTCCCGCTGGCCGCCCTGCGCGGCCGGCTGGGCGGAGCCCTGTCGACCCCTTTTCGGAAACACTGTTCCTGAAACCCTTCAAAACCTGAAAGTATGGACATGAAACTGAACAAGCTCGCCCTCGGCGTCGCCGCCATCGCCGGCATCTCCACGATGCCCGCCTTCGCGCTGACCGCCAGCACCTACAACGCGACCAACGCGATGGAAATCTACGTCTCGGGCGCGACCGCCATGGACGTGGGCCTGGAGAACGCCTCGCTGTCGATGTGCGTCGGCGGTACCGCGCACAAGTACACCGTCAGCAATCAGTCCGTGTGGCTCTGCACGGCCGACGGCACCAAGATCGGCGGCCTGGCCGGCCGCACCCAGCTGGCCGTGCACAAGCACTCGGTCGGCGGCTCAGGCAACGGCGTCGCGCCGATCAACAACAGCATTCCGCTGCCCTTCCTGGACTTGGTGAAGATCGCCTCCGGCTGCGCCGCGGCCACCGCCGCCGGCACCAGCATCGCCTGCACCGAGGTCAGCAGCACACTGACTACCGTGCAAGTGGCCCCGCTGGGCATCAGCGACGTCGAGCCGCAGTTCTTCGGCGCCCCCACCGGCACCTACACCAACCTGCTCATCGAGCCCCTGGCCACCGTGATCTTCGGCTTGCCGGTCACCAACGTCGCCTACCAGGCACTGCAAGCTGCCCAGAACCTCACCGTCGGTTCCACCAACGCCGCGGACATCCCCACGCTGCCGGAAACCGTGGTGCGTGCCATGTTCACGCAAGAAGGCCAGAGCTGGAGCGCGCTGACCGGCGCCACGCTGACCAACGACACCGTGTACGTGGCCCGCCGCGCCGACAGCTCGGGCACGCAGAAGACCTACGAGGGCGTCATCGTCCGCACGGCCAACGGCTTCCCGGCCGGCAAGAGCTGCTACACCAACCTGCCCGCCTTCGTCGCCGGCCCCGCTGCGCTGGACAACAACGCCGCCGCCAACGCGTGCAACGGCAGCAACCTCATCGTCAACAACAGCGGCTCAGGCCAGGTCGCGTTCTGCCTGAACACGCACAACACCGGCAGCCGCGGCGCGGTCGGCACCCTGACGACCGAGCTGGTCAACACGGCCGGCTGGAAGCATGTGCGCATCAACGGCAAGATCGGCAACTACACCAACCTCAAGGAAGGCACCTACCCGTGGTACGGCGACGCCGCGCTGAACACGCGCATGTTGCCGGCCATCGACGCCGACCATGGCGCCTACAAGATCGCCTTCAAGGCTCTGTTCGCCACCCAGCCCATCCTGCACCCGACCTTCGGCAGCACGGCGACCGACGACGGCAAGGCGGGCACGATCGGCCTGAACTCGGTGACCGGCCAGACAACCGGCAACCCCTGGTCGCGTGCCGACTCCAGTGGCGCCGTCGACAACTGCCGCCCGGCCCTGCCCGTGTTCTGATCGCGACGCTCCTGACGCCAGCCCGAGGCTGGCGTTCCGGTCTCGCTTGAGGGCCGGCGCACTTCAAGAAGTGCGCCGGCCCTTCTCATTCAGGGCGGGTCAATGTGGCGCGCTCAGGCCTGCGGCGCCACCGCGAAGCACTGCGGCAGCTGGCCTGCCCGCGCGCGTGCGGCCATGGCCTCGAAGGCGGCTTCCAGGTGGCGCGTGTAGCGGGCCGTGTCGTACAGCGCCGAGGCGCGCACCTGCGACTGCAGCCTCTGGCGCAGCCCCGTCAGCAGGCCGGGCTCGGTGGCCAGGCGCAGCGCCAGCGCCTCGTAGGCGCCGAAGTCGTGTGTCACCAGTTCAGGCAGGCCCACCGCCTGCAGCAGGCTCGCACCCACGCGGCTGGGAAAGCTGCGCCCGGTGCAGGTCAGCACCGGCAGGCCCGCCCACAGGGCATCGCTGCCGGAGGTGTGGGCGTTATAGGGCCAGGTGTCGAGGAACAGGTCGCACAACTGCAGCCGGCGCAGGTGGTTCGCGTTGGGCCAGGGCGGCGCGAAGTGCACACGCTCGGGCGCGACGCCGCGCTGCTGCGCTTCGTGCCGCAGGTTGGCCTGCAGTTCGGGCTTGTCGCCGTAGAGCAGCAGCACGCTGCCGGGCACACGCTGCAGCAGCCGCATCCAGACATCGAACACGGCCGGGATGATCTTGTAGGCGTTGTTCAGGCAGCAGAAGACAAAAGCGCCTTCGGGCAGGCCGGCTTCGGCATGTGTGGCCGGCTCGGCCGCCACGGGCCGCGTGCTGTCGTTGGGCTGGTAGCTGTCGGGCAGCCAGACCACCTGCTCGACGTAGTGCGCGCGCTCGGCTTCGGGGATCACGGTCCGGTCGGCGATGACGTAGTCAAGGTAGGGCGCGCCGACGGTGCCCGGAAAGCCCAGGTAATTCACCTGCAGCGGCGCCGGCCGCATCGAGAACACGCCGGTGCGGGCAAGGCCGAAGAAGCCGTTGAGATTGACCAGGATGTCGATGCCCTGCGCGCGCACCTGGCGGGCGGCATCCAGGTCGCTCAGGCCCTGGATGCCGTGCACCCGGCAGGCGGCCTCGATGCGGCGGCGGCGTGGCCCGCCGTCGTCCCAGCCGGTGTCGAAGGCATGCACTTCGAAGCGGCTGCGGTCGTGGCGCTCCAGCACCTCGGTCAGCAGCATGGCCGTGGCCTGCTCGCGGAATTCACCGGCCAGGTAGCCCAGGCGCAGCTTCGGCCCCTGGCCGATCACGGCTGGGGCCAGAAACTGCGGCCGCGGCGGGTGCGTGCGCGCAGCCTGCGCCACCGCGGCGGCGCGCAGCAGGGCCGGGTCGGCACACCAGCCCTGCAGGCCGAAAGGCTCGGCGTCGGCCCGGCCGGCCTGCAGGCGGCCCAGCACGTGGGCCTGCAGCTTGTCGATGTTCAGCCAGTCACCCATCAGGTACTTGCAGTGCAGCAGCCAACTCGCGAGCAGCGGGCGCTGCGGGTCCTTGTGCAGCATCTGTTCGTAGACGAGGGCAGCGTCCTCGAACTGCTTCTGGTCCACCAGCACACGCGCGAAGCGCTCCATCACTTCCAGGCGCCCGGGATCGATCTGCAGCGCGCGCGCCAGGCTCACCTGCGCCTCGGCCGGGCTGCGCAGGTGCGACTGCACCACCCCCAGCACGGCCCAGGCGTCGGCCGACGCCGGAAACTGCTTCGTGGCTGCTTCGAAGACGGCCATGGCCTCGTGCGTGCGGCCTTCCTCCTCGAGCATCAGCCCGGCGTGCAGCTGGCTGAGCAGGCGCCAGTGCGGCTGCGCCGGCTCCAGCGCCGCCGCGCGCTCGAAGTGCGGGCCGGCCTCGGCGCCGCGGCCCAGGGAGCGCAGGCTCTGCGCCAGCTCGACGTGCACCGCCGCGGTGTCGGGTTGCAGGCGCAGGGCGGTGGCGAAACTCTCGACGGCTTCGGCGTGGCGGTCCTGCGCGGCCAGCGCCTTGGCCAGCGCCGCCTGCAACGCGGCCTGCAGCGCGGCCTGCAGCGCGGCATGCGGCGCGGCCGCAGTGGGCGAACTGCCCAGCGCCACGCGCAAAACCACCTCGGCGTGGCGCGGGTCGCCGGCGGCGATGAGTTGAATCGCGCGCGCCAGGGCGGCGGCGGGGTCAGGCGATGAAGGGGATCGGGCGACAGCGTGCATGGGCTTCTCCGGGCAAACCGGCCGCGGCGGGTGCCGGGCTGCACCGCACTTCTAGCCGCGCATGCGGTCACCCTGATGACAGCCCGCGGCGGCGTGCGCGATGGTTCCTACGGACTGCGCCGTGCACCGAACTGTCACGCGCGATTTCCAGAATGCCTGCTTCACTTGTCTCCGCCCGCTGCCCAGCGCGGGCCCATCGGGTTGCGCTGTGCCGAAGTTGTCTTGCCCCAGTTCCCAGCCCGAGGTGTGCCGCCCGCGGCATTCGGCCGCGGCCATCGCGGCGGCCATGGCGGCGCTGGCGCTGGCCTGTACGCTGGCCCCGGCGCCGGCCTGCGCGCAGCCGATCGCCGCAGCAGCCCCGGCGGAGGATGCCAGCCCGGCCTTCGAGATCCTGGAGTACGTGATCGAAGGCAACACCGTGCTGCCCGTGGAGGCGGTGGAACGTGCCGTCTATCCGCACCTGGGCCCGGCACGCCGCTTCGATGACGTGGAGGCGGCACGCAAGGCCCTGGAAACCGCCTACCGCAGCCTCGGCTACGCGCTGGCCAGCGTCGACATCCCGGAGCAGCGCGCCGACACCGGCGTCATCCGCCTGCTCGTCACCGAAGGCCGGGTGGCGCGCACGCGGGTCGTCGGCGCGCGCTACTACTCGCAGGGCTACATCCTCGAACGTGTCGCCTCGGCGGCCGAAGGCCAGGTGCCGCACCTGCCCACGCTGCAGGCCCAGCTGCTGGACGTCAACCGCAGTGCCGACCGGCGTGTCGTGCCCGTGCTGCGCCCTGGTCGCGAGGCCGGCAGCACCGAGATCGACCTCAATGTCACCGACAGCCTGCCGCTGCATGGCAGCCTGAGCCTGAACAACCAGGCCAGCCGCAACACCAGCGCTACGCGCCTGCAGGCTGCGCTGAGCTACGACAACGTGCTGCAGCGCGACCACAACCTGGGGCTGCAGGCGGTGGTCTCGCCCGAGTCGCCGGGCGAGGTGCAGGTGCTGAGCGCCACCTACTCGATGCCGCGCGGGCCGGCCGGGCTGGCGGCGCTGAGCTTCAGCTACACGCGATCCGACAGCCAGGTGTTCGCCGGCGTCGGCGGCACGCAGCTCTTCGGCACGGGCAACATCTTCGGCGTGCGCCGCAGCGTGGTGCTGGAGCTGGCCGACCAGAGCTTCCAGCTGCTGACGCTGAGCGCCGAATACAAGGACATGCTCGACTCGGTGCAGGCCGGGGCAGGCGCCGGTTTCGACACCCCCATCACCTACCTGCCGCTCGGCATGGGCTGGACCGGCGCTTTCCGCGCGCCGCAGGGCGAATGGCAGCTGGGCGCAACGCTGTCGGGTGGCCTGAGGGGCCTCGTCAACGAGCAGCAGGAGTTTTCCGACAAGCGCTACCAGGCCAAGGCGCAGTACCTGCTGCTGAAGCTCGACGCGCGCCACACCCGCACGCTGCCCTGGTACGGCCTGCGCCTGCGCGCCCAGGCCGATGTGCAGCTGGCGCCGGCGCCCATCATCTCCAACGAGCAGTTCGTGGTCGGCGGTGCGAACAGCGTGCGCGGCTACCTCGAGGCCGAGGCCGTGGGCGACCAGGGCCTGCGCGGCTCGCTGCAGCTGGCCACGCCCGACCTCGCGCCGCGCCTGGGCTGGCCACTGCTGGCCTCGGCCAGCCTGCATACCTTCGTCGACGGCGCGCTGGCGGTGCTGCGCCGGCCGCTGCCCGGGCAGGCCTCGCGCTTCCGGCTGCTGGGCGTGGGCCTGGGCGGGCAGCTCAGCACCAAGGGCAGCTATCCGATGAGCCTGTCGCTGGAGCTGGGCTGGCCGCTGCTGAAACACGACAGCCTGGGCAGCGACGGCCTGCGCGCGCACGCCAATGCGTCCGTCGGCTTCTAGCCGCAACGCCGCCACCGTTTCCGAGATGCCCATGCGCCCCCACCGACCGCCCTGCCCCGCCACCCTGCACGCCGCCGCGCTGGGCGCACGCCGCAAAGTGGCCCTGGCCGCAGCGGCCTGCTGCGGCGCACTGTGGGCGGGCCTGGCCGGCCCGGCGCTGGCACAGGGCGCCGGCGGCATCCTGCCCCCGGCCATGCTGCCGCAACTGCGCGGTGTGGTGGCCGGACAGGCGGTGGTGAACGCGCCGGCGCCGGGGGCGGCGTCAGCGCTCATGACCATCGACCAGGCCTCGCTGCGGGCGGTGCTGGACTGGCGCAGCTTCAACATCGGCGGCGCGGCCGAGGTGCTGTTCCGCCACCAGCAGGGCAGCGCCGCGAGCACCCTGAACCGCATCTTCGACGCCAACCCCAGCGTCATCCAGGGCCGCCTGCGCAGCATCGGGCCCTCGGTGGATGGCCAGCCGACGGCGGGCGGCCAGGTCATGCTGATCAACCAGAACGGCATCCTCTTCGACCGCGGCGCGCGCGTGGACACGCAGTCGCTGCTGGCCTCGACGCTGAACCTGGCGCTGAGCAACAGCCAGTTCTGCGGCGGCAACCTGCTGCAGTGCAACAGCGGCGCGCCGCTGACCGCGGGCGGGTTGACGACACCGGCCTTCACGGGCGGCTACGACGACGCCGGCAACCCGCTGGCGCTGCGGCCCGACGGGCAACGGCCGGGCAACATCGGCATCGGCAGCTTCGGCGCGCCGGCGGCGGCGGCGCCCGTGATCCAGTCGGGCAGCGGCGGCTCGGTGGTGATGGTGGCCTCGCGCATCGACCACGACGCCGGCCTCATCGCTTCGCCCGACGGGCAGGTGGTGCTGGCCGCCGGCAGCAAGGCCTACCTGGCCGTCAACGCCGATGCCAGCGACATCACGCTGCGGGGTCTGGTGGTGGAGGTCGAGGCGCACAAGGAAGGCGCCGGCCTGAACCTGACCAACCTGGTGCGCAACGCCGGTGAGGTGACCGCCGACCGCGGCAACATCACCATCGCCGCGCTCGCCATCAACCAGGAAGGGCGCGTCTCGGCGAAGAGCGCGGTCCAGCGCAACGGCTCCATCTACCTCAGCGCGCGCAATCTGGGCGGTACCGGCAGCGGCTCGCTGCGCCTGGCCGCCGGCAGTGTGACCGAGGTGATGCCCGACGGGGCCGACACCGCGACGCTGCCCGAGAGCAGCGACTACGCGCCCTTCCGCGGCGAGATCCGCGCCCGCGGCAGCGTGATCGAGAACCACGGCGTGCTGCAGGCCGCAGGCGGCCGCATCGGCATCGAGGCCACGAACGCCGCCGACCCGGCGGCCGCCCGTGTCTACCTGGGCGACGGCAGCGTCACCAGCGTGGCCGGCATGTGGAGCGACGTCGACCCGGCACGCAACCTGGCCACGTTCCGCGTCACGTCCAACGAACTCAAGAACGCGCCCGACCAGAAAAACGGCATCCTGCTCGGCGCCACCGTCACGGTGGACCTGGGCGCGGGCAGCAACATCCTGGCGCTGGCCGGCTACCGCGACGCCGTGCCGCGCACGGTGGCCGAGAAGGCCGCCGTGGGCGGCGAGCTCTCCATCGGGTCGACGGGCGCACTGATCGAGCGCAGCGGGGCCACGCTCGATGTCTCCGGCGGCGGCTACCGCTACGCCGACAGCCGTGTCGCCACCACCACGCTGCTGGGCGAAGACGGGCGCGTCTACGACATCGCCACCGCACCGCAGCAGACACGCCTGGCCGCGCAGCTGGACCGTGCCGAGTTCGCAGACGCACGCTGGGGCCAGACCACGAGCGTGCTCAACCTGACACTGGCTTCGGGCAGCCTGCGCGCCGCCTACGTGGAAGGCCGCAACGGCGGCACGCTGCGCCTGGGCTCGGGCGCCGGCCTGGTGCTGGACGGCAGCCTGCGCGGGGGCGTGACCATAGGCGAGCGCCAGTTCGACCGTGCCCCCACCGGTGGCACGCTTTTTGTCGGCACCGGCCTGCAGCCGCTGTCGCTGGACCTGGTGGACCAGCCGCCCGTCACCGTCACCTTCAACCCGGAAGGTCAGCGCCTGGGGAACGTGCTGTGGCGCCAGCAGGGCGGCGACACGCTGGGTACCGGGTTCGGCGCCGGCAGCGCGCTGAGCACCGCACAGCGCGAGAACATCCTGCTCGGCGCGGACCAGGTCTTCGGCGCGGCCCGCAGCAATGCGAAGGGGCGCGAGGAGACCGGCTTCGCCAAGGTCGAGGTGAACGCCGACGGCCGCATCGTGCTGCCGGCCGACGTGCGCCTGCAGTCCGACATCGGTGCCAGCCTGACGCTGCGCGCGCCGCTGCTCGACCTGGCCGGCGACATCTCGCTGCCCGCGGGCAACCTGCTGCTGGCGCCGCAGCTGGAAGGCGGTGTCGACCTCATCGACAACAGCCTGCTGACGCTGAACGAGCGCCTGCTGGTGCGCAGCAGCGCCAGCCTGTCGGTGGCGGGTGCCTGGATCAACCAGAGTGGCACGGGCGGGCAGGCCGTCGGCGAACGCCTGCCCAGCGCGCGCCTGGGAACCGGCGGCAGCCTGATGCCAGCCTCCGCCGGCGGCAGCGTGCTGCTGCGGCTGGTGGACGAAAGCTTCCAGACACGGCTGGAGCGCGGTGCCGTCATCGACGCCAGCGGCGGCGCGCTGCTCGACGCCGGCCGCCGCGTCAGCGGCGGGCGCGGCGGGCAGATCACGCTCGCCCAGGGCAACGCCAACCAGACCACCTCCGACTGGATGCAGGCCGAACTGCGTGGCCACGCGCTGGCCAGCGGCGGCAGCCTGACCTTCAACCTGAACCGCGCCGTGCTGGCTGGCGACGACGCCAACGGCACGCTGCCCGCCGACACCACGCGGCTGCTCGCCGGCCAGTTTGCCGAGGGCGGCTTTGCCAGTGTCACGGTCAACGCCGCCAACGGGTTGCGGGTGGACGATGGCGCGCAGCTCGTTGCGCAGCAGCGCAACCTCGTCGTCGACACCGCTGCGGCGCTGGCGCTGCCTTCGGGCGCCGCGCTGCGCGACGTGGCCCACGTGCAGTTGCTGCCGGCGCACCAGCGCGCGCCGGCCAGCCTGACGCTGGCGGCAGGCGGCGGCGCGCTGCAGGTCGGTGAAGGTGCCGCATTGCTCGTCGACCCGGGTGGCAGCCTGTCGTTGGTGGCCGCCGCGGGGCTGGAGGTCGACGGTCTGCTCTCGGCGCCAGGCGGGCGCATCACGCTGTCGCTGCGCGGCAGCGAACTGCTCGAAGCCCCGCCCTTGCGTCTCGGCCACGACGCCGTGCTGTCGGTGGCCGGCACCTTCGTGCCGACCCCCAGCGACAGCGGCCTGCTGCGCGGCAACGTGCTCGGCGGCGGCAGCATCACGCTCGAGGCGCGGCAGGCCGGCATCCTCACCGAGGCCGGCTCGCGCATCGACCTCAGCGGCATCGAGCAGCGTGTGTTCCAGGCCGACGCCTCGCAGCAGGACGAGGCCTTGCGCACGACGACCCTGGCCGGCCACGCCGGCACGCTGCAACTGCGGGCCCAGCGCACGCTGGTGCTGAACGGCGAACTGCGCGCCGCCGGCCCGGGCAGCGCGGCCGGGGGCAGCCTGGCCGTGGAACTGCTGCGTCCCGACCTGCAGCAGAGCCTGCCGCCGGCACAACGCCTGGTGGTGGCGCCAGGCGGCGTGGACGCCGCGCCGACGGCCGGCGTGGGCCGCACCACCAGCCTGCTGGACGGGGCGGCCCTGCAAGCGGCCGGCTTCGAGAAGCTGCGCCTGCAGTCGGAAGACGTGGTCGAATTCCAGGGCACCGGCACGCTGGCCTTCGAACGCGGCATCCGCATCGACGCGCCGACGCTGCGCCTGGCGCCCGAGGCCCAGACCACACTGCGCGGCGCGACGGTGGCCATCGGCCAGTCGCTGGGCCCGCGGACGCAGCAGCAGGACGCGCTGGCCCGCATGGTGTGGACACGCGACGAGACACGCGCCCAGCCCGCCACCCCGCCGCAGGCCGGCACGGGCGTGCTGACGATCGACGCCGGCACGGTCGACTTCTACGGCAGCAGCCGCCTCGATGGCGTGGCGCTGGCGCGTGTGCAGAGCCAGGGCGACGTGCGGTTCATCGGCCGCGAGGTCAACCTCAACCCGGCGCAGGGCAACGACCCGGCGCTCATCGTCCAGGCCGGCGCGCTGCGCACGGCGGGCAACCTGGAATTCAGCGCCAGCCAGCTCTACCCGGCCACGCGCACCCGGTTCGAGGTGCAGGCCCTGGGCAGTGGCAGCTACCTGCTGGTGCAGGGCAACGGCCAGACCGCAGGCGACGTTTATTCCGTGGCCGGCGCGCTGTCGCTGCAGGCCGCACAGCTCGTGCAGGCCGGCACGGTGCGTGCACCCGAAGGCGCGCTGGAACTGCGCGCCAGCGAACGGCTGGAACTGGCCGCGGGCAGCCTCAGTTCGGTCTCTGGCGCCGGCCTCACCGTGCTCTACGGCGGCACGCTGGATGGTGTTCAGTGGCGCTACGTCGACGGCAACCAGACCAACTCGCTGACCAACCCGCGCCTGCTGACGGCCGTCTCGCCCGCCGGCAAGCGCGTAGCGCTGAGCGCACCCGACATCGTCGTGGCCGGCGGCGCCGAGCTCGACCTCAGCGGCGGCGGCAACGTGCAGGCGGTGGAATTCGTGCCCGGCAATGGCGGTGACACCGACATCGCCAACGCGGCCGACACCTACGCCGTCATCCCGCGCTCGCGTCTGGCCGGCGTGCCCTACGACAGCTACCAGCAGCTGGCCGGCGGGCGCGACCCGGGCGCCGGCTTCACGCTCGGCAACGCGCGCGACGCCGTGCTTTACGACAGCGTGGACATCGGCCCGGGCGCGCGCGTGCCGGCGGGCGAGTACGTGCTGCTGCCCACGCGCTTCGCGACCCTGCCCGGCGCGTTCCTGGTGCAGTTGCAGACCGGCAGCGCCTACCGCAACCTGCAGCCCGGCCAGACGGCCACGCTGGCCTCGGGCGAGACCGTCGTGGCCGCGCACCGCACGGCCATCGGCACGGCGGTGCGGGAGTCCCAGAGCGTCGGCGTGGTGGTGCTGCCAGGCGCGGCGATCAGCCGCTACAGCGACTACACGCTCAGCGGCGCGCAACTGCTGGCCGCCCAGGCCGAACGCGCCGGCAACGCGGCGCCGCCCGCCCCATGGGATGCCGGGCACCTGAGCCTGCTGGACGCCAGTGCGCTGACGCTGGCCGGCAACTTCCTGACCGGCGGCGCCATGCTGGACGGCCGCAACGGCCGCAATGCCGAGATCGACATCACCGGGCCGCGCATCGCGATCGTCGCCGCAGTCGACCCGGGTGCCTGGGCGGCCGGCACGCTGCAGATCAGCAGCGCCACGCTGTCGGCGCTGAACGCCAGCGTGCTGGTGGGTGGCACACGCACGCTCGAAGGCGACACCACGCGCATCACGACGACGGCCTCGCGCGTGAGCGTCGCCACCAGCGCGGCGGCGCCGGTGGAACTGCCCGAACTGATCATCAGCGCACTCGAGGGCATCGACATTGCCGACGGCAGCGTGCTGCGCGCGGTGACCGCGCAGGGCACAGCCGCGCCGGCCACGGCGCAGGTGCTGGGGGCCGAGGCGTCGGGCGCGCTGTTGCGGCTGAGCAGCCAAGGGCAGGCCAGCATCGACCGCGGCAGCTTCAGCGCCGCCGCGGGCGACCTGGACATCGCCGCAGGCGCCGTGCTGCAGGCCAGTGGCTCGATGCTGCTGGACGCCACGCGGGCCACACGTTCGGCCGGCACGCTGCGCGTCGGCCCGACCAGCGGCCTGGCCGGCGGCGCGCTGAGCCTTTCGGGTTCACGGGTGAGCCTGGGCGAGACGGCCGCGCTGTCACCCGCCACCGGCGGCCTGGTGCTGTCCAACGCCGACCTGGCAGGCTATGCCAGTCTGGGTGAACTGACGCTGCGCGCCTACGAGCAGATCGACCTCCTGGGCAACACCAGACTCGGTGCGGCGACGCTGGGTCGCCTGACGCTGGACACGCCGTCACTGGCCGCCGTGCCGGTGGGCGGCGTGGCACAGGCCAGGCTGAGCGCGACCGAGCTGCAGTGGCTGAACCGGTCCGCCGCGCAGGGCACGGCCACGGGCGGCTCGGGCCAGTTGCAGTTCGATGCCGCGCGGCTGCTGCTCGGCGATGGCGACAAGGCCACGAGCGGCTATGGCGAGGTGACACTGGCGGCCACCGGGGGCCTGCAGTTGCAAGGCACGGGCGGCCTGCACGCCGGCGGCCAGCTGAACCTGGTGACGCCGCTGCTGCAGACGCTGGGCGGTGCGCAGCAGCGGCTGGTGGCGGTGGACGAGACCGCGCCCGGCGCGCCGGTCTACGGCCGCCTGCAGCTGCGCGCCGCCGACGGCGCACCGGCCGCCACGCCGCCAGAGGCTGGCGCCACGGCCCTGGGCGGCCGCCTGCTGCTGCAGGGCGGCGAGGTGGATTTGGACACGGCCGTGGCCGCACGCTCGGGCAGCATCACCGTGCAAGCCAAGGGCGGCAGCCTGCACCTGGGCGCAGGGGCGGCGCTGGACGCCAGCGGCGCCAGCGTCGACTTCAGGGGCAGTGTGGCAGCCGCCGATGGCGGCAGCGTCGCGCTGCAGGCCGGCAGCGGCCGCGTGGAGATGCTGACGGGCAGCCGGATCGACGTCTCTGCCGCCACCGAAGGGGGCCGTGCCGGGCTCTGGACGCTGCAGGCCGCCGAGGCGGACCTCGCCGGCAGCATGCGCGCAACGGGTGCGGCCGCAGGGGGCTCGGCCCAGATCGACCTGGGCCGGCTGGCCGACTTCTCGGCCCTCAATGCCCTGCTCGACACGGGCGGCTTCACGGAACAGCGGCAGCTGCGCCTGCGCACTGGCGACCTGCGCGTGCAGGCCGCCGACCACGTCGACGCGCGGCGCGTGAGCCTGAGCGCCGACGCCGGCCGCATCGAGGTGCTGGGCACCGTGGGCCGCAACACCAGCGCAGGCGGTGCGCGCCTGGAACTGCACGCGGCGCAGGGCCTGCAACTGGCATCCGGCAGCCGGCTGCTGGCCGCCGGCACCGGCACGGCCGCCCGCGGCGGTGAGGTGCGCGTCGACACACGCGGCGGCGCATTGGCCTTCGACAGCGGCGCGCGCATCGATGTGCGGGCGGGCGAAGCCGGCGCACCCGGCGCCGTGGTCTTCGGCAGCGCCCGTGACGCCAGCGGCGCCAGCGGCGTGGTTACGCTGGCCGGCGAAGTGCTGCGCCACAGCACCACCTCGCTGGCCGCCGTCGGCAGCAACAACACCAGCGATGCCGCCACGCGTCCGGCCAGCGTCGATCTCGAACTCACGCGCGTCTACCGCGGCGGCGAGGTGCCGGCGGTGATCGGCGCGGCGCAGATCGCCGCCTGGGCCGCAGACCACGAAGCCTTTGTCGGCAGCCTCGCGGGCTCGCCGCTGATGGCCGGCTTGCGCGACGAAACCGGCGCCGCAGCCGGCACGCGTGTCACCGGGGCCACCGAGCTGCAGGCCGCCGGCACGCTGACCCTGGACGCCAACTGGAACCTCACGCAGTCCAGCTGGCTGGCCGCCGGTCTGCCCGGCACCCTGACGCTGCGCGCCGCCGGCGGCCTGCGCCTGCAGCAGACCCTCGGCGCAGCGCAGACGCCCAACCTGCCGGCCACCAACGCCAACGCGGCGAGCAACAACAACATCAACCTCGCCAACCATGCCATCGTGGCCGGCGACACCTGGCACATCCGCCTGGCCGCCGGTGCCGACCTGGCCGCGGCCGACCCGATGGCCACGTCGGGCACGGCCGCTGACGGCCACCTGGTGCTGGCCGGCGCGCAGGCCGGCGTGCGCACGGGCACCGGCAACATCGACCTCGCGGCCGCGGGCGACATCCGGATCGAGCAGCCGGCATCGGCCATCTACACCGCGGGGCGCATCGGTGCGGCCGACACGGCCATCAACGGCAACAACCGCTGGGCCGTCGACGGCGGCAGCATCTCGATGCGCACCGGCGGCTCGGTGCAGGGCCCGGCCGACGTCCCCGACCTGTGGGTGACCGACTGGCTGCGCCGCCCGCGCCAGACCGCCACCGAGTTCACGCGCGACGGTGCACTCACCGATTGGTGGAGCTACCGCCCACGCTTCCAGCAGGGCGTGGCCACGCTGGCCGGCGGCGACATAGAGGTGCAAGCCGGCGGCGCGGTGCTCGACCTGCTGTTTGCGCTGCCCACCAGCGGCCGCACCAGCGTCCTGGGCAACACGCGGGCGGTCGACGTCAGCGGCGGCGGCCATCTGGTGCTGCAGGCCGGTGGCGATGTGGACGGTGCGTCCTTCCTGCTGGGCCGCGGCACCGGCCGCGTCGCGGCGGGCGGTGGCCTCGGCAGCAGCCAGGCGGTGCAGGGCTACCTGATGGGCTACAGCAGCGGCGCCGTGCCCGAGCAGGCCAGCCTGGCGCTCGTGGCCGGCGGCAACGCCGTGCTCCAGAGCGTCGACAACCCGACCTTCATGGGCATGAACCCGGGCGCCGGCGCAACGGGCCCGAGCTTCCACCCGACGAACGCGGCCACGGCCTCCCCCAGCAGCATTGCCACCACCTTCTTCACCTATGCCGCCAACAGCGAAGTGGCGGTCACGTCGAAGGCCGGCGACACGGCCGTGAACGGGCAGCTGGCGCGCGCGAGCGACGCTTGGCGCTCCATCACCAGCCTGAACGTGAACAACCGGCCGCCCAGCGGCACCACGGCCTTCCCGGCGAGCCTGACGCTGCTGGCCCTGGGCGGCGACGTCCTGGGCCCCGGTGTGCTGGAGCAGAACCGGGGCACGCCCAACCTCATCAAGACCTGGCCTTCGGCCACGGCCAGCCTGGTGGCGCTGGCGGCCGGCAGCGTGCGCGAGCTGGGCGTGGAGGTTTCGGACCTGTCACCCGTGTCGCTGGTCACGCCGGGGCAGAACTTCGGAATCTCGCGCCTGCAGCTCAACGGCAGCAGCGACTTCTTCAACACGGGCGCAAAAATCTCGGTGGAGCTCAAGCCCATCACGCTGGGCCGCCTCACCGAGCGCTCGGCGCACTTGCCCCCGGGCCTGGTGGCGCGCAGCGCCGCAGCCGGCGGCCTGCACTTCGACGTGCAGGCGCTGGAAGGCAGCATCGTAGGCGAGACCAGCCCCGCGCTCTACCTGCCCGCACGCAGCCGCGTGACCGCCGGCCAGGACATCCTGAACCCCAACCTGCAACTGCAGAACCTGCAGCCCAGTGACGTGAGCGAGGTGCGCGCGGTGCGGGGCCAGCTGGCCAAGGGCCCCGGCGTCGGCGGCATCGAGATCGCCGGCCCGGGCCGGCTGCTGGTGCAGGCCGGCGGTGACATCGAACTCGGCAACTCGGTGGTCAGCGCCAACGGCATCATCGTCGGCGGACTCGTCGCCACCGGCAACACGCGCAACGCGCTGCTGGCCAGCCCCGACAGCGCACGCCTGACGGTGATCGCCGGCGTGCCCAGCGACGTCGACCTGGGGCGCATGGACAGCACCTATGCGCGGGTGCTGGCACTGAACCGCGGCAGCGACCAGATCAGCTCGCTCTATGCGCAGCTGGCGATAGACCTGGAGAGCACGGCCGGGCGCGACGCCGTGCTGGCCGCCGGCGGCGTCGCCGATCTGGTGTCGCGCAACGCGGCCTATGCACGCCTGACGACACTGGACCAGACGGCGCCCGAGGCCCTGGCCACCTTCCAGCGGCTGCTGCGCACGGACCGCCTGCCGTTGGCCGGCGCCGACGCCGCCGCCGCGGCGGCCCTGCTGACCCTGCTCGGCCGCGAGGACGACCTGGCACGCCTGGGACAGGCCCGCAGCCTGCGCGAGTTCCTGCAGCCCGGTGGCGGTGCCGGCGCGGGCGCCGGCGTACCCAGCCTGGGCGGCACCGTGCTCGATGCCGCCGCGCTGGAGCGCTACGTCGCCCTGAGCGAGCGCTACCCGCAGCTTTACAGCGGCGCGCTGCTGCGGCGCGCCAACGGCGCCCGGCTCACCGGCACCGGACCGCTGGTCTTCGACGCCATGCTCGAGGAGGTCGTCGCCGGCCTCGTCGGTGACCCGGCCGCGCGCAGCGGCAACCTGTACACCTTCCAGACCTCGGTGCAGACGCTGGGCGGCAGCGACATCGACCTGTGGGCGCCGTCCGGCGACATCGTCATCGGCCTCACCACCCCCAACGCCAGCCGGCCGGTCGGTGTCGTCACCAACCAGGGCGGTGCGGTGCGCAGCGTGCTGTCGGGCAACTTCAGCATCAACCAGGGCAAGCTGCTGACGGCGCAGGGTGGCGACATCCTCGTCTACTCGGCACTGGGCAGCATCGACGCCGGTCGCGGTGCGAAGACGTCGCTGTCGACGCCGCCACCACAGCGCCGCCCGATCCTGGACGCCCAGGGAAACCAGGTGGGCGTGGAGGTGATCATCCCGGCCAGCGCCACCGGCAGCGGCATCCAGACGCTCAGCTCCGACCCCGACGGCCTGGGCCCGGCCGTGGCACCCGCCGCGGGTGACATCTACCTCTTCGCACCGGCCGGCAAGATCGACGCCGGCGAGGCAGGCATTCGCAGCAGCGGCAACATTCTCGTCAACGCCCAGGTGGTGCTGAACGCCAGCGACATCAAGGCCGCTGGCGTGTCGCAGGGGGTGCCGCAGGTGCCCTCGGGCAGCCTCGCCGGCACGCTGGCCGCTGCTGGCGCCAACCCGCAGGCCGGGGGGCCGTCCGAAGACAAGGCCGCCAAGGCTGCCGAGCAGGCCGCGCGCCAGGCGGCTGCGGTGAAGCAGGCGCCCAGGCCCACCGTGCTGACGGTGGAGGTGCTGGGTTTCGGCGACAAGAACTGCAAGGAAGACGACAAGGAGTGCTTCGCCAAGTAGCCGCGCGGGCAGTCGATATGAACCGGTCCTTGCGCATCCTCAACCTTATCCGCTCGGTGAACCCCGTGCACGGCGGCCCCGCGGAAGGGGTGCGCCAGAGCGTGGCTGCGGCGCGCGAACTGGGCCACGTCGAGGAGGTGCTGACGCTGGACGCGCCCGCAGATGCCTGGGTGGACAGCTTCCCGGCGCGCACCCATGCCCTGGGCCCGGCACGCGGCAACTTTGGCTACACACCGCGTCTGCTGCCCTGGCTGCAGCGGCACGCGGCGGACTACGACGCGCTGGTGGTGCACGGCCTGTGGCAGTTCCACGGCGTGGCCGCGCGGCGCGCCGCGCTGGCCAGTGGCCGCCCCTACCTCGTCTATCCGCACGGCATGCTGGACCCCTGGTTCCGCGCCAGCAGCCCGGGCAAACACGCAAAGAAGTGGCTGTACTGGCTGGCGGCCGAGCGCGCGGTGATCCGTGATGCCGCCGGCGTCATCTTCACGACCCAGGAAGAGGCGCGCCTGGCGCCGACGACCTTCCGTCCCTACGACGCACGCCCCGCCGTGCTGGGCTACGGTCTGGCCCTGGACGACGGTGCGCGCCGGAGCAGCGCCGAGGACTTCCTGCGCAGACATCCGGCACTGAAGGGCCGCCGCCTGCTGCTGTTCCTGGGCCGCCTGCATCCGAAGAAGGGCTGCGACTTGCTGGTGCGTGCCTTCGCCGAACTTGCTTCGCAGGACCCGCGGCTGCACCTCGTGATGGCCGGCCCCGACGCCACGGGCCTGCAGGCCGGGCTGCACGCGATGGCGGTGGCCAGGGGCGTCTCGGAGAGGATCACCTGGACCGGCATGCTCGAGGGGCCCGCGAAGTGGGGCGCGCTGCGCGCCGCCGAGGCCTTCGTGCTGCCGTCGCACCAGGAGAACTTCGGCATCGCGGTGGCCGAGGCGCTGGCCGTGGGGACGCCTGCGCTGCTGTCCCGGCAGGTCAACACCTGGCGCGAGGTCGTCGAAGCCGGCGCCGGGATGGCCGAGGCCGACACCCTGCCTGGCACCGTCGCGCTGCTGGCGCGCTGGTTGTCCCTGTCGGACCGGGAGCGCCTGCGCATGCGCGCGGCCGCGCTCGCCTGCTTCGAACGCCACTTCCACAGCCGCGGCTCCGCGCAGCGCCTCGCGGCGCTGGTGCACAGCCTGCAGGCTGCGGCCGGCCACCCTGCCTGAATCTTCGCCGATTCACAGCCCTGCAACACAGGACACCGACAGTGACCGGTTTCACCTTCCCCGCTTCCATCCCCTTGCCCATGAAGAAGTCCGCACTCGTTGTCTTGATGCTGCTGCTGCAGGCCCTTGGGGCCACGGCCGCCTGGGCGAACTGGAACCCGGACTGGACGCGGCGCATGAAGGTCACGCTGGACACCTCGCCCGCCGGCCTGGCCCTGACTGCGCCGGTCGAGAACGTGCCCGTGCTGGTGCGCCTGCACACGGGCAACTTCCAGTTCCTCGACGCGAAGCCCGACGGCAGCGACCTGCGCTTCATCGCCGCTGACGACAAGACGCCGCTGAAGTTCCACATTGAACGCTACGACGGCCTCAACGAGCTGGCCTTCGTGTGGGTGTACCTGCCGAAGCTGCAGGCCGGCGCCAAGGACGGGTACGTCTGGCTCTACTACGGCAACGAGAAGGCCGCGCCGGCCAGCGACGCGAAGAGTGGCCACGACGTGGCGCAGGCCCTCGTCTATCACTTCGGCGAGAACGAGGCCACGCCGCAGGACGCCACGGCCAACGGCAACCACGCCGCACGCATGACGGCGCGGCCGTCGCCTGCCAGCCTGGCCGGCGCAGGCGCGCTGTTCGACGGCAAGGGGGAGATCGCCATCAACGCATCGCCCACGCTGCAGGCCGGTGCGGGTGGCCTCACGGTCTCGATGTGGCTCAAGCCCACGGCGCTCGACGACGCCACGCTGTGGCGGCTTGGCGAAGGCCCAGCTGCGCTCAGCCTCGGCCTGCGAGGTGGCAGTCTCGCGCTGCAGGCCGGCGCCGGCAACACGGCGACCGGCGGCACCCTGGCGGCGGGCAGCTGGCAGCACGTGGCACTGGTGGTCCAGAACGGGGTCACGGTCTACCTGAACGGCACCGAGGTCGCGCGCAGCAACGCCACCCCGGCGCCTCAGGCCGGCCCCATGGTGGTGGGCCCGGGCTACAAGGGCGAACTCGACGAGTTCACGGTGGCCAGCACGGCCCGCAGCGCGGACTGGCTGCGCGTCGCAGCGGGCGGGCAAGGCCCTGGCCAGAAGCTGATCGGCACGGTCGCGGCCGAGGCGGGCGAGTCCGAGGAGGGCGTGTCCTACCTGCGCATCCTGCTCGGGGCGGTGACACTGGACGGCTGGATCGTCATTGCACTGCTGGGCGTGATGTTCGTCATCAGCTTCTGGGTGATGATCTCCAAGGCCTTCCTCGTGCGCAGCCTGGCGCGCGACAACGCGCGCTTCATGGCCCAGTTCGGTCGCATGATGGAAGGCGTGAGCCCCGGCCAGGCACCCGCCGAGCGGCAGCAGGCCGAGCAGGAGGCAGCAGCCCTCCACGGCCGCTCGCCGCTGTACAGGCTCTACGCCGCGGCCATGTCCGAGGTGCACACGCGGTTCGACAGTTACCAGCGCAGCGGTCGGGCCCTGCTCCTCAACGAGAGCTCGCTGGCGGCGATCAAGGCCACGCTCGACGCCCGCCTGGTGCGTGAGTTGCAAGGGCTCAACAGCAAGCTCGTCGTGCTGACGGTGTCGATCGCCGGCGGCCCTTTCCTGGGGCTGCTGGGCACGGTCGTCGGCGTGATGATCACTTTCGCGGCCATTGCTGCCGCGGGCGACGTCAACGTCAACGCCATCGCGCCGGGCATCGCCGCAGCGTTGGTGGCCACGGTGGCCGGACTGGCCGTCGCCATACCGTGCCTGTTCGGCTACAACTTTCTCACCACACGCATCGGCGAGATCACGGCCGACCTGCAGGCCTTCGTCGATGAACTCGTGACGCGCATCGCCGAGAACCACACCGCGTGATGCACGCCGCCCCCACGCGACCAGGAGCTGAGCGATGAAGATGCAAGCCTCGGGCAAGGCCTACGACGAGATCAACGTCGTGCCCATGCTCGACCTCAGTTATGTGCTGCTGGTGATCTTCATCATCATGACCACGGCCTCGGTGCAGGGCATCAAGGTCAACCTGCCCAAGGCCAGCGCCACGCCCAGCCTGGCCAAGCCGCAGACCAAGGCCATCACGATCCGCGAAGACGGGCAGATCTTCCTCGACACCTACCCCGTGACGCTGCAGGAACTGGAAGACCGGCTGCGCCAGCTGAAGGCGGTGAACCCCAGCTTCCCGGTCGTCATCAAGGGCGACGCCAAGGTGTCTTACGAGAAGGTCGTCGACGTGCTGGACCTGATGGGCCGGCTGGACATCACGCAGCTCGGCCTGGTCACTCAGCGCCTGGTGAAGTGAGCGGCGCGGCCCGACCTGCCATGTCACCTTCGGCCTTCGAAAGCCTGCCCGCCGAGCGCACTCCCTGGATGGGCCGCTTCGTGGGCGGCGCCATCGCGTCGCTGTTTCTCGGCGGGCTCGCCTGGTTCATCGTCGACAACATCGGGTCGAAGAGCCAGGTCCGCAAGCCTACCGTGCAGCAAGTCGCCGTGCTGCGCCAGCCGCCGCCACCACCGCCCAGGCCGCCCGAAAAGCTGCCCGAACCTCCGCGCGTGAAGGATGAGGTCAAGATCGACCAGCCCAAGCCCGAGCCGATGCCCGACAAGCCGGCTGACGCTGCACCTGCCGACAAGCCGCTGGGCGTGGACGCCGATGGCAGTGCCGGCAGCGACGGTTTCGGCCTGGCCGCCAACCGCGGGGGACGCGACATCACCACCATCGGCAACCCCGGCGGCGGTGGCAGCGGCCGCTATTTCACGGGCTTGCTGCAACGCAACTTCTTCGACGCGCTGGCGCGCAACCGCAATGCACCGCAGGACGAATTCAGCGTCGTCGTTCAGGTCTGGATCGGCGATGACGGGCGCATCCAGCGCACGCAGATCGTCAACGGCAGCGGCAACGGGTCCCTGGACCGTCTCATCGAGTCCACGCTGGCGGACATGGCGGCCTTGCGGGAGCTGCCGCCCAGCTACCTGCGCCAGGTGCGGCTGCGCCTGAATCGCCGGGCCTGATGCGCCGTGCATCCCGGCCGCTGCCTCCTAGACATCTTCGATCGACTCCACATGAACCGTCTTCCGATCTCCGCCCGCCGCTGGCACGGCCGCCTGGCCGTCCTGCTGGCCGCATGCAGCCTGGGAACCCCGGCCTGGTCGGCGGATGCCGACATCGAGCGCGTGCGGTCGACGACGGCGCGCCTGATCGGGCAACTCGTCGAGCAAGGGCTGCTCACGCGCGAACGCGCCCAGCTCCTGCTGAAGGAGCTTGAAGGCAGCGCCGGGGCGGTGGCGGCCACACCGGCGGCGCCCGCACCTGCCACGGCGCCCCCTGCGGCCACGCCCCCAGCGGCCGCTGCCAACACCGTTCGTGTGCCGTACATACCCGAGTTCGTGCGCCAGCAGATGAAGACAGAGATCCGCGACGAACTGGCGGCCCAGGCGGCGCGTGAAGGCTGGGCCGGCGCGGGTGCCGTGCCCACCTGGGTGCGTGGCCTGCGCGTCGAGGGCGACCTGCGCACGCGGCTGCAGGCCGACAACTTCGACGCCGCCAATGCGGCTGCGATCAGCATCACGGAGACCAACCGCACGCGCACGCTCACACTGGCCAACACCACGGTCGACCGCCAGCGCCTGCGGGTGCGCGCCCGCCTGGGCGTGAACTTCGATCCCGATCCGCGCTGGAGCGGCAGCCTGCGGCTCACCACCGGCAGCACCACCGATCCGCTGTCTTCCAACCAGACGCTGGGCACCTACGGCAACCGGTTCACGTCCAGCTTCGACCGCGCCTTCATCCGCTGGCGCGCGAGCCCCGACGCCAACGTCGTGCTCGGCCGCTTCGGCAACCCGTGGGTCGGCACCGACCTGGTGTGGGCCAATGACCTGTCATTCGACGGCGTGGCCGCGCAGTGGACGCCAGCGCTCGGAACCTGGGGCCGTGGCTCGCTCACCGCCGCCGCGATGCCGGTGCAGGAGGTCGAACTCGGCAGCGACAAGTGGCTGTTCGGCCTGCAGGCCGGCGTGGCCTGGCCGGGCAGCACACGCTGGTCTGCGCGGCTGGGCTTGGCGTACTACCACTATGCCAGGCTGAGCGGCCGCGCCAACAGCCCCGGGTCCAGCCTTGCGGACAGCAGCGCGCCTGCCTTCGCGCAGAAGGGCAACACCTACTTCAACATCTCCTCGGACCCCGCGCGCCCCCTGCTGGCACTGGCGGCCGACTACCGGCTGGTCAACCTGACAGGGTCGTTCGACCTGCTGACCTTCGGCAACAAGCGACTGGTGCTGACGGGCGACTGGGTGCGCAACATCGGCTACGACCGGGCTTCCGTCTCGGCACGGTTGGGCACCGCCGTGGAGCCCGCGACCACCGGCCTGCTGCTGCGCGCCTCGCTGGGGGATGCCGAGGTCGACGCGGCCGGCAAGTGGCAGGCCTTCGTGTCCTACAAGCGCCTTGAACGCGACGCCGTGCCCGATGCCTTCACCGACAGCGACCTGCGCGGCGGCGGCACCGACGTCAAGGGCTATGTGCTGGGGGCCAGCTACGGCGTGGGGCGCCAGAGCGCACTGAGCCTGCGCTGGCTGGCGGCCGACTCGCTCAGCGGCGCACCGCTGTCGATGGACACGGTGCAGATCGACCTGCTGGTGCGCTACTGACATGACATTCAGGATGGTGCGCTCCGCCAGGCCCCGGAGGACACGATGAACCGACTCTCAACAAGCTCCCTGCTGCTGGCGGCGGCTGCCTTGATGGCGGCACCCGCTTGCGCACAGGGCGACCGGACCACCGAACGCGCCGCGCGGCGACAGCAGTTGCAAGTGCAGGCCTTGCAGCAGGAAGTCACGCAGGCCAAGACAGAGACGCAGAAGGCAGAGCAGGACCGCGCGGCGGTCGAACAGCAACTCAAGGACCGAGAGCGCACCGCCGGCAGCGCACTGCGTGCCAGCCGTGAACTTGCCGAGCGGCTGAAGGCCGTGGCGTTCGAGAAGGAGGCCCTGGTGCAGCGCGTCGCCGCACTGGAGGCGCAGGCGGCCGAGCATCAGCGCCAGTCCGAGGAAGCACTGGCAGCGAAGTCCCGCGACCTGGAACAGGCGACGCGCGCCCAGGAGCAGCGCGGTGTGGAGAGCGGCCAATGGCAGCAACGCCACGCCGAGCAATTGCGCCTGGTGGGCGAATGCAGTGGCAAGAACGAGCGCCTGCTCAAGCTCAGCGGCGAGTTGCTGGACCGCTGGCAGCGCAAGGGCATCTTCGATGTGCTGCGCCAGCGCGAGCCGCTGCTGGGCTTGAGCGACGTCGAGATGTTCAACCGGGTGCAGGACTACCGTGACAAGTCAGAGAACGAGAGGTTCGTGCCCCGTGTCGAACGCCCGCAATGAACACCCGTGCCGCCGCCATGTGCTGGCGGCGATGCCGGGACTGGTAGGGACGCTCCTGCTGTCCGGCTGTGCCTGGCCCAGCCTGGGCCTGCTGGGCCGGCCGCCGGCCCCCGTCGACACCGTCGAAGGCGGTGCCGAGCCCCTGCCCTGGGGCGCGCCACCCGGCAGCGCCCGGCCCGGTGCGGCTGCGGGGTCTGCGCCTGCCGACCCCGGCTACCGCATCGGGCCGGAAGATGCCCTCGAGATCGCGGTCTGGAAGGACGAGACGCTGAAGTCCAGCGTGCTGGTGCGGCCCGACGGCGGCATCTCCTTTCCCCTGGTGGGCGACCTGCGAGTGGCCGGCCTGACGACCACGCAGGTGCGTGAAGAGATCGTGCGCAGGCTCACGCGCTTCGTCCCCGACGCCGAGGTCACGGTGTCGGTGGTGCGGGTGGCCAGTTACCGCATCTACGTCATCGGACGCGTCAACAAGCCAGGCGAATTTGCCGTCGGCCGCGCCATCGACGTGCTGCAGGCCCTGAGCCTGGCCGGCGGCCTGACGCCCTTTGCCAACGACGACGAAATCCGCATCATCCGCCGCGAGGGCGGGCGCCAGCTCACCATTCCCTTCGACTACCGGAGCCTTCGCAAGGAGGGTGCGCTGACTCAGAACATCCTGCTGCGCAGCGGAGATGTGGTGCTGGTGCCGTGAGTTCCCCGCCGTGCGCGCCGCGTCGTGCAGCGCGACGACAGGTCCTGCGGCCTGCGGGTGCCTTGCTGTTCGGCACGGCGCTGTGCACGGTCGTCTCCCTGTCCACCCCCGCCACCGCCCATGCGCAGGCATGGAATTGGCAAGGCGGCGCGCGCGCGACGCTGGAACACAACAGCAACCAGGCGCTGACGGTCGCCAACAGTCCCGCCCTGCTGACTGCCCGCCTGACTGCCACGGGGCGGGCCGGGCGGCAGGCGCCGATCGGCAGGTCCGAAGGCGAGGCCGAACTCGTCTTCGACGCCTCACGCCAGGCCGGCCGCGGTGATGGCAGCGTGCTCGGACGCGTGACGCTGAACCACCAGATCGAGGCGCTGCGCGACAGCGGATCGGCCCGCATCGGGCACCGCCGCAACCGGCCCATCGAAAACGCACGCACGGCCAGCGAAGCCGCCTTCGGGACGGGCGAGCAAGACGTCACCGAACTGGCACTCTCCTGGTCGCACGCCTTCAGCGAACGGCTGTCGGCCGAACTGGACACCGGCCGGAGCCGGACACGTGTGAGCGCACCCAGTGCCGGGCAAGGCTACGCACTCGCCAACGGCTCGGCCGGGCTGCGCTTCCGCTTCAGCGAGATCACCACGCTGACGGGAAGCCTGGGCCGTACGCGCCAACGCCTGGACGGCAATGGCCTCTTGATCGACATCGATACGCTGCGCCTGGGGGGATCCATGACCGCCAGCGAGACGCTGTCGTTCCGGCTCGATGCGGCGCACTCGGCGACCACACAAGTCTTCACTCTGCGCGCGCTTGTGTGCCCGTTGCCCGCCAGCTTCTGCCAGGGTGGTCTGGTGCCCTTCGTGCTGGCAGAGCAGGTGGCCCGCAGCCGCAGGTCCCAGACGCAATACAACGTCTCGGGCCAGTGGCGCTGGAGCGAGACATCGACGTTCGCGGCCCGGGCGTCCCGCGCGCTGACGGCGGGCGTGCAAGGCGTCAGCCTGGAGGACAGCCATGGTCTGGACGTCGCGCACGATGCGGGGCCGGACACCAGCGTCAGCCTGGCCTGGCAGCAGTCGCGCTCCACGCTGGCAGGCCAGCCCGGCGCTTCCGCCGGCCGCCTGCAGTCGCTCGCGCTGGTCGCGAATCACCGGCTGGGCGAGCGGCTGTCGCTGCTGGGCCAGTTGCAGCACAGACGCTACAGCCGCGGCACCCTCGACACGGGGGCTTCGGGCACCGTACTTTCCATCAGTTTGCAATATCTGGGTGCGACAGTCCCGTTGCCACACTGAGCCGAACGAGCCATGCCGACGCGGCGCCTGCCACTCCACACCACCGACACGCCATGACCGCCTACAGCGACGACGCACCTCCCGCCCTGATGTCGGACGCCGACGAGGGCAGGCGCCTGGGCGACATCCTGGCCGTCCTGCGCCGCCGTCGCAGCCTGCTGGCCGGCGTCTTCGTGCTCCTGCTCGGCCTGAGCGCGGCGCTCGCGTGGATGCTGCCGGCCGTCTACCGCTCGACCGCCACCATCCTGATCAAGGAACAGGAGATCCCCCAGGAACTGGTGCGCTCGACCGTCACGAGCTATGCCGACGAACGCATCCAGGTCATCGCCCAGCAGGTGATGACGCGCAGCACCTTGCTGGAGCTGGTCGACAAGTACGGCCTCTACGGCAAGGCGCGGCAACGGGAGACCAGCGAGGAGATCGTCGACCGCATGCGGCGCGACATCAAGCTCACGCCCATCAGCGCCGAGGTCACCGACCGCCGAACCGGCTCCCCTGTGCGCTCGACGATCGCGTTCACGGTGTCCTACGAGAGCGAGGCCGCGGCCAGCGCGCAGAAGATCGCCAGCGAACTGACCACACTCTTCCTCAACGAGAACATCAAGAACCGCCAGGAGAAAGCCGCCGAGACGACAAGTTTCCTGGAGCAGGAGCTCGCGCGCGTGAGCGAGCACATCTCCGAGGTGGAGCAGCAGCTGTCGGAGTTCAAGCGGCGCAACCAGGGTCGCACACCCGATGTCAGTCTGTCCAACGTGATGGGCAGCGAACGCACCGAAACCGACCTGCAGCGCGTCGAGCGTGAGCTCGGTTTCCTCGCCGACCGCCGGCTGCAGCTGCAGGCCCAACTGGCCGAGACCCGGCCTCACGCGCCACTGGTCGGCGGCGGCTCGCTGGAACCCGACGATCGCCTGCGCGCCCTGAAACTGCAGCTGACGACGGCGCGCGCGCAGTTCAGCGACAGCCACCCCGATGTGCGCCGCCTGCAGCGCGAGATCGACACGCTGCAGTCGCAGCTGGGCGCACCCGCCGGGCCGCAGCCTGGCGCCGACGACAGGCAGGCCTCGCTGCGCCAGCTGTCCCGGCAGCTCGCACAGCTGCGCCAACGCTACTCCGACGCCCACCCCGACGTCGTACGGCTGCAGCGCACCTACGACGCGCTCGCGCTGGCGGTCGGCGCCGACGCGGCGCGTCCGGCGTCGGGTACGGCCCTGGCCCCATCGAAGCCCGACAACCCGCTGTACCTGTCGCTGCGCACGCAAATCGAGACCACGGGAGCCCAGATCGACATGTTGCGCGCCGAGCGCAAAGGCCTGCAGGAACGGCTGGCCGAACTCACGGTGAAGGTATCGCAGGCGCCGGATGTCGAACGTCAGTACCTGGAGCTGGTGCGCGACATGGACTCTTCGCGCACACGCTTCCGCGAACTGCGCGACAAGAGCATGCAGGCCCAGGTGGCCGAGCAGCTCGAGCGCAGCCGCAAGGCTGAGCGCTTCACGGTCATCGAGCCCCCGATCTTCCCGGAGCGGCCCCATCGGCCCAACCGGCCGCTGATCCTGGCGATGGGGGCGGTGCTCGCGCTCGGCGGCGCCCTGCTGGCGGTTGCGGTGATGGAGGCCCTGGACCAGACGGTGGGCAGCCCCCGTGACGTCGTGCGCGTACTGCAGGTGCCCGTGCTGGCGATGCTGCCCAGCCTGCCGCTGCCGGTGTCGGCCGAGCGGCGCCTGCGGCTGCGCCTGCTGGCCACGCTGGCCACGCTGGCGCTGGTCTCGCTTGTGGCGGTAGCCCTGCACCTGTTCGTGATGCCGCTTGACGTGATGGGTTACGGCCTGCTGCGGCGGATCGGAGGATGAACCCCGTGAAACCGCCCCCCCAACCCCTGCCCATGCAGGGTACGTCCACGGACGAGCCCTCGGCCGCCCTGCCCCGGCTGCACATGCTGAAGTCGCCCCAAGATGCGGCCAGCGTGCCGGGTCTCGAGGAGTCCGGCCCCGCGGAGGCGGTCGCGGCCACCGGGCCCGCGCCGCGCAGCGGCCCGCTCAACGTGGACTACACGGCCACCCGCATGGTGCCGGGCGCCCTCGAAAGGCTGCAACGCACACATGGCGTGGTGCGACCGGACCGCTCCGAGCTCTCCGAGACCTTCAAACGGCTGCGCAGCCTCGTGTTGCAGCGCCTTCGCGCCGACGGTCACTCGATGCTGGCGGTGACCAGCCCGAGGGCCATCGCCGGCAAGTCGCTCACGGCCGTCAACCTGGCGCTCGCCGTGGCGGCGGAGCTCGACCGCACGGTGCTGCTCGTCGACGCCGACCTCTCCGGGCGGGGCCTTCAGGCCCTCTTCGGCCTGGCAGGCGAACGGGGGCTGGGCGACCACCTCTGCCACGGCACACCGCTGGACGCCCTCTTGCTCAACCCGGGCGTGCCCCGCTTCGTGCTGCTGCCCGCGGGCGCCAGCGGCGGTCTGGCCTCGGCCGAACTGCTGGGAACCCAGGCCATGGAAAAGCTGGGTCAGGAGTTCAAGCAGCGTTACCCGGACCGCATCGTCATCATCGACTTGCCGCCGCTGCTGGACACCGCCGATGCACTCGCTTTCCTGCCGCTGGCGGACACGACGCTGCTGGTGGTCGAAGAGCACGGCACGGCGTTGGCCGACATGGAGGCGGCCAAGGAACTGCTGGCGCCCTTCAATCTGGTCGGGGTGGTGATGTCCCGCCCGCACCCCGGAGACCGGCCGCAGCGCCGCCGCTGGTGGCGCCGCCGCGGCGAACCCTCGCCAGCCTGAACGGACTAGCACCGGGACACGCAAAAGTCATCGGCTGCGCGCACGCTCGCTGCAGTTTCGCTTTCACTCGGTCCAGCGCCGCGGCCCCGCATGAAAATCCTCCTCGTCAGCATGAACTACAGCCCCGAGCTCACGGGCATCGGCAAGTACTCGGGCGAGATGGCGGAGGGACTGGCGGATCGGGGCCATGAACTGACGGTCGTCTGCGCACCGCCTTACTACCCGGCTTGGCAGGTCGCGGACGGCTACGTTGCGAACCGCTACAAGTGCGAGCGACCGCGCCCCGGCGTCACGGTCTGGCGCTGCCCCTTGTGGGTTCCGAAGCAGCCGTCCGGCCCGCACCGCCTGCTGCACCAGCTCAGCTTCGTGGCCAGCAGCCTGCCGGTGCTGCTGTGGCTGGCGATTCGCTGGCGCCCGGTCGTGGTGTTCGCGGTGGCACCCGCCACCTTCCTGGCGCCGGCGGCCTGGCTGGCGGCCCAGCTGGCCGGCGCGAAGTCCTGGCTGCATGTGCAGGACCTGGAGCTCGACGCGGCCTTCGGCATGGGCCTGCTGCGGGGTGAGCGTCTCAAGCGTGCCTGTCTGGCCGTCGAACGCACGCTGATGAGTGGCTTCGATCAGGTGTCGACGATCTCGCGCCGCATGCTGCGGCAACTGGCCTGCAAGGGCGTCGCCCTGGAACGGGCCACGCTGGTCCCGAACGGGGTCGACCTGCGGGTCGTCGACCCGGCTCTGCAGGCCGAGCCTGCGGCAGCGCTGCGATTGAAGCTCGGGATTGCCCCGGGCCAAAAACTGGTGCTGTTCTCCGGCACGATGAACCGCAAACAAGGCCTGACTGCCGTGGTGGAGGCGGCCCGCCTCCTGCAGCACCGGCACGACATCGTCTTTCTTCTCTGCGGCCAAGGTGAAATGCGCGCGGGTCTTGAAGCAGCGGCCCGTGGGCTGCAGCAGGTGCGCTTTATCGCCTTGCGTCCTGCCCACGAACTCGGGGCCTTGCTGACCGCGGCCGACCTGCATCTGCTGCCGCAAGTGCGCGACGCCGCCGACCTGGTGCTGCCTTCGAAGCTGGGAGGCATGCTGGCCAGCGGGCGCGCCGTCATCGCGGCGGTCGACGCCGGCAGCGAGATCGCGACCCTGGTCCGCGATTGTGGTCTCTGCGTCGAACCCGAGTCCGCCACAGCCTTCGCCGAGGCGATCGAGTCGCTGTGCGACCTGCCCGACCTGCGCCTCGCGATGGGTCGCGCGGCGCGTCATCTGGCGCAGACACGGCTGAGCTCCCGCGCTGTCCTCGAACGGCTGGATGCCGACCTGAGGGCACTGGCCGGCCAGCCATCCTCGCGGGTGCCGGCCCTGCCCGGTTTGCCGCCGCTGCCGCGCTGAGCGCTGCCGTCGGCTTCGCTCAGCGCAGTGTCAGGGCCGAGCCGGGCACGCCCGTGGCCCGGAGTTCCACGATGTCATCGGCGCCCCGCAGTTCCCAGCGGTGCACACCGCCCCATGTGGATTCGTCGTTGTGGTACAGGTAGAGGCGCGCCCCGACCCGCACGAGCCAGGGGCTGAAGGCGTTGCCGCTGAGGCCGGGCGCTGCGTCGCTGCTGCTGCGCGTGCTGGCCACGCCGAACTGGCCGATGAAGAGTCCGTTGTCGAGGAAGTGCATGAACTGGTTGGCCTGACCGGCGCGGCCGTTGCCGAGGTCGCTGTAGAACTCGCCGTGGAAGCCGTAGACCACGGCGCGTCCGGCGGTCATGGCGACATTGCCGCCGTAGTGAATGCGCGTGTCGCCGCTGCCCCGTGTCTGGAAGCTTCCCCGTCCGTCCAGCGCGGCGCTGGGGCTGGCCTGCCAGGCCCAGGCATTGCCGCCAGCCGGCGCCGCCCCGAGATGGAAGCCCTCGTTGCCCTGGACCGAAGGGTCCAGGCTGACCACCAGGCCGGACTCGGTGACCGGCCATCGCGGGCCGCTGACCCCGGCGAAGGTGCCGGGCCGGTGGTGTGCGCTGCTGGCCGTCGCCGGCATGGACGCCAGGACCGTCGCGCGCCCGGCCCACCGGACCTGCCCGTCCGCAGCCACGCCGTCCAGCGGCCGTCGGTAGACCACCTGCTGCGCGCCTTCGAGCACCGCCTGGTGCAGACCGCCGTCGCCCTGAAGGACTTCGCCTGAACGTTCGGCCACCGCCGCCGCAGGCCTCGTGACCTCGCGCACCATGCCGTCGGCGGCGAGTTCAACGATCACCGACTGGCCGCGGCTGTGCATCTGGGCGTAAGTGCGCCCGCCGGCCAGCGTGGTGACAACACGAAAGCCACCCCAGTGCATATTGGCGGCGTGCTCGTCGCGCAGCGCGGCAGGCAGTGAGGGCAGCCAGTTGCGCACCAGGCGCCAGGAACCGGCGCTGCCCAGAACGCGGCTGTAGTCGACTTCGAACTCCAGGAAATTCGAGAACACACGCTGCGGCCGGTTGGGGTCGACCGCGCTGACGTAGGAAGCCGGCAGCCAGGCCACCGAGGCCGTGACGCTGCCGTCGCCGGCAAAGCGCTGCAGCCGGTTGTTGCAGACGTCAGCCACCCAGAGCTGGCCGGTGCCGTCCACCGCCAGCGCGGTGTGCTCGCGCTGCGCATAGCCGGTGAAGCACAGCCGGTCGGCCGCCACCGCCGCACCCGCCTGCAAGGCACCGCGCTGGCCGACCGTGCGCACGACGGCGCCCTCGGCACCGTACAGGCGCACCTGCTGGCGGCTGCCCCCTTCCGCGACCCAGATGCGGCCGCTGTTCTGCGGGTCCGTCGCCAGGGCCAACGGCTTTTCCATGCCATGCCATTCGGCGACCAGCCGGGGCTGCCAGGCGATGCCCGTGTACCGCTGTACACCGTCGCCCGTAACCACCCAGAGGTCGCCGTCAGCGCCCATGGCCAGGTGGTTGCTGCCTTCGTTCGACAAGGGCACGGACCACTGCGAGAGCAGCCTGCCGCTGCGCTTGTCGAAGACACGCACGAACTGCTCGCCGCCGTAGGCCACGGCCAGGGCCTCTCCTTCACGCTGCACGGCCAGGCCGGTGGCCATGGCCTCGCCTTCGGCCCGCAGCGCGATCACGCTGGGGTAGCTCTGGTCGGCATAGCAGTCGCCGCTGCCGGCGCGGAGGTTCAGGCACAGCGACTGGCCGTTGCCGAAGGTCACCGGGCGACCGTCGGCCACCTGTCTGGCGAAGACGAAGCTGCGTTTGCTCAGCCCGCCGGTCTGCGCCAGATACAGCGTCTGGCCATCGGAAGCGACGAGGCCGACGCCGATGAAGGGATCGACGTGTTGCACGGCCGGCGCGGGCCGTTGCGGGTCGTCGACATTCAACCCGGTCACTGCAGACTTGGCCTCGTTGTAGCCCAGGCCGATGTGCAGCTGCCGGCCGTCGGCGCTGAGGCTGGCGGGCGGCAGGAAGGAGCGGAAGGGCAGTTGCCCGGGCTGCGCCGAACTGTTGCCCACGACGCCCTGCCAGACGTAGCCGACATCGTGGTGGACGACGCGCACGGTGACCTCGGCACCGGACGACGTGCCGCCGTCGTCCAGACGCAAGTCCCAGCTTCTCTCGTGGCGGCCGGCAGCCAGGGGCTCGCCGCGCCAGAGCGTGCGCAGCAGCCGGCCCTGCCCGTCATAGACCGCTGCGCTCGTGGTCCGCGCGGAGGGGAGATCGAAGGCGAAACTCAGCGAGGAGGAGGTCTCGGCTGTGCGCACCGACACGCTGGCGCCGTTGACCGGCACGGTGGCGCCATTGACCGGCACGGTGGCGGCGTTGACCGGCACGCTGGCGCCGTTGACCGGCACG
>Ga0105047_10002299_pt1 | contig 34175 bp, 34 predicted proteins | sample MAT04_FD_78384 | JGI IMG/M metagenome (GOLD analysis project Ga0105047, IMG submission 78384) | Freshwater microbial communities from Lake Fryxell liftoff mats and glacier meltwater in Antarctica - MAT-04 (megahit assembly) | ecosystem: Environmental > Aquatic > Freshwater > Ice > Liftoff... | reverse complement strand
TAATCATAAAAAAGAGAAAAATTCTCATTCGCGCCTAGTAAGTCTTGGAAAAGTAATGAAGATCCTTTTCTTGCGCACTAGAGTGTGCTACTCTTTCATGCTAAATGAAAGGTTTCCCCGCCAGCCTTTCTATGGCGGCAGGGGCTGGAAGAGTGAAGAAGGTAATCTCGACAAGGAGACGGAAAAAAAATGAAAAGTGTGATAAAGACAATCATCGGTATGAGTCTGTTGTTGTGTGGAACGGTGACAACTCTCCAGGCAGGGCAGTATGATTATGAAGTAAAGGATAAAAAAATCTCCTTTGCCTGGAAGGTCGACGGCGACAAACTGGCGGTAAAATTGGCGGCGGAGACCGATGGCTGGGTGGGAATCGGCTTCAATCCGAGCAAGGACATGAAGGATGCCAACTTCATCCTTGGGTATGTGAAAGACGGCGACACCAAGATTATTGATGAATTCGGCGAATCCGAAAGTTCTCATGGCCCCGATGATAAACTTGGCGGCACAACTGATGTGACCCTGGTCGGTGGAACCGAGGCGGGCGGCGTGACCACCGTTGAGTTCACCCTGCCTCTGAAATCTGCCGATAAGTATGATAGCACCATTAACGTCAACGGCGACACTATTGTACTTCTGGCTTACGGCAGCGGCCGCGACAGTTTCAAAACCAAACACTCCTATCGAACTACCCTGAAGGTTAATCTCGGTACAGGCGCCTCGCAGAAGGCGAATTGATCGGAGATTTGCCGTGACCCCTTTGACTAACGTATTCGCCGTAACGCTTCTTGTATGTATGTCGATGGGGGTGATGCGTCCGAGCTGGGCCAAAGACCAAGGGCCGGGGATGTTGGAAGCAACCAAGCAGGTTTTGAGCGGCCAGGCAAATGACGATGCTTCTCTTTGGATAACTGAAAAAACCGGTCAGTACCTGCCCCTTGATCTGCAGTTTGTCGATGAGACCGGACAGACAGTTCGGTTGGGTGACATAATCGACCGGCCGACGATTCTTCTGCCGATCTACTTCTTCTGTCCGAATATCTGTAGCAAAAATCTTGCCAATCTGGCTGTTGCCTTGAATAGCCTAAGCGCCAAGCCCGGCCAGGACTACCGGGTGATTGCCCTGAGTTTTAATGACGCTGAAAACCATAAGATTGCCGCTGAGGCAAAAATTAATTACCTGAAGATTTTGTCGGATGATTTTCCTGGCGGCGAGTGGCGGTTTCTCACCGGCAGCCGTGAGGCGATCAAGGCCGCCACCGATGCCGTGGGTTTTCGTTTTCAAAAGGTCGATGATGAAACCTTTATTCATCCTGCGGCACTTATGGCCATTGCCGCAGATGGCAAGATCATTCGTTATGTGTACGGTTCATTTCTTGCCGGCGACATAGATCTGGCTCTGTCCGCTGCGGCAAGCGGTACGCCGACCATGTCGGTGAAGAGATTGCTCGGCTTTTGTTTTAACTATGATCCGCACGGCAAAACCTCGGTGTTTCAGACGGTGAAAATTTCCGTACTGCTGGTTTTCGGCGTGGCGGCGCTTCTTTTTATTGTTTATTTCAAACGAAAAGGTCGAGAGGCGAAAAACGCTCCAGCAGCTCAAGGGAACACTGACCAGGATACAACGCTATGACTGCGATACCATCTTTTTATCATCAATCCGCTCCACCCGGCCTCACCGGTATAAAGGCCTGGCTCCTGACCCACGACCATAAGCGGCTGGGCTTGATGTATCTCGGCGCGGTGTTTTTCTGGTTTGCCATTGCCATGGTTCTCGGACTGCTGCTCAGGACCGAGTTGATGAGCCAGGGCCGGACCATAATGGGACCGGGACTTTATAACTCGTTCTTCACTCTCCATGGGGTGATAATGGTGTTTCTTTTCGCCATTCCGGCCATTCCGGCCATCTTCGGTAATTTCTTCCTGCCTATCCAGCTGGGGACCGACGACGTTTTTTTCCCGCGCCTTAACCTTTTCAGCTGGTATCTGTTCATGATCGGTGGCCTGTTTGCCCTTGTTTCGCTTTTTGTCGGAGATGGTTTTCCCGATACCGGCTGGACCTTTTATGTGCCTTTCAGTGTGCAGGATAGCAAGAACGTCGGCCTCACCGTCACCGCGGCCTTTATCCTCGGCATGTCGTCGATGCTCACCGGGCTTAATTTCGTCACCACCTTTCATCGCATGCGCGATAAAAACATGGGGTTGATGCAGATCCCCCTTTTTACCTGGTCCCTGTATGCCACCGCCTGGGTGCAGATCCTCGCCACCCCGGTTATCGGCATCACCTTTGTCTTGGTGGTGCTTGAGAGATTTCTCTCCATCGGCTTGTTTGATCCAGACAAGGGCGGCGACCCCCTGTTGTATCAGCACCTGTTCTGGATGTATTCGCATCCGGCGGTGTATATCATGATCCTGCCCGGCATGGGGGTCATCTCTGAGATCATCCCGGTCTTTTCCCGCAAATCGATTTTCGGTTATAAGGCCATTGTCTGGTCGTCGATGGCAATTGCCATCGCCGGTTCCCTGGTCTGGGCGCATCACATGTATACCAGCGGCATGAGCGATGTCTCGGTGTTCGTTTTCTCCCTCTTGACCTTTCTCGTGGCTGTGCCTTCCGCCGTCAAGGTTTTTTCCTGGGTTGCCACCATGTATAAAGGGTCGATCGAGATGACTCCGCCGCTTCTCTTGGCACTGATATTTATCTATCTTTTCAGTGTCGGCGGCCTTACCGGGCTGGTGCTGGGTGCGGCCGGCACTGATATCCATGTCCACGATACCCATTTTGTCGTAGCCCACTTTCATTTTGTCATGTTTGGCGGCACCGGCTTCGCCTTTTTTGCAGCGCTGCATTATTGGTGGCCGAAGATGTTCGGGGTCATGTATACCTTTAGGGCGGCGTATTGGGGAGCTGTTCTGGCTGCCGTCGGATTTATGTTTCATTATGTCCCCATGCTGATCCTTGGGCTGCAAGGAATGCCACGGCGTTACTACGATTATCTGCCCCAATACGAAACCGGTAATTTCTTAGCAGGTTTTGGTGCCTATATAATGGTTTTCGGGATTGTTATCATGTTTGTCAATTTGCTTATGAGTTTTCGAAAAGGTGTCCCTGCACCCGCCGATCCCTGGGGCGGGACGACGCTCGAATGGAAGGTACCCTCTCCACCACCGGTGCATAATTTCATCGACAAACCGCAGATTATGGATTTCCCCTACGATTTTAAAGGAGTAGGGGAACAATCGCAAAAAGGTAGTCGGTGAGGGCACTATGCGAGCTGAGATAGACAGAGTCGGGCTGAAGCTAGGGATGTGGTTGTTTCTCTATTCCGAGATAATCCTTTTTGGTGGTTTATTTGTTCTTTACGCTGCCTATTTTCACAAGCATCCCGAGTCTTTTGCCGTCGGCGGCAAAGAGTTAAATCGGGTTATCGGGGCGATGAACACCGTAGTGCTGCTGATTTCCAGTTTTACCGTTGCCGCTTCGATCACGGCCATTCAGAAAGGTTCCCGAAAACTCACCATTGGACTGCTTGGCTTCTCAATTTTTTGCGGGTTCATTTTTCTCGTAAACAAGTATTTTGAGTGGGGCGCCAAGATCCATCACGACATTTACCCTAACTCGGAAACCCTGGTGAATGGCGAACCGGGGTTGAATATATTTTTTGGGCTTTACTATGTGATCACCGGCCTGCATGGCCTGCATGTCATTATCGGCATGGTGCTTCTTTCCATAAGCCTTGTTCTGATGCTGGTGGGGAAGATCGATGGCGAAAGTTTTTCCATGCTCGATAACTCCGGGCTTTACTGGCATCTGGTTGATCTTATTTGGATATTTGTCTTTCCTTTGTTCTACCTGGTGTTATGAGTCGAGAAAAAGAAGCATTTTGGAGAAAGTGAACGTGGATAATCAAGATAAACCGCATGTTCTGAGCTATTCCCAGCTCACCGTCGTTTTAATAATTTTGCTGGCACTGACCGGGCTTACCGTCGGAGTTTCCTATATTCATATGGGATTTTTCAACGTCCCCGTGGCCCTCGCTATCGCCTGCCTCAAGGTGAGCTTTGTATTGCTTTTTTTTATGCATCTTAAATATGAAGGTCCGATCATCGTCCTGTCTTTGATCGGCACGGTAACCATCCTTATGATTATGATCGGCTTCACTTTTTGGGATGTGGCATTCAGGTAAGCCGTCGTTCAACAAAAAGAGTTATTTCTTAACGGCCCCTAACAGGCGGAGATTTTTATGACCCCGGTACAAGGCGTAGATCTGACATTCTGGTATATACTCGGAATATCCATTGTCCTCTTATTCGGCATCACCGTGGTGATGGTCTACTTTGCCGTGAAATACCGACGCAGCAGGAATCCCGTTGCTTCCGATATCCGTGATAACTATAAGCTGGAAATAGTCTGGACCGTTATTCCTACGCTCATCGCCCTCTCTATGTTTTACGTCGGTTGGCAGTCGTATATGGGGCTGCGCACGGTTCCCAAAGATGCCATGAAGATAGAGGTTTCGGCGCAGATGTTTTCCTGGATATTTATCTATGACAACGACAAGGAAAGCGAAAATGAACTGGTAGTGCCTGTCGGCAAAGCCATCAAATTGAACATCAAGTCCATTGACGTGATACACAGTTTCTTTCTGCCGGCATTTCGGATCAAGGTTGATGCGGTGAAAGGGATGCCGACCTATGCCTGGTTTTTTGCCGACAAGGTGGGTGAATACCATATCCAGTGTGCCGAGTACTGCGGCGTCAACCATTCGGCTATGGTTGCCAAATTAAAAATCGTCCCGCAGGCTGAGTTTGACGCCTGGCTTGCCAAGGAAAGTGACTAGGAGGCTGTCCGAGAATGCCCTATGATTGCCAGGATTCGGCTCGCCAAGGTTCCGCTTTGCCTGCTCATCGGCAGTGCCGTTCTTTTCGGCGCGATCCTGGCAGATCCTGTTGTTTCACCGCAAATTCTCCTCGTTGTCGGCGGCGTTTTTTTGGTTGCGACCGGTGCGGCAAGCCTCAATTCTCTGCAAGAGCTTGGTCTTGACGGCAAAATGGGGCGTACCAAGGATCGACCTCTGCCGGCTGGACAGCTTACCCCACAGCAGGCGGGCCGGCAGGCCTTGCTTCTCATCCTTGGCGGCTTGCTTCTGCTTTTCCTAAAAACCAGTGACCCTTTGCCGGCTGTTATGACCGCTTCTGCAGTCATTTTCTATAATGGCATCTACACACCCCTGAAGAAGATCACTGTTCTGGCCATTATTCCCGGTGCAATTTGCGGTGCGTTACCTGCCTATATCGGCTGGCTTGCCGGAGGTGGGGAAGGTTTTGGCTTTACCGCCACCCTTCTCCTTGCCCTCTTTGTCCTTTGGCAGATCCCACATTTCTGGCTCATCCTTCTCAGGTATCGGGACGAGTATGTGGCCGGCAAATTGCCGAATCTTCTGCAGCAATTTCGAGAAAACACCCTCAAGCGTTTATTTATAACCTGGATCGGAGCACTGACCTTTATCATGCTGATGTTTGCAACCCTGCCGTATCCGCTAGCGAATGTGGTGCGATACGGGGTTATTATAAATGCTCTGTGTTTAGCCGGAATATTTTTCGCATGGCTAAAGCTGCGCACAAGCGATGATTATCGGTTGCTCTTTGTCGCTCTCAATTGCGCACTTCTTGGCCATATGGTAATTCTTGCTGTCGGTCGAGTTGTCGGAAACCAATAAAGTGATGGGGATCAAGTAATAACCTTCAAGAAAAAAGGGAAATATCATGAATCTTGACTGGGCGTATATGCGCAAGGGCTGAACCTCCTGCAACAACGCAAGGGCTGCGTTTGCGGGGAAAAATATCTCAATTGTCAAAGAAGTGGATGCAAAAAAGGAAGCCTATCCCGGAGAAGCTGCATGGCAAGTCATTGCCGGAGCCGAAAAGGTCTATGTGGCGGCCGGTAAAAAGATCATTGAATTTGCTCCGGCGGTTGCCGATAAGGAGGTCATGTTGAAGAAAATCACCGGACCTTCCGGCAACCTCAGGGCTCCGACCCTGCGCCTGGGGAAGATTTTTTATATTGGCTTTCATCCGGAAATGTACGAAAAGATAACGGGCTAGATCTTCTATCAAGCCGTCCCCCAACGCCTTCTTGATATGGGCTGTTTTCCGCATCATTTTTATCGCCGAGGAGGTTTTCCGGTTTTGCCGTTATCTACCGGGGCTTTGCCCTTCTTCTGCTCTTTTTGCCGGTCCTGGTTCTTGCCAACTGGGGAGAGGCCAGTTACCTGCACCTGACGAATTATTCCATTGGAGGTTATCTATCAGCTTGCCGGTTTTCTGCTCAGGGCCCTGGCCATTTGGCTGGGGATCGTAAGAGGGTGGCCGGAGGTGGTCAATACCGGCAATGTCTTCTTTGTCATCTTCCTCTATACTAAATTGTATCACAGACCAAAACAGCGACATCTCCCGTTTTCATTGAACCAAAACAGGGACATCTCCCGTTTTTATTAAATAAACTGCAATCATTATGCATTTACGGTGAAAGAGTTAGGTTCTGAAAATGACGAGATATTTTGTTTCTTCCGTTTAACCTGATTGGTAGTCAGCAATTATTTGATATTGGCTTGCTTTGCGAAAGGCTCGAGTAAATAACGTGATAGATGAAAGAAAAAAATGGGTGAGGGCTACACGCTTTCTCCCCTGAAGAATGCACTTGTTTGTATCAGAATCGCCTATTTGTCAGCATGGGCAGTGAGGTATGCGGCCACGCCTTCAGCGGTCGGTCTCATTGCCTCCTTACCTTTTTTCCAGTTGGCGGGGCAGACATCCCCATGCTTTTCGGTGAATTGCAGGGCATGGAGAACGCGCAATGCTTCGTCGACACTTCTTCCCAGGGGCAGATCATTTACCACCATATGGCGGACGATGCCCTCACGGTCGATGAGAAAGAGGCCGCGCAGGGCGATACCGCTTGAGCCATCTCAACCATTGTCGCCCGAACTCTCAAAAAAACCGGGATTGATTCCCCGCCTACCGGTGCCCATCTATTTTGCCACACCCTCGCCACTGAGATGTTGCGCCGAGGGGTTGCGCTTGCCGAAATTGCCTTGCTGCTGCGGCACAGCAGTATCAACACGACCACCCTTTATGCCAAGTTGATCGTGATGGCCCTGCAAACTCTTGCTCAACCCTGTCCGGGAGGTGCGAAATGATCTGCCTTCGAAAAGTTGTAGAAAAATATCTGACGATGTGTCGATCGCTTGGATTTAACTTGCTGAATATGGGACACAACCTTCATGATTTCGTATCCTTCATGGAACAGGGGAGGTCTCAGTTATCAGTGTCGACTTTTAGCTCTATGCTGGGCACAGCAACCTCAAGGCGTTCAGCCGCCCTTTGGGCTATATCATTTCCTTTACATACAAGTTGCCGGCCTGTGAAAAAACCTTTTGACATGCAAGTGCATATTCGCTATTATGTAAGTGATTGACAACTTACATTGCTCGAAGTTTATCGGTTTTTACCGACCGGTGACCGGAGACATTAAGAGACTGTATGAAACAGTTGCCGGCCACTGCCTGGGATAGTTTCTGTTCTGAGAATTGCAACTGCTCTGCTGACAGTTTATGCCGCTGGATATCTCAGGAGGGGCAGGTACGGCCTGGATGTGTTTTCCCTCGTTACTTAAAAAAGGAGAGTGTATATGCAATTTGTTATTGGAGGTATGTGTTTTCTCGGTGGCCTGCTGGCAATTATATTTCTTGGGTCTCTGAATCTCGGTTTCGCCCTGACAATCGCTTTTGCTGTTCCTCTGGTTATCCTTGCAGTTTATGGTCTTGCCAAAATGCCGACTGAAGGACAGGAAGTCAGAATGGTGAGCAAACCAGAACGTGTCGGGACGATTTCCAAAAAAGTTCATGCCTCTTGATAAGCCTGAACTCTGAGATTGCATGTTTGTAGAAGTGCTTTCTACTTTAACACTGTAGAAATTCGTTTCTTGCTTTTTACTAGGAATTTTTTGAAGGTACTTATCTCCCTTCCAGGGAGGTTAGTACCTTTTTCTTTGCCGACAAAATACCCAGACAAAACGACTTGTCAGTTCGCGGCCTTACCAATACTAACTTCACAGAGGACCCCTCTTTATATTTGAAGGTGTTACAACAAGCCTGCATCTCCTGCCTCATGCATACCCCTCACTTGGCCGGAATCGAATGGCTGTAAATAGCCATGGGTATACGTGCTCCTGTGGCGGGGAAGGGACTGGAACAGTCAAGTGCGGGCTGAGATTTTTTTAACGCAGAGTGTTATCATTGGGCACCAGGAAATGGTTATAACAATAATTAAAATTTTAAATGGAATGCAGCAATGACAAAAACCCTCGGTGGCGCATTTGCCAAGAACTTTCTCGGGAACGCGCCAAATTGGTATAAACTCGCCATAATCGCTTTTCTCATTATCAACCCCATCCTGATGTTTACAGTGGGTCCATTTATCGCCGGCTGGGTCTTGATCGGCGAATTCATTTTCACCCTGGCCATGGCCTTGAAATGCTATCCTCTCCCGGCAGGCGGCCTGCTCGCCTTTCAGGCGGTAGCCATCGGCATGACCAGTCCGGCTTCAGTATATAACGAGGCGCTGAATAATTTTGAAGTTATCCTGCTGCTTATCTTCATGGTGGCCGGGATCTTCTTCATGAAGGATTTTTTGCAATTCACCTTCACCCGTATCCTCGTGCGGATTCGATCCAAATATATTATTTCATTGCTTTTTTGTTTTCTCGGGGCCTTTCTTTCCGCCTTCCTTGACGCCCTGACGGTCACCGCGGTCATCATTGCCGTCGCCTACGCCTTTTACAACGTCTATCACCGCTATGCCTCGGGTATGGACATGGCTTGCGCCCACGACCTGGTCTGCGACAGTAATTTCAAAGAATTGCAGAAACAGGAACTGCAGCAGTTTCGGGCATTTCTTCGTAACCTCATGATGCACGGCGCCGTCGGCACTGCTCTCGGCGGAGTCTGCACCCTGGTGGGCGAACCGCAGAATCTGTTGATCGCCGGTGAAATGGGCTGGAATTTCACCGAATTTTTCGTCAAAGTCGCACCGGTGTCCATGCCGGTACTGGCCGTAGGCCTCCTCACTTGCTTTGTTGTGGAAAAATTCCGACTCTTCACCTACGGTGCCCAGATGCCCGGCACTATCCGCTCCCATCTGCTGGAAACTGCGATAAAGATGGAAGAGAAGCGCGGCAGGCAGGGCAAGGCCAAGCTGATCGTCCAGGCCCTCACCGGCATCTGGCTGATTCTCGCCCTGGCCTTCCACCTCGCGGCGGTCGGGGTCATCGGTCTATCGGTCATTGTCCTTCTCACCGCCTTTAACGGCTTTGTCGAAGAGCACCAGCTCGGCCACGCCTTCGAAGAGGCACTGCCCTTCACTGCACTGCTGGTGGTATTTTTCGCCATTGTCGCCGTCATCCATGATCAGCACCTCTTCACCCCGGTAATCACCTATGTTCTCAGCATCCAGGGCCAGGAGCAACTGGCGGCCTACTATATTGCAAACGGTCTGCTGTCGATGATCTCCGATAACGTTTTTGTCGCCACGGTCTATATCTCGGAAACGAAAACCAGCATCACCCATACCCTTGGTCTTATCCCCGATATCGGCATGACCGGCAAGGAACTGATGGATAAACTCACCGATCCTCTGGTTGCCCGTTCGGAAGCGCTGGTCGCTCTGCCCCAGGCGGCGGCCGATCAGGCCAGGGCAGTCATGGACCAGTTTGACAAGCTGGCCGTTTCCATCAACACCGGTACCAATATCCCAAGTGTTGCAACCCCGAATGGTCAGGCGGCCTTTCTCTTTCTCCTGACCTCCGCCCTCGCCCCGGTCATCCGCCTGAGCTATGGCCGTATGGTAATCCTGGCATTACCCTATACCATCACCATGTCGATTACCGGCCTGCTGGCCACCTATTTCTTTTTGTAGCGGCAAGAGGGCCAGCACAACAAAGGTCCATTGCTTTCTCAAAAACGGGGACATCTCCCGTTTTCATTGACTACACTGCAATCATTATACATTTACGGTGAAAGAGTTAGGTTCTGAAAATGAGGAGATATTTTGTTTCTTCCGTGTAACCTGATTGGTAGTCAGCGATTTTTTGATTAGGAATGCATCCTGTTTATCAGAATCGCCTATTTGTCAGCATGGGCAGTGAGGTATGCGGCCACGCCCTTAGCCGTAGGTTTCATTGCCTCCTCGCCTTTTTTCCAGTTGGCGGGGCAAACATCCCCATGCTTTTCGGTGAATTGCAGGGCATGGAGAACGCGCAATGCTTCGTCGACACTTCTTCCCAGGGGCAGATCATTTACCACCTGATGGCGGACAATGCCCTCACGGTCGATGAAAAAGAGTCCACGCAGGGCGATACCGACGTCGAGCAAAACTTCATAGGATTTGGAAATTGATTTGTCGAAATCGGCAACCAGGGGATACTGGATATCACCAGAGGTTGAAAGAGAATTATTGATTTACTACTGCGGGAGGAGGAACTACCAGGAAGTGTCGACAGCATAGGGTAAAAAGCTGCAGGATCATCCGTAACAGGTATGCTCGCTGCAGCGCTTCATGTGAGCTGTACTCAAAAAATTAATCGGCTTTCCAAAAAGATTCTTTTTCTGCGCCGCAGAGCGGGCAGACCCAATTTTCCGGAACATTTTCCCACGTTGTGCCGGCGGCTACGCCGTTATCTTCATCACCAACTGCCGGGTCATAGATATAGCCGCAAGGACATTCCCATTTTTGCATTATTCCCTCTCCTTTTTAAAGTTTTCAAAACAATAGTAATTATTCTTACTTCGCCCTCAATATAGCCGCTGTTCAAGAAGAGTCAACGGATGAACCAAAAATAAATGGCACAATGAATGATTTTTAAGAGTTCCTTTTGATGATGGTTTTAGCAGGTATCAAGGCGGTGGCCGTCGCCGACACTATATTTCCGGCAACTCCCGGCCCGTCGCCGGCAACGAAGAGGCCGCGGATAGCAGTTTCCAAATTGTTGTCGGTCGTCACCTGCGTTGCGAAAAATTTAATCTCCGGGGCGTACAGCAAGGTTTCGTCGTTGGCAACCCCGGGAATCACCTGATTCAACTGGTCAAGGCCATCGATGAGGTTGGTGAGAATGCGTTCCGGCAGGGCCATGGCGATGTCGCCGCAGGTGACGCTTTTCAGGGTCGGTTCGATATAGCTGTTTTTCACCCGGTTCCAGGTGGATCTGCGGCCGCGTTTGAGGTCGCCGTAGCGCTGCAATATCGGTTTTCCACCGCCGATAAGGGTCGCCAGTTTGCCGATTGCTTCGCCGTAAGCCTGATTATCTTCAACCGGGTCGGTGAGGACGACTTTGGACAGGAAAGCAAAATTGGTATTGTCGGACTTTTTGTCCATGTAGGCGTGGCCGTTGACACAGACAAAGTTCTGATAATTTTCCAGGGCGACATAGCCGCCGAGGTTGGTGCAGAAGGTCCTGGTCTGATCATCGTATTTCGAGGTTCGTATAAAAAAAGTGGGGTCGTAGATGATGGAGCAGAGATCCTGCATAATCTCATTGTGTACTTCCACCCGAACACCCACCTCGATGCCGCGCTGGGACACCTCAATGCCATGGTCCCTGGCAACGCCTCCGACCCATTCGGCCCCCACCCTGCCGGGGGCGAGGATGACGTTCGCCGCCCGGTAGGTACCCCGATTGGTTTTTACCCCTTCGACCGCGCCGTTGTTGACAATCAGTTCTTTGGCTTCCTCCGAATGGTGGAATGACACGCCTTTGTCGGCAATATAGTCGGCCATCTTGGTGATATGGCCGGGGAGGTTGTCGCTGCCGAGATGTTTCTGTTTGATGATGAGGAGATCAATGCCCTGTTTTCGCGCTTCTTTGCGGATAGTCAGGGCCTTGTCCATGTCGGTCGGGAAGACCTTGCCATCCATGTTGAAGAGATTGAAGATGGCTTCCGTTTCGTCGATCAAGGCCATTGCCGCCGAGGTATCGAGAAACTGGGTGAGATCGGTTTTCCCCAGTTTATGGATGAAATTCAGTTTGCCGTCGGAAAACAGCCCGGCCCCGCCGATGCCGCAAAGGATATTACAGGGCCGACATTTCATGCAACCACTGTCCTTGATCGGGCATTTGCGCTTCAGCGAGGCTTTGCCCTTTTCAATCACCAGAACTTTAAGCTTGGAGTGTTCACACAGGTAGTAGGCGGCAAAAAGACCGGCAGGTCCGCCCCCGACAATTATCACATCGAGAGTTGTTTCAATTCTTTTGGCTATCACGGCAGTTGGCTTTGCAAGAAGGGGTTTACGGGGTCATGGCCTTGGTACGGCGCCATGACCCCCAAGAAGTTGTCGGCTATGCTTATTCAACCGGCAATTCGGGCGCTGCGGCAGGCGCAGCCGCGGCATCTGCGGCAACGGCAAGGTACGCTGCGGCCGGTGGAAGACCGTAGGCGAGTCGTACCTTGGTGTCGATCTCGGTGCACATAGCCGGATTGTCGGTGAGAAAACGTTTGGCGTTTTCCCGGCCCTGGCCGATTCTTTCTTCTTTGTAGGAGTACCAGGAACCACTCTTTTCAACGATTTCCAGGGTGACGGCCAAATCAAGCATATCGCCGACCTTGGAAATACCCTCGCCGTAGATAATATCGAATTCAGCCTCTTTGAAAGGCGGGGCAACCTTATTCTTGACGACCTTGATTCTCGTTCTGTTGCCGATGATATCATTGCCCTCTTTAATCTGGCCGATCTTCCTGATATCAAGGCGCAGCGAGGAATAGAACTTGAGGGCGTTGCCGCCGGTGGTGGTTTCGGGGTTGCCGAACATGACCCCGATTTTCATGCGTATCTGGTTGATGAAAATGAGGACGGTATTGCTGCGGTTGAGAACGCCGGTGAATTTTCGCATGGCCTGCGACATCAGGCGGGCCTGGAGTCCGACATGGTGGTCGCCGACATTGCCGTCGATTTCCGCCTTGGGGACGAGGGCGGCGACGGAGTCGATGACGATAACATCAACGCCGTTTGAGCGGATGAGAATCTCGGCGATCTCCAGGGCCTGTTCGCCGAAGTCCGGCTGGGAGATGAGGAGGTTGTCGATATCGACGCCGAGCCGTTTGGCATAACTGACGTCGAGGGCGTGTTCCGCGTCGATAAAGGCGGCGGAACCGCCGATTTTTTGGGCCTCGGCGACAACTTGCAGGGCCAGGGTGGTTTTGCCGGAGGATTCCGGGCCATAGATCTCGGTGATGCGGCCTTTCGGCAAACCGCCTACCCCAAGAGCAATATCAAGGCTTAAGGCGCCGGTGGAAATTACCGGGATGTTCTCGATCTCTTTTGAACCGAGACGCATGATGGAGCCCTTGCCGAATTGTCTTTGGATTTGGCTGATTGCATTGTCGACACTGCTGACTCTGTCTTTGCTTTCCTTATTAACGCTTACGACCATAATGTTCTCCAATATAAAGAGTGATTGTAAAGAGTGATTGTTGTTTTTTGTAACCGGATGCTTGATGTACCATACACCACAAATGAAACAAATATCTTAACGCCGCAAAAGCAACGCTCAGATTCTTTCCTAGTCGACTTTTTGTAATAAATATTTCCTGATGAGATCCAGACCGCTCTCGGCGGTAATTTCTCGAATATGCTCCCGATCGCCGCGAAAATGAAACTTGGTAACCCAATTTTCCTCAGCCGTGGCGATGGCAATATACACCGTGCCGACAGGTTTGTCTTTCGTTCCTCCGCTTGGTCCGGCAACGCCGGTCACCGCCAGGGCAATATCAGCACCGCTTCCGACCCGAATTCCCACCGCCATCGCCTCAGCAGTTTCTCTGCTGACCGCCCCGTGTGCCTCAAGCAGCTTGGGAGAAATGCCAAGATAATGTGCCTTCATGCTGTTGGCATAGGAAACAATTCCCCCGAGAAAATAGGCGGAACTGCCCGGGGAGTCGGTAATTTTCCGGCAGATAAGACCGCCGGTGCAGGATTCGGCAACGGCAAGTTGGAGATGGCGCTCAGCCAGTAATCTGCCGACAACCATTTCCATGTTGTCGCGGTCGTAGCCGTAGATTGAATCGCCCAGGACGGTGTTGATTGCCTGACATGAAGAATTAAACAACCGTTTGGCGTTATTATTCTTTTTATCACGGACGATAAGGCTCAAATGGACTTCGGGAAAGACCGGGTAGTAGCCGATATGCACATCGGGGCTGAGATCAAGGGTATTTATGCGGCGATTCACCTCCATCTCCGGCAGATTGAAGATGCGAAAAACCCGCTGGTAGGTTGTCAGTCGGTGGTCTTTTTGCCAGGTAGACAGTTTCGGCAGCACCTGCTCAACCAGGAGGTGCTTCATCTGGCTGGGGATGCCGGGCAGAAAGAAAATCGGTTTGTCGTCATGGATGAGCTGGTAACCGGCCATCTGCGATTTCGGGCTCAGGGCCTCGGCCCCTGAGGGCAGCCAGGCAAGTTTTTCCAGCTGACTGACCGGCGTACTGGTGATCTCGTCGAGGTGGGTGCGGATGTTGGAGAGGATCTCAAAATTGGGCATGGTCGGCCGATTGAGGGCCTTCGACACCGCTTCATTGGTGAGATCGTCGTCGGTACTGCCGAGGCCGCCGGTTACCAGGACCGCATCAGCGCGGCTGAGGGCCTGTTTGAGTGCTTCGCCGATGAGACTGGGGGTGTCGCCAATGGTGTTCATGCCATAAATCTCGTAGCCGGCCTCAAAAAGATTTCTCGCGGCAAAACCACTGGTGGTATTGAGGATTCTCCCGGAGGTCAGTTCGTCGCCGATGGCGATGATTTCTATCTTCATATTTCGTTTATCTCTCCCAAAACAGAGTTCCCTTGTAATTCGAGAAGCTTGACCTGCACAACAGCGTGCTGCAGTTTGTCCGGTCCGGCAAAAGTGACGGCAATATAATTGGCGGTAAATCCCTTGAGCATGCCGTTTCCGTCCCTGCGGCCTTCGACCAGCACCGGCCAGGTACGGCCCAACTGGCTTTGGCAAAAGGCGGATTTTTTGGCATCGCTCAATTGCCTGAGACTTGCAGCTCGTTCTTCCTTGATCTTTTTTGTCACCTGCTTGTCAAAGCCTGCGGCCTTGGTGCCGGGGCGGATGGAGTAGGGAAAGACATGCAGGTAAGTAAAATCAAGCGATTGCAAAAATGCCTTGCTTTCGGCAAAGTGGGCGTCGATTTCGCCGGGAAAGCCGACCAGAATATCAATGCCGATGGCCGCATCGGGCAGATATTTTTTGCAGAGAGCCACGACTTCACGAAACTGTTCAGTGCTGTAGCGCCGGTTCATCCGAGCGAGAATTTCGTCATGGCCACTCTGCAGAGGAATATGCAGATGCGGCTGGATATTGTTTCGTTCTTGCATAAGGGTGAGAAGAGCTGTGTCGATCTCCAGAGGTTCAAGAGAGCTAATGCGGTAGGCGATCTCCGGGGTGGCAAGCGTAAGCGTGTCGAGGAGCGCGACCAGAGTCGGTTTTCCTGGGAGATCTTTGCCGTAATTGCCAATATGAATACCGGTGAGGACAATTTCTTTGTGGCCAACGCCTGCAAATATTTTCGCCTGGTGGATAACTTCTGCAACCGGCAGACTGCGGCTCGGGCCTCTGGTGTAGGGCACAATGCAGTAGCTGCAAAAACTCTCGCAACCGTCCTGGATGCGCAGGTAGGCGCGAACCCGGTCGCCGAAGCGACGGACCGGCAAACGGCAGATTTCTGTGGCGCGGGCGATATCTCCGAGAAGTATTTTTGAAGTACCGGTCGAAGCCATTAAAGACTGTCTGACCAACTGATCTTTTTCGCTGTTGCCGATGAGGGTATAGTCGCGGCCCTGCAGCTCTTTATCTAAAGCGAGCTCAGCGGCGGCGATCTCGGCATAGCAGCCGCTGATGATAATCTCGGCGTCCGGGTTTTGCCGCAGGGCCTGATGAATTGCCTGGCGCGACTGGGCCCCGGCACTGCCGGTTACGGCGCAGGTATTGATGACGACAATATCCGCCTGATCGTTGCCGACGACGACGGTGAGGCCGGCGTCTTCAAAGCCGGTCTTAAAGGCTGCTGATTCGTATTGGTTGACTTTGCAGCCCAGGGTGGTAATAAGCACCTTCTTCATCGTGGCGATCTCTCCCCAACGATGATGCCTGAGCCGAGGAGTTGGCTCTCGTCATACACTACGGCAAACTGACCCGGAGTGATGGCCCGTTGCGGCGCATCAAAGAGGATTTCCCCCGAGCCGTCGGCATGCAGGGCAAGTTTGGCGATCGAGCCGGGGTGACTGTAGCGGATGCGCACTGTGTAGAGTTTATCTTTATCCGGTGCGGACCCGGCCAGCCAGTGGAATTTTTCGGCGAGGATGCGGTCCCTCAGTAGCTCTTGGTTGCCCCCGACGATTACCGCATTGGCTGCGACATCGAGGCCTACGACATACAGGGGGGATTCGAAGGCAATCCCCAATCCCCGCCTTTGGCCGATGGTATACCGGAAAAGTCCGCGGTGGCTGCCCAGTCGTTTGCCGGAGGTCGAAATAATCGGCCCGACAGTATCAATACCTGAGGCCCGGTCTTCGAGGAAATTGCCGATCTCATTATTGGCAAGAAAGCAGACATCCTGGCTTTCCAGCCCGTGAAAGTCATCAAAGCCGTGTTCCTTAACAAAGTGATAGGTGCTTTCCTTGGTGCGGTCGCCCAGGGGGAAGATACTCTTGGCCAACTGCTCCCGGCTGAGGCGCGAGAGAAAATAGGATTGATCTTTTTTGCGGTCTGTGCCCTTATAAAGGCGATAGGCAGTGCCGGTTTTCTGGATCCTGGCATAATGGCCGGTGGCCATTGCCGTCATGCCGGATGCGAGCATGGCATGCATAAACAGGCCGAATTTAATCTCTCGATTACAGATAACGCAGGGGTTGGGGGTCAGTCCTTTGAAATAGCTGTCGGAAAAATAATTCAAGACCTTTTCTGCAAAGGGCCGGCGCAGGTCGATTACATGGAGGGGAATGCCAAGACGCGCGGCAATCGACTGAACCCTTTCCTCTTGAGCGGTAAAATCGGGTTGGGCGAGGTGCATAAAAAAGCCCTCGACCTGGTAGTGGTCGCGGAGGAGCAGGGCACAGGCCGTTGAATCAACGCCGCCGCTCATGGCTATGCCGATACGTGTATCTTTCACTGTCGTTCTTGCATTCCCGAGCCATGTGCTCTATGAAAGGGGTTGAAAAAAAATCCTTCGTACCTAAATATCGGTGAACTGCCACGCTCCAGGGGAAACCTGAGATTTCTCCGGGTCGCCAGTCCTCATGTTTCAGGATAAACCGGTAAAAAACAACGATTCACAATACTCGACCATGAATAAAAATGAAAGCGACAATGGCTTACGCCCGCAGCTACCGGAGCTGCTTGCACCTGCCGGAACCTATGAAAAACTGGTGACAGCTGTGCACTACGGTGCCGATGCGGTCTATCTTGGCGGCAAGCAGTTAGGTCTTCGGGAAAAGGCCGGGAATTTTACCGAAGCGTTGATGCGGGAAGGGGTGAACTACGCCCATAAACACGGCGTCAAAGTCTATGTGACCGTTAATATCATCGCCCATAACCGGGATCTCGAAGGCCTTCCGGAATATCTTCTAAGTTTGCAGAAGATGGAAGTCGACGCCCTGATCATCTCCGATCCGGGAATTCTCGTCGTAGCCCGAAAGGTTGTGCCGGAGCTGCCGATCCATCTTTCTACCCAGGCCAATGTTACCAATCATCTGGCCGCGTCCTTTTGGCTTGGCCAGGGCATTGTCAGGCTGAACCTGGCCCGGGAATTGTCTCTTCTTGAAATCAGCCAGATTCGTGCGCAAACCATCGGCGAACTGGAAATCTTCGTGCACGGCGCCCTCTGTATTTCCTATTCGGGGCGGTGCATGCTTTCCAATTACATGACCGGCCGCGACGCCAATCGCGGCCACTGTGCGCATCCCTGCCGCTTCAGCTACGCCCTCGTTGAAGAAAAACGGCCCGGCGAATATTTTCCGGTCGAGGAAGATGGGCGCGGCACCTACATTTTTAATTCCAAAGATCTCTGCCTTTTGGAAATGCTGCCGCAGCTGATTGCCGCCGGGGTTAATTCTCTGAAGATTGAAGGGCGGATGAAGTCCATCTTTTATGTCGGCGGGGTGGTTCGGGTGTATAGGGCTGCCCTTGATTATCTCGGTAGTCTGCCGATTGCGGCGTGGGAAGATCCGGCGGCCATTCGCCTGCCGGAGCTGTTCATGGAGGAAATTAGCCGCATTGGTACCCGCGGGATGACTCCGAACTTCATCACCGAGAGGCCGGGCAGTGCGGAAATGCTGTATCTGTCATCCCGGGCGATTCAAAGCTATGAACCGGCAGCGGTAATTTTGCAGCCTGGCAGCCGCCCTTTGGTTGAATTGCGGAATCAGGTCATGGTTGGCGAACAGGTGGAGTATATGCATCGCGGGATTGAGGTGCAGTCGCTGATAATCACTGCTTTGCGGGACGAGGAAGGTAATTTCCTCGAAAAGGCCAATCCGGGCAATCGGATTTTTCTCGAAACAGAGCCGGGACTTCAGTCCGGAGAGATAAATGGTATTTTTCGACGGAAGAAATTTTAACATCCTTTATATCTGAACTTGAATTCATTGAAGATCAGGCGTTTCTCATCTTCGTCGACGGCATCCCAGTGGGAAAGAATACATTCTTTACAGCGGTGTGCACATAGCTTTCTCCTAAAGAGTATTGGAAAAGCGATTTCTGCTTTTCTTTCAAGACAGGGGTCGGCTCTTACAAATATCTTACAAAGCTGAAGGAAATGAGAAAATTTGCAGGAATATTGTTTGGACGGTAAGAAAAAAAGAGATGGCCATGCCGCAGCGGGTCATGTTTGTTCCGTGACCCGCTGCAAAAAAAAGATATGGTTAATTATTCCGAATAAACCGCATCGCCAGGGAATTTTTTTATTATATCCGGCCCGGTGACATCATACATACCTGCGCCGGCAACAAAATTTTTGCCGCCGTTTTTAACCAGAACCACATAGCTTACCTTGGGCGAGCTCTCCTTCTGGCCTGGTTTTGGCCAGGCATAGGGCACCCATCCTTCACCTTTTGCCTCGACGAGCTCATTCATCGCAGCAAAGAGGTAGACACCGTTAACATCTCGGGAGTCGAGTATAGCTGTTCCATCCATTGCCGGTTTGATTGGGTGCATGAGCATCTTCCCTTCCAGGTTGTGAATCCATATATAGCCCTCACCATCGGCAAAGCGGAATTCTCCTTTTGGGTCTTTGATCTTGTCAAAGGCGGCTTCTCCTTCCGCCTTTAAAAGTGCCGCCGCAGCCTTTGCCTTTGCTTTACAGAGTTCAGGCGTAAGTGGTTCTGAATATCCTTTCGAGGAAAAAGCAAGAAGCATTACGGTCGCGAGGATGATTGTGTAGATTTTACTGGACATGTGTTTCCTCCTGTTTTTTTGTTGGTGTTCTTGGTTGAACGTTTCTTTTCCGTTGTTGCGTTGCTTAAAGGTTGAATTTGCCCACGAGGGTTTTAAGCTCCCCAGCCAGTTTTTTCAGGGCATCAGCACTGTTTTTAATTTGCGAGCTGCCATTTTGCACCTGGTTGCTGGTCGCACTCACCATTTTGACATCTTCGGACGCCGATTCTACATTTTCTGTTGCCGAGGCGACATCTTTGTTCATGTCTTCGAGTCCAACTGCCACCGCGGCAACCACCTGGGCAATCTCGTTGGTGGTAACCGACTGTTCTTCGACAGCACCGGCAATGACGACGACGATTGAATTGATACTGTCGATTACCTGGGATATCTCCTCAATGGCGGTTATGGTCATGTCGCTTGACTTTTGGATTGCGGCAATTTTCTCTCTGATATCCCCTGTAGCCTTGTTGGTTTGATGGGCCAGTTCCTTGACTTCATTGGCGACAACGGCAAAGCCTTTGCCTGCCTCGCCGGCCCTTGCGGCTTCGATAGTCGCATTCAGGGAAAGGAGGTTCGTCTGGTCGGCGATATTAACGATTACCTCGGCCACCTTGCCGATTTCTGTCGCCGCATGCGACAGCTCCGTCATTTTTGCGGTGGTATTGCCAACGGTGATAACAGCTTTAGCCGTCACATTTCTCGCCTGTTCGGCATTCATGGCGATTTCTTTGATGGTAGCCGACATCTCCTCAGTGGCCATGGCGACACTCTGAACCTTCTCGGTGGCGTCATTGGCGATGGTCGAAATCTCAAGTATTGAGGCACTCATCTTCTCGGTGGCATGGGCTGTATCTGTGGATTTTGCTGCAAGATCTCCGGCATGGTGGTCAAGATCCTGGGAAACCCCTCCCAGGTCGATAGAGGCATCCGACAGGCTGCCTGAGAAATTCCTGATTTGGCCGATCATGTCTTGCAGGTTGTCGATCATTTTATTGGTATCATCAGCTAGTCCTCCGAGTTCATCGCTTGAAGTCACTGCCACCTTTTTGCGGAGATCGCCTCGGGCAATGTCCTTGGTGGTGTTGGCCAGTGACCGAATCCTGCCGGCCATATATCGACTCATCAGGAGGCCCATCACCACCGCAATTATTACCGCTGCGATCGTCAAAATAATGAGAATGGTTGTGCCGGTTTTCTTTGCTCCGGCGGTTTCCCGCAGGGCATCCTGCATTTCCTGGGCGGCATTGGTTATAAGGTCGCTCAGTTCTTTGTTGATCTTAGCTGCGGATACTGTCAAAGCCGCCTGCTTGGCACCTTCGGTCGCCTCGAGGTTGCGGTAAAGAATTTCAGTGAAAGCGTTCAACGCGTTGAAAGACTTTTCGATCTTCGATGTCGATATGACCGTACGGTTGAAGCCAATGATCTTTTCCGTTGCAGAGCTCGCTTTATTGATCGCCTCTGCCTGGGCTCTGATCTTTTCTATCTGAGGAGAGAGCTGTTGCACGAGCTTCATCAATTCTTGATTTTCTACCTTGTATGATGTCAGCCATTCTCCGAGAAGTCCGTCTTTTAGAGCGGTTTCTCCGGCAAAAACAGCCTCCATCCCGGCAGCATCTTTTAATTTTTGGTTCCATTCCGACTGCAGTCGCTGGGTGAGATTGAGAAAAGACGGCAGCGGGTATATTTTCTTGTCCTTGGTTATTACTGAATACGATGCAAATTCCTTATGGACTTTGAGAAGATCGGCAATAATAGGCCTGAGATTGGCATTTTCTTGGAGAATTCTTTCGATTACTAAAAGGATCTTCCCAGATCCTTTCGGTGTAGTGACCTTCAGCCCTTTCCTAATATAAAGCTCGCCTGATTTACTGTCTTTAAACTCTTTAGATTCGGTGCCGAACTGCAGCATGGCGACCCACATGTCGAGATCGTCGAGGATGCTGGTTATTTCGTTTTCGCGTTCTTGCAAACCATGGGTTGCGGCCAGAAAATTGCCCGAATTTTCTTCGATTTTTTGAATAACCAGGGCAGCGTTCATCACTGCATACTGGACGGGAGCTTTGTTGTTGCCAACGGTATCAGCGGAGTTTGTCACCTGATACAGTATAATGATGCCGACCACTCCGGAAAGGAGGACCAGCATCGCCAGTCCTAAAAAACAGATACTTAATTTCTTGCCGATAGTCATTTTCATGTGCATCCCCTGAAACTACATAATTGGATAAACATCCATTTTTCAGTCCATGGCCTAAAAGCATGGTTTTCTCCTAATCAAATGAATTGAATGTTCTTGGGAACTGTTATTAATAATATCGCAATATCAATCTATTGTAAATTGTTTTGATGATATGGCATTTGCAGGAACTTTGTCAAATGACTGAGAAGATCTTTTTCAGTTTTTTATGCAGTTCTTGAAAAATCCGTGTATTCTGAACACTCGGTCAGGCGAATGACCGGCAGAACGTGAAAACTGAGGTATTCTGTTGATGGAAAACAACACGGAAATTGTCAGACTTGACAAATGGCTGTGGGCCGCGAGATTCTTTAAAACCCGCTCGTTGGCCGGCCAGGCAGTGAACGGTGGCAAGGTGCATGTCAACGGCAACCGGGGCAAGGCGGCGCATAGTGTCCTGGTCGGTGACAAACTGATTATTACCATCGGCACCATGCAGTTTGCCGTAGCGGTTCTGGCAACCTGCAAATTCAGGCGACCGGCCACGGAAGCGCGGCTTTTATATGTTGAATCGGCGGAAAGCGTTGCCGCCCGCGAAGAACAGCGGCAGATGAAGAAAATGATCAATGCCGGGTTTTCCGCCCCTGCCCAAAAGCCCGGAAAACGTGATCGAAGAAAGATCAGGTCCTTTACCAGAAAAGACTAACGAGAGAAAAAATATGCAGAAGATTGAACGAGCACTGATAAGTCTTACCGATAAATCCGGGATCGAGGGTTTTGCAGGAGAACTGGCAAGACTCGGTATTGATCTGCTTTCAACCGGCGGAACAGCCAAAAAACTGCGGGATTCAGAACTTACGGTCATGGATGTCTCAGAATTCACCGGCTTCCCGGAGATGCTTGATGGGCGGGTGAAAACCCTGCACCCGAAGGTGCATGGCGGCATCCTCAATCAGAGAGATAACGGCGATCACCAACGACAATGTGCCGCCCACGGACTACGCAACATCGATCTCATTGCTGTTAATCTGTATGCCTTTGAGAAGACGGTTGCCGATCCGAACTGCAGTCTCGCCGAAGCCATTGAAAATATCGATATCGGTGGACCCACCATGCTACGGGCGGCGGCCAAGAATTTTCGCGACGTGACGGTTGTTGTCGATCCTTCCGATTATCCGCTGGTTCTCCAGGAGATCAAAGCAACCGGCAATACCACCTTGAAAACCCGCTTTTACCTCATGAAAAAGGTCTTTGCCCTCACCTCTGCCTATGACACGGCGATTTCCCGGTGGCTGGAAATGGTGGATGTGCAGGCGAACGGATATTTCCAGGAGAATTCATAATGCTGAAAATGGCTGTTTTACTGTCGGGAAGCGGCCGGACGCTGGATAACTTCCATGAACGGATACAAAACGGCAGCCTTGCCGGGCAAATCCAGGTGGTTGTCGCAAATGTTGAAGGTGTCCTCGGGCTCACCAAGGCCAAGAGATATGGTTATCCCGCCTTCTATTGCGACGATAATGCCGGAATAAATGCCATTTTGCAGAACTATCATATTGATATCGTTTGTCTTGCCGGCTATCTGGTGCTTTATACCCCACCGCCAAGACTTGCCCGGGCGGTGATCAATATCCATCCTTCGCTTATTCCCAGCTTTTGCGGCGACGGTTTCTACGGCCATCACGTACACAGCGCGGTCAAGGCGCGCGGCTGCACAATCAGCGGTTGCACGGTCCATTTTGCCAACGAAAATTACGATGAGGGGCCCATTATTCTGCAAAGAAGTGTCGAGCTGGCCTATGATGACGATATCGATACCATTGCCGGCAAGGTATTCGCCGTCGAGTGTGAAGCCTTCCCCGAGGCGATCAACAGGGTCAATGAGCGGGGAATTGATTTCTTTTGGCAAAGGGTAAGAGGTTCTGTATGAGTAAAAGAGTTGTCATGTCGGCCCAGGATATCGACTTGGCCATTCAGCGGATCGCCTTGCAGATTCTCGAAAAAAACCACGGTCGCGGCTCCATGGCCATAGTTGGCATACATACCTGCGGCGTCTATGTGGCCAAGAGAATTCATGCCAAGATAGAACGTCGGATTCAAGGAACCATCCCTCTCGGATCCCTTGATATCAACCTGTATCGCGATGACTGGAGTCTGATCAGCCAGAATCCGGTGGTCAAGACCACGGAAATCAGCTTTGACGTCGAAAATACCAATTTGATCCTCGTCGACGACGTGATTTTTACCGGCCGCACCATTCGTGCCGCCATGGATGCCATCATGGATTATGGTCGTCCCAACACCATCCAGTTGGCGGCACTTGTCGACCGTGGGGGCAGGGAACTGCCTATCCAGCCCGATTTTATTGGTTTGACCACCGGTATTCTGCACAATGAACGGATCAAGGTGGCGCTCAATGGTCAGGGCGAGGATGGCGAGGTCATCATAGAAAGCTGATGGCGGCTGTCGAACTTCTCGCCCCCGCCGGAAGCGTGGAAACCTTCCGGGCGGCTCTCGATAGCGGTGCCGATGCCATCTATGTCGGCGCCCCCGGTTTTAACGCGCGCAATTTGGCAAGAGACCTGCGCCTTGAAGAAATTGGTGCGATGATTCGTGCCTGCCATAAGCTCGGCAAGAAACTCTTTGTCGCCGCCAATAGCCTCATCCTTGAAAAAGAGCTGCCGCTGGTTATAGAAAATCTGGCACTGCTCCAGGAATTGCAGCCGGATGCATTGATTGTCCAGGATCTAGGTATCATCCGGCTGGTTAAAAACTATTTTCCGGCGCTGAGAATGCACGCCTCGACCCTGATGCTGGCCCACAACTCGGACGCGGTCGGGTTCCTGGCAAGTCTCGGGTGTCATCGCGTGGTCCTTGCCCGAGAGCTTACTTTAAAGGAAATAACGGCGATAAGCGAACGGCGTGGAGCAACCGAGATTGAGGTCTTTATCCACGGGGCCATGTGTTTTTCCTACTCCGGTCTCTGTATGTTTTCTTCCTACCTCGGTGGCAAAAGCGGCTTGCGCGGACGCTGTGTTCAGCCTTGTCGGCGGGCTTACAGCGAGGGAAGCCAGGGCCGCGGCCGTGGCAAAAAAAGTGAGGCGTCTCGCTATCTTTTTTCCATGAACGATCTGAGCGGGCTGGATATCCTGCCGGCCTTGCTGCAAACCGGCATCAGCTCCCTGAAAATTGAAGGACGATTACGATCAGCGCATTATGTGCAGTGCATTGTCGGGGCCTATCGTCAGGTGCTCGATGCCGCCCCCGAGGATCAGCAACATGCTGTTATTGCGGCAAAGGCCTTGGCCGAGCGGGCGATGAGCCGCAAGACTTCTCCCGGCTATTTTTTTTCCCCGCAGCCGGCCGAGGCAATTACACCGCATCATTCCGGCAATATGGGCATGCATCTTGGCCGTTTTACCACCATCAAGATGGCCGGGGGACAGCACATTTGTAAATTTGTCCTGAAGGGCGATTTGACGGTCGGCGACAGACTGCGGCTGCACCGGGAGCCGTCCGGCGAGCGTATGCCGTATCGACTGAAAGCCCTCTTTGTCGCAGGCGTTCAGCAGGATGCGGCGAGCATCGGCAACAAGGTGTCGATTGCCCTGCCGGAAAACTTTGACATGGAGCTGGGTGGCCACGTCGAGGTGTATAAGATCGACAGTGGTTCCGGTGGGCCGGTCAAAGCAAACTTTCTCGCCACCGCTGAAGTCGCCAGGGAGCTTGCCGGGGTACGGAAAAAACTTTCTCGAGAACTCATCAGGATCACAGGAAAAATATGTGGCACCGAGGAGTCGGATGTTGCGCCCGTGGCTGAGAGAAAAGGTGTAAAAAGTGGAAAACCCGGCGCTCGACCGAGTCCGAAAAAAGGATTGCCGCTGGAATGGTGGTTGAAGACCGACTCCATCAAAACTTTATTGGGTGACATGCCTCTGTCGCCTGATCGGATTCTCCTCGGTTTTGACAAGCAGATTCTCAGCCAGGCCGGGAAAATCAAGACGACCCTCGGTGCAAAAGCACGCATGGTGATCTGGGCTTTGCCGCCGATCATCATGGAAAGTGAACTGAGCCGGTATCATAAGCAAATCGCCTTATTGATGCGCACAGGTTTCAGGAGCTTCCAGCTTGGGCATATCAGCCAGGTGGTACTTTTTGGCAAGGAGAAGGTCCAGCTCTTTGCCGATTATACCTTGAATCTGCTGAATAGTCAGGCGCTGGCCATGGTTGGTGCGATCGGACTGAGCAGGGCACAGGCAGCAATTGAGGTGGATCGGCAAGCCCTACGCGACCTTCTTGCCGATAAAGGGGGAAAAGTAGTCGGTGGTGAGGATAACCGTAAGGAGCGCACCATTTCTGTCGGCCTCACGGTGTATGGGGCTCCCGCCCTCTATACATCGCGTCTTGCGGCCGGCCATTTTCATTATGAGCGGCAGATCCTCAGCCCAAAAAATGAGGGTTATGTCATCAAAAAGATGGACGGTTGCACCCAGACCTTTCCCGAGAGGCCTTTTTCGCTTCTGCCTTATCTTCAGGAGCTGCGGGATCTGGGTGTCAATTATGTGGTCGTTGATATCTCCGGCGGCACGATCTCCGGCAAAAATCTCCAAGAATTGCAAGATCGCCTTGCCAACACCGGACGGTACGGCAAACTCTCTACCTTCAATTACCTGGGCAGGCTTGAATAGGACCGAGCATATGCGCACGTGTCATCTTTTACCCTATTGAATTAATTGGTTTTTTGAGGTTTTCCTTCGTCCAGACGGCGCATGCCTTCCATGAGCAATTTCATGAAAAAGCCGATTTCCGGAGTGCTGAAATCCTCCGGGGCTATCCCCGGGGTAAAGCGGAAACGCCCGGATTTTTCCTTGAGAATCTGATAAAAGGCCAGATCTCCGGCATGGTCTGCGTATTTTGCCTTGATAAGAGAGCCTTGGCGAAAAGAAAAGCGGGCGGTACCCTTGCTGAGGTCGGTAATGGTGAGAATTCCGGTTTTGTTGTTCATGTTCAGGGTTTGAAACAGGGCTTCGGCCGGGATTTCCGCAAGGTTACCGTTTATGCCGGACGACAGGTCTTCGGCGCGGATTTTGTTGGATTTGTTCAGTCTTTCCGCCATGAGGCGGGAGAAATACAGTTGGATAGCCGGGTAAATATCTAGTATTTTATTGAAATTCGGCTGATTGATATAGAGTATGGAGGTTGCCTCCTTGACCTGGATCGTGGCGTTGACAATGTCATTGCAGATGAGGCTCATTTCCCCGAATACCTCGCCCTTGTCAAGGTTGGAGATGATGATGCCGGCGTCGTTCAACACATTGACACTGCCGGTAACGATGATAAAGAATCTGCCGCCCGGATCACCTTTGCGAATAACTATATCGCCGGTTTTATATTTGTTCAGTTTGAAATAACTGATGACCGTGTCGAGGTGTTTTCCTTCAATATTCTTGAAAAAGGAAAAGCTGCTGAGCAGGTGCACCATCGAGCCGAGTTCGTCGGACAAGCTATTGTCGCCGTTTTTTACCAGGTTTTCATCCTTGCTATGTTCAAGTTTGATGGTGCCGGTGCAGCCGCTGCAACTGATCATGCAGACCGGAATCTTGTCGGCGCGTTCATACTGGATGACTATTTTGCCAAGATCGCCATTGAGGATTTTGCAGATTTTCCGTTCCGCCGGGTATTTCACTATCGAGGTGGTAATAAAGCTGTTTTCCGATTCACTGGTGAGTGGGATGGCGATTCCGGAAAGTTCGAAGATATCACTATACTGATACAGCGGGCAGCTGCGATTTTCGACAATTCGAAAGAGTATTTTAGGAAAGCCCATACATTCTGCCTTGCAAGTGAGATTCTTTCCCATCAGTTGAGAGAAAGATTGTCGATCATTGACTGCCGTAAGTCTTAACCATAGCCTTCTTGGCTCTCAGTGTCAAATATCCTGCAACAATTAACGGAAAGCAATCGCAAGCAACTCCTGATGATATCTGTTGACATATCGTTTTTGTTGCATTATAAATTGCGATCTTTCCATGTGAAATGTTCCGCGCCGGTCATGAGAATGAAACATTCGTTGGCTGGCAGCTTAACAATACAAAAAAATCAACTACTTGAATAACTGATATATTTACAGGAGGAGTATCTACGTGGCAAATCATAAATCTGCTGAAAAAAGAAGTCGTCAGGCCCAGGCTCAACGTTTGCGTAATAGAATGAACAGAAGCAAAATTAAAAACGTAGTGACCAAGCTTGATGAAGCCGTTGCCACAGGTTCGACAGGCGCAGCCCAGGAAGCTCTGAGAAAGGCTATTTCAGTAGTTGCCAAGACAGCGAGTAAAGGTACCATCCACAAGAAAACCGCCTCCCGGAAGATTTCTCGGCTGACCAAACGCGTCAACGCCATGAATACCGCCGTGTAGTTCGTCAGGCACCGAGCCCTGGGAAAGGGGCGAATATGTTTGCTAAAAGAGCCATGAAATCGTAGGATTTCATGGCTCTTTTTTTTTATTTCTGCCGCCGCTTGCGACTAGACAAGACCGTGCGGCAGCTGGTATGTTGCACCCTTGTCGCTCGTTATGGTGAAAAAAGAGAGAAACTTGAAGGTAACAGGAAACAATGGCACAGAGAATTTTCCGCCCGGACAAAGACCGGTTTAAAAGTGACATGCAGGTCAAGCGGCTGGTGCCGGTTTCCTCCTGGATAGTGGCTGATCTCGACACTCCTTTGACCTTATTTTCCAAAGTGGCGGAGGGGCGAAGTCATGCATTTCTCTTTGAGAGCATGGAGGGCGGGGAAAAATGGGGGCGTTTTTCTTTCATCGGTTACGATCCCCTGGTGACCTTCACGTCCACCGGCGATTCGTTGGTGGTTAAAAAAAACCACGGCGGCAGCACGCGAAGCTTCACGGCAAATCCTCTGCACGCCCTGAAGTCGCTTATAGATGAAATTGGTGCCGCCGAATACGAGCATCTGCCGCGGTTTTGCGGCGGAGCGGTTGGCTTTCTCGGTTACGATATGGTCAGGTTCATCGAAGACCTCCCCGATGACCGCCCGGCCACCGAGCTGCCCGATTCGTCTTTTATGGTGCCGAAGATCGTTCTGGTGCACGACAGCTTTAAGCAAACGGTGACCGTCGTCTGCTGGGTGCAGACCGATGACGGGGATGGCGACGCACTGTATGCGGAAGCGCTTGTCCTGATAAATGAGGTGATTGATACAATCAAGCGACCGGTGGCGCAGGCACTTCTTCAGGAAAGCAGCGAAGGCTGTGGCGAACCGCATATTTTTACCTCGAACATGGAGAAAGATCAATTTACGGCAATGGTCGAACGGGCCAAGGAATACATCCTGGCCGGCGACATTATTCAGGTGGTGCTGTCGCAGCGCTTTCATACCTGTACTCAATTGCCGCCTCTGGTGCTCTATCGGGCTTTACGACACATCAATCCGAGTCCATACCTGTTTTATCTGCGACTGGGCGAGGTGATCCAGATCGGATCGTCGCCGGAGATTCTGGTACGAAAAGATGGTTGCAACATTGAACTGCGGCCCATTGCCGGAACGAGAAGACGGGGTATCACGGCGGAAGAGGATATGGCTCTTGAGAAGGAACTGCTGGCCGATCCGAAAGAGACGGCGGAGCATTTGATGCTCGTCGACCTTGGCCGCAATGATGTGGGGCGCGTTGCCAAGGGTGGCCATGTGCGCGTAGAGGATCTTTTGGTAGTAGAACGCTATAGCCATGTCATGCACATTGTCTCCGGAGTGCATGGTGAGATTGCCGACGGTAAAGATCAGTTTGATGTTATGGCCGCCTGCTTTCCGGCCGGAACCGTCAGCGGAGCGCCGAAGATCCGTGCCATGCAGATCATTGATGAGTTGGAACCCGATAAGCGCGGCGCCTATGCCGGCTCCGTCGGTTATTTTGGTTTTTCCGGCAACATGGATTTCTGTATAACCATCAGGACATTCATTATGCACGGCAAGAACCTGTGGATTCAGGCCGGGGCAGGGATTGTTGCCGATTCCCAGCCGGATAAGGAGTTCGAGGAGACGGTCAATAAATCATTGGCCTTGCGTCGGGCGGTTGAACTGGCCGAAAAAGGATTTTAAAATGCTTGTTATTATAGATAATTACGATTCATTTACCTACAATATCGTGCAGACCGTGGCGGCCAATGCCCTGGCCGATGGGCGCATCGAAGATATCCGGGTTTTTCGCAACGACAAGATTTCCGTGCAAGAGATCGCCGCCTTGCAGCCGCAGCGTCTGCTGATTTCCCCCGGACCCTGTACTCCGAAGGATGCCGGTATTTCCATTGAGGCGATCACATATTTTGCCGGTAAACTGCCCATTCTTGGGGTCTGTCTCGGCCATCAGGCCCTTGGTGAGGCCTTTGGCGGCACGGTTCTCAGGGCCCGGCGAATAATGCACGGGAAGACCAGCCCGATGTTCCATGATGGTATTGGGGTTTTCACCGGTCTTCCCAGTCCTTTTGACGGCATGCGCTATCATTCACTGGTGGTTGAAGAAAGTGATCTTCCGACCTGCCTGGAGGTGACGTGCCGAACCGATGAAGGAGAGCTCATGGGCCTCAGACACCGGCAGTTGGCCATTGAAGGGGTGCAATTTCATCCCGAGTCGATCATGACCCCTGCCGGCATACAACTGCTGAAAAACTTTATGGATTCAGGATATCTAAAGATGCTTCGCCCGTAAGGTCGTAAGGCATCCGCTCTGAAACTTGCATCGGAAGAAGGAAAAATGAATATCAAACAAGCGATAAATAAGGTTGTCACCGGCACCGATCTGGCCGAGGCGGAGATGGTCGCCGTCATGAACGAGATCATGGGCGGGAATGCCACCGACGCCCAGATAGGCTCCTTTATCACCGCGCTGCGCATGAAAGGGGAGACCCTCGATGAAATCGTCGGGGCGGTCCGGGTTATGCGCGAGAAGGCTACCTTTGTCGATACCGGGATCGATACCGCTTCCGGACAGGTACTTATGGATATCGTCGGTACCGGCGGTGATGGTTCCGGGACCTTCAACGTGTCGACGACCTCCGCCTTTGTTGTCGCCGCTGCCGGCATCCCCGTTGCCAAACACGGCAACCGGGCGGTTTCCTCGCATTGCGGCAGTGCCGATGTCCTTGAGGCCCTTGGCGTCAATTTGAGTCTTTCGTCGGAAAATGTTGCCACCTGTGTGCGAACCGTCGGCATTGGTTTTCTCTTTGCACCCATGCTGCACGGGGCGATGAAACACGCCATCGGCCCGCGCCGGGAAATCGGTATCCGCTCAATCTTCAATATCCTTGGGCCGATGACCAATCCGGCCAGGGCCAATGTCCAGCTCACCGGCGTATTTGCAAAAGAGCTGACTACCGTCCTTGCCGAGGTTCTGGTTCGTTTGGGGATGAAACGGACGCTGGTCGTTTGGGGCGAAGGCAATCTCGACGAGTTGACCATTACCGGGACCTCGCATATCGCCGATGGTCATGATGGCAAGGTGACCAATTATACCATCGTTCCGGAAGATGTCGGGCTCGCCAGAGCGACACTTGCCGAAATACGCGGCGGAGCAAGTCCCGCCGAAGCGGCGCAGCAGGTGCGACAAGTGCTCGGCGGCGAGGCCGGGCCAAAACTCGATATGGTCCTGCTCAATGCCGGCGCAGCCCTCCATGCCGCAGGCAAGTGTCGTGACATAGGGTCGGGCGTGGCCTTCGCCCGTGAAGTCATAGGTTCCGGTGCTGCCCTTGATAAGCTTGAACAATTGGTCGGTTTTAGCCGTTCGGTCACACGTACCTCGTTTTAAAATATCATGATTCTCGATACCATAGTTGCAAAAAAAAGGCAGGAAGTAGCCGAGTTACGGGCAAAAGGGTGTTCTCTGCCGGTCCAGTTTCGCGATAAGAAAATTGACGCTCCACGGGGGTTTCGCCGGGCTTTGCTAGCGTATCCCGGGGTTGCAGTGATTGCCGAAGCAAAGAAAGCCTCACCCTCAAAGGGGGTTATCTGCACTGATTTCCGACCGGTAGAAATTGCCAAGAACTATCATAAAAATGGAGCACAGGCCATTTCCGTTCTCACCGATGTGGACTTTTTCCAAGGTTCGCTGCTGTATCTCATGCAGGTTCGGGAAGCGGTACCGCTGGCGATTCTCAGAAAAGATTTCATCATTGATGAGCTGCAGATCAAGGAAGCGCACCTGCACGGTGCCGATGCCATTTTGCTCATTGCGGCAATTCTCGACTGCCGGCAAATGAAAGACTACCAGGCCCTAGCCGTTGAGTGCGGAATGGATGTCCTGGTGGAAGTCCATGATGAATGGGAGACCGAACAGGCTCTTTTGGCGGGCAGTGAACTGATTGGTATCAATAATCGTAACCTCAAGACATTTTCCGTCGATCTGGAAACGACCTTTCGGCTAAAAAGGCTCATCCCCCCGGAAATTCCTGTGGTCAGCGAGTCGGGACTGAAGACGGTAGAGGATTTTCGCCGCCTTAGAGAGGAAGGTGTCCGGGCAGCCCTCATCGGCGAAACGCTGATGCGGGCCGGTGCCGACAGCGATCTCCTGCGGTGTCTACGGGAAGAGCAGCAATGGCGACAATGACTCTTGCACCCCGGAGAACCCGAGTGAAAATGTGCGGCACTACCCGAATGGAAGACGCTTTAGCCGCCGTGCGTTTTGGCGTCGACGCCCTTGGCTTTATTTTTTTCGCGAAAAGCCCGAGATATATAGCTCCGGAAAAGGCCGCCGTCATTCTCTTGAACCTGCCGCCATTCATCGACCGCGTCGGCGTATTTGTTGATGCCCCGCTTGCGGAGATTGAGCAGACGGCGGGATTCGGTCTGTCATTTATCCAATTACATGGCAATGAATCCCCTGATTATTGCCTGCAATTACAGGCAATGTTGCCATTTTGCGGTATTATTAAGGCCTTCCGGGTGGGTGGTGAAAGTCGCAGCGCTACCTTTACGCCGTATGCATCCTGCGTTGATGCCTTTCTCCTCGATACCTACGTTAAAGGTACAAGCGGGGGAACCGGCCAGGTGTTCGACTGGTCGATCATCGACAGGTTGAAGCTGCAGCGACCGACCATACTCGCCGGTGGCCTTGCACCGGAAAATGTGGCGTGTGCCATTGCTGCTGTGCATCCCTATGCCATCGATATCAATTCAGCAATTGAGCTGCAGCCCGGGATCAAAGACCACCTCCGGCTGCAAGCCCTCATGCAGGTAGTGGCGGAGCTTGCCGGTCGATAGTTCCTTGTTTGATCAAAAGAGGTCGTTTGTATTGGTCATTTGGCAATGACAAATGCTCCTATATAGCCACTTTCCAGTAAGGCTTTTTCGGCAATTTTGGCACTCTGCAAGGTCTTGCCGACGTAGACGTGGACTCGGTAGAGAATATCTCGCGGATTAAAAGATTGATGGATGATGGCTGTATGGCCTGCATCGGCAAAACGCTTTTGCATTTTTACCGCATTAAATTGTTTGGCAAAGGATCCTATTTGTACATAAAACTCTCCTAATGCTAGGTCCTTATAATATAAAGTAGGCGCTTCCCCTTTGTTTTTAACCTCGCCCTCGGCGAGGGCGACAATCTGCACCTTGGCCATGCCATTGTCGACAAGCCCGAGAGCCCTTGCCGCCTTATAGCTGAGATCGATAATTCTTCCGCCGGCGAACGGCCCCCGATCATTCACCCGAACCAGCGTGTTTTTACCGTTATCGAGGTTTTTCACCAGCAAGACAGTGCCCAACGGCAGAGTTTTGTGGGCGGCAGTCAGCGAATGCATGTTGTACGCTTCGCCGTTTGAGGTTTTGCGTCCATGGAAAGCTGGGCCATACCAGGAAGCGAAGCCTTTCTGGGTGAAACCGTCGGAGGAGGGGATTTGGTAGTAGGTTTTGTTATCAGCAACATAGGCTTCCTGGTCATTTGACCATAAATCGGTTGCTGAAGTTTTGCCGACAAAAGAAAGAGAGCTGCTGATCAAGAGGAAACAGATAGCCAGTAACTTGGGGATCTGGCAACTCTTGGAAATAGAAAAATGTATCATTCTGGATTCTTGCAACGTTCGCTTTTCGAGGGTTTTGCTTCGATTGTGATAACCATATGCAAGTATGTTTGCCAATGTGCAACCAAGGATTGCTGTCTTTTGACAGATTGCCTTATTATGTTCGAATCGATTGCAATAGTCAAAGATTAGTAGCGTATTGGCAAATGAACATTGGCTGCTGGGCTTTCGGTTTGAGCAGAGGCGGCGGTAGGTCTTTGGTTCCAGATGTTGAAATCGAAGCTTTTCATAATGATTGAAATTTCAAGAATTACCTGATATATACCCCTACTGAAAACCGTCAAGGGACTTGATCTACAAGCACTTGTCAGCTCTCTCCGGTCCCAGCCAGCATAGCTCAGTTGGTAGAGCGGCGCTCTCGTAAAGCGCAGGCCAACGGTTCGATTCCGTTTGCTGGCTCCATTAAATTCAAGGACTTATGGCTTTTTGCTGTAAGTCCTTTTTT
>Ga0105047_10002296_pt1 | contig 34201 bp, 29 predicted proteins | sample MAT04_FD_78384 | JGI IMG/M metagenome (GOLD analysis project Ga0105047, IMG submission 78384) | Freshwater microbial communities from Lake Fryxell liftoff mats and glacier meltwater in Antarctica - MAT-04 (megahit assembly) | ecosystem: Environmental > Aquatic > Freshwater > Ice > Liftoff... | reverse complement strand
GGGCGGTACGTCATCCATGGCGTCCTCGGCGAAGGCGCGCAGGGGACGACCTTCGACGCCGTCGACGAACGCGACGGCCGTGCGGTCGCGATCAAGAGGTTCGACGTGCGCGGCGCGAAGAGCTGGAAGGACGTGGAGCTCGCCGAGCGCGAGGCGCGCGTGCTCGCGACGATCGATCACCCGCTCGTGCCGAAATACTTCGAGCACTTCGAGGAGAATGAATCGCTCTACCTCGTGATGGAGAAGATCGAGGGCGAGACCATGGAGGCGATTCGCGCCCGAGGCGGTGCGCTCCCCGAGGAGGAGGTTCGCCGCTTCCTCACGTGCGCCGATCGCGCGCTCAGCTACCTGCACGGTCGCTCTTCACCGATCGTGCATCGTGACGTGAAGCCGCGCAACGTCGTGCGGCGCCCTGACGGCTCGTACGTCTTCGTCGACTTCGGCACCGTGAGCGAGCTGATGTCGCGCAAAGGAGCGAGCACCGTCGTAGGGACGATCGGCTACATGGCGCCCGAGCAGCTCCAGGGCCGCGCGATGCCGGTGAGCGACGTATACGCAGTCGGCGCCACCGCCCTCGCGGCGCTGACGGGCGCCGACCCGGAGACGCTCCCGCATCAGGGGCTCAAGATCGACGTCCGCCGCGCGCTCGGTGCGCGCGCGAGCGAAGGAATGCTCGCGACCCTCGAGCACATGGTCGAGCCGGATCCCGATGCCCGCAGCGCGGCCGCCGACAGGCAGGCCGCGGAGCTCGTCGACCGAGGATGCCTCCGTGAAGAGCGTCGCTCGTCTGCTGTGAGTCCTCTGGGGCCTCGGCTGGGTGATCGTGCCGCTCCTCGTGCGCAGGTTCGGCGTATCGAAGGACACGATCCCGCTCGCGATGTTCGGCGCGCTCGCATGCGTGTTCGTCGTGACGTGGCACAAGGGCGCGATCATCCGCGCACTCCTCCGAGCTGCGCTCGGCGAGGAGGCGGTCGCCGAGAAGCCGCGGGCGGTGCAGATCGAGGCGCCGCCGCGGCAGCGCGTCGACGTCGGCGAGGCTGGCAAGGTGCGCGTCCACGCGGAGGCGCTCGCGCCCCTCGCGCCCGAGGAGCTGCTCGGACGGACCGAGCTCCCGGCGCGCGACGCGCGTCGCGCGCGGCCGTAGGCCGTCAGGCGCTACGGGACGTTCGCATGGGCGCACGCGGTGAGCGTGCGCGTGTCGGAGCCGAGGAGGAGGAGCGTGACGCTGTCGTCGTCGCAATCGACGCTCTGCAACACGGCGGCTCCGCCGTGAATGAGGTCGACGATGTCGTTGCCCCCTCGGGTCGTGACGACGTCGGCGCCGCCGCCCCCGACGATGATGTCCGCGCCGGGGCCGCCCGCGAGCGTATCGCCCGCGCTACCTCCGAGGAGCGTGCACGGGAGCGGCCCGCAGTGGAGCGCGTTGGCCGCGGTGGGGCTCCCCGTGAGGTTCTCGACGTCGATGACCATCGCCGCGCCTTGCATGCTGGTTGGCACCGCAACGCCGACGGACGGGGCGCCGCCGGTGTCGATCGTCAGGGTCGCGCGCGGACACACCCGGGCTAGCGCGGGGTTGTTGATGACGTCGCGTTCGCCGGTCGCGCCGTTCTGGGTCGCACACGGCTGGCCGGCGACCTGATCCCTGGCGTCGAGGCACACGACGTTGCCGGTACCGGCGCGGTAGTCGGCGGTATCGACTCCGGGACCGCCGACGAGGTTGTCGTTGCCGGGATTCTCCACGAGCGTGTCGTCGCCGAGGCCTCCGCAGAGGTCGTCGTTCCCCGCGCCGCCGGTCAGGACGTCGTTGCCGGCGCCGCCGATGAGAACGACGTCCGTGGTGGTGATGGCGTAGGCGCTGAGGACGTCGTTGCCGCTGCCGCCCTTGACGATCTCCACGTCGGCGAGCACCGAATCGCCTTCGCCGAGCGCGCCGTCGTCCGCAACGACCGTCGCGATGTTCAAGGTCGCGCCTGTCCCCGTTCCGCCCGCGAGGGCGACTCCGGTCGAGGCCGCGTATCCCGAGCCTCTCGCCGCGACATGCGCGGTGAGGATCGTGCCGCTGCCGTCCACGGTGTCCACGACCGCGGTCGCCGAGGCGAGCTTTCCTCCGGAGAGCGTCAAGACGTCGCCGGCGGTATAGCCGCTGCTCGCGTCGCTCGTTCCTGGCGCGGTGATGGCCCCGACGGCCGCCTCGGCGCCGACGGACACCCTGAGTGCCGCGCTGCGGAAGCCGTAGTCGACGATGTCGATACCGTCGCCGCCGTTCATGATCTCTGCACGGGCGGTCGTGCTCTGCAGGAACGTGTCGTTGCCGGAGCCGCCGAGCAGGATGTTGGCGCCCGAGCCGCCCGCAAGCGTGTCGTTGCCGGGACCGCCGTCGATGGTCAGAGCCACGACGGCGACCGCGCCGACGGCGGCCGCGAGATGCGCGCTCGTATCCCAGCCGGTGGGCGCCGTCGGCCAGCCGGCCGCGTCGGCGGTGAAGACGTCTGCGCCGGGGCCACCCTCGACGATCACGTCCACTCCCGTCATGGCGAGGTCGATGCGTGCGGTTCCGCGCGCCGTGAGCGTGTTCGCGTCGAGCCCCGAGACGCCGAGCGCCATGTTGCTCCCCGTCTTGGGCGTGATCACCGTGAGCTTCGAGCCTGCATCGAGGCTCACGTTCACGAGCGTCGTTCCCGTGGTGTTCGACGCGAAGAGCCCGGCGCCGTAGTCGACCACCAGCTTCTCGGTGCCGACGCTGCCGACACGCGTGACGGTGATCGAACGGCCCGAAGATGCGACGTGGCAAGCGGCGCCCGAGGCGTCCCTCGCGTTCGCGAAGACGCACGGCTCGACCGTGCAGCCCGCCACCCGGCCGACGTAACCGACCTCGTCGCTCTGGACGAACAAGGCGAGATTTCCTCCCGACATGTCGCACGCCGTGCCGAGGAGGGCCGCCTGGGCTCGCCCGGTGCGCTCGTCGGAGGGCGAGAGGTCGTCATGCCCCGACGAGCACGCTGCGCTCGTGAGGCCGCTCGCGACGAGCGCGAGGACCTTGAAGTTCATTCGATACGTCACGTTCTTCTTCCAAGCAGTCGGGCGGCGCGGCCGGACCTGCATGGGTCAACGGCAAGGACGGGGCCGAGATTCAGAAGGCTCAGAGCGGTGGCTCGTCGCTGAGCCGCGGGCGTCGCGTGTACCCTGACCTCACGCGATGCGCTGGCAAGCCAGTCCCTTCACCGATCTGTCGACCACCGAGCTCTACGAGCTGCTCGCGCTCCGGCAGCTCGTGTTCGTCGTCGAGCAGACGTGCGCGTACCTCGATTGCGACGGCAAGGACTACCGCGCAACCCACCTGCTCGGTCGGGACGAGAGCGGCCAGCTCGTGGCGTATGCGCGGCTGCTCCCTCCGGGCGTGAGCTTCGCGGAGGCCTCCATCGGACGCGTGGTCACGCATCCCTCCGTTCGCCGGACGGGGGCAGGCCGCGCCCTCATGCACGAGGCGATCGCGCGGACGCGGGCGACGTTCGGCGCGGGCCCCATCCGCATCGGCGCGCAGCGCTACCTCGAGAGGTTCTACGGCGAGCTCGGCTTCGAGATCGCGAGCGCGCCGTACGACGATGACGGGATCCCGCATGTCGAGATGGTGAGCCAGAGCTAGACACAGTGAGCCGCGCCATGAGACCGCACGCGCGCGATCGCTCGTGGAACACCCATCTCGAGTCGACTCGCGGGTGTACAAATTGGGTCTCTGACGCCGGCGGCGATGTTCGATGCCGACCCTCGCGTGCTCGCCCACGCGCGCCGAAGATGAGCGGCCCGGAGCTGGCCAGGCGCATCGCGCCGTTGCGGCCGGAGATCCAAGGTCCGCGAGGTCCTCGACGGGAAGTAGCGCGTCGCAATTCGTCTCACGCGACCGCGATGCCCACCTCGCGGGGGGGGGCGCGCATGGGCGAATTGCCGTTGGAGCACCTGGCTCGCAAACTGCTGAGAGAGTCGTCATGCTGATGATCCTCCTCGTGGTCTTTCTCGTCCTGGCGATCGGCGGAGGTGGCTGGGGTCATTCCCGGTACGGCGCCGTGAGCTGGTCGCCTCTCGGCCTCATCGCCCTCGTGCTGGTGGTCATGTACTTCACGGGCAACCTGCACGCCTGACGTCATGAGGGACCGTCCGAAGCATCCCCCGATTCACCCTCACGTCCCGGGCGCTCACGAGTGAAGCCGCAGGATCTCGATGCCGTCACGCAGCGCGTCGGCGTCGTCGTAGCGCGCGCCCAGATCGAGCCGCACATAGCGCTTGTCGGGGCGTGCCGCGCCGAAGATGACCGGGCACACCTGGTTACCGCCCTCGCGGAAGAACCCGAGCTCGTCACGGTCGTGCCCATGCACTACTACCCGTAGATCGAGCCCCGACGTGCGCGACACGTTCTCGAGCATCGCGCGGCACTCCTCCTTGGGTTGCCCGTAGCTCGTGAGCAGCGCGCGTAGCATCCGCGTCTGCGCCAGGCTCATCGCCTTCAGCTCGAGCGGAACGGCGTCGAGATCCTCGAGCCGCGACAGCGTCGAGTCCGGCGAGCCGTGCGTCATCAGCACGCCGCACGGCGCCGCCGCCGCGAGCATCGCGCGCTCGAACCGCCCGCGCAGCCGCCCTCGCTGCGCCTCGCTGAGCCCGCTCTCGAGCGCCGCCACCTCGTCGGCATGGAATTTCGCCGTGTGCGGACCGCCGACATGACCGTGGTCGTGATTGCCGAGCACGAAGTGCACGCGCCCCGGCGCCGCCGCCTCCTCCGCGAAGATCTCCTCGAGCCGCAGGATGTCCGCCAGGTTCCCGTGGACGTCGGTGCTCACGAGGAGCACCCCTCGAGCCGGCAAGACGACGTGACGCTTCGTCACTGCGGGAGCGCGCTGCAAGAGCCTGGAGTCCATGGTAGCGGACTCCGGCCAGCGGTTCACCGTCCGGGGGCCACCATCCGGTAGACCATCTCGTAGGCGGCGACGCGCTCGTCCCAGCTGAAATGCGAGTGCATGCCGTTCGACTGGAGCTTTCGCCACATCGCGCGATCCGCGCCCGTGCCGGAGCCCCATGCCTTGAGGGCGGCGCCGAGCGCGAAGCGGAGCCCGCCCTCGTCGAAGTGCTCGAACACGAAGCCGTTGCCGCGCCCCGACGAGCGATCGAAGTGCCACACGGTGTCCGCGAGCCCGCCCGTGCGATGCACGATCGGGACGGTCCCGTAGCGCAGCGAGTACATCTGGTTCAGGCCGCACGGCTCGTACCGCGACGGCATCAGGAACATGTCCGAGCCGGCCTCGATGAGGTGGGCCGCCGGCTCGGAGAACTTGCTGATGTACGCGACCTGCCGCGGGAAGCGCCGCGCGAGCGCCGAGAAGAGCTGCTCGTACTTCGGCTCGCCCGTCCCGAGGACGACCATCTGCACCGCGCGATGCTGGAGCATCGGCGGGAGCACGTCGAAGCAGAGGTCGAAGCCCTTCTGCCACGCGAGCCGCGAGACGATGCCGATCACCGGCACCTCGGGGACGTACGGAAGCCCGGCGCTCTGGAGCAGCGCCTTCTTGTTCAGCTCCTTGCCGCCGAGATCGTCGACCGAGTAGAGGTGCGGGATCTTGTCGTCGAGCTGCGGGCTCCACTCGTCCTCGTCGATCCCGTTCAGGATCCCGAAGAGCACGCTGGAGCGCTCGCGGAGGAATGCGTCGAGCCCGACGCCGTGCTCCGGTCGCTGGATCTCGCGCGCGTACGTCGGGCTCACCGTCGTGAGGGCGTTCGCGTAGAGGAGGCCGGTCAGCATGTAGTTGATGCGACCCTCCCTCAGCTGATCCTGATGGAAGTGGTGTGCCGACCCCGCGAGCCCGATGTCCGAGAGGACCTTCGCGTCGAACGAGCCCTGGTGACCGATGTTGTGGATGGTGAGGACCGTGCGCGTCTGCGCGAACAGGCGGTCCCACGCGAAGGCGGTGCGGAGCAGGATCGGCAGGAGCGCCGTCTGCCAGTCGTTCGCGTGGACCACGTCGGGCCGGAACCCGAGCCGCTGGCAGATGCTGAGCGCCGCCCAGGAGAGGACGGCAAACCGGAGGTGCTCGTCGTGATCCTGCGTGTAGATGCCCTGCCGCCCGTAGAGGCCGGGACAGTTGACGAGGTAGACGGGCACCTCGGTGCCCGGCAGCTTCACGGCGTAGACGGAGAAGAGGATCCGGTTCCCGCCCAGCTCGAGCGAGACCTCCCGGATGACCAGCTCGGCCCCCTCGGCCGCCTTGATCCGGCCGTACATGGGCATGACGATTCGCACGTCATGGCCGCGTTTTTTGGCAGCAAGTGCCCTTGGCAGAGCTGCCGCGACGTCGCCGAGTCCCCCGGTCTTGGCGAACGGCGCCACCTCGGAGGCGACGAAGAGTACGTTCACGGTGGCACCCTATACCGCAGTTCGGTGGAACCGTGGGCCGTTGGCTGCTAGCTTGCGCGCCCCAACGTGGACGTAATCTTCGTCGAGCCTTGTTTTCCGGCGAACCAGCGCGAATTCGTTCGCGCCCTCGCCTCGGTCGGAGCGCGGGTCATCGGGATCGGCGAGCGGGACAAGTCCACGCTCGACGACGAGCTCCGCCACTGGCTGTCCCACTACGAGCAGATCGGTAACGTCACCGACGAGGCCCAGCTCACGAAGACCGTGAAGTGGCTGCAGGGGCGGTCGAACCCCCAGCGCCTCGAGGCGGTCGTCGAGGCGCACGTCATGGCCGCCGCGCGCGTCCGCGAGAAGTGCGGGATCCCGGGCACCACCGTCGAGGCGACGTTCCTCTGCCGCGACAAGCCGGCGATGAAGGAGGCCCTCCGCAAGGCGGGCGTCCCGTGCGCGCAGTCGATCGGCAGCTCCGACGTCGCTGAGATCAAGGACTTCGCGGCCCGCGTCGGCTTCCCGCTCGTCGTGAAGCCGCGTGACGCTGCCGGCGCCTCGGGCACCTACCGCTGCGACGACGCCGGCGAGCTCAACGACGCGCTCGTCACCTGCGGCGTCGGCGATGCAGGCGCGCGCCGCTCGGTCGCCGTCGAGGAGTTCATCGAGGGCCACGAGGGCTTCTACGACACCATCAGCATCAACGGCAAAGTCGTCCACGACTTCGTCTCGCACTACTACCCGAACGTGCTCGAGGCCATGCGCACGCGCTGGATCTCGCCGCAGTTCATCGCCACGAACCGCCTCGACTCCTCCTCGAACTACGACGAGGTGAAGGCGATGGGCCAGAAGGTCATCGAGACCCTCGGCATCGGCACGTCGGCGACGCACATGGAGTGGTTCTTCGGGCCGAAGGGCCTGAAATTCAGCGAGATCGGCTGTCGTCCGCCGGGCGTCCGCGCCTGGGACCTCTATGCGAACGGCAACGAGATCGACATCTATCGCGAGTGGGCGATGGCCGTCGTGCACGGCAAGCCGAGCCGCTCGCTCTCGCGCCGGTACTCGGCGGGCATCATCGCCCTCCGCCCCGAGTGCGACGGGCACATCCGCGGCTACGACGGCGCCGACGAGATCTTCAGCCGCTTCGGCGGCGCGATCATCGACAGCCACCTCCCGCCGCCGGGCACGCCCACCCAGCCGGTCTCTGCCGGCTACATGGCGAACGCCTGGCTCCGCATGAAGCACCCGGACTACGACACGCTTCGCGGAATGCTCGACCACGTCGGGCGGACGTTGAAGGTCCGCGCTTCATGATCTCGGGCGAAGTACCCGCCGTCGTCCTGCTCGGCGCCCAGCGCTACAACCCGACCCTCGGCGACGCGATCAAGGAGCTCGGCATCAAGGGCAGGATCGCCACGATCACGGCGGGCTGGCAGGAGCGCGAGGACGACGACGCCGACCTCATCGAGCACCTCGGCCCCGGAGCCGTGAACCTCAAGCTCCACACGCGCGGTGAGGACGTCTTCCGCAAGGACAAGGAGCTCCTCAAGGCCCACCGCGAGCGGCAGACGATCCTCCGCCACCGGCAGGACTTCTACCGCGTCCGCCTCGAGCACGCGCTCGACGCACAGCACGTCATCGATCAGCGCGCCGCCCCCGACGAGATCCTCGACGACGAGGCGCGCACGTCGATCGACGCCATCCGCAACATCGACGCGCTCCACCTCGAGCGCTGCACGAAGGACCGCCACAACTTCGACGCGCGCTACAAGCCGCTCGAGCGCGCGCCCATCGCGAAGCACCGCAAGGAGCTCGCCAAGATCCTCGACGACTGCGAGGCCATCGCCATCGCCGGCGGCCACGTCGCTTCGCTCCTCAATCGTCTTCGCATGTTCGGCTTCTCCGAGCTCGCCCAGGGCAAGACCATCTTCGCGTGGTGCGCCGGCGCGATGGCCATCAGCGAGCGCGTCGTGCTCTTCCACGACTCGCCCCCGCAGGGGCCCGGCGCGGCCGAGGTGCTCGAGGCCGGCCTCGGCTTCGTCGGCGACGTCGTCGTGCTCCCGCAGCCGGAGTTCCGGCTCAAGCTCGGCGATCGCGCGCGCCTCAAGGTCATGGTCCGCCGCTTCGCGCCCGCCACCTGCATCGCGATGCCCGCGCGCTCGCGCGTGACCTGGCTGCGCTCCGGCCCGACCGCCCCGTACGGCGCGTTCGCGATCCGTGACGACGGCACACACTCCTTCGAGCCCTCGACGCGCAAGAGCGCGCACCCCCCGCCCGGCGTCGAGCTGAGCCCCTCGAGCACGGCGATCCCCGTCAGCAAGCGCACCCCTCCGAGCAAGCTCGCATGACGAACCGCATCTTCGCGATCCAGGAGCTCATCAGGTCCGGCCCGGACGCCGCCAAGGTCGACGCCTTCTTCGCCAAGAAGGGGCGCACGTTCCCGGTCGTCGAGGGCCCGCACGCGACCTTCGTGTGGCGCGGCGAGGCCGAGGGCGTGACCCTGCGCCACTGGATCTTCGGCCTCGAGTCGGACAGCTCGCTCGCGCGCGTCCCGAACACCGACCTCTGGTACCTCACGCTCGATATCCCCCACGGGTCGCGTGTAGAATACAAGTTCGAGCTCCACCGCCACGGCGGGAACCAGTGGATCGAGGATCCGCGCAACCCGAACCGCGCCCGCGACCCGTTCGGCGCGAACTCCGTCCTGCAGGGCGAGGGCTACGAGGTCCCGGACTGGGTCTCCCCCGACGAGGACGCGCGGCCCGGCATCCTCGAGCCGTTCTCGTTCCACTCGAAGACGTTCGACGCGCGCCGCTACGGCTCGATCTACCTGCCCGCGCGCTTCCGGAAGACGCGCCAGTATCCGCTCGTCGTCGTCCACGACGGCAGCGACTACGTGAACTTCGCGAGCATGCGCATCATCCTCGACAACCTGATCCACAGGCTCGAGATCCCCGACATGATCGTCGCGTTCACCGACTCGCCGGACCGCCTGCGCGAGTACGCGAACGACGAGCGCCACGCGAAGTTCCTCACCGAGGAGCTCCTCGCCGACCTCACCGGCCGCCTCCCGATCATCGATCGCCCGCAGGCGCGCTGCCTCATGGGCGCGAGCTTCGGCGCGGTCGCCGCCTTCTCGACGGCGGTGCGCTACCCCGATGTCTGGGGCCGCCTCTTGCTCCAGTCCGGCTCGTTCGCGTTCACGGACATCGGCACGCGCAACCGTCGTGGCCCGCTGTTCGACCGCGTCGTCGAGTTCGTGAACACGGTGCGCCAGGACCCGACCGCCGTGAGCGAGCGCGTGTTCATGAGCTGCGGCGTCTACGAGTCGCTCATCTACGAGAACCGCTCCCTCGTCCCGCTGCTCGACGCGACGGGCATGCAGGTCAAGTTCGTCGAAGCGCGTGATGGTCACAACTGGGAAAACTGGCGGGATCGATTGCGTGAAGGGCTCTCCTGGCTCTTCCCCGGTCCTCTGATGTTCGTCTACGAGTGAAGTAGGAAATTCACATGGCTGAAGTCGTTCGCCACATCGGACTCTCGCTCGGAGCAGACATCTGCTGGCCTCTCTGCTTCGAGGCCTTGATGAAGAAGCTCGATCTCCGCATCCCCGCGGAGGACGGCAGCGGCGACACGCTGCGCTTCGAGGTCGAGCGCGTCTTCATCGAGCCCTACGACTTGCGCCAGGGCTGCAAGTACGACGTCGTCGTCGACCGGCTCACGCACTGGTACCACACGAGCCGCGAGTGGATAAAGAAGGCCATCATCATGGATGGCCTCTACGTGTTCAACAACCCGTGGAGCGTGCAGGCGAACGAGAAGCACACGTCGTACTGCGCGATGATGCACCTCGGCATGCCCATCCCCGACACGTGGATGGTGCCGCCGAAGAACTACGAGCCCACGCCGGATCTCAAGCCCACGCTCTCGCGCTACGCGAAGCTGTTCGACGTGCGGAAGATCGGCGACCGCATCGGCTGGCCGATGTTCATGAAGCCGTACGACGGCGGCGGCTGGCGCGCGGTCACGAAGGTCGACGACGCCGCGGCCGTGCAGAAGGCCTACGAGGAGAGCGATCGCTCGGTCATGCACCTCCAGGCGGCGGTGAAGGACTTCGACCGCTTCGTCCGTTGCATCGGCTTCGGCCCGCAGACGCACTACGTGCTCTACAACCCCGACGCGCCGCTCCACGACCGCTACACGATGAAGACGGACTTCATCTCCGACGCCGAGAAGGAGCACCTCCGCAAGGTGACGCTCACGATCAACGCGTTCTTCGGCTGGGAGTTCAACTCGTGCGAGTCGCTCCGCAAGGGCGACGTGTGGTTCCCGATCGATTTCGCGAACCCGTGCCCCGACTCGCAGGTGACGTCGCTCCACTACCACTTCCCGTGGATGGTGAAGGCGTACATCAAGTGGTCGGTGTTCTGCGCCGCCACGAAGCGCACGATGCGCAAGAACCAGGACTGGGCGCCGTTCTACGCGATCGCGGCGATGGACCTCCCGTACGCCGAGAAGCTCGATCGCTACGCGGCGATCGCCGACGAGCGCTTCGAGACCAAGAAGTTCGAGGAGTTCTGCGCGAAGCACCTGTCGCAGCTCGACGAGGTCGCGTGGGAGTTCTTCGGGACGCCCGAGGCGAAGGACGCCGTCCGCCAGAAGGTGACCGCGCTCTTCCCGCCGCACGAGATCGAGCGGTTCACGGAGCTCTTCTGGGGCCGCGTGCAGGACTGGCGCAAGGCCGAGAAGGCCTGAGACACTTGCCTCGATGACGCGCGATCGCGAGCCGACGCGACGATCGAGGCTGAAGCGCGCGCTGCTCGGCGACGACCCGCGCGCGCTTCTCTGGCTGCTCGTCCCGACGGCGCTCGCGCTCGTCCTCGATCTCCTGCTCCGCGGGCGCGTGCTCGTCGGGTACGCGCCGCAGGGCAAGGCGATCTACGGGAGCTCGCTCCTCATCAGCGCGGGGTTCTGGGTGCTGCCGCTCTGGTGCGCGGCGCGGCTCTACTCGCTTCGTGAGGCCGCGAGCGCGCGAACGCGCTTGCTCGCGCGCGGCGGGCTCATCGTGTTCTTCGCGGCGTGGGTGCTTCCGCTCGCGACCTTCTCGTTCGGCGGGCAGGCGCTCTATCACCGCGTCGTCCACGCCTACATGGGGCGTGACACCGTGCGTCTCGGCTTCGCGCTGCGTGGCACGGTGGCCGACTGGTTCCACGCGTGGGGGAGCTCGCTCGCGCTCGTCGGCATGGTGGTCGCGGGCCTCGCGATCACCGGCGGCGTGCTCGCCGTGGTGAAGCTCACGGCGCCGCGCCTCGGCGGGAGGCCGCCGATCCTCGCGGTGTTCTCGTTCGCGGGCGCGCTCTTCTGCTTCTGGATCGACATGGTCGACAGTCGCTTCCTCCAGGCTTCGTTGCCGGACGACTGCTTCATTCACGGCGTCGTCCACGCGTGCCGCGTCGGCATCACCGGCAAGGGCACGACGCGCCGCGGAGTCTCGCTTCGCACGCCGGCGCCTCTCCCGCCGCTCGAGGCCAAGGGCCCGAGGCCGAACGTGCTCCTCATCATGACGGAGAGCGTGCGCGCCGACGCGCTCTGCTCCGACCCGCCGCCGGCGTGCAAGGCGCGGTTCCTCGACGAGGTCGCGCCCGATCGGCTCTCGCTCGGCAAGCTCACGACGCCTTCTTCGGGCACGTTCGGCTCCTGCATGATGCTGTGGACGGGCCTGCCCGTGACCGCGAACGTGAACGCCGCGCACTCGGCGCCGGTGCTCTGGGAGCTCGCGCATGCCGCGGGCTACCGCACCTCCTACGTGACGTCGCAGAACATGCTGTTCGAGAACTTCGGCGCCTTCGTGCAGCGCGCGGGCATCGACACGATGGTGACGGCGACCGAGCTCGGCGGCCTGCGGCAGGAGCAGCTCGGCGCGCCGGACGAGCGCGCGACCGAGGAGATGCTGCGCGTCGTGAGGGCGAGCCCGCCGGGCGCGCCGTGGTTCGGCGTGCTGCATCTCTCGAACACGCATGCGCCGTATCGCACGGCGCCCGATCTGCTCCCGTTCGAGCCGCACTCCGACAACGCGGTCGGCGACGTCGAGGCGTTCCACAACCACTATCGCAACAGCGTTCTCATGCAGGAGCGCACGCTCTCGGCTTTTTTGCGCGAGCTGCGCGCGATGCCGGCGTGGGAGGACACGGTGGTGCTGCTCGTCTCCGATCACGGCGAGCAGTTCCGCGAGCGGGGCGGGCTCTATCACCTGCACTCGCTCTACGACGAGGAGGTGCGCATCCCGGGCTTCATCGTCGGCGGCTCACGCGCGCTCGGCGAGGAGAGGCGCCGCGCCGTCCGCACGTTCGCGGGTCATCGCACGTATCTGACCGACGTGAACGCGACGATCGTCGATCTGTTCGGCCTCGGCGAGGCGCGCATGAGCCTCCCGTTCGCGACGCGCGAGGCGCGCTCGTTCGTGAACGACAAGGGCGGCTGGCTCTTCGAGCCGTTCACGCTCCTCAGCACGGCGACGGCGGTGTGGCACGAGGACGACGTGCGCAACGGCGTCATGTTCGCCGACCGTCTCCTGGTCGGCGCCCCGGGCCGCGTGTGGACGTGCTTCGACATCGCGCACGACCCAGGCGAGACGAACCCGCTCGCCCCCGAGCACTGCGGCAAGCGCATGCGCACGGCCGCCGAGGCGTTCGGGCCGTAGTGCCTCGATACAGAGGGGGCCCTGGCGTAAACTATCGCCTGACTTACATCGTAAAACTGCAAGAGTCCGGCGCAGGTCGCGTCACCACATCCAGCTCGGCTGTTTCCTCGTGGTCACCTTGCTCGCGTGCTCGTCGTCTCCGGACGCAGAGCCGGAGCGTCCGATGCCTGGGTCGGATGTCGGGTCCGCCCCTCCGGAGCCGTCGCAGGTGGTGCCGCCGTCATCCTCTGCGACGAGCCAGATTCCTGGCGCCCCGCCCGCGGCAACGCTGCCGTCGAGTGATCCCTTCGACCCGACGTCGTGCAGCGGTCCGACGTTGTCGACGAGCGACTACCACGCGATGTTCCCGCTACTCCCGCCGGACTTCGGCGGCACCGTCGCCGTCCACGGACAGCTCGTGCGGCGGTATCGCGCGTGCAACGCCGACCGCTGCGCCGACTGGAGCAGCCCATCCGTGGTCGGCCCCGCGGCGGTCACGTACACGATTCGGACCGACGCGCAGGGCCACGAGCTCGGCGCGGACGCTGCCATGAGGTTGGACGTGAACAACAACGCGGGCGGTCGCGCCCACATCTGGGTGAGCTTCGTGCTCAGGCTCCCGGCACTCCTTGCCCAGGTCGGCAACGCGGACGCCATCCACGAGGGGAACGGGTACGGAATCCCAGGCATCGGTGATGACTACACGGAGGACTTCGAGGATCTATCGGTGCTCGTCACGAAGGCGTGCGTCCGCGTCGCTGGCGTAGAGGTCCACCGCGACGACTCGCTACAACCGCACGCCAAGACTGGCGAGGTCGCGTTCGCCGTCGTTCTTCGCCCCTGAACCGGCGGTGCGGCCGAAGCCGTCGAGGCAGGTCGCAGGGGGGACAACCGCAGGCAGACGCGCCGCGTCTGCTCGCGCTACCGCCGGAGGGCCTCGCGGATCGTCGACGGTGACGGAACTCCAGCATCGCGGAAGGCCTTCGCCATCGCGTCGGCGCTGCCGTATCCGACGGCGTGCGCGACCTCGGCGATGGTGGCGTCTTCGGCGCTGAGGAAGAGCACGGCGGTCTTCAGCCTGAAGTGCACCGTGACCGCGCGCCAGCCGCCGCCGCTCATGGGGAACGCGCGAGTGAACTCGCTGACGAAACGATCCACCTGTCGCCCCGAGACCTCCGCGAGAGCTCCGAGCTCGCCGAGGGTCGCCGACAATGCGAAGCGTTCGGCGAGTCGTCGTACGGCTCGCCAGGGTCTCTCGAGCATCATCGGTGTGCGGGCGCGGCGTGCAACGGACGGAGCGACCACGCCGCACGCCGCGAGCACTTCGAGCAGCTCGACGACGGCAGCCTCCAGCGCACGTGTGTCGCCAGCCGCCTCGGTCTAGAGCGCGATCACGCGGGCCACGACCTCCCAGCACGTGTCGTCGAGCTCGAGGCGTCGCGGCCGCTCGGTGTCGGCTAGCGGCGCGTCTCCCTCGGCCACGTGCAGCTCGATGGCAGCGAAGCTGGGGGAGCCTGCGTTTCGAAACGTGGTCGAGCGCACGCCGAGGGCCCCCTCGAGGTGCTGCTCCGACAGCGTGATGGCCACGGGGCCGACGAAGCTCGGCCCGAGCTCACCATCGAACACGAACGAGCCTCGATCCACGAGGTAGATGCACGCGCCGCCGCGCGGCTCGGCCTTGGCCGGCGGGACGAACCTCGCGTCGAGCAGCAGTCCCGCCCGGTCGATGATGCTCAACATCGCGCCACGCGCGAAGACCAGAGACACGGAGAGCCGCGCCGCACCGACGGTCTTGCGCGCTTGCGCGACGAGCATCGCGCTGAGCCTAACCGAGAGCGTTCACTTCTTCGCCTTGCTCGTGCCGAGAGCGCATGATCATGAAATCAGCCTTCCTGTTTGGCCTCAGCGGGCTCGTCTTTCTCGTCGCAGCCTGCACCAGCACCGGCACCAGCGTGCCGCAGACCCTCGATGGCGGCGGTGGCGATGGTGGTGGCTGCGGCGACCCGATCGTCGGAAGCACGTGCAAGAAACCGAGCGGCGAGTGCGAGGCACTCACGTGCGTCGGAACCGCGTGGGGGTGCCCGAAGGGCGACACCGAGGTCGCCCTCACCGCGGTCGCCGTCGTCCCAGGGAGCTGCGAGATTGCCGACGGCGGTACGGATTGACCCTGCGGCAACGTCGGATGTCCCGGAGGACGCGACGATGAACGACAGCCCGACGCTGAGGAAGTAGAGGCCGATGAGCGCCGAGGCCACGATGAACTGGCTCGACGTCTCGGGGCCCGGCGTGATGAACGCGCCGACGACGAACGACCCGATGATCGCCCAGCGGCTGAAGCGCACGAGCTGCATGGGCGTCACGATCCCCGCGAGCGCGAGGAACGAGATGAAGAGCGGGAGCTCGAAGACGAACCCGAACGCGAGCAGCAGTGGTGAAGGACGCCGAGCAAGCCGGTCTTCACGCGTTCCCGGTCACCCTCGAGCTCCCGAACCAGTACGTCCTCGGCTTCAAGCGTTGAGATGCCGTGTACGCCCTGGTGAAGCGAACGCTCTGCTTGGCGAGCACGTCGAGTGTCGGCGTGCGAAGCATCGGGTGTACGCCCGCAGCGCCGCTCGCATCGCTCCGCAGCTGGTCGAAGTACACGTACAGGATGTTCGGCGGTGCGCCCGGTGGCGGTCCGCCGTCGTTGGTCCCTGGGACCTTCGAATCGCTCGCGCCGCCGGACTCGCTCGCGCATGCGGCGAGCGCCAGCGCGGGGAGCATTCGAAGGATGTCTCGTCTCGTCGGTCGCGGATGACTCTCGCTCATAGCCCTCGTCGCCAGGCCCCAAGATCGAGAGGCCGCATGTGTCGCGCGTCGTGTACGTGAGCGTCGCGTCGTCAGGGCCAGGTCCAGGCCGCGTCCGGTGGACGTCCTGGCGTCCTCCCCCCAGTCCCATTCTCGGCGCAAACTTGGCCACGTCTGTGCGCGACCGTGTGGCGCGCGTCTTGCTCGAGCCGCTGGGATTCACCCAATGCAGTGGTTCACCTGAGCACTCGCCGCCGCGCGCGGCGGGCGTGATGTCCGCCTCGGTCCTCGTGGAGGTTCGGCTTTGGCCAGATTCGAACGGCTCGCTCGCGGCCTCGTGGCTCTCGTGGTCGTCTTCGGCTCCGCGCTGGGGTGGGCTCTCGTAGGCTGCTCTTCGTCATCGAGCTCGCCAGGCGTCGTGGGCGATGGTGACGCCGGTGTTGCATCGCCCACCGAAGAGGCCGGGCCAGAAGAACCGCCGCAACAAGCCTTCGAGCCGCTGGTCGACGAGAAACAGATCGGCGATCCGAGCGCGAGCTACTTCAGCCTCGAGATTTCTCCGGACATGAGGTTCCTCCTCTGGCAGGAGGTCATCGGCGGCAGCGCTGGGCCGGTCTGGATCGCTGGAATCGATCCGCTGACGGCGGAGCTCGTCCCGCAGGACGGCCGTGGCTTCCGCATCGACGGCGTGAGCGGATCGGCGGCGCCGCAATGGGGACGTGATGCGAAGGGCTTGTCCCTCGTCACTTTCTCGACGACGGGCAAAGTGCTCATCGTGCGACCGTCGTCAGCGACGGAGGCCACCACCGAGGAGGTGGACGTGCCGCTCGATCCGAGCCGAGCGTATCCGTACGCCACGCGCATCTCGTCTCGCAACGGCGCGCTCGTCGCGTACCTCAAGGACGATACGCAACGCCGAAAGCAAATCTACTGGCTGGACACCGCCGCCTCGCCGGTCGTCGAGACGGCGCTCACGTCGGGCCCGGTGAACCTCTTCGAGGGTAGGCCGTCCTTCATCGTGACCGTGTATCGGTGGCTCGACGAGTCGACGCGCCTCTTCTGGGGCGCCACCACACCAGCCGGGAGCCCCTCGGCGAAGCTCCAGATCCTATCGGTCGACCTCTCCGCCCCTTCGGCTGCGCCGAAGTTCGTGACCAACGACGACTCGAACCACGTCGACGACTTCCCTACGCCCTTGGGTGGGGAAGCATTGCTCGTGGGTGGCGTGGACAACCTCGCGAAGGGTGCAGTCTACAAGCCCAGCGCCGACGGTACCTTCAAGAAAGAGGTCGATATCGTCCCGAAGTCGGGGTTCCCGAAGGCGAAGTTCGCAGCGTCGTTCGAGGCCTTCACCGCCGACTCGAGGCGACTCGCGAGCTTCATCGTGCTCGACGATGGTGACAAGCCCGGGAGCTTCCCCGCCGAGGTATGGCTCGCCGATCTCCGGGCAGGCCAGACGGGAATCATCAGCGGCTCGAAGCGGCTGAATCGTCTCGATCCGGAGTTTTTCCTTGGCACGAAGGAGGTATTCATCCTGCACTACGCGCGCGACCCCGACGCTCCGGGATCCGGCTACAAGATCTATCGGCTCCGCACTGGCATCCCTCGCTGAGGGCCAGGGTCGTGCCGGACTCGATGTCCGGGAGGTGGGCGGCGCGCGAACGCCTGAGGGCACCGAAAAATCGGCGTCGCGGAGGCGTGTCGCGATGCGAGGGAGTCGTTGAACGACATCATGCAGACCGAGCGGCAGCAGCGCCGAGATCATCGCAGGCCAGAGAAGCGAGACGAGCTTCCACGACTGTCGGCTCCACGTGGGGAGCGCGCCGTCGGTGATTCACGCTCGGCTCTCACCCCGGTCGGTCGTTCCGTTGCTGACATAGTTTCGCGAAAGTCGTTTTGGACGAAGCCGCTGCACGGCAGCAGTGCTGCGCCGTGGGGTTGAGGCTCGCTGCGAGGACCTCGCGTTGAGGGGAGTCGCCGCGCGTCCGTCTCGTAGGTGTCGCGACGGGTCACGCTTCTGAGGAGGCCGAGGCGACTTCCAAGCCAGCCACGACATCGAGGGGAGGAAAGCCCTGCGACAGCGGGGATTGCTGCTGCTACCGCGAAGTAGGGGGGGAAGAAGACTGGCCGAGCCTTCCGGCGAAGTGACATCCGTGGACTGAGCGACCGCTCCTGTCGAGCCGTGCCCCGCTCGCGGTGTACGGGCGCGCCGGGGCCGCCTACGTCATTCAATGGCCGGCGTCGAGGAGCTGTAGGTTCGTCCCCGCCTCCGTTTCGTCGTGATCGTGCGTCGAGGCGTTCGTCTCGGGCCACGTTACGCGCCACACGAACGCGCTCACTGCTGCGGCAAGCGCGAGCGCAGCGACCGCGCCCGCTCGCGAGCCACGTATGCGACGAAGCGGGATCTGCAGCTCGGACAGCGTCGGATGTCGGCTCGAATGCGGAGGTTCGTCCTCGGCAGCCCGAGTCGTTTCGGCGACGTGCGCGTGCACCGCCCGGACGCCGTCATAGAGCGCATCCGTCATTTGCCGCGCGCTCCCGAAGCGATCGTCCGGGTTGTGCGCAAGGGCCTTCTCGAACCACGAATCGAACGAGGGCGGCAGGTCGGGACGCAGCTGGCTCGGCTGCACGAAGGTTCGGTTGGGGCCTTCGAAGTACAGACCCTCGAGCGACTCTGCCTCGAACGGCATGTGACGCGTGAGCGCGAAGTAGGCGACCGCGGCGAGCGAGAACAGATCCGAGCGCGCGTCCGTCGCCTCCGGCTCGAACATCTGCTCGGGGCTCATGTACTGGGGCGTTCCGGCGGGCAACCGATCGACCTCGAGCCAGTCGGTTTGCCTCATCGGCTTCGCGACGCCGAAGTCGAGGAGCTTCACGTAGGTCGTCGGGCCAGCCACGAGGAACATGTTCTCGGGCTTGAGGTCGCGATGGACGATGCTGGCGTCGTGCGTGGCCGCGAGCGCCTCGCAGGTCTGCGCGACGATCTCGACGACCTCGAACACGGAGAGCACGCCGTGACGGCGCACGCGCTGCTCCAGGTTCTCGCCGTGCAGCAGCTCCATCACCAGGTAGGGCTCGTCGGCCTCCGTGAGCCGACAATCGAGCACCCTTACGACGTGCGGACTGTCGATGTTCGCCATCATCCTCGCTTCGCGGAGGAAGCGAGCGCGCGCGCTCGGCACGGCGCCGAGCGCGCTGGACATGAACTTCACGGCGACCTCGGTACCGAGCACGAGGTGCTCGGCGATCCACACGCAGCTCATGCCGCCGTCCGCAATTTTGCGCACGAGACGAAGGGTGCCTGAGAGGATCTGTCCCGATTCGAGCTTCACCAATCAGGTGCGCCTGCATCGCCTGTGCCTGGGCTCTGCTGTCGCGAACCATGCGCGAATGGCCGTCAACCTGCGCTGGCTCGCGTCGGTTGCTGTTGCCTGGGGCGCAAGCACTGCCGGGGGCCCGAAACCCCTGCGCTTGACGTGCAGCCGCTAGCTCTACCTACTCGCCGAGGTGAGTCGCGGTTGGCCGTTCCCCTCAACGTGAACGCCTTCAACCACCGGCCGCCATCGGAAACGTCGTCATCGATCACGAGCGCGTGGTTCGCTCCGAGACGGCGACGCCGTTCGAGGTCGCGGCGATCTCCACGATCGAACGAGGAAAGATCTGCCGCGTCGACTCCGTGAAGAGCTGAGCGACGCGAATTGAAGTGAAGTGAAGCGCACCTCGCCTGCCGAGACGAGTAAGTGCATGTACGCCCCGGCGTGCTAAGTGTTTGCCCTCATGATCCGGCGTTCGCCTCGCTCCGCGCTTCTCGTCTCGGCGATCGTCCTCGCGACGGTCGCGACCGCATACGGCTGCAGTGACAGCGGGTCATCGTCGTCCACCACCGAAGAGGCCGGTACCGGCGGCGAAGGCGGACCGATCGTCATGGAGGACGGCGCCGTCGTCCTGCCGGACGGAGCGATCATCACCCCCGAGGGGGGAACCGACGGCGGAAGCGACGCCGACGCGGATGTCGCCGACAGCGGCGCTGACGCCGAGGTGGATGCGGGGCCGGACGCCGGACCTCTCTCGCCCGGCTACGTCCACTACGACATCAACCACGTCATCATGACGGGCCAGAGCAACGCCCTGGCGAACACCGGGACGCTGCCGCGCGTCACGACAGCGTACGCAAACCTCATGTTCAACGGCGGCCCCGGCGTCGGCGACAGCCCGACGTCGTTCGTGCCCCTCGCGGCGGGCGACGGCGGCTGGGCCGCCCACGGCATGGCCGACCGCATCACGAGGTTCGCGCTGGAGACGTTCAACTTCGGCGTGGACCCGGCGTACCCCGCGACGCACGACATCCTCATCAGCAACAACGCGCGCAGCGGCGAGACCTACTGGTGCCTGCGCAAGAACGGGTGCACCTACCGGACGGCGCCCTACGCGTTCACGGTCGGCATCGCGCACGTCCAGAAGGCAATGACGTTGGCGGCCGCGGACGCGAAGTACGTCGTCCGCGCCGTCACGAACATCCACGGCGAGGACGACCACCAGTCCTACGTCGCCAGCAACGCCGAGTTCCCGCTCGACGGCACCGACGGCAGCTTCCGGACGATCAAGGACTACGCCGACGGGCTCCTCGAGTGGCAGCGCGACTACGAGGCGGAGATCAAGGCCGTCACCGGCCAGGTGATCCCCGTGCCGATGCTCATCTCGCAGCTCAGCGGGTGGAACGACGCTCGGTTCAGCGCGGTCTCGCAGTTCCAGTACCTCGCGCACAAGCGGAGCGGCGGCAAGGTCGTCCTCGTTGGCGCGTCGTATCCGTTCCAGTTCTTCTCGGACTGCCGCCACTTCACGGGCGCCTCGCGCCGGATCCTCGGCGAGTACTACGCGAAGGCGTACGCGAGGATCGTGTTCCAGGGGAAGACATGGGAGCCGGTGCGGCCGATGAGCGTCACGCGCGCGGCGAACGTCATCACGGTGAAGTACTACGTCCCCGTGCCGCCGCTGGCGTTCGACACGGTCCGCGTTCCCGGCATCGCAAACATGGGCTTCGATTTTCTCGAGGACGGCGCGCTGCAGACGATCAGCAGCGTCACGCTCGCGTCCGCCGACACCGTGCAGATCACGCTCGCCGCGGCTCCCGGCGCCGGCGTGAAGAAGCTGCGGTACGCGCAGAACCAGGTCCCAGGCACGTGCCAGGGCATCGGCTCGAACACGGGCATCGGCCCAGGCGCGCGAGGCAACCTGCGTGACTCGGACCCCGCGGTGTCGCGTTACGGGTTCGACCTCTTCAACTGGGGCGTGACCTTCGAAGAAGACGTCCCGTGATCCGCCTTACGTAGCGCTGCGGTTTGGAAGGGCCCAGCGGGAAGGCTACCGCGAGGGCGTCTCCGTCGTGCGGACCACCTTCCCAGCCCGAGCCCGAGCCCGAGCCCGAGCCCACGGAGGGCCGCACCCGCACCAAGCGTGCCGTCGTGGTGCGCTTCACGCGCGGCGGCGCTCGCGGTGCTAGACTGGAATTGGAGTCATGCTGGCCCGCGACCTCACTCATGCAAAGCCGCGCCGCCTTCGCCGCGCCGAGTACGATCGAATGGCCCAGCTCGGCTTCTTTCGACACGAACGGGTCGAGCTGATCCGCGGTACGGTCGTCGCGATGTCCCCTATCGGACCTCCCCATTCCAGCGTCGTCGATCGGCTCACACGCTTGCTCGTGCGCGCGCTCGACCCCCGTGCGCTGGTGCGAATTCAGCAACCTTTTCTCGCCTGCGACGAATCGGAACCCGAACCCGACGTCGCCGTCGTTCCGGATGGGGTCTACGCCGACGCTCATCCGGATCGTGCGTTTCTCATCATCGAAGTGGCTGAATCGTCGCTCGACTACGATCGAGAGACAAAGGGCCCGGTCTACGCCTCGTCCGGCGTCGACGAGTACTGGATCGTCGACGTCGCAGCTCGCGCGATCGAGGTCTACTCGCACCCGGTGAACGGTCGTTACCGTAACCTCCATACCATCGACAACGACGGATCCGTCGCAATTGCCGCATTCCCGGACGTGACCGTCGAGGTACCGACGCTCTTCCCGTAACGTTCGATCGGCTCGGCGCTGAGCCTTGACAGCGGGCGTCTGGTTCTAGCGCAGCGCGGTGTCGCATCAGCGCGGGGACGATGAGCGGCGGCGCACCTCGGCGATCCGGACGAGCGCGTTGCGAGCCTCCTCCCGGACCGGCCAGTTCGGCCGGCAACGCTCGGGGCCACCGCCCGTGGTCGTGCAGAGCGTGGACCCCTCGAGCTTGAAGGGATCGGACAGGAGCGCGTTCAGCGTCGGCACGGACGCCGCCATCGCGATCTGGCCGAGCGCGCGCGCCACCGCCTCACGAACCTTGGGGTCCTTGTCGCTCGACAGTGCCGTGATCGCGCGCGCGAGGTCCGCCAGCTCGGCACTCGAGAACTTGGTATCGCACGTGGCGTTCAACGCACGGATCGCGCGGTCGTCGCCGGAGCGATGGTGACGATGACTCCATCCGCGCCGCGTTGGCTTGCAGGGATCGGAGCCCGTATGCGCCGCGAGCTCCGCCACCACGTTCAGCGCGCGTGTTCGACTCTCCACCGGCCCCGCTCTTGCGCGCGCGACCGCGATCGGGACCGCGCGTTTGCCTGCCGTATCCGCGAAGCCTTCGAACCCTCGTACCCTCGCGTCCCATTCCTCTGCGCCGCGACTCGCGTAGCGCGCCAGCGCCGCCGTGCCCAAGCTCCCGGGGATCGCCGCGAGCGCGGCGCGTAGCTCCACGGGGTCTGCGTCGCGCCCCCGGGTGAGCAGCGCACCTCGATAGAGCCGCGCGAGATCGAAGCCGGCATCCGCGAGTCGCTTCGGCCCGTACCATTCGTGCCGCCAACCCCTGCTCGATGCATACAGTCGCTCCGCCACGATCGGGCGACAGCCCCGCGCCCCCTCCATGACACGAATGAGCCCTCGGTTCTGGTCGGCCCGGCGCGAATCGACCGTCGTGCCGCATCCGCCGCCGCCCGGAGTTGCCCTGCGATACAGCTCCGCGGCTTCGCCTACCTCGCCGACGATCTCCGTCGACAGCGCGAGCTCCCGCATCACGTACGCGTACCAAGGGCCGCCCCACGTCACGTTGCTCTCTTCGTCACCGCGGAGCGGTCCTGGATAGCCGAGCGTCGTCAGATACCCGCGCGCTGCGAGCGCGTGCTCTCTCGAGTTGCCTCGCATGCGCGCGGCAGCCATTTCCTCGGTGAGCTTTTCACGCTCCGCGTTCGGAGGCGCGCGCTTTCCGAAGACCGCCGGCCCCTTGTCCGTCGCTTGACCTACCGACGGGCTCGCTTCGCTCACCGCGACGAAGAAGTATGCAAGGTCGTCGGACTCGTCGGCTCTCGGCGCCCGTCCGACCCAGCGCTTCCCGTCGTGCTCGAGCACGTAGGCGCCACGCGCATCGATGCGGACCAGCAGCGGAAGGGTCGCGTCGCTCCCGACAGCGCCGAGCTGCTCGATCAACATCCTGATGGTGTGAGCGATCGCTTCTTGTTCCTTCGACGATGGCGATACGGAGAGGCCTTCGCATGGCGCCTGGGTCGCGAGGCACGCCGCGGCCGCCGAGCGCAGGAGGAACGCCGCTCGTGTCTCGTCGAGCCCCGCAGCCTCCAGCGCGGCGGCGTGCTCCGGCACGTCGTAGGGCTCCGTCGCGTTCGCGCTGGCAAAGAGCGCCCGGGCCTCCGCGAGGGCGGCACCGGGGGCGAGCGCAGCGGGCTCGGTCGACGCGGGATCCGGCGCTGATGGTGCTGCGATCGCGACGGTCGCCGGCGGCGACGGCGGTCGCGACGCGGCCGGCTTCGCGCAGCCGGCGATCAACACGCACATCATGGCAAACGCCGGCCGCATGGCGAGGAGACAACCCGCTCGGGTGAAGGTTCCAGCCCCTAACGTAGCGCGATTCAAGCGCAGCGCATTCCCGACGAGCACCAGTCCCGCGCGGTCGATGATGCTCAACATCGCGCCACGCGCGAAGACCAGAGACACGGAGAGCCGCGCCGCACCGACGGTCTTGCGCGCTTGCGCGACGAGCATCGCGCTGAGCCTAACCCAGAGCACTTCTTCGCCTTGCTCGTGCCGAGAGCGTCAAACGCTCATCACGCGGACGGACGGAAATGCGGCTTGGAGCCGGAGCATGTCGTCTACATCCGATGTAAAGACGATACCCCCGCGTCTCGCAGCAGTGGCCATCACGATGGCATCGATGCACGTGGCGGACGGAACGAGCGCGAGCGCTTCGCCGGTGAGTCGAACGAGCACGTCATCGGTGTGCTCGACGATGACCGCCGCGATGATCTTCTCGCGCACGTCGGTGCGCCCACGCCACCATTCCGCGATGCACACGCTCGGGACAACAATGGGGATCTCGTGGAGCCTCGCGATCTTGAGGAAACCGAGCATCCGCTGGCGCCTTCGCTCGAGCGCCATCAGGGCGCCCGTATCGAACGTGTACGCGCTCACGCAGCGTTTCGTCGCTTGCGACGTTGCGCTGGGGTGGCCGCGATCTCATCGCGAAGCTTTTGCATCTCCTCTTCCGTCACCCGGTCGCCCCCTAGGGTGTCGAGGAGCTCGTCCATCGCCTCCTGTCGCCTCACCGTGGCGATCATCTCGTGGACTACAGCCGAGATGTTGCCGTGGTGCAGACGCTTCGCCCGTGCAGAGAGGACCTCGAGGTCGTCCTTGCTCACCGAGACGCTGATCTTGCGACTCCCGATCCCGTGAGGTCTGCGCGTTCGCTTCTGCATGCTACCACGGTAGCAAACGAGAAATCGCCTCGCAAGTCGAGCGGGTCAGTCGCGCCAGCCGCGTGAGATCCCGTGCGACGTCGGCGAACTCGGCGTCGGCCATTGATCTCGGCGGCCCGTTCGACCGCGGACGCGGCGGCCCTGGCGGCTGGGTGATGCTGGACGAGCCTGAGCTGCATTTTCCGCCAAGGGCGCGCACCGCTTGCGCAGAGCGCAGCGATATCTGCGCTGCCCCCTCGACCTCGAGGCCGAGGTGCAATATATCGCCGCCAGATGGGTCTCGGCGGCGTCGGCATGGCAGGTGCTTGTGGCGGACGGATCGATCGCCGCATGAGCCACGAATGAAACGGTACCTGCTGCTAGGGGTCGCGCTCGTCGCGATGCTCGCGATCGGTTGGGGGCTGGCGCGCTCGCGTCGACCTGCCCACGCGCAGCTGACGTCCACCGCGATCAAGAAGGCGCCGCTCAATCCGATCGCTCACAGGACACGCCCGCACCTCGACCACAGCGCGTACTTCAGGACCGAGATCAAGTCGCCGCAAGAGGTCACGACGAAGTGCCTGAGCTGCCACAAGGATGCCGCGACGCAGGTTATGAAGACGGCTCACTGGACATGGCTCAGCGGGGACGTTCAGCGCAATGGCAAGCTCTTGCGGACCGGCAAGAGCAACCTGATGAACAACTTCTGCATCAGCGTCTCCGGCAACTGGGCGTCGTGCACGACGTGCCACGCGGGCTATGGGTGGACGGACAAAGGCTTCGACTTCACGAAGGCAGAGAACGTCGATTGTCTGGTCTGCCATGACGGCTCGGGCTCGTACTCCAAGACGAAGGGCGGACTGCCCGGCCCGAAGGTGAACCTCGCGACGGTCGCGGGGAGCGTCCGCACGCCATACCGGGAGAACTGCGGCACTTGCCACTTCAACGGCGGCGGGGGCATGGGCGTCAAGCACGGCGACCTCGACGACTCGCTGCTCAACGCTAGCGAAGAGGTCGACGTGCACATGGGCCGGCTGAACTTTCAGTGCGTGGACTGTCATACGACGCACGAGCACTTCATCCCCGGCAAGGTCAACGCGACGTACACGAGCGCGACGACCGCGTCGCGCTTCGACTGCGTGAAGTGCCATGACGAGACGCCCCACGCAGACGCTCAGTTGAACAAGCACGTCGCGCGCGTCGCCTGCCAGAGCTGCCATATCCCGGAGTTCGCGCGCAAGTACGGAACCAAGATGGAGTGGGATTGGTCCAAGGCCGGTGATGCGAATCGAAAAGACAATCCGCACGAGTACCTGAAGATCAAAGGTGAATTCAAATACGAGGAGAGCGTCGTGCCCGACTACGCTTGGTACAACGGCCGCATGGACCGCTACGTGACGGGCGACAAGCTCACCTCGACGGACCAGGCGATGAACCAGCCGCTGGGCTCCATCACCGACCCCACGGCGAAGATCTGGCCGTTCAAGGTGCACCACGCCAAGCAGATCTTCGATCCCGTCAACCATGTCCTGATCCCGCCGATCACCAGCGGCGAAGGCGGATATTGGAGCAAGTTCGACTGGGCAGCCGCGGCGAAGAAGGGCATGGAGGTCGCAGGATTGCCCTACAGCGGGCAGTTCGACTTCATCGACACGCACATGTACTGGCCTATCACGCACATGACGGCGCCGGCCAAGGGGTCACTCAAGTGCACGCAGTGTCACGGCAAGGGTGGTCGGCTCGACTGGAAGGCCCTTGGTTACGAAGGAGATCCGGTCGGAGGGAAGCGGCATGAAGACTAAGCAGTACGTGAATCCATATCTGGCGGGCGTCCTGCTGGGGGTGGTGCTCTTCGTCGCCTTCGCGCTGACGCACAGCGGGCTTGGAGCGTCCGGCGCCGTCAGCCGGATTCAGGTCGCGGTGACCTCGCAGGTGGCCCAATCGTACGTCGACCGCACCGGGTACTTCGCCGCGATGGGCGGCGGCGACCGGCACGTGCTCGATCATTCGAGCGTCATCATGCTGCTCGGGACGTTCGCCGGCGGCATGATGTCGGCCTACCGCAACGGCCGGCTGAAGTTCGAGATCTTCAAGGGGCCGCGGGTCGCTACGCGCACGCGCCTGCTGCTCGCGGTCGTCGGCGGTGTCCTCATGGGCTACGGCGCGCGCTTCGCCCGCGGCTGCACGTCGGGGCAAGCCCTGAGCGGTGGCGCGGTGCTCTCGGCCGGGAGCTGGGTGTTCATGTTCGCCGTGTTCGGCGGCGCCTACATGTTCGCCTACTTCGTGCGCAGGCTCTGGAACTAGAGGCAGCCCATGCTCCCGTTCGACGTCACGACCCACGGCAAGCTGCTCAGCTACCTCACGTTCCTCGCCATCGGCATCAGCTTCGGCACCGTGCTGGAGCTCGCCGGGTTCGGTGACGCGCGGAAGCTGGCCGCGCAGTTCTACCTCAAGGACATGACGGTCCTGAAGACCATGTTCACGGGCATCCTCACGGCGTGCCTCCTCATCTTTCTCAGCGGCTCGCTCGGCTACCTCGACTTCTCGCAGCTGTTCGTCAACCAGACCTATCTCTGGCCGGGCATCGTTGGCGGCCTGGTGATGGGGGTCGGCTTCGTGGTCGGCGGGTACTGTCCGGGTACATCGGTCGTCTCGGCGGCGAGCTTGAAGCTCGATGGCCTCCTGTTCTTCGTCGGAACGGTGCTGGGGGCCGGGCTCTTCGGCGAGACCGTGTCGTCCTTCAGTGGATTCTGGAACTCGTCCTATACCGAGCGGCTGTTGCTCTCCGACTGGTTTGGCTGGTCGATTGGCACCACGGTGGTCGCGGTGACGGTCCTCGCGCTCGGGTTCTTCTACGCCGCGGAGAAGATCGAAGCGCGCATGCGCGACCCCGAGAAGCGGTGGTCGTGGAAGATCTCGAGTCGCCCGTATGTCGCGGCGGCGGCGACTGCGCTGGTCGCCTCGCTGGTCGTCTTGGGCCTCGGTCAGCCGACACCCGAGAAGAAGTGGGACAAGGTGGGCGCGCAGTACGCGCCGCTCCTCGAGAATCGCGAGGTGTTCATTCATCCCCTCGAGTACGTCAAGACGTGGAACGACGCCGCCATCAAGCTCGTCACCCTCGACCTGCGATCCAAGCAGGACTACGAGGCCTTCCACCTCGACTCCGCCAGGAGCGTGTCGTTCGAGAAGCTCGCAGACAAGGACTTCGTGTTCGAGCTCGATCAACTCCCCCCGCAGGGCGTGGTGGTGCTCGTGTCCGACGATGAGCAGGAGGCCGTGCGCGCCTGGAGGCGACTCAAGGTCCAGGGCGTGATGAACCTCTACATCCTGGAGAACGGTCTCAAGGAGTGGAAGGACGTGTTCGCGACCGTCGGGGGGCCCCATCTCGATTTCGCTCGGCCGCCAGCCAAGATCCTCGAGGCTTTTCCGAAGGACGCGTTCAAGACCAAGATCAAGCTGAAGACCGCGCGCAAGGGCGGCGGGCTCTGCGGCTGATGCTGCTGGGCATGCTCGTCGGCCCTCCGCGCTCGAGGCTCGAGCCCCGAAAGGGGATCCAGGTGAAGACGCACAGGCATTCTCTGCTCCGTGGGCTGGTGAGCATCGCGTCGCTCTTCGCAGCCTTGCTCGTCCTCACCGTGTCGACCCGAGCGCAGGGCGGCCAGGCCGACTGCGCGGGGTGCCACGAGAAAGACGTGCACGCCGACCAGTACAGCCGCTCCGCGCACAAGGACCTCACGTGCGCGGCCTGTCATGCTCGGGACGAGTCCAAGCCGCTGCGGCCCGAGTCCAAGGACGCCTGCGTAGCGACCTTCTCGAAGCCGAACTGTGCGCGGTGCCACGAGAACCAGGCCAAGCAACATCAGGGCAGCGTCCACGACGGCGCGCGCTTGCCCATCGATTGCGCGAAGTGCCATCAAGACATTCACACGATCGCGCCGCACAAGGCCGACAAGCTGGCAATCGCCGAGACTTGCCGCAGTTGCCACAAACGTCAGCAGCCATACTTCGAGTCTGTCCACTTCGAGGCGCTGAAGAAGGGGAGTGCGGACGCGCCCACCTGCACCGACTGCCACGGTCTCCACGGCATCGCGAAGGTCGACAACGACGCTCAGGGGCGCGAGCTCCACACGCGAGCATGCCTGAAGTGTCACGACGACAAGGCGATGATGGAGCGCAACCACGTGAACACCATCGCCGGCGCGACGTACTTCAACAGCTTCCACGGGAAGAACGTGCGTCTGGGCTACCCAGAGAAGGTCGCTGGCTGCGCGGACTGCCACGCGTCTCACGAGGTGCGAAGAGCCGAGGACCCGAAGTCGACGGTCGGCACGCAGCAAAGGGTCCAGACGTGCCAGCAGTGCCATGCGAACGCGGGGCCCTCGTTCGCGGAGTACATCGCGCACGCCGAGGACCATGATCGCAAGAAGAGCCCCGCGCTCTACTGGACGCGGATCTTCATGACGAGCCTGCTCGTCGGCACCTTCTTCTTCTTCTGGCTCCACTCGCTCTTGTGGGCAGTCCGTTCCTTCATCGACAAGCAGCGGAAGTCCGCCCCTGCCGGCGCCCAAGCTGCGAAGCCGCACGGGACGTCGGCCGAAGAGGGTACACAGAAGACCTATCGTCGCTTCCGGACGACGCACATCGTCCTGCACATCGTCGTGATCGTGAGCTTTCTCACGCTCGCGCTCACCGGCCTCCCGCTGAAGTTCAGCGCGACGAGCTGGAGCAAGGCGGTCATGCACTTCATCGGCGGAACGAGCCGGGCGCAGGCGATACACCACGCTGCCGCCATCGTCACGTTCGGCTACTTCGCCGTCGCGCTCGTGATGAGTGTCCGGTTCCTCTTCTCCGGAGCGCGCGGCGCAGGGGGCTTCCGCCAGCGGCTCTTCGGCCCGGACTCGCTCTTTCCCAACCGGCGCGACCTGCGAGACATGAAGGCGATGTTCCGCTGGTTCTTCTTCGCTGGGCCCAAGCCGACCTTCGAGCGCTGGACCTACTGGGAGAAGTTCGACTTCATGGCGGTCTTCTGGGGCATGTTCGCCATCGGCTCCAGCGGTCTGATGCTCTGGTTTCCTGAGTTCTTTGCGCGCTTCATGCCCGGCTGGATGTTCAACATCGCGACGATCATTCACTCGGACGAGGCGCTCCTCGCCACCGGCTTCATCTTCACCGTGCACTTCTTCAACACGCACTTGCGTCCCGAGAAGTTCCCGATGGACGTGGTCATCTTCAACGGTCGGCTCACACACGAAGAGATGGTCGCGGAGCGCGGCGACCAGTGGCAGCGCTACCAGGACGAGGGCCGGGTCGACGAGCTCGTCATCGACGGGCCCACCTCGATCGCCTGGGAGCTCGGCTTCCGTATCTTCGGCATGGTCGCCGTGGCGATTGGCCTGTCGCTGGCCGTGGCGATTGTGTACGCGCTCGTGGCGGGCGGCTGACGCCACTTCACGTAGAGAGAAAAGGCGAAGGATCGCGAGAGGTTGGCGTGCGATCCGTGAAACGCCATCGAAACCTGAGCGGGGGTCGGCTTCGAGGCGCCAAGCGTTCGCTTGCGACGCGGCTAAGTCACCGCTATCAGGGCCTTCCTGTGGCCGCTGGGTTCGGTGGGTTCGTTGGGGTCAGGCAAGATGTCGTTCGAGTCGTCTCGTTGGTTTTCGTCGCGCGTACAGTGTGACGTCACGCTGAATCGCTGGGGCCACGCAGGCCAGCCGGTGCTCATGTTTCCGACCGCCGCCGGCGACGCCGGCGAGATCGATCGCTTCCTCATGATCCGCGTGCTCGAGCCGCTCATCGCGGCGGGCCGCATCAAGATGTACTCGTGCGACTCCGTCGCCGGGCGCGTCTGGTTCAACAAGGAGGGCAGCCCCGAGCACCGCATGTGGATGACGAACCAGTTCCACCAGTACATCAAGCACGAGGTGGCGCCGGCGATCCGCAGGGACTGCCGCTCGGACGACATCGGCATCTGGGCGACCGGCGCATCCATCGGCGCGTTCCACGCCGTCGCCGTGACGTGCCGGTTCCCGGACATCTTCCATCGCGCGATCGGCCTCTCCGGTACGTACGACCTGATGAAGTGGATCGAGCGCGATCACCCGACCGAGCACTACTTCGTCTCGTCGCCGGTGCACTTCGTCCCGACGCTCGCCGGCCGCCACCTCGACGTGCTCCGCACGCGCCACATCCACCTCGCGTCCGGCGAAGGCAAGTGGGAGGACATCGGCGAGAGCTTCAGGCTCGCGAAGGTCCTCGGCTCGATGGGCATCCCCAACTGGGTCGACTCGTGGGGCAAGGACTGGGACCACGACTGGGTCACCTGGCGCGCCAAGCTCCCCAAGTACCTCGACGAGTGGACGACGCCCAAGGGCGCGCCCGCCTCTCTCCGCGCAAACGCCGCCGGCGCCAAGACCTGACCGCCATGGACGACACGCACGAGCACAAGCAGACGACCGGGGAGCTCTCGGGTGACGAGCGCCGCCACTTCATGCGGGCGCTCCTCAGCGATCTCCGCGCTCTCGAGCGCATGCTCGCCGAGGGCATGTTCGAGAAGGGCGTCGCGCGCATCGGCGCCGAGCAGGAGATGTTCCTGGTCGACCGCTCGTTCCACGCGGCGCCCGCGGCGCTGAAGGTCCTCCAGCGGCTCGACGACCCGCACTACACGACCGAGCTCGGGCTCTTCAACCTCGAGCTCAACGCCGATCACCAGCCGTTCGCGGGCAAGGGCCTCGCGCAGATGGAGGCGCAGCTCAACGAGCTCTACACGAAGGTGCAGCGCATCGGCGCGGAGCTCGAGGTGCAGCCGGTCCTCACCGGCATCCTCCCCACGCTCGGCAAGACCGACCTCGGCATCCAGAACATGGTGCCGAACCCGCGCTACCTCACGCTGAACCGCGTGATGACCGAGGCGCGCGGCGCCGGCTACGACATCTCGATCAAGGGCCTCGACGAGCTCGTCGCCAAGCACGACTCGCTCATGTTCGAGGCGTGCAACGCGAGCTTCCAGGTCCACCTCCAGGTCTCCGAGCCCGACCGCTTCGGCCACGCCTACGACATCGCGCAGCTCCTCCTCGCGCCGGCGCTCGCCGTCGGCACCAACTCGCCCACGCTCTTCGGCAAGCGCCTCTGGGCCGAGACGCGCATCGCGCTCTTCGAGCAGTCCTGCGACATCCGCACGCCGTCGCTGCACGCCCGCGATCGCGCGGCGCGCGTCTCGTTCGGCAAGGGCTGGGTCAAGGGCAGCGTCCTCGAGATCTTCAAGGACAACGTCACCCGCTTCCGTCCGCTCGTCGGCGCCGAGCAGGAGGAGGACGCGAACGCCGTCCTCGACCGCGGGGGCATCCCGCAGCTGAAGGCGCTCCGCCTCCACAACGGCACGATCTACCGCTGGAACCGCGCCTGCTACGGCATCTCGGAGAACGGCAAGCCGCACCTCCGCATCGAGCTGCGCGTGCTGCCCTCCGGCCCGACCATCGTCGACGAGGTCGCGAACGCCGCGCTCTGGCTCGGCCTCATGAGCGAGCTCACCGCGACGATCGAGGACCTGCCCGCACGCATGGACTTCGATCACGCGCAGGCGAACTTCTACGCCGCCGCGCGTGACGGCCTCGCCGCGCGCTTCACGTGGCTCGACAGCGAGGAGACGCTCGCGCAGCCGCTCATCCTCGACAAGCTCCTCCCGCTCGCCGAGAAGGGCCTCGCACGCGCCGGCGTCGACGACGACGACGCGAAGAGGTACCTCGGCATCATCGACGAGCGCGTCCGCTCGCTCCGCACCGGCTCGCGCTGGATGCTCCGCTCGCTCCAGGGCATGACGTCGCGCGGCTCGCAGGGCGAGCGCCTCAACGCGATCGTCGCCGCGACGATCTCCCGCCAGAAGTCGGGCCGCCCCGTCGTCGAGTGGGAGCGCGCTCGTCTCGACGAGCTCTACGGAACCCGCGCCGGCTACAACCGCGTCTCGCAGTACATGCAGACCGATCTGCTCGCCGTGCAGCCCGACGACCCCGTCGAGCTCGTCGCCGATCTCATGAGCTGGGAGCGCGTGCGCCACGTCCCGGTCGAGGACTCGAAGGGCATGCTCGTCGGCCTCGTCTCCTTCCGCGCGGTGCTCCGGCACTTCGCCTCGCTCGCGAAGGCGCGCTCGAGCGGCACCGCCACGAAGAACGGCGCCGCCGACGACGGCACCTCGGTCGCCGACATCATGAAGACCGACATTCTCACCGTCTCGCCCGACACGCTCACCGTCGACGCGATCGCGATCATGCGCAAGCAGCGCGTCGGCTGCTTGCCCGTCGTCCAGGACGGCCACATCGTCGCGATGATCACCGAGGAGGACTTCATGGGGATCGCTGCCGAGCTTCTCGACGAGCGGATTGGTCATGTCGACCCGCCGCACGAGCATCCGAAGGGCCGGAGGCGCCCATGACGAACCTCCCGTCAGGGCTCGCCTCGGGCAAGCTCCCCGAGGAGCGTGAGGTCGGCCGCATGGTGGGCGGCCGCGGTCCGACGCTCATCGTCATCGCCGGCATCCACGGCAACGAGTGCGCGGGGCTCACGGCAGCCCGCCGCGTCCTCCGGCGCCTCAAGCGCGCGGACGTGACCGTGCGCGGCGAGCTCGTCGCGTTCGCCGGCAACGTCGCGGCGATGAACGCGGGCAGGCGCTTCCTCGTGCGCGATCTGAACCGCGTCTGGACCGAGGCGCAGGTCGCCGCGGTCGAGGCACGCCAGGCCGCGGGCGGTGAGCTCGACGCGGAGGACAAGGAGCAGCTCGAGATCCTCACCGAGGTGCGCGCGGCGATCGCTCGCGCCACGGGTCCCGTCTACCTCGTCGACTTCCACACGACGAGCGCGCACGGCGTGCCCTTCGCGCTCTTCGGCGACACGCTCGCGCAGCGCGCGTTCGTCAGCACGCTTCCGCTCCCGCTCATCATGGGGCTCGAGGAGCAGGTCGACGGCGTCCTCTCCTCGTACTGGACGCGCCACGGCTGCGTCACCTTCGGCGTCGAGGGCGGCCAGCACGACGACCCCGCGTCGATCGACAACCTCGAGGCCGTCCTGCTCCTCGCGGCCGAGGCTGCAGGGCTGTTCGAGCCCGGCTCCGTCCCCGAGACGCGCGCCGCTCATGCGCTCCTCGAGGCGCGTCGCGGCGACCTCCCCCGTGTGATGGAGGTGGTCTCGCGCCACGCCATCGCCCCGGAGGACGCCTTCAAGATGGAGCCCGGCTTCAAGAACCTCGATCACGCGCGCGCCGAGCAGCTGCTCGCACGCGATCGGAACGGCGAGATCCGCGCGCCGAAGGACGGCCTGGTCATGTTGCCGCTCTACCAGGGGCAGGGCGACGACGGCTTCTTCTGGGGCCGCGCCGTGAGCTCCGCCCGCATGCGCGCCTCCGAGACGCTCCGGCACCTGCGGCTCGATCGGTTCCTCGATCTCCTGCCCGGCGTCGCGCGCGACAAGGCCGACCCCTCGCGCTTCATCGTCGACCTCTCGATCGCGCGGCTCTACCCGCTGGGCGTGTTCCACATGCTCGGCTACCGCCGCATTCGCAGCCGCGCCAACCAGCTGACCGTCGAGCGCCAGCCCGAGGATCACGC
>Ga0105047_10002295_pt1 | contig 34220 bp, 24 predicted proteins | sample MAT04_FD_78384 | JGI IMG/M metagenome (GOLD analysis project Ga0105047, IMG submission 78384) | Freshwater microbial communities from Lake Fryxell liftoff mats and glacier meltwater in Antarctica - MAT-04 (megahit assembly) | ecosystem: Environmental > Aquatic > Freshwater > Ice > Liftoff... | reverse complement strand
TGGTATTTCAGGCGCTTTCAGTTGGGATGGAATTACTAACGACAGAACAAAAGCATTGATTGGAAGGTATATCGTTTTTGTTGAAATATTTGATATGGATGGGAAGGTGAAGCATTATAAGAAATCGACGGTGTTGGGAGGGAAGCTTTAACCATGCTTTAATTTTAGAATTATTGAAGGGGCGAGGGGGAGAATGGGAGAAGACAATTCGCAATTCTTTTGTTCAATTGTTTATTTGTTTAATTGTTAAAATTTTACTCATACCTGAAAGATGTTGAGAAATCATTTATCTGATATCTCCCCTTGTGTCAAATCAGTTCTTATTTCATCGTTTCATATACCGTCAGATACTTCAGCCCCTTTTTAAATTCCTCCAAACCAATTGTCTTTGGGCAAGTAACGGTAACAGATAGTCCAGGAAGTATATCTATAAAATTATCCGAAAACTGAACTTCGCTGTTGGTGCTGGTAAGGAAAAGATTTTTAGAAAGGTTTTCGGAATGTATGGTAACTGAATAGTTATCGGGAGTTTCCTGTATATCAAGAGTTACTCCGGGATTTGGAAGTGCAAGATCTTTCACTTTGGCAAAATAATGGTAATCTGCATCTATTACCTTCTTTCCCGATTCAAATTCGGTTACCATCATGCACTTGGTTTTACCAACCAGGCTGAGTAGTTCAGTAGTATCAGTCTCAAAAATAACTTCAGATGAGTTTGCCGGCAACTGCGCTTTCACGGTCTGCTCCCAAAGGGTGATTCCCTGTATATCGATCAGTTTCATTTTTAGCAATCCTTTTTGTGGCTGGAGCAAATCTGAAATGCCGTAAATTCTGAATTTCCCGTTTTCTTCCACCGAAGTAATAATTGAGTTTTTATACGCGTCGCGTGCAAAATACTGCAATGCTTTCCAGCGCTGGTAATAATCCATACTGCTCCACGAAGCTACCGGCCAGCAATCGTTGATCTGCCAATAAAGCGAACCCTGGCAATAGGGCATAGCCATCCGATGCGCTTCCATGGCCATCTTTATACTTTCGGCCTGCAAAACCTGACCGATATACAGAAACTGTTCAAAATCCGTGGGAATCTTATAATCTTCGGTCATGTATTGTTTTATGCGGAGGTTTCCGATTCCAGAACGCTGATGCGAAGCCATAACCTCGGATTCGATATTGTAATCAGCGGGAATGGTATATTTCTGAACGGTTTTAAATTCGGGAAACGACTGGAAACCATACTCGCTCATAAACCGGGCTTTGTACTTGCGAAAATCGCTGAAAGGATGAAGTCCGTGCCATACGCCCCAATAGTGCATATCGCCCGATTGTGTTTCGTAACTGGCAAGCTTTTGCGGGCCTGCCGAAGGTGACGATGGCCAATAAGGCTGATCGGGTGCCAGTTCAGTCACTACCGCAGGAAGAATATGATGAAATATAGCATCATAGGCATTCCATATCACTTCGCGTTGTTGGGCGGTATAAGTTTGCTTATATCCCCAGCCTGCTTTTTCGTCCCATTGCGCCCACAAGGTTTCAATTTCGTTGTTGCCACACCAGAGGGCAATACTGGCATGGTTTCTAAGGCGTTTTACATTATCAATAGCTTCATTTTTTACATTATCCAGAAAGGCCGTATCGCCGGGGTACATGCTACAGGCAAACATGAAATCCTGCCAAACCAGAATCCCGTATTTATCGCAAAGATCATAGAAAAGATCACTTTCGTAAACGCCTCCGCCCCACACGCGTAGCATATTCATATTGGAACGGGCTGCGGTTTGCACAACGGTTTCATATTGTTCAGGTGTAACCCTGGGCAGGAAAACATCATTTGGAATATAATTGGCACCCTTCATAAAAACGGGTCGTCCGTTTACTTCAAAGTAAAAACTCTCACCTTTGCCATCTGCATCCGGAGTGCGGATAAGTCTGATAGTTCTCAGCCCGGTTTTAACAGATTTGCTGTCGGCTATTGATTGATCACCTCGCAGGGTTACATCAATTGAATAAAGCGTTTGTTCTCCTAGCCCGTTTGGCCACCAGAGTTTTGGCTTTGCAATATCAAAATCGATGGAATATAAATTGGTTCCTTCCTTTAATTCAATGGTTTGAGTCTTTGCCAGGATATCATTTACCTTAATATTGATTTGCTGGCTGCCTGCCTGGCCGGAGTTTATTTCCAGTTCAGCAATCAGTTTGGCTGATTTGGCATCAAGTGATTTCTGGACGATATGAATATTCTCAATTTTCTGAGTATCCCAGGCTTTCAGAAAAACATTGCGCCAGATTCCCGAAGTAACAAGTCGCGGTCCCCAGTCCCAGCCAAAATGGTAACCGGCTTTACGGGTGAACATACTGATAGTGTTATTTCCAAGATCGCCGGTTACGGATTGATCGTTGCCAGCCGGAAGGCCAAAACCAAATACTTCCTGTTTCTGCAAACCAATAACAACCGACGATTTAAATAATATACGAACCTGGTTTTCCCCTTGTTTAAGATAATTTTTCACATCTGCTGTCCAGGTGCGGAACATATTATCCGCGCTAAGCACCAGGTGATCATTCACAAACACATCTGCGTAAGTATCAAGCCCTTCGAATTCCATAATGATATGTTGCTTACCGGCCATTTCGGTGGTAAGGCCTACCGAAGTTCGATATTCCCAATTCACCTTATCAATCCACTGCTGGCTGCGCTCATTAAGCCGGAAATAAGGATCTTCAATCTTTTTATTGTTGAGCAAATCGGTATGCACGGTGCCGGGCACAGTTGCCGGAAGCCATTTATCGGTTCCGGTTTGCCTGAACTCCCAGTTTTTATTCAGTTGCATTGATAATACTGAAGTTTGGGCTTGGAGAGAAAAAGAAAATAACAGGTAAATTAAATTAAGGAAGAAAATGTAAAGGATTCGATTTCTCATAATGCAAATGATTGTTTATAAAATGACACGTAGTTGGTTTCTAAAGTGATGATCACAGATTCTACTCCCTTGCATACCCTATGCACGCCACGCTCAATTTAACGCCCTCAATACTTAATAAAATATGCGCAGCTGATTCCAGGGTAGCGCCGGTGGTGATCACATCATCAACAAGCAGTATATGCCTGTTGGTAAGCTTTTCGGGCGCTGTTACCTTAAATATTTCTTTCACATTTTCCCAGCGGGCGAAACGCGATTTGCGGGTCTGGGTTTGGGTATCAACGGTACGGATAAATGAAGTGGCATCCATTTCGATATTCATTGCTTTGGCCAGCCCGATAGCAAACTGCTCGCTCTGGTTGTAACCTCTTTTACGCTGTTTGTAAGGATGCAAAGGTACAGGAATTACGCTTGAAACATCTTTAAATACTTCCGCTTTTGCAAGATCGGTACCCAGTATTTTGCCCAGATGAATTCCCACATCCAACCGTCCTTTATATTTAAGCTGGTGTATCAGGTGTTGCACTTTGCTTTTTTTCTGAAAAGTATAGAGCGCTGCCGTATTCGTTAATTGTGCCCTGCCCCAGAAAACCTGGTCCAACGGACTATTTTGCATCAGGTGATAATTGGTTTTAGGAAGGTGATAGAGGCAAAAAGTGCAGATAATTTCCTCGTGTTTAAACAATGAATTGCCACAGGCAGCGCAAACCTTTGGGTATAATAAGTTTATAAAATCTTCGATAAAGCCTGGAATTTTCATAGAGAGATTTTGAAGATCAAAGGTATATAAAATTTGCAGTGTTCAATGACACATAAAGGGGCTGTATCATTTTTTGATGTGCTGGGAAAAGAAAACACAAGTTTATATTCTGTTTTTTGTTTTTTTTATTGTTTTTTGTCATGACACAAAAGAACCAAAAAGTCTAGGCTTAATATAAATTTCACACAGATGTACGACTTGGTAAGGCTCGCAAAACAAGGCCTGTTAGATTTGTCCTAATCCATACAGCACGTGAGGCTGGTGTTTTGCTACGCACATACCCGCGCTGTTTACCTTCGTCAACATCTGTTGTGAAATTTCTATTATGCCGGTCCCTACACCCTGAAAATTACACTAAAAAGCTAAACCGTTGTTCCGCTATGTTGCCATAAGAGGAAGCTCTATTAGAAGGGACCGGCCTTATAAAAATGCGCCTGCGGTTCTTTGACAGAGGTATGTGCGAATGGCATGTGCGTAGCAATACATAGCAAGGCTAACTGTCAGGATTTGCTGTACTCTTCCATGCCTTGTATTGCGAGGAGATACCTCTGGCTTAGAACCGCCAGCATTGTTATAAAGCCTTGATCTTTTGGTACTTTTCCATCAAGGGAAAAGGACGAAATTTAAATATTGAGTCCACTCCAAAAAGTCGGAATGATAAATTTGGCTTGATGTTTTTCATAAACGTTTCAGTAGTTTCATTTTTTTGTTAGTTATAAACAAATGGTTGTCAATAACTTGATTAGTTTTTCTCATTTAATTGTATTAGATTTGTTTCGATAAATAAAGCAGACAGCATGTTCAAAAAGTCAAACAAAGAACCGCAATTAGATGTCTTCGCCAGCGTTACAAGCCTGCTGGAGAGTTCGGCATACAAACAATACAGTAACCAAGCCCATTGGCACAACCAATACCGTGAGCAGATTTCCTTGCGTATTGATGAATCCGTTTTTAGTGTTCTATTCAACAATACCATGGGTGCTCCTAATGCTCCGGTTCGTATTTTGGTAGCTATGATGATCTTAAAGGAATCATTTGGGTGGAGCGATTCACAACTTTTCGAGCATTGCCGTTTTAACTTATTGGTTCGCAGTGCATTGGGATTATTCAATATGAATGATTCTCTTCCTGTAGAATCCACCTACTATTTATTGCGCAAGCGAATTTATGACCGCCAAAACAAAACGGGGTAGACTTGATGGAAAAGACCTTTGGGCAAATTACAAGTGGGCAAATTAAGGAGTTTGATGTTAATGCTAGCAGTATCCGCATGGATAGTAAACTAATTGGAAGTAATATAGCTTTGTTTAGCCGGTATGAGATTATTCATCATACGCTATGCATGTTCTTTAACTCGTTGGATACCTCTGCAAAATCAAAGCTTTTGATAACAGACCTGGAACAACTTACAAAACTTACCGAATAAGAATCTAACAAAACCGTTTATCGCAGTACCAGAGAAGAAATCAAGAACCGTTTGCAACCTATCGGTATTTTAATCTACAAAATACTAAAACTCTATGGCGAGCTAAAAACCGATCTGTTTTTTCTGCTTGGACGTGTATTTGAAGAACAATACAAAGTGATAGAAGATAGTCAGATTGAGCTTCGTCCCAAGGAAGAAATTTCCGCCTCAAGTGTTCAGTCGCCTCACGATCCCGACAGTGCTTATCGGAACAAAGGTGACCAGAAAGTAAAAGGCTATAGCGTAAACATTACAAAGACATGTTCGGAGAAAGGTCTTAACCTGATTACCAATGTGATCGTTGACAAGGCAAATAAACCCGACACAGCATTTGTTGCACCTGCCATTTAGGCTACTATCGAAGTTACCGGTCAAAGTGTTAAAACGGTCTATGCTGATGGAGCATATCAAAGTCCGGCAAATGATGACTTTTGTCAAAATATTGACATGGTTTTTACCGGAATCCAAGGGGCTGAATCTAAGTATGATTTAGAATTAACCTCCGAAGGGCTATTAGTTACCGATACCTACACCGGTGAACAAATGAAAGCCGTTCTGGTTAAAAAGCAGAAGAACAGCAAAGAAGACAGATGGCGAATAAAAACACCCACCAGTTACTATTACTTTAGCCAACAAGCCATCCGGGCCTCTCACATGCGGCGCGAAATGAAAGAACGACCAGTTGAAGAGTCGCGCAAACGCAATAACGTGGAAGCAACCATTTTTCAACTCAGTTACACCTTGAGAAATAACAAATCAAAATACCGCAGCCTTATCAAACAGAAAACCTGGACATTTTGCAGATGTTTGTGGATCAATCTTGTCCGTATAATTAACTTTACGAAACAAACATGTCAAAGAACGTTTGTAATGGCTGAAAAACCATGCTTATTAACATTTTTGACGCTTTTATTAACAATTTGGCGACGTATAATCCAAAAAATGATTGAGTTTAGCTACCAATTGTTTTTCATGATGCGTTTCAACTTTTTTTTTCACAAAAAATCACTTTGTTTAAATGCCCCTTTTCGGAGGGGACTCAATATTAAATCAATTTCCGGATTAATTCATCAATCTATTCTAATTATTTTAACAAATCATATATCGAATGAGGCCTTAACTTTCCCAGCACATCAAAATATTATTTAGCCCATAAAGGCTAATCCTTTATCGGTTTTTTGCCCTATTGATATTTAGTCCGTGACGGAGAATGCCAAATGTTCAAATACGAGTTTTTCAAACTATTTTGCTCTGTCCTTTGCATTCATTATCAAGTTATACCTTGATATTTATCAGAAATACAATGAAATAGTGCATTTTCAGTAGCATTTAAATAGTGGATATCAGGAAATAGTTTACTTACTTTACTCTGATTAATTCGGGATCAGTAAAGCATTTCCTTTATTTGCTTAGAAACAAAATGAAACGAAATTTTTTGTAATGATTATTTTGAAGACTTATCTAAATTGAGTATTTCGGCAATTTTCGCGTAGATAGCATCCGGAACAAAGGGTTTGGAAACATACCCGTTCATACCGGTTTCGAGGCATTTTTCGATAACGCCTTTCAGTACATTGGCAGTTAAAGCGAGAATGGGTGTTGTGATATGCATCTCCCGCCTGATGATACCGGCGGCTGTAAGGCCATCCATTACAGGCATTTGTAAATCCATCAGAATGATATCGAAAGTTTCTGTTTTGAGGATTTCTACAGCCCGCTCGCCATTTTCGGCAATCTTTACTGTTGTTAGCCATTTTTCAAGCAATGCATGGGCTATGATCTGGTTAAATTTATTATCCTCAACCAATAGAATCTTAACTCCCTCCAACATTCCAGGCACAGGTTTCGTTGATTCTAAATTCATTTCGGATGCACTGTTTTTGCCAGATGGTAAATTGATGATGAAGTAAAAATTGCTGCCTGTTTCCTTTGCACTTTCCACTTCGATGGTTCCTCCCATAAGGCCAACCAATTGTTTGCTAATGGCCAGGCCCAGGCCTGTTCCTCCATAGTTGCGGGTAATACTTTCGTCTTCCTGCTGAAAGCTTTCGAATATTTTATCAAGGCTTTCGCTGTTTATACCTATGCCGGTATCAACCACACAAAACTTTACTTTGTTTATTCCATTCACACTGGTTTGAAGGGTGCAACAAAGTTCGACCTTGCCTTCGCCGGTGAATTTTATAGCATTGTTTACCAGATTTATCAGTACTTGTTGCAGCCTTACAGCATCGCCGGTAAGAAACGGCGGTATGGTGGGATCAATAGTGTATTGCAGTTTGATATTTTTCTCTTCGGCCTTGTATTCCTGCGAGTTGTAAACCCTTTGTATAATTTCACCCAGGTTGAAATCGGCATTTTCGAGGGTGATCTGCCCGGATTCTATTTTAGAGAAATCGAGTATGTCGGTGATGATATGGAATAGATTTTCGGAAGAGATGTTGAGGTTACGAAGGAGCTTTTTTTGTGGTTCATTAAGATGGGTTTCGTCAAGCATATTTATCATTCCAATAATTGCATTGAGCGGTGTTCGGATCTCGTGGCTCATATTGGCCAGAAATCTCGATTTGGCGTTGTTGGCAGCCTCGGCAGATTCAATGGCCATTCGTAATTCCCTGTCGGTTTTCTTGCGGTTCGAAATATCGCGTGCAATGCCTGTAGTGCCAAGTATTATACCGTTTTTATCAAGAATGGGAGCCCTGAAAATCTCGAACCATTTATTGGTGGAATTTATGTCAATTTTTTCTTCTACAGTTTTTTGTTCAAGGGTGTGCATTACTTCCTTATCTTGTTCGTGGAAATGCTTAGCCAGATTTTGGGGCCAGAGATCACGGACTGTTTTGCCTATGGTCGATTCTACATCTGTAATACCAAATTCCTGGACAAATGGCTGGTTAACAGCCAGAAACTTTCCATCGGTATCCTTGAGCCACATCAGGTAGGGGACATTATTAAAAATGGCTTTCAGATAGGCTTCGCGGTTACGGAGTGCTTCCTCATTGCGTTTCCGGTCGGTAACATTACATAGCAAATCAGCCAGCACATGTAGAAATGTTAACTCCTCATTACTCCATCGCCTTATGGCTTTAACCGAATCGAAACCCACAAAACCTAAACATTCGCCATTCAACGTCATAGGAAGTGTAACCAAGGTTTTTATATCCTGTGGTTCCAGTACTTGTCGGAGCGAGCTGTCGGCAGGTAAATCATCGGTGTAGGGTATTGATACAATCTCGCCATTTTTGTGAGCAGAAACCCATTCGGGAAGCATTTCGTTGGGAACATCCTGAAGGTTATCAATTTCATGTCTAATGCCTTCGCTACACCACTCGAATGTATTCGACATGGTATTTCGCACGAAATCGTAACCAAAAATGTACACCCTGTCCACTTCGAGTTGTTCGCCAATTAAGGCAAGCAGACGGTTAATTGCATCGTTACTGCTTTCGAGCGGAAGATTGACAAACTCAGTAGCCAGATGGGTGAGCAGGTTTTGAAGGTTAACTATTTTGTTCAGCTTTTCTTCTGCTATTTTCCTGCCCGAAATATCAGTAAAGGTACCCAGTACACGGAAGATTTCATTTTGAACAGATTGGCTGATGACTTTTCCGCGCGATAAAATCCATTTATAGGTTCCATCGGCACACATAACCCGATGTTCGTTCACAAAAACCGGACTCTTGCTGTTGAAATGACTATGAAGATCGAGAACAACTTTTTCCCTATCATCGGGGTGAATTCGATTTTCCCACTCTTCGATGGTATTACTTATCTCATCGTCTTTATACCCGAGCATTTCCTTCCATTGTTTCGAATAGAATGCTTCTTTTGAAAGTACGTCCCAGTCCCAAACGCCATCACCCGATCCTTCGAGTGCAAACTGCCAGCGTTCCTCGCTTTCGCGAACTATTTTCTCAGCTTGTTTGCGTTCGGATATATCCCTGATAGTACCTTCAATATATAAAGCCTTACCATCCGGCCCTTTATTAAGGTGACTTGTTATTGATACAGGCACCAACGTTCCGTTTTTATGCCTTAGTACATTTTCAAAGTCATTTACAGCTCCTTTTTGAATTAGCTGCTTTACCATTTCATTTCTGCTTTTGATATCGGCATATACCATCTCTACGCTTTTACCGATTAGCTCCTCCGGAGTATAGCCCGAAAGTTTATATGCGGATGGGGAGAGGACAAGTATATTGCCTTTGATATCAGAACGATAATACAGATCGACAAAGGAATTAAATATAGATTCGTATTTTTCGGCTGTTTCGCGCAAAGCTTCTTCCGCGTTTTTTCGTTGGGTAATATCATGGCTGATCCCAATGGTTCCTATTACATTTCCTTCATGGTCCAGTTGCGGAATTTTATACCCGATCAGCCATTTTTTTTCACCCGATGGGGTAAGCAGATTTGATTCGCGGTAAAGTATGGATTTTTGTGAGTTGATAACGTCATTATCCTCTTTTTCAGTGATCTGTAATATTTCCGGCGGATAGAAATCAGCATCCGTTTTCCCCAGAACCTCTTCAATACTATTGACTCCTAATAATTTAGCTTCAGCGAGGTTCACCATGGTTTTGCGGCCCTGTAGGTCCTTTATATAAATAGGGTCAGGGATGTTGTCAACTATAGTTCGCAGAAGCGTCCTTTCGTTGATAAGTTTCTCTTCGGCAATGAGCCGTTTATTTAATTCGAGAGAGGCATTGCACGATTTGGCAAATAATTGAATTACAGGTACAAGATCGTTTAGGTGCTTGCTTTCGAGCGGATTAGAGCGGCCAATGATCAGCAGACCGAAAGCATCGAGGCTGTATCCATAATAGAAGATGTCCTTTTTAATTGTGATGTAGTTCTCCTGGTTTCCGGAAACTGTAAAGCTATGGCTGAATTCCTCAATAAGTTGCAAGTGAGCTGTTTCGGTGCGGATATAATACGGCAAGGTAATAATGGCTTCGGGGCCGCCTGGCGTATTTTGTGAAACGCTGACAATGGTACATCCCAGTTTTTTTAAAAACGCTGATGTAGATTTTTTAATAGTCGTTTCCAGGTCGAGTTCCCCGCCTATTGACAAGGCAAGTTCGAGTAAAACCTGGTTCCATATTTGATTTTCCATACTTAGTCCTCCAGTAAAGCAATAACAGATGTTTTATTGTAAAATTCAAGGTAGTCGCGGCCCGAATTTGCAATTTCGCCCAGCGAAAGCGCACCTATAAGTTCATTGCCATCCGATGCAATTTTTAACTCTTCCTTAAAATCGGCTCCAAGAAATTGTGCCCGCGTTATACAATCGATTATAAAAACAACAGGTTTAACCTCATTTCGCTTTTTATGCTGCGAATAATAAGCTTCGCCGGCAAAGCTTCTCGATTTTTTTGCCCCGGCCAGTAGCGAATTTGTGTCGCCATGGAGTACATAAATAAATGATTTTTCAGGCAATTCGCCAAGGCATCGCATCGAATTACCGCGGCATTCTACCGGGTCGCGAACCAACAGCTCATCGGCCATCTTTGCAATTCCAAGCGGAAAGTTTTTTGCAATACCGGCAAATGAAACATCCTGCAAATTTGTTTTCGTAACGTGGGCTATAATTTCGCGGTAAACCTCAAAAGCGGGTTTCCAATCAAGGGAAACAACCGTATTATAATCCGATTCAGTAACTTTTAAAGGTTGCGAAACGGGTAGCCAGCCGTGAGCCACACCTATTCCGCTGCGGATTTCGGCGAATGCAAAAAGGGCAGCATCCTGGAGAAGGCCTTTCGCGGTAATTACACAAGGCATAGGTTTGAAATTTACAGATCCAGCCCCCCCGCCAATATAGTTTGAAATTAATCCGAAGTGATTGAATGCGCTGTCGAGAAGGCTCGAAACATCGCTGCTCATTCCATCGACAAATAAAAATATGGTTTCATTTTCCTTGGGTCGCACCTGGATTGTATCCTCCAATAATTTATCGAAACTCGCACTTTGTTTGCTGATATTTTCAATCACAAAAGGACTTACCTTATGCGTTAATCCGGCCACAATGGTGCCTGTTAACAAATTTTCGGTATTGTATAATATCTGCGGGAAAATGCCTCCAAAAATTGGCTTGTTGACATTGCGGAATAATACATCTGAATTTTCGGGCGTGAAATTATTCGCCTCACAAGCCAGAACCATTATAGCTTTTACAGTTTTATCGGCCTCAGCCTCGCGAAGCATCTTCCCGAGATTTGACAGGCTGCCTTGTTTATCGGTAAGTATTATCATAACAGTAATTTTTAAACTTAATGACCGAACTTTTGGATGAAGGTATAATGCTTTATGCTGAACAAGTTGTTTGCTAAAGTATAAAAGTAAATTGTGTTTTTCGTTTTTGAAATCATAAGCTGTTGTGGCTAATTGCTTTTTATGAACCTACCGGTAGTATTGAGTTTTGCCGATCGCAGCGAATAAATATATATGCCAGGTGGCAGGCTTGTAACATTAAATTGAAGCGATTGTATATCGCCTGGGGTTACCTTCTGTTCCCTGCTCAATACCAATGCACCGCTCAAATTGTAGATACCGGCATATACATTCGAATCCGTTTCCACTTTATATTGGATGGTGAGCCAGGTTTTCACGGGATTCGGGTAAAGTACAGGTTTGTTTAAAGCTTCTTCTGTGATTCCCGCTGTTGCATTGTATTCAACGGCACCAATGTCGTATAATAATCCATTGGGCCTGGAAGTATGAAAATAATCAAAAATGATGTTTTGGGTATCAGTCCAGGCCGCATCAATTAATTGTGAACCCGATGACAAACTGAATCCATCATTGGCAAAGCCGGCATTATCGCTGTTACGGGCCAGGTAATTGTTTTTTAAAATAACAACCGACTCTTTATCGGGCATCATGATATAAGCATCTATACCTTTAAAGCGGGTATTCCCGTTTTCGTAATAATCGTAATTGCCCGGATTAATAATTGCATTTGAAGCGAGGAGGTTATTTTTTGTTTTAATGCTCGTAAAACGAATCCCATCCGATTTTGGGTTTAATATGGTATTAAATAGAATGCAAAAGGACGAATCCTGCTGAGCCGATACATCGGTAACAAAAATGCCGTATTTCATATGACTATGATCCGATGGCTCGAAGCTTTTACCTGCATCAATAATTATATTATTAAATACCCTAAGACCAGCAAGGCCATGGATTTCGATTCCATTTCCCTTGCCCCTGCTGATAAAATTGTTGTAGCAATCGCATTTGGAACCACCACCAATAATTATTCCCGACATTTGATTGTTTACTTCAGCCTGGCTATCGAAAAGCACTATGTTATCATAAACCTGGCAATTGGACGAAGCCGAACTTACCTGTATTCCATCCCAACCTGAATATTTGATGATGTTGTTATAAACCTTTACACCATCAAGAAGCGATGGCATTAACAGTGTGTCTTTCCCATCGCAATTAACCGTTTGCCCGAAATATTTGGTGCTTCCTATATACAATCCTTCGTTCCCTGCATTTTCAATGTAATTATCATGAATCAGGGTATTGAATTGCGTAAATTTCTCCCGGGTTGAAGTAAGCGAACATTCAGGATCTGTTTTGGCATACATGCCGGCAATAAGCACATTGCTGATCGAAATATGGTCAACTTCAAAATCGGAACTTTGGCTTCCGATTCCGATGCCAGCACCATTGGCAACCCGGCTGATGTTAAATCCATAGAAAAAATTCTTATCACCCGATCCTGTTAGTTTAATATACCTGCAATTCTGAACTGAAATGCCAAAATGGTGGTCGGTATCAATGGTAACCTGGCCTTTCCCGTTAATAAAAACAATGGGTTTTCCTCTTTCACCTTTAAAATTACGAATCAGAATATAAACTCGCTGTCCCTTTTCGAAACAGATGGTATCGCCAGGTTTAACTTCGTTGAAAGGTGCATACTGAGCATCAATCATTGTAGTATTTGTATTTACATAAAAAATATGCCCTTGGCTGTAGGCCAAATCGCTGAAAAGCAAAATGCAGAAAAATGCAGTAACGATGATGCGTATTTTTGACATGAACAGGTATGTTTATTTCCCTCTTTTGGCTCTCTCCCAGTTAACGGTTTGCGAGCCTTTTATATACCTTTTAAATCCCAGGAAAACGGAAAGGTTCATAATAAAGAAGTAGTAAGGAACGAATAGAAGTTTGACACGAATCGACCGGTTTTCGAGATACCATCCCAGCAAAGCGGAAAGATAGAACAATATTTGCAGCCAGAATAATATGCTGAAAATACCCAGGCCAAGTATTCCTTCGTTTAAAGCCAGGATTAAGCCAACCGGTATGAGGAAAAGTAGTGCCAGCGGTGCCAGAGTCCAGCGTAAAACGCGGTGCGAAATGTACTGAAACGACAAGGTTCCGTATTTAAATACATTTAAGAGCGACCGCAACCGTACTACCGATTGAATTCCGCCTGCCGAAATCCTGATTTTGCGTTTCAGCTCTTCTTTTACATTGGCCGAGGCCGTTTCGATGGCATATGCTTCGGGATCGTATTGAATGGTATATCCGTCCTGGGCTACCCGCAGCGAAATCATGAAATCATCCAGAAGGGTATCGCGCTCCACTTCGCGGTAAAGTTCGGTTCGTATGGCAAAAAGCTCGCCCGCAGCGCCTACTACCGAATAGAGTTCAGCATCCCATTTTTTTAATGCGGATTCATATTTCCAGTACAATCCTTCGCCTGCACCGGCGGCGGCATCTTTATCCTTGTTGAAAATCCGTTTTTCGCCCGATACACAACCTACTTTAGGGTTACTGAAAAGACTGACAATCCGGCGAATAGATTCTTTCCCCAGCATGGTATTGGCATCGCAAAAAACCACCACAGGAGTTTTTACGAACTTCATGCCGCGGTTCATGGCACCGATTTTGCCGGAACGCTGCGGTAGATGATGTACAGTAACTCCTCCGTATTTAATCAATTCGTCAGGTGTGCCATCGTCAGAGCCATCAGTAACCCAAACCATATGCAGTTTTTTGGCCGGATAGTCCAGTTCGCGCGAGTTCTTTACTTTTTCGGCTATAAAGTCCTTTTCGTTGTATGCTGCAATGAATAGAGTAACATCAGGTTCATAGCCGGGATCAGGTGACATTTGTTTTGAAAGTCCTGTCAACCTCCTGATTTTAATAATGATATACAACATAATCCCGTACCCGATATAGGCATAGAATACAATAAAAAACATCAAAGCAAATAAAATCTTAAGTGTCGTCATACTTCTTCTGATTTATTGAAATTCCCGGTTTTACGGGCATAAATATTGAACTCATCAACCGTTCCGAATTCAAATTCGGCTGTTTTTGTAAGTATTGTCCTGATGGGATGCTGACCCGTATGCTTGTCTTCCAGTACGAACGTTATGTTGGGATATTGCCGGATAAAATCAACGGATCCTTGCAATGCCTGGGGTTCCATACCCTCAACATCCAGTTTGAAAAGGATTTTCTCCTCTTTCCCAATTTTCAATTCGGAGAGCATTGAATCGAAGGTGCGTATTGGGGACAATAAATTTGCGGAATCATTGTCCCTGTCGATGTACGAAGCACCGGTATTAACCGGATTGAAATTGAACCTTGCCTGTGTGTTTTCATTCCCGAGGCCTACCTGATATACCTGAACCTTGCCGGTAAGGTTATTAAGCTCAAGATTTTTAACAATATTATTATAATTAAGAGCTAATGGCTCAAAGGCAATGCAACGCAGGTTTTTTTTTGCAAGTAGTATGCTGTAATCGCCGGTACAGGCGCCTCCGTCGATAAAAACTGTGTAATCGTTAATATGATCACGGATAAATTTTTTGACACCCCATTCGTAGTAATAATTTGCAAATTGAAAATCGTTGGTATTCTTACGACAAAAAAAAGTACCTATTGATGTGTGTATGATCCTATCGCTGCTATGTGATGTTTTATTTGTAAGATACTTAACCGATGAAATAATGGATTTGAAATCACCAAATTTCAGGTAATCGAGAAGATAGAGCAGGTAGGTAGTTATTTTTTTCATAAAAAATTTTAGTATTTGAGAAACAAGTAAAAAGAGGGATGCCGGTTAAGAGACTCGCTCCCAAACACCTGTTTCCTGATTAAAACGCTTTATAACTTTACATGGATTACCTACTGCTATCGAAAAAGGAGGAATATTTTTGGTTACCACGCTTCCGGCTCCGATTTGTGTCCGTCTGCCTATGGTAACCCCAGCCGTAACCACGGAGTTAGCCCCAATATGAACATCGTCTTCAATTACAACCGGTTTAATATCAAGAGGCTGACAGCTTGAGTTTTTATCCGCATCCTTATAGCCGTGATTGAAACCACTCACAAATACATGCTGCCCGAGTCCTGAGCCATTCCCCATTTTTACCGGCCCGATAATTACTGATCCTATGCCTACACGAACGCGGTCGCCAAGAATTACGTTTCCTGAGCCATTATTGATTACTGTAAAATCTTCGATGGTCGAATCCGATCCAACATCAAACCTGTTGTACGGAAAAACATCGATACGCGATCGCCGCCTACGGATAACAGTATTTTCCCCTTTTTTATGGATAAAAGGATTTACAAACCATTTGATCCAGAGCCGCGGTTTGGGTCGGCGGGGTGGCGATATAAGCCAAAGGGTAAATGCTTTGGTTTTTGGATTTGACTTGAGTTTTTGTGCTATTTCCATAATATTGAGTCGTAAATCGTTATTTCGAAACTAATTCTATTGCCTTGCTGATTTCATTCACATTGTTTTCCCAGGTATGGCTTTTTGCAAGCTCACGTCTTGATTTTTCCTTCTCAACGGTATTTTCTGATAAGGCTAATTCAATTAATTCAATATAATCCTGGTGGGTAACAGCCAGATAGGTATAATCCCTGAAGTATTCCATCGCTTCGGTTGCCGTTGCAAGAGTGGGTTTTCCCATGGCCAGGTATTCATCAATTTTCCGCGGATAATTTCCCATTGTAGCATCATTAACCAGTTGTGGATTAATGCATATATCAAAACCCTTAATGTATTGAGGAAGAACAGATGAATCGCGGGAACCTAAGAAATGAATATTCGATATTCCATGCAGTTCCGAGTTTTTAAATGCATCATCTTCAGGGCCGACAAGAACAATATTCCATTTCGGACGTTGACTTGCAATGTAGGCTAACAATTTAATATCCAGCCTGCGTGCTGAGAGCGCCCCAACATATCCGACAATCGGATGTGATAAGGGGTGGAGGTCTTCGGCAGGTGAAATCTGGTTTTCGATGTCATTGAACAATGAAACATCGCAGCCCTGTCCAACCATATATGAATGGCGGTTAAATTGCTGGCCATATTTTGCATATAAAGTTGAATTATTGACAACTACATCGGACTTACCTATCAATACAGGCTCGGTTCGTACTCCATGTTTACGCCAATAAGGATTCCTGGTCAGGTAATCGCGCATGTAATACACATAGGTTTTATGTGAAATCAATTCCTTGAGATACAGTCCCAGGAACATAGAGCTGTCATTAAACAGTATAATGTCCTTGAACCCCAGGCGGACTATTGCTGACCTGATAGCGTTTGCAAATATCCTGTTGTTACGTTTATTCAGCATATCAAAGAGCCATGGGCTTTTAATCCAGTTTATAGATTCAACCAATCCAACAGGGTTTAGATTCCAAATGTTTTCATCCATTTGCACCAAATCGGGTTCGAGTCCTTTTTGCACCTTGAGCCGGTGTTGAATTTTAGCGGTGTACTTTTCCTTATATCTGGAAATACGGTCGAGTGGCGGATTCACATAAAGCACACGGTTACTTTTTGAGAATTCCAAAGCTATATTTTTGCAATTGCTTCCAATCTCAATATCCCAGGCCTGAATACCAATTACAACAATATCTCGGTCATGTATCATAATTCGATCATTTATAGGGTTGTCTATTTGATTTCAGTATTCATTTCACGATAAATTTCCAGCACATGCTGCGCCATAGCTTTCCACGAGAATTTTGCTGCCTGTGCAAAGCCTTTACTGATCATTTCGGCTTGTAATTTTTTGTCGGTAATAACACGAACCATGGCAGCCGTAATTTCTTCTGGCTTATACGGATCAATAAGCAAGGCTGCATCACCTGCTACTTCGGGCATTGACGAAGTATTGGATGTAATTACAGGAACGCCGCAGGCCATGGCTTCGAGCATCGGTATTCCGAAACTTTCGCGGAGCGAAGGGTACAAAAAGACTTCGCTTTGGCTGTAAATTGCAGGCAGATCAGTATTTACAACATATCCGGTTAATATAATCCGGTTAATTAAAGCGGTGTCCCCGATTTCGTCGAGAAGTTGTTCGAGTTCGTATTGATCGTAATCAAGCATAACCAGGTGCATATCGTTACCGGTCTGTTTCAGGAAATCCGAAAAACCTTTCAGCACGCCTTTGGTATTTTTCTTTGGGTCGGTATTGCCAAGAAAAAAGAAATAGCGACCCGGCAAATGGTATTTTTCCTTAACCCTGTGTAATTCAACTTGGTCGGTTACAGACTTAAAATGACCGCTTACACCGTTATAAACGGCAGCAAGCCTGTTGTCATTGCCAACTCCGAAAAACTGCGCAATCCGGTTCTTTTCAAAATTAGAAACAGTAATAATTTTCCGGCTTTTTTTAATAACCCATGGAACAAACATACGGCGGTATGCATTGCCGAATTTCTGGTAATTGGTTCCACTTCCCTGAAGTATCTTCAGGTAACTGCTTTCCATATAAATAATATCATGCAGGGTGACCACCAGCGGTATCGAAGTAAAAACCGGCGCAGTATTGCTGGTACAATGCAGAATCTGGCAACCGGCTTTTTGGGCAGCCCGTGGTAATGCAATCTGTTCCCAGAAAGGATAAAATCCGGTTGCTATCTCAACAATTTTGAAATTGGCGGTTTCCTTTATGGCCAGGTTATCCTCGTCGGGCTTGATAAAGAGTACATACTCATTTTCCGAATCTATTAACTGTAGGTTGCGGATGAGTTCGAGCGCAACCATATCCATTCCGTGTTTCTTTTTTCTGAAAAGCCGTTGACCTTCTATTCCTATTTTCATTTTCTATTTCATTAAAGATCAAATTTATATTCAAACATTTTTATCAAACCAGGTCCGAAACTGATTTGATGTTTTTCTTCCCGTTGATAAACATTTCCCACCACACAACCAGGGTCAGCAGGTTAATTATCTGATTGGATTGTACTTGTTTGAACCAGAACCAATAACCGTCTGTTTCAGCAATATGATCATATTGTTGAAGGAATTTATGAATTTTTTGCTTGTCGAATAAAGCTTCGACAGCTCCTGACTTTTCGATGACTTGGAAAATAACCTGCCGCTGATCCCTGTTTTTCAGGAAGATAGGCAAAGGGGCAAAACCGCCTTGTTTCTTGCGATCGGTAATTTCGGTGGGTAGTTTTGGTTTCAGATAGCTTTTGTGCAGGAATTTCGATTTGCCTTTTCCTTTCGAGAGTTCATCCAGCGTTCCATGAAATTTGTAATCAACCGGCAATTGTTTCAGAAACTGGTACAGATCAGTGCTCATGTATGGAAACGAAATGCTGTTCGAAAACAAGTCCGCCATTTTAGACGCCTTGAAAAGTATAACTTCGTTAATAACCTGTTTAATATCAACCAGATAATTTCTGCAAAAGAAAAAATGATCAAAATTGGTGTAGCTTTTAGGATTGTTTTGCAAGTATTTATATTCGGGAACATTATAGCCAATCTTGTTCAGCTTGTTTAACTGGTGTTTGGTAAAGCCGAAAGTATCGCTTTGCTGGATATGAAGTATTTTTCGGTTATGAAATTCGGTACGGAAAAAGATGTTATCCTTTTCAAACTGACTATTGTTTCCGGCAACATCCAGCATTTTCTGTATGATCTGCGTTCCGTTCTTTTTAAATTTCCAATGCAGCGCCAGTTCTTTGCCCGATGTTCCGAAATGCTGATCGTTGCCATCGCCGCCAAGGATAACCTGTGGAGCTTCGTTGCTTTCCTTTACCAGCCGCATGGCCGTGTAATTTACCATCAGCCCGCCTTCCTGAAAAGGATCGCCAAGCGCGCCTACAAGTTGTGGAAGATCCATAATTTCGGAGCCGTCGATCTCATATTCGTAATGCTTGCTCTGGTAACGTTCGGAAAGGATTTTGGCCAATGGAAGTTCCGTCCACGGATTGTCTTTGAAACCGATGGAATAGGATACTACATCGCCACCGTAAATATCGCGCAACGCCGAAATATTGCCTCCCGAATCATAGCCGCCACTTAGTAGTAATCCCACTTTATCCGTATTCTCAATACGGCTGGCAATGGAATTCTTATGCAATCGTTCATATTCAAATGTAGCTTCTTCGAGCGATAATTTGGAAGTGCCTGCACTTTGTATGAAATCCTGGTAATCAAACAGGTCAACTACGGTTAACTTATTGTTGCTGAACTCAAGAAGGCAGCCTCCGGCAAGTTTGGTAACGCCTTGGAGCGAGGTTGCAGGTGATGGGATGTAGCCGATGCTCATAAATGTAAAAAGGGATTCAATATCCGGTTTACATATAAAGCCTGGTATAGATGTAAAATCAATCAACTGTGTTCCACAATACTTGTCGGTGTAAAACAATTGTTTACCGGCGCCATGCCTGTCCCTGAAAAACAGCAGTTTTTTATCCTGAACTATGATGATCAGGAAATCGCCGTCGATAGCTTTTAATGCTTTATTTCCATTTTTCAAATAATCAGGTAGCAGAGTTTCGGCTTTCTGGTTGTAAACACGGCCAATCAGAAACAAATGACTATTGTCGATAGTGAAGTGATCAGATTGTTTGAGAGCAGTAAAATCATCCGACAAAAAAGCCGAAAACTGCGCAAGAAAATGACTTGTGTATTCCATTGTTATACGTTAAATGTGGTAGATGTATGCTTGGTATGAATAAATTTTTTGTTGGCACCTTTGATTTTGAGCAGGGAACCCATCATAAGGAACATTCCTTTTGGTAAACTTGCCAGGGCAAGCGCGGTTTTGGAAGTATAAAAACTACGTGGTATCGAAAATAAGAATGAGAGTACACACGCAGAAATTACAACCACCCAGAGAACCGTGTGTAACATGCTGTTATCCAGTAAATAGTTGACAAGTAAAAACAGTGTTCCAAAAATCAGAACAGCTCCAAGTAACAAAATTCTGGGTGGTTGAATAAACTGAACGGCTTTATCGAAATAATCTACATTTCCTTTCAGGAAAAGATCCCTTAATGAGCTCAGAAAATCCTGGCGGAAATAATGCAGTTGAGCCGAAAGCCAGCGTCGGCGCTGATTGCTGAAGACTTCGGCTTTCTGTACTTTTTCGTCGTAAACATAAGCGTCGTCCAGGTAATCAATTTTATGTCCGGCTTTAAGCATTTTCAATTCAATTTCTTTATCGAAACCACCTATTGCGGTAACCGACGACATTATTTCTTTAAAATAATTATACCCGAAAGCCATGCCCGAGCCTATAATTGCCGATGAAAGCCCCAGTACGCGATGCCCTTTTCGGAAAATGTGATTGTTAATTTCTTCGCTTACCGCATCGAGCAATGCCAGGGATGTATTCATGTTTTTAGCCGCCCGGTGGCCCTGAACAGCCAGGTGTTCGCGTTCAAAAGCAGCATTGATTTTGGTCAGAAAATCTTTAGCCATCACATTATCAGCATCCAGCACCACGGCAATATCGTATGAATTCCCAAGTTGCTCCATTGCTTTATTCAGCGCTTTGGATTTTGTGCTTTTGTCGAATGAAACTTCAATTACCTTAATGGGTAACTCTCTTAGCTTTACCAGAGTTTCCGGTTGAAACGAATCCGCAATTATCACCACATCGTACAACGCAGCCGGATAGTTTTGCCTGAGCGCTTCCTTGGCCACTTCAATAATTACATCATCTTCTTTATAACCGGGAATAAGGACGGCGATTTTCCGGGATTTAACATTTTTGGCATAGGGCTGCTGCCGGTAAAACAATCCTGCCAGTGAAAACACGAAAATATACAGGGTTGATAAGCCGAGCATGACAATTATCATAATCTGTATAACATTTAGTATAAATATAAAACCAGTGTTCATAAATTGAGAATTTACGTATTAGTTCAGCGTAGGATTAGAGTGAATCTCCTTTGAAAACAGGTGCTGCAAATGCCAGCCAATAACCCGTGCATATGCTTTGAAATGACCCTTGCTACTTTTGAAAAGGAAAATAAACGAGTTTTTAGGAATTGCCAGGAAAACCTGGTACAAAGTCGCAACAAGAAATGTAAGTCCTTTCAGGTTGCGACGAAGGTAGAGTAACCTGCTTCTGTTCATATAATAGGTTTTAAAAGGAGTCATTTTACCTGTAGAGATTGATTCTTTGTGAAGGACAATTGAATTATGCACATACCACAACTGATATCCGGCACGCTTTATACGCGAACACCAGTCCAACTCCTCATAATAGAGAAAATAGCATTCGGGCATTAATCCAACTTGTTTGATCACTGACATAGGCATCATCATAGCAGCTCCATGCACAAAATGCGTAACAGTATCCGTATCGAACTGGCCTTTATCAACAACACCATAGCCGTATCCGTAGCTGCGCATGGTAAAATGATTTATTGGTGCCTGTCCTGAAAACTGTATGGTATCAGGCTGATAGAAATATTTTATTTTAGGGCTCACTGCCCCGATGCTGCGATCGGCTTCGCATTTAGCTACCAAAGGTTCAAGAAATCCTGGCTCAACTTCGGTATCGTTGTTAATAAAGAGGAGATATTTACCTTTCGCTTCTCTAACACCGACATTATTTCCACCTGCGAAACCCAGATTTTCCGAAGTCTGAATAAATATTATTTCAGGATATGATTGCTTTATAATGGCGGGATCATCAATAGGAGAAGCGTTATCCACCACTATAATTTCAATATTCTTGTATGTGATGCGCCTTAACGATTCGAGCAACTCCAAGGTAACTTCGGGATGGTTATAGTTTACAGTAATCAGTGAAACCAGGGGATTTTGCATTGTTTTAATCTTTAATAAAGAAACTTTGTTGAAAACTGCGGTTATGATGCAGGCATGTTATTTTATGGCTGGGTTATTCTTACAGTTATTGTTTTTCGCCCCACAGCTTGATTGTGCCCAGCAGATCGTCGAGCCGAATGGGTTTCGAAACATAATCATCCATTCCGGCAAGCAGGCATTTTTCCCTGTCGCCCTGCATTGCGTTGGCGGTCATGGCAATAATCAGAGGAGCTTTTGAACCCCAACGTTCCTTAATTATACGCGTAGCCTCGTATCCATCCATTTCCGGCATTTGAACATCCATGAAAATAATGTTATACGCTTTGCGCTTTAAGGCATCAATAGCATCATAGCCATTGGCAGCTAAGTCAGTTTTGTATCCTAAAACTTCGAAAAGTTTCCTGATCAGTTTTTGGTTTATAAAATTATCTTCAGTAACTAATATTTCGAATGGATATTTTGCCGCGATGTCTTTAAGGTCGGGTTCGTTGTCCTTCGGCGAGGAGGGTTCGATATGTTCTTCTACAAAAACAGAGAGAAGTATATCAGCCATCAGCGAATGCTTAACGGGTTTGTTTACATAAAATGAGAACAATTCCTGCACTTCGGGAGTCCTTTTGTTATAGCCTATAGAAGTGAGCATAATGAGGGGAAGTTCCGATTTGGTAAACCTTTTCCTTATTTCGCGGGCAAGCATTTCGCCGTCCATTTCGGGCATCTGCATATCGAGAATGGCTATATCGAAAGATTCTTTTTTATCGAGCAATTCCAGGGCTTCGGCACCCGAACCCACGGCAACGGATTCAATATTCCAATAATTGAATTGAAGTTGCAGAATACGACGGTTTGTGAAGTTATCGTCAACAATAAGTATTTTTTTCTGATGGAGTTGCTGGAGCTTTTCGACAGCTTTATACTTGTTTACAGGAGGTTCAATAAAATAGGTACGCATCGTAAACTTGAAATCTGAACTTTTGCCCAGGCTGCTCTCGACCCAGATTTTACCACCCATGAGCATTACCAGGTTCGACGAAATAGCTAAACCCAACCCTGTACCTCCGTATTTACGGGTAGTTGAAGCATCAACTTGTGTAAACGGCGTAAACAGTGCATCTATTTTCTCCTTTGATATCCCTATTCCTGTATCTTTCACCGAGAATTCGAGGATTACCATATCGTCAATCTGTTTGTTGATGGTAACCTGAATAAAAATTTCGCCGGAAGTAGTAAATTTTACCGCGTTACCGATAAGGTTAAGCAGTACCTGCCTCAGCCTGAATCCGTCACCAAAAATATAGGCGTTTATTTTGGGGTCAATAAAATAGATGAGTTCAAGCCGTTTCTCAAAAATTTTAGGTGCCATGAGGTCGAGTACATCTTCTATGCACCTGCGTAGGTCGAAGGCGTTTTCTTCGAGTACCATATTCCCCGACTCAATTTTGGAGAAATCCAATATTTCGTTGATGATGTTCAGCAAGTTGTCGCCCGATGTTTCGATGGTTTGAACCAGTTCGCGTTGCGAAGCGGTAAGGTCGGATTGCATTAAGAGGCTTGTCATCCCAATAACTCCGTTCATAGGAGTCCGGATTTCGTGGCTCATGGATGCCAGGAAATTGGATTTGGCCTTGTCGGCTGCCCGGGCCAGTTCCATGGTTTCTTTGAGTTCCATCTGCGATATATGCCTGCGTATAGCACCTGCCAGATTATTGGCCAGCATGGCAAAAGCAGTTTCCTCAACAGCGTTCCAGGTGTGGCCTGTGCTACAGTCGGCAAATCCGGCGAAGCCCCAGAAAGTATGTTCCTGTGGATCCATGATGGGAACCACAACCATCGATTTTATTAATTGCCGTTCAAAGAGTGGCCTCAACTCATCCCCAAAATCTTCAAGCCGCCCATTTATAGTCTGCCCATCCTGAAGCCTGGCGTACCATCCGCCAGGATTTTTGCTGTAGGTAACCTCTTTGTATTCATTTGGATCAACAAGTTGGCTGATTTCAGGTTGCATCCAATCATAAATCAGATGCATTTTCATCGACTTCAGATCATTATCATACACATTCTTGAATATGCTGATCCGGTCGATTGTGGCATGGCTTACGATAGTTTCGAAGGCACTATTAATCGCGTCGTCGAGATTTTCGATGGTAAGCAAACGACTTGAAGCCTCAGCAAGACCGTTAAGAAGCTTATTTTGAACGGCAATTTGTTGCTGGATTAGTTTGCGTTCGGTATTCTCTTTTTCAAGTTCCTTTCGTTGCGCATTGAAATTTACGATCAAACCGGCAATCTGGCTGAATTCATCCTTCTTTTTTTGAAGTTTGCCTAATTGGGATGTATCACCTTGTTTCAGTGCTTCCGATATAATAGCAAGTGGACGGCGCACCCACCTATAAAGCATGTAAAAGAAAACGGCAAGAACCAAAATAAGCAGCGAAGCCAGAAAATAAATCACAAAATCGCTCATTCGATGGTACGAGGCAAGAAATTTATTCGGGGTCTTAAAAACGAGAGAGCAAATAGGTTGATTACTAAGGCTATAAATCAGAACCCTTGTACTCAGGGAATCGGTTTCAATGGAATTATTTATTTTATAATCAACTCCTTCAATAGAAATTGTGCTACCGGTAAGATTCGAAAAATCATTGTAGAACTTTTTGTCCCAAAGTTTAGTTACAAAGAAAAATCCATTTCCCTTTGAAATTCGTGCTGTATCGAGTGTTGGATGGATGGTTGCTCCCGATACCTCCAGAATTCCATTTTTAGTCATATAGTAATAGTGAATAAATCCTGATAATTCGGTTTTTCTGAGAGTCTCTGCTTTTTTAGTGCTATCACCAATTACGTGATCGTTTTGATTGCCAAATCCATAAATAAGTTCACTTTTCAGATTAAAAACACTTACCGAATGAAGCCTGAAAGAGTTTATGATTGTGGCAATATTATCAATAGCCCATTTTTGATCCTTATTATCAATATATCCGATTATGTCGTCCCAATTGGTATAGTCGGTAACAATTTGCTTTAAATCTTCCGATCGTTCAAAAAGTTCATTCTTAATAATTATATCCTGTTGAGCCGTTGCCGATTGAATCATCAGATCGTTCTGCCGCGATTGGATCTTGCTGAAAACCATTAATGAGAGCCAAAATATTACAAGACAGGCAAGTATGAGCAGAAATATTTTTTTTTGCAGTGTCATTTTTTCTGTGAATCAGGCCATTTACAATTTTAAAAATCGGGGGATGATCGAAAACAAAAATAAACGATAATGGCCGGTATCGCTATAGCTGAATTCACGCTTTAGTTGTAGCTGAAAATATCTTAATGTTGTAGTTGAAAGACCTACAAGGCTGTAATTGAAATCGCGATAGACTCATATTCCGGGAAATTAATAAAGATATAATTGTACTCTTGTACCCCGATAATACTGTGATTGACGGAATTCTTCAACAGTTATTAAGGGGGAAATGATAATGGTAAAAAAGGAAATGGCCAGCATAATATTTCCTTGCCGGATTATGAATCAGGTAATTGCTCCTATTTTATATCAGCTTCAGGTGTATCGAATACTTTTGAATTCATCACAAGAGCCATTGACGTATAAAGCAGCATCCCGTTCGGCATTTGAAAAACTGCATTACCATAGTTGGCAACCATTAAGCCAAACATACCCGATGTGAGAGCGGCCATTTTTAATTTTAATATAGGATCGCGAATCCGGAACATTATGTTGTATGATGATTTGATAACAACATAAAAGAGAATAAACAGAAACAGAAGTAAGCCTACAATTCCCATCTCTACCCAAACAAGCACATACCCGCTGTCAGTCGCTATTTGTGAAAGATATGCATTGGGCAGATATTTTTGCGCCTTTACTCCTCCATGCCCGATTCCTCCGCCAAAAGGTCGTGTTGCGAGATAAACTTTCAACTTTTTCTGATTTTCGATGCGAACCTGTAATGAAGCATCGTTAGGATCGAATGCCGACCTCATCCGGCGAATCTGCTGGTTATCCTGTCCTATTGTAGTGTATTTAAAAAAAATGAAAACTCCGATCAACAGAAAGAATCCGGAAATCATCACAGCCTTGTTTTTTCGCAAAACAAAATAAGTAGCAAAGCCAGCCAATGGAATGCTGATGGCTCCGCGGGTGCCTGAAAGCAACATTCCGTAAAATCCCAAAACCGCGACCAGAATAAAAAAAAGTTTTTTCCGCCAATCCTTTTCGGCTATCGAAATAATAGTTGCAACCACTGCTGAATAGGCTTGGTTAGCACCAAATTGCCCGGCATCACTCAAAAAAGAAAATATCCGCAACTTCCCGAACAAAACATGAGTTACCGCTGCGCCTTCATCCAGCCATGCTTTTTCATAGGGATCAACACCAAAGATATTCTGATAAAGTCCTTTTATAGAAACCAGCATTGAAAGACCTCCCCATATATAAAAGAATAGATTCAGTTTCCGATTGCTGTTAATAAAAAGCAAGGTCAACGGTATAATCAGCATCATGTATAATGAAATACCACGCATACCGGCCAGCCATGCAGCGACAACCCTCGATTCGGGGTTTACTACTTCAAATATGGAATACGCAAACCATATGGCGGCTAACAACGTTATATCCAAATTAGCTGGCGACCAATTGATCCTTTCTCTGAACTTATTGAATATGAGTGCAATAAATGTTAAAAATAAAGCTCCATCCATAGCCAGACCAACTTGTACCCCTTTTATATATCGGGCTGAGCCAAGAATAAAATAACCAAGGATAACAACAGTATAAAGACCAATTGCGGGTTTTTGAAACAATAAAAACAAATAAATGAAAATAAACGGAAGCAGGATGAGTCCAAAGCCAGCTGCCAATCCTGTTTTGCTGGCTATCAATGCAGATAAAGCGATGAGGGAAACAAGAAAAAGCATGAAATAGGGCGACCTAAGCCGGTCGGAGCCAGTGTAACGATCAAATGGATTTAGAGTACCCTGCATTTGCGATTTATTGGCGGCTTTTGAATATCAGGAATTTATCCTGTCGTTCGGATTTGCCGGTTTCTGAATTTATAATACAATGATTTGTAAAAACCTATGCCATTTGTAAAAATATGTAAATATTGTAATGACAGCTCCCTGCTCAGGTAATAAAAGCCAACCCATATCCCGAGAATTGTAAATAAAATGGATCCTACTGCCACCAGCGCAAGGGATTTAAAAATAAAAATCGCAATCAGATCGCCTATCACATTAACAATAACCATATATAATACTTTGATAAAGTTAATATTAGGCTTGTTTATGCTGTCAAGGCAAACGCCTGTCATTCGGTCAATCGGAAGCAAAAGCCCGTAAATAGAAAAGATCCTAACAATGTTGGCTGTATTGAAGCCCGTGATCGGGTCGGTTCCCAGAAATTGTCTTCCTCCCAGAATCAGCACAAAAAAATCGGCGAAAATAAAAGTAAACAGACTCACAAAAACAAACAGGAGGCTCATGGCACCAGAATATGTATAAAATAAATCCTTCACCTCATGAACTTTTCCCTGTATGCTTGCTTTCGACATTTTAGGGAAGGCCGTAGCTACAAAACTCCGTAGTGGAATTTGCTGTAGTTCGGTCAGCTTCATTGGTATGCTGTATAATGCCACCGCAGCTGTACCAAGCGGGCTTAAGCTGATGATCAACGTATCGGCACTGCGAAGTAAATTTGTGCCTATGAGGGTAAAAGTTGTGTACTTTCCAAAATCAAGCAAAACTTTATTTGTTTTCCTTGTTGCCATACGGATGTGCCGTAATCCATCGTAACCGAAAAAAATACATACTCCCGAGGTAATGGTATTAATAATTAGCAAGGCCCAAACCAATTGCAAAAGAGTCATTTGCAGATAGAAGTAATTGGTAAGCAGTACCAGGAAGAAGCCTCCGCTGTTGATGGCCTTAATCCGCAAAATTTTGCCAAATTTCCGGTCGGCTTGCATAATAACCAAAGCGGTGTTTAATGGAAGGTTAATCAATGCCAGCAATGGATACCATGTAAAAAACAGTTCATATCCTGCCCGCTGAATAGGAGCCGCAAACGCTAAATTGCAGGCCACAAGTGTTATTCCGATTAAAATTGTAGCCACCAGCCCTATAAACCCGTTTGAGCCTATATACTTTAAACGATCGTCGGGACTCACTCCTGACAAATACCGAATGATAGCAGTGTTGGTGATTCCGAACCTGAACATCTCAATAAAAGCACCTGATGAAATGAATAATACCCACTGGCCGAATACATCAATCGGAAAGCTACGAGCGATGAGGGCAAAACCGGCAAAACCAAAAAAGGCAATAGTTAGGTTGCCAATCAGAGAAAGGAAGTTTTCTTCATGTATAATTTTTTTAAATGTACTTTTCAATTTACAGCAGATTAAAGTTGATCTCTTGTAAAGAACTGAAAGCGAAAAATGTCTTTCATAGTGCGGCGAATCCGGCTTCTTTTTTTAGGCAGATCGCCTAAAATTGATTCAATAACACGAAGTTCCACCCCGTTGAGAATAAAATGTGTTTTTTGCCTGGCAAGTTCCATAAATGTGTCGAGCGCACCTTGGTCGGCATCGGACCACACCCTGTTGGAGCGGCAAACCATAATTGGAATATCTGCTTCTGATACTAAACTAACGGGGTAAGGATAGTAAAGAACAGGAGGTAATTCAATTAGCACAAAATCGGGAGTATAAGACAATTGAAATCCATTCAGATGCAGTATTTCTTCGTAATTTTTCACCGGGTAGAACATGTCGTCAACGGTATAGTGCAGGTATTGCTCTTTACTTAAATAATTTTCCGGATTTTCCAGAAACGGGCTTTCAAAATCAATACGTGAATCGGGATAACCCAATAGCAATCCAATAAGCGAAATTCGTTTCCGTTGCCTTACATTTCCAGAAGTAGAACTCCGTACCGGAATTTCCGGATAGCCTATTTGTACAACTTCTGTTTTGCGCAACGACTCCCGCGAAAAATTCAGAACCAGTACTTTCTTTCCTTGTTTTTTTAGTTTTAGAGCCAGGTTGCCAACAATTACCGATTTACCTTCTTTGCTTAACGTACTAAAGAACAATAAGGTTTTTACAGACTTATCGGATTCGCTCCTCTTTAAAAGAAGTTCGATGTTCTGAATAGATATTTCCAGCAGACGGTTGGTGATAAACGGCAGATTGAATTTTCCGACCTGGAGTAATATCTTTGGGAATACACCCAGAAACGATATTTTCAGAATTTTGGATGCTTTCACCGGGTTTTTCAATGTATCATCAAAGTATTCCATTACCAGAATGCTGATCAATACAATTATAAAACCAAGCAAGGCGGCAACTATGATCAGCATTTTACGGTTAGAAGGAGTTGGTGAAACCGGGTAATATGGCTGATCAACCGCTTTTATATTTGAAGATAATTCATTGTCCTGCATTTTAAGTTTTGCAAGGTTTAATCCGTGCAATATCTCAAGAAACTCCTGTTCCGAAACTGAAATCTCCCTTTCAATACGTTTGATGTTTGCACCTGCGGGAGCATAAATTGCATATTGTTTCTGAAATTCCTTGATTCGTTCGATTAAAACCTCAATACCGGCTTTAATATTTTCGGCTTCAATCACATTGGTAATCCAGTCGGATAGTATTGTTTTGATGGGGAGACCGTCAGTCGAATTTCCGTAAGAATATAATTCGCCGACCGTAACTTGTATCTCCTGTTTTAGTTTCGAGGCCTGTACTTTCAAATTGGCCATATTCTGAATATCTCTGCTTGCTTCAGATCCAATTGCTTCAGCCGATGCAATTTTATAATTAAGTACTCCCAACTGATTTCTTTTATCAATTATATTTTCACTTTTCAGTTGAATCTGCTGCTGAATACCAAGCTTTTCTTCCAGGCGTACAATAGCAGCCTGCACACCCGCAAGCTTGATTTTTTTGTTATTTAAATCCACATCCAGATCTTCCTTAACCACCGCTACAGCCTTACTTTGCTCGTAATAGTTTATAATATTGTTGTTCATATTAAACTGTAGAAGTTTGTCCTCAGCCACTTTAAGGCGGTCAGCGGCCTGGCTTAACTGAAACTGAAAATATTTCACGATTGCATCAGAACGATTTTCTTTGATGTTTTTATAATTTGTAATACAAACTTCGGTAAATAAGATCAGTGTTTGCTGGCAAATTCCGGGATCGTCGGTTTCATATTTCAACCGAACCAAGTCGCTACTGGCGATTCGTTGCGCGTTAATCGTAGAAATAGCTTTGATTGAGTAATGCGGATGAGAAAAATTTAACAACTTGTAAACAAAATTTGTATCGCTGCTCAACATGTACTCAGTAAGATTTTTAACGGTTTGCTCATATGCTGCCAAATCGATGGACGCCGGAAACGAACTTGAGGATTTAAGGCTTTTAAGGCTATTGAATGAAAATGTATCTTTTTTCGGCAGGCTACCGGGAGCTGTTTCGGTTTCTCCTTGCACATTGCTTTTCATGATGGATAGATTGCTGCTTCTTACGATCAGCTTTTGAATATAGCCCGGTGTTATGCGTTTTAGCGCAGAATAGGAGTTTGAAGAAATATATTTCGGATCGGGTTTATCGAGTAGGAGATGTTGGCTTAGCAACCGTATGGCAACTTCCTGCTGGGTTTCACGCGATTTAATTACATTGATCAGGTTATCAAAAGCTGTATTTGTAGCAAAAAAGCTGAGCGACTTATCCATCTCAACCGTTGATCCAGAAGCAATACCGGTATAAAGTGAAGTTTCAGAGGCAAATTTAAAATCTGGTTTCCGGGTCAGATAAGTAACGATTCCGGCTAGGAATAGCGGAGCAAGCACTAGCAGTACTATATTCTTGCGAAATAATCTGATGAAATCAATTATCTTCATTGCTTTTGCTTATGGTATGTTTTAAAATAAATTTAAACCCGACAATTTCTTCAAGAATCATGTAGGTGGTGATGAAATCGGTTTTGGCAGTTTCAAAATCAGTTTCACTTGAACTTGTAATTCCTGAAATCCGGGAATATTCGCTTATAGAGATCACGCCGTTTCTATATTCTTTTTCAATCATCTCCAAATCAATCCTTGACGTTTCCAGATATTTTGACTTAATTTTCAAGAGCCTCTGCTTTAAAACCAGGTCATTGTATTGCCTGATAACCAAAAGCCTGAGTTCATCCCTTTGTGATGCTGCCATACTTTCCGCCTGTTCTACCTCGGTTTTCGCCAGCTTCACCTGGTTCTTGCGGTTGATAAAATCATAAAAGGGAAGTTTAATGTATGCACCGAAACCATAGTTCAACTGGTTGTTTCTTGTAGCTATTATCGACGGACTCTGACCCTCAGCGGTATTGGTCGAAAAATTATCGAAAGTTCCGTAGCGTATATCCGTTTGAACTCCGAAATCTCTTGTCCAATTGTTTTGATCAGACTTTAGTTTACATGACTTAATCAATATGTCCAGATCGCGAAATCTTACCTGTGAGTTATGCGCAATAGCTGAATCGATGAGCACATTAAGTGGAGGCAGAATAATATTGAAGTTTACTGCATACAGGTCAAATTCATTTACCTCCTGAGCTGGAAGGGAAAACGGAATGCAAATTTTTAAACATACCAGCAAAAAAATAATGCTAAAATATTTCATGTTTAGGTAATTTAATCTATTTAAAATCACACTGTATCTTTCTGAAAAAGTGCCTTGAAAGTTCGTAATATCAGTTTGAAATCGTACCAGAACGAATAATTATTCCCGATAAAGTGATCGGAATACGTATTGTCGAGTCGTTTGCGCTCGGCTTCCGACATATCGCCGCCTTTTCCCCTGAGTTCAACCTGCCACAGGCCGGTAATGCCTGCCGGTGCAAGAAAACGCTTTGCCATATCGCCGCCGCCTTTTCCTATAGTAAGCTGTTCGGCTTCATATACCGGAAGCGGGCGATTCCCTACAATCGACATATCTCCTTTCAATACATTGAGCAACTGTGGAAGTTCGTCAATACTGGTATTCCTGATAAATTTTCCAACTTTTGTGATACGTGGATCATTCACTATTTTAATAAATGCCGACTTGGATTTATCAATTTCCTTTTTCTGAACTGAATACCAATCCTCGCATATAGAATTAGATCCAACATGAATTATTGGTGAGCAAGTATTATTACCGGTTAACTGAGCGCATTTCGGACAAGGCGTTTCAAAATCTATTTCTGTTTTCTTACTTGCTGTCGCATACTGATTTTTATCTTTAGCCAGCTTGCCCAAGTCGGCATCGGCTCCCACGCGCATGGATCGCAGCTTATAAAAATCGAATGGCTTGCGACCCACCCGGCGTGAAGTATAATAAACTTTCCCTTTCGATTCGAGCCTTATGGCAATAACAACTATCAATATCAATGGCGATAGAGCGATAAGTGCGGAGCTAGCCATCACCACATCAAAAACCCGTTTCGATAGAGGCATATGATACGTTATTTCTGTTTCGAGTTGAGGTTCGTGGTACACTATTTTTTTACGGTATTCCTTCAGATATTCGACCCGGCCCGCGATGTTTGCCGCCGAAATTAACGGTATTACGAAATAGTCGTCGATATGCCTTTTGAATGCTTCCTTATAGAGTTCTTCCTTAAACTCATATGCAATAAGTATAAAACATACATGTGCGAGTTCTTTTTGCTGCCTCACCCATTCGTGCATCTCCAATCCATTTCCTCCCGAGAGAACCATCTCGCAAAGTATGGCATCAGCCACCTGCCCCGACTTAAGGTAATTTATAGCAGTAAGTAAATTACTGTGGGTGGTTAATGAAACTAGTCTGTCGGCTCGCAACAAATCCATTGTTTCTGATGAAGTGCCGACGTAAACAATTCTTAATGCTTTTTCCATAATTTGATTTACTAGCAGGCTGAATAAACGATAACCGGATTCCAGTTCTGTGAACCTCGTTTAATTACCATTTGGCGGCATAATGAACCGGGAATAGGTTTTTCTGGATTACCTCATCCAATTCCTCAGGGTTGAAAGGTTTTTTAAGAAAATCCTGGGCCCCGAGTTTGTAACATTTTACGCGGTCCTTGCTGCTTTCAACCCCCGATAGCATTACGATGGGAGTATGTTTTGTGTAGCCACGCTGCCGAACCTTCTCTACAAATGAGTACCCATCCATCACAGGCATCTGGCAATCGCAAATAATCAGATCAGGCAAATTCTCTTCGAGCCAGTCAAGTGCTTCGAGCCCATCGCTTTTACTAAGCACTTCATAATTTTTTGATAGAAAGCTCTCAAGCAGCAGTCGAATGCTACGCTCATCATCAACAACTAAAATTTTGTTTTTCATGGTTCTAAAGTTTTTATGAGGTTATATGTAGCCACTTTTAACTGTATAGGCTCCGACCTTTATCTTTTATTTCCGGGACTTATGCAACTATTTTTTTAAAATTTTAAAATCCATCCGGTATATATTCCACTACTGAATGGTATCACAAAGCAAATTGACAAGGTTAATTTTGCCACTAAATTTTGATGGGTTTATGAACGAAACAAAAATATTCCGAATTAACCGGTATGGCTATAGCGGAATACACCCTTTATGTGTAGCTATCAACATCTAAATGTTGTAGTTCTGCGAACGGTAAGCCTGTAGCGGTTTCAACTACAAAGGGTTTTAGGAATAGTGCGAATGAATTTAAAGGATTGAATAACAGGTTAATGCAACTTTCGGGAAATTTTTTCGCAAGCAATTAAGTGTGATAATCAGGGATCACATTCATTTTCTGGGGAGAATGGATCAAATCAATCAGTAATAGTATTACTAAAGTTCATTGTATTTTATTTGTTGAAGTATAGGCATTCATAAAATCTTTCACTATTTCTTTGCTTTTTGCATGATCAAAAAGCAACAAAAAATCTAGGCTTAATACAAATTTCACACAGATGTACGACTCGGTAAGGCTCGCAAAACAAGGCTT
>Ga0105047_10002294_pt1 | contig 34228 bp, 30 predicted proteins | sample MAT04_FD_78384 | JGI IMG/M metagenome (GOLD analysis project Ga0105047, IMG submission 78384) | Freshwater microbial communities from Lake Fryxell liftoff mats and glacier meltwater in Antarctica - MAT-04 (megahit assembly) | ecosystem: Environmental > Aquatic > Freshwater > Ice > Liftoff... | reverse complement strand
TAATCGTTTGTGGTAACATTTATGGCGGTAATTTTTTGATTGTTATTATCAAATAATTGCACAGCCGTTTTTGTGTTTGCAAGTATTTCGCTTTTTCTATTTACACCATCCGTTTGCGTCATTATTCCTTTAAAAAATATAGTTTGCCCCGGGCGATAAATAGAACGATCAGTAAATAAAAACGTTCGTCTAGTACTATTATTTTTTGCATTTATATCGTTATAATAATAACTTTTGTATCCATCATCGGTAAACAATTCATCATTGCCATATTTTACCTGGATAATGCTGTTTTCATAATTGGTGGGCTTTGCTATTTTTACAAAACCATTTTTATCGCTAGTGTAAACAGCAGATTTTATTTCCTCATTTTTTCTGGTTGTGTAATTGTACTTGTTTGTATAAAGCTGTATAGTGGCCTGCTCCAATGGCTTTCCATTATCTCTATCCATCACATACAAATCATTTTTATTGTTAGTTACGTAGCTAATATTGCTTACATAAGTTATTGCTTTACCAATTATATTATTGTTTAATGAAAAATCTTCTTTGGTACTAGCTAATAAATAGTAAGTACCAATTGGCAAACCATCTACTTTAATTTCTGTTGCGTGTTGCTGAAAATCTTTTTGGCCAGGCAGGGAAATACTCCAGCTTTTTAAAGGTTTTAATGCGAGAATAGCCGGCCAAAGTTTTTCATAATTATCATCGTTTTCCAGCTTCTTTATTTCATCTCTTGTTGTTTTTACAACTCTACAATAAACCGTACCAATATTTTTATACGTTACCAATGTACGAAATGCCTGCACAGGTGTATTCACTTTTTCTACATCAAAATGTAGCGAAGGTTTTTCCAATCCATTTAATAAATTTTTACAATTTATACCACCTTCGCTTTTAGGGAATTTTGCATAAGCTGCTTCGCAAATTTGTTTTGCTTTTACCAGATCAAATTGGGAAACCGGGTTTGTAATAGCGTTATACTGTGAGCCGGATTCCAACAACATTTGGGCACGCAAAAACATTGCCTGTGCACTCGCCGGGCTGTTACCATATTTTGTTTCAATATTAAGCAATGCATTTTCATATAGCTTTTCTTTGTTGGTAAACATGCCATGCTGGTTCACAAAATCGAGTCGCTTTAAATCTGCATCCAGCAATGCTTCCGGCGCTGCGTCATTTAAATGAAACGCAAGCAAATCCTGCATTATTTTTAACGCATTTAAATAAAGCGATGAAGTATCTTTTGTTTTAAAATTGTAAGCTGCAAACTCTTTTACAGGCGCAAAAGCAGCTTCTTCATTTATAATAAATTTGTAAGCCGGGTTGGCAACATCGTTTTCCGTATTCATAAAATAATCCAATGCACGGTGTGCTAAAAAATCGAATAATGTTGGGCGTAGTTGTCTGGTGTTTTTTCCTTTTTCAATTATAGCATCTAAACCATTTAAATTAGTGGCTTTTAAAACCGTTTCATTTTTTAAAGATGCTTTGTAAAGCGATGCTATCGTTGCATTTAGTTTTGTAATACTCCAGGTTGTGATATCATTTCCCTTTTCTTCAGTAAGTGCAGTACGGTTGTATAATTTATAGCGGTTGTTTTGTTTGTAGGTTTCAAAAAGTTGAGCCTGCATACTCAGCAAAATATTTTTTGCTGGGGCCTTCGTTTGCGCAATCAATGTATCTACAAAAAAAAGATTTTTCTGCTGGTTATCTTCTTCCACCATATTTCGATATTTCATCTGGTACATGGCAGCCTTAATTTGCTGTGCTTCGTTATTTGTTTTTACCGCATCGGTGAAAATTTTCATTACATCTGAGAGTGCATCTTTTGTTAAACCTTTGCTCTCAAGAGCATCTACCTTTTTCCACTCTATTAAATAATCTTTGTTTGTTTGTGCCATAGTGGTTACAGATAAAAAAGTAAAAATCAACAGCAAAAATTTCTTTAAAAACATAGTTCTTTATTTTAATTACAAGATACAATTAGTTGTGAGGCCATAATCAAAAACGGTATAAAATTCAACTTCACAATTGTTAGATGAAGATGGTAAAGCAATTACATAATTCTATACGACGTTTTTTTCTTTAACGATTTGTTGTGTGTTTAAAGTTGGCACGGCACATCATTTGAATATAGAGCACAAATCAATCCTAAATAAAAAATTGATTGTATTTAATCACTTATAAAATTATAACTATGAAAAAGATTTTAACATTATTATTGACTGCAAGTATTTTCAGTTCGTCTTTTGCACAAAAAAAAAGCAGTGTGAATGATAATCAAAACAGCATTGGCACCTACAGTAACAGCGAGTACAATAATAACCAAAATAACAATAATCAAAACAGTGCCTTGGTGGTAAATGCATCTTCCCGAAATGGCTTTACAGTTAGTGTTGACAATGGCAATGGCTACCCGAGCAATAGCAATACTGTAAAGTTAAGAACACTTAGCCCGGGCAATCATATTGTTACGGTGACAGAATACACCAAAAGTATTTTAGGGAGGCAAGTGCCTAGAGTTATATATAACTCAACTATTAATTTTAAAGGCGGTATAGAAACTACCTTAAACGTCGATAATAATGGGCAGGTAAATATCACTGAAAGACAAATAAGCGGTAATAGCAACGGAAATGGAAATAATGGGAAAGCTAAAAAAATGAAGAAAAATAAATATCCGCACGATAACAGAAACGGTGATAAAGTAAAAAAGAATGGCCACGGTAACAATGATCGAAATGACGATTAATTAATAATTTAAAAAAGCCCCGCTCTTAAAAAGATGCGGGGCTTTCATTTTTTAAAAGGAATTATAATTTACTAAACGAAGAAGAAATAGTTCTGCTACCAACAGAAATCTTTAAAACGTAGTTTCCTTTGTTAAATGTGTTTACATCAAAACTGAGGTTATTGTATCCTTGTTGTACAAGCATGCTTTTCTGCAATAAAATTCTACCACTCACATCTGTCATCTGTACGTTTGCAGCAGATTTAATTTCGCTAGTAAACTCAGCATTTACATAGCTTACCGCAGGAGAAGGATATACATTTAATTTGCCGCCAAATGCATCAGCTAAGATTTTTACAACAGCTGAATATTTAATTTCGTTGGCACCAACAATTTTTAATCTGTAAAAATTTACAGCGGCTTTAGCAGTGGCATCGGTATAAGAATATTCGGTGCTGCCGGTTGCATTTACAAAACCTATTTCATTAAAAGTTCTCCCATGTGTGCTTCGTTCAACAGCATATTTATTAATGTTTACTTCAGCACCAGTGCTCCATTTTAAAAGAGAAGTTTTGTTTGTGTAAGAACCTGTGAAGGAAGAGATGGAAACGGGGAGGACGTTTACCAAAGCACCTGAAACATCTAAACCATTATCAGCAGCAGCGGCTGATGGCGAATTGTAACCCCATCCGCCGGTACCTGTTTGTCCAGTTGCATAATATCTGAAAGTTACAAATGAAGTAGCAGGTAGATTTTGCAAAGCGGATATTCCACTTAAATCAATAGATGGAATTATTCCATTACCTATTGTGATTACTGGCGAACCAATCAAAGTAAATGCAGCACCATCAATACTATATGCATATTGCTGACTAACACCTGGAGAAACTGTATAAGTTCCAGTGCCTGCACCTTTTCCAATAATACTCGTTAATTTTAAATTGTAACCAGTAGCTGCTGATAATGAAAATTCAAAATAGTCAGTATTTGTAGTAGCTATTCCATTGTTTTGAAATCCTGTTGTTCGAAAAGAATTTCCTGCGGCACTAGCAGCAGCTGAAGCTCCACGTGCTAATAAAATACCTGGATCTAGATTCGGGTCAGCAACAGTTGCCGAAGCTGTAGTAGGGGAACTTGAAACTCCATTTGTAAAAAAATTCCAATTTGCAATACTACTTTGCGAAAACGCACTGAAAATTGTAAAAATGGCAAATAATAATGTAACTAATTTTTTCATTTTAGGGGGATTTTAATTGTAAAATAAGGAGTTTGTTTAAAAAAATAATGGCAGCAAAAGTGCGGCCATTATTATTCTTAAAGCATTATTGTATGTTACCTAAATATTATCTCTTCATTGCCTCCGCCATTGTTTTACCAATATCTGCAGGGCTATCCACTACATGAATACCACAAGCAGCCATGATTTTCATTTTTGCTGCAGCGGTATCATCTTCGCCACCGACAATTGCGCCTGCATGTCCCATTCTGCGGCCCGGAGGTGCTGTTTGTCCTGCAATAAATCCTACAACAGGTTTTTTATTGCCGGTACTTTTTATATATTCTGCCGCTTCAGCTTCCATACCACCACCAATTTCGCCAATCATTACAATAGCATCTGTTTCATCATCATTCATAAAAAGTTCAATCGCTTCTTTGGTCGTGGTTCCAATGATCGGATCGCCACCAATGCCAATGGCGGATGATATCCCCAAACCTGCTTTCGCCACTTGGTCAGCCGCTTCATACGTAAGCGTACCACTTTTAGATACGATACCAATTCTACCTTTCTTAAAAATAAAGCCGGGCATAATACCCACTTTACATTCATCGGCCGTTATCACACCCGGGCAGTTTGGTCCTATCAATCTGCTGTCGCAATCTTTTAAATAATTTTTTACTTTTACCATATCAGCCACAGGAATTCCTTCCGTAATACAAACTATTAAAGCAATACCTGCTTCTCCAGCTTCCATTATTGCATCTGCTGCAAATGCAGGAGGAACAAAAATAATACTCACATTAGCACCGGTAGTTTTTACGGCATCGGCCACGGTATTAAAAACCGGACGCTCTAAATGCTGCGTTCCACCTTTGTTTGGCGTAACACCACCCACTACATTGGTACCATATTCAATCATTTGTGTAGCATGAAAACTACCTTCTGTACCGGTAAAACCCTGTACAATAATTTTCGAATCTTTGTTTACTAAAACTGACATGTTTACTGTTATAAATTATAAATATTGTTGGTAAATTTGGGCAAAGATAAGGGGGAATGGTGGAAGGTTCAAAGTTGAAAATTGAGGTGAGAAGTTGCGGGTTACGAGTTAAAGGTTGCGGCCTATGTGAGATAATTAAGTGGGGTTTTAAATGCTGTTTTATCCGGCTGCAAAATGCGTCTTGCCCAAGGGTTTCCACTATTTTTTTTTGGGGCAATCGTCAAGACAATATGAATCAACTTTTGTTGCGGCTATACGCTATTACTCCGCCACAAACCCACGCACATGCCTTCAGCGGGGTAGCCGCAGGTACTTGTCCGCCGATAGGAGGATCCGCTGCCCGTCAGCATTTTTTCTTTTTTCATCTTTTATTGTAGCGTATGTATCCTCTCTTCACTCAGACCCATGGGCTGCGCCGTTCCCCATGGGCTACGCACATGGTTACTAAAAAGTAAACCCTTCGGGGTTAGTAGGATTATATTACCTTAAAAACTTCCAAAAAATTTATTATTACATCTTTCAATAAATCCTCAAACCCTCCCTCTCCCTTTTGGAGAAAGAACGAAGGTGAGGTTATTTCTTTGCCTTTTTTCTAGACCCTAATATTTCAGTCACTTGTTTTACATAATCTGCTACACTTAATTTCGCAGACAATTCTCCGATCAATTCATAAGGAATTTGGTCCATCTTTTTAAAACGTACACATCCTTTTCCCATATCTAATTTGCTGTCTACTTCTTTGTCATATTCAGCAACGAACCAATCCAATAATTTTTTATCGCCATACATAGCCATGTGGTGCAATACAATAAAATTTTTTTGCGAACCGAGGTTCATTAAAGGCAGTGGCAGTTTTGAATCGCAATAATAACCTGGTGGATAAATGCTGTGCGGCACCACATATCCAATCATGCCATAACTCATTTCTTCTTTAAAACCTTTAGGGAGGTTTTTCTTAATAATTTTCCGAAGTTTTGTAATAGCATCTTTTCTTTCTTCGGGTAAAGAGGTAATATATTCTTCTACATTAGTGGCAATTGATTGCATATCGTTTTTATTTATAATTTACATGGTAAAATAAAAGTAACTGTTTTTAAAAACAAAACGGGTTAATGTGATAAAAACGCCATGAACGCCTCCGAAAAAATATCCGATAGAACCCGCTATTTAGAAAGCCTAAAAGAGGTTCACAATAACTGGGACATAATTGTAATTGGTGGTGGTGCTTCGGGTTTAGGCATTGCGTTAGACGCTACAGCAAGAGGTTACAAAACACTTTTACTGGAGCAGTCAGATTTTGCAAAAGGCACTTCGAGCAGAAGTACAAAATTGGTACATGGTGGCGTAAGGTATTTAGCGCAGGGGGATATTAAATTGGTAAGAGAGGCAAGTATTGAAAGAGGATTACTTTACCAAAATGCTCCGCATCTTGTAAAAAACCAGACTTTTATTGTACCGGTTTACACACTCTTTGATAAACTTAAATATTTAATTGGGCTAAAACTGTACGATAAAATAGCAGGCAAATTAAGCCTTGGTCCATCGTTACTTATTTCAAAAAAAGAAACGCTGCAAAAAATGCCGGGCTTACGTTCAAAAGGTTTGCAAGGGGGTATTGTGTATCATGATGGTCAGTTTGATGACTCCCGACTTGCACTAAACCTTGCACAAACTATTTTAGAAAACGGCGGCGATGCCATTAACTATATAAAAGTAACCGGGCTTTTAAAAGACGATACCGGAAAAATAAACGGCGTAACTGCTGTAGATATTGAAACGCACTCAACATTTAATTTTAAAGCAAAGTCAGTTATAAATGCAACAGGTGTTTTTGTAGATGATATTTTAATGATGGATAAACCGGGCAGTGCCAAAACAATTTGCGTGAGCCAAGGTGTTCATATTGTTTTAAACAAAGAATTTTATCTTTCCGCCAATGCTTTAATGATACCCAACACAAGCGATGGCAGGGTTTTATTTGCAGTACCATGGCATAATAAAGTAGTAATAGGCACAACAGATACTCCTGTTGAAAATGCATCTTTAGAACCACAGGCGCTCGAAAAAGAAATTGATTTTATTTTAGAAACAGCAGGAAGCTATCTTGATAAAAAACCACAGAGAGCTGATGTACTAAGCGTATTCGCAGGTCTTCGCCCTTTGGCTGCACCATTGGATGGCGGGCAAAAAACCAAAGAAATTTCGAGGAGCCATAAAATTATTGTTTCATCTTCTCAATTATTTACCATACTTGGTGGCAAGTGGACCACCTACCGAAAAATGGGAGAAGATATGGTGAACAGAATTGAAAAAGAATTGAAATGGCATCATCAAATACCGGCAACCGCAGGGCTACACATTCATGGGTATGCAAATAACATAAACTGGCAAGATCCCTTCTATTTTTACGGAAGTGATGCAGAATTGATAAGGACGGAAATGAATGCTGATGCAAACGAATGGATAAGCGATGAACTTAACATTCACAAAACACAAATTATTTGGGCAGTAAAAAATGAAATGGCAAGAACAGTGGAAGATGTTTTATCTCGCCGAACAAGAGCGCTGTTATTAAATGCTAAAGAAAGTATACGCATAGCCCCACAAGTGGCAACAATAATGGCAAAAGTATTAAACAGAGATGAGGCATGGATTAAAAAAGAAGTGGAAACTTATAATAAGATGGCTGATAAATATTTATTAAAATAAAAATAAATGCTCTTGTATTTTAAAAAGTAATTGTTTTAAATGTAGCTAAAAATAATCTATAATTATTTCACCACCGGAAAGTTGTTTTAAAGAAAGGCATACATATTTCGAAGAAATTTTTGCAAGAAAGCGAACAGAACATATAGAATAAAATATATTCAGTTCTTGCTTTTACCACTTATATTTATTCAACATAAAACATTGCTATGTCCAAATACATTTTGGCACTTGACCAAGGTACTACCAGTTCCCGAGCTATAATTTTTGATAAACAAGGCAGTATAGTTGCTACCGCACAAAAAGAATTTACTCAAATTTTTCCGCAACCAGGTTGGGTGGAGCATGATGCAAATGAAATTTGGAGTACACAATTAGGTGTGGCTACCGAAGCTGTATTAAAAGCCGGGATAACAGTACACGATGTAGCAGCAATAGGCATTACCAACCAAAGAGAAACCACCGTTGTTTGGGATAGAAACACACACCAACCAATTTACAATGCAATAGTTTGGCAAGACAGAAGAACAGCAGATTACTGTGACAGTTTAAAAAAAGATGGGCATGAAGCCAATATAAAAGCTAAAACAGGTTTGGTTACCGATGCATATTTTTCTGGTACAAAAGTTAAATGGATTTTAGATAATGTAGCAGGTGCAAGAAAAAAAGCGGAAGCAGGAGAATTGTGTTTTGGTACCATAGACAGTTGGTTGCTTTTTAAATTAACTTCAGGTAAAGTACATGCAACAGATGTATCAAATGCATCCCGTACTTTACTATATAATATTCATACACTGGAGTGGGATAAAGAATTACTCGAACTGTTTACTATCCCGCAAAATATGTTGCCCGAAGTACGTTCCAGCAGCGAAGTATATGGGCATACAGAAAACATTTTGACCGCTGTAAAAATTCCGGTAAGCGGAATTGCAGGAGATCAGCAATCTGCTTTATTCGGACAAATGTGTACCCAACCAGGTATGGTAAAAAACACTTACGGTACTGGTTGTTTTATGCTGATGAATACAGGCAACAAACCTGTAACCTCTCACCATAATTTATTAACCACCATTGCATGGAAGGTGAACGGAGAAGTGCAATATGCTTTGGAAGGAAGTGTATTTGTAGGTGGCGCAGTGGTGCAATGGCTAAGAGATGGATTAAAAATTATACAAACATCAGGCGATGTAGAGGCACTTGCTTTAAAAGCGAAAGACAATGGTGGCATTTACATGGTACCGGCGTTTACCGGATTGGGTGCGCCTTACTGGAACCAACACGCAAAGGGAACAATAGTGGGCATTACACGAGGTAGCACCAATGCGCAAATAGCAAGAGCCGCCATAGAAAGTATTGCATTTCAATCAATGGATTTATTGCAGGCCATGGAAGCTGATGCGGGAATAGCCATAAAGGAATTAAGAGTAGATGGTGGTGCCACGGTAAACAATTCTCTCATGCAATTTCAAAGCGATATTTTAAACACAAATGTTGTGAGACCAGTGATAACGGAAACTACTGCATTGGGGGCCGCTTACCTTGCAGGACTAGCGGTAGGTTTTTGGAACAGCATAGATGAGCTACAACAATATTGGCAGAAAGATAAAACCTTCTCCCCTACCATGATGGATGAAAAAAGAAAAGACTACCAAAAAAATTGGAAAAAAGCAGTAAGGGCTACACAAGCTTTTACAGAAGATTAAAATACTTTTTTAAAATAAATTACCTTTTCGCTGAACAATTAAAATCATTTTTATGTCTCCATATTTAGGTGAATTTGTAGGAACGGCTTTACTGCTCATAATGGGTGATGGTGTGGTAGCAAATGTTTTATTAAGCAAAACCAAAGGGCACAACAGTGGCTTAATTGTAATTACTTTTGGCTGGTCCATGGCAGTTTTTTTAGGGGTATATGCATCTACCAAGCTTGGTGGTAGCGGGCACCTTAACCCCGCAGTAACGTTGGCACTTACAGCTTTTACTGATTTTGATAAATCATTAATGCTTGGTTATATAGGTGCCCAATTTGCTGGTGCAATGGTAGGATCTGTAATTGTGTGGCTGGCTTACAAACAGCATTTTGATGTAACAGAAGATAAAGATTTGAAGCTTGCAGTATTTTGCAATTCGCCTGCAATACCTAATGTGGGCTTCAATATTTTAACAGAAGTTATTGGAACATTTGTATTGGTATTCGGTGCATTAGCCATATCATCTGCGTCTGCATCTTTAGGTACATTAGATGCATTACCTGTAGCATTATTAGTGCTTGGCATTGGTATGTCCTTGGGTGGTCCTACGGGTTATGCAATTAACCCCGCAAGGGATTTAGGCCCACGGATTGTACATTTTATTTTGCCTATAAAAAACAAAAGAGACAGTAACTGGAGCTATAGCTGGATACCGGTTGTAGGGCCAATTATGGGAGCTTTACTGGCTGCTTACATTTTTAAATTTTTGGAAAGTTATTTTTAAAGAAAGCGCAGGTTTGTCTTTGCACATTATGTGCAGATCATTTTTACTATTTTAAATTAATGGAGTATTTACCAACATCCCTGCAATAAAATAACAAGTAATGCGTCAGTAGCAGACGTTACAACGCATTACTTATTAAACCAAAATAACTATATAATAAAAGTGCTTTTTCAAGCTTGCTTTTCATAATTATAAAACAACAAAACCATTTTCCTGCACTGTTGTTTTTTCAACCAGCCTTGTAGTAGCGGAAAAAGTTCTTGTGTATTCTCTCTCTCCTACCAGTAGGTTAAAAATAAGTTGCTGCCCGTCCTGCTTTTCAATTTTAAAAATTTGGGTTTTGGATTTTGGCTTCCAGTTTTGTGTGTATAATTCACCCTCTGCTCTATCGCTTATTTTTAAAATACTATTGCCTTCGATGGTTACATTTATTGCTACTTCAAATAAAAGATAATTGGCTTCTGACCCTGTATATTTTACAGAAAAATTATCCTGTATTGCAGAAGCTTTAATAGATTGCGCTGATGCTGAACCCGCCATTAAAAACACAGCAACTAAAGCTGTACCTAATGTTTTGAAATTTTTCATAATCTTCAATTTTGTAAAGTGAGTTATTAAAAATTAGTTTTATTATTTGCATATTTTTTTACAAAAACTAATTTATTGATGATGCAAACATACCCACGCTTTGTTACACACATTTAATGATTATATGCAGATTTACTTACTCCAAAATAAAATTTAAAATATTACAAAGCCTTGCAGTATTGGCTTTCAGAGAAATCATTTAATTATTCCCAAGTGTCAATGTTATTTTAAAAATACCTGATACACTTTACACATAGTTGCGTTTACGACTTTGCCTATATTTAGTTTTCAAAATTTCGCTCATGGATTTTTTGTTCACTTTTGCTTCTAACCAACTTGTTATATCCAGATATGCAAAGGTTCTTGTTTCATATCGGCTTTTCTCCAGCTCTTTTATTTTTTCTAAAAACTTCTCCATTTCCTGCTGCATGTTTACACGGGTCACATGAAAAGATTTGCGTAAGAATTTAAACATTTCTTCTTCTACCAATGTGAGGTTATCTTTTTTTGACATGAACCTGTAGACAGATTTTGCCAAATATTCTATTAGCTCGTAATTACCTATTTCATAATGTGCCATCAAATGCATGAGGCGGGCATAGCTTTGCAAATCACTATTTACTTCTGTATTTTCATTAATTATTTTTTGTAAATAATCTATGCAGGTATCATAATTTCCATCGCCAAAATACAAGCTGGCAAACTTATAATTAAAAACCATTAATCTATGTTCATCTAAAAAAAGTTCATTCAGTTTTAACTGTCGTAAAATGTAGGGTATTTGTATTATTCCGTCTTCAAAAGTACCTAACATTAAATGTTGGTTTATTTTAGCGTTGTTAATATAAACAAATGTTTGGGTGCGGAAGTTATCATGTAATCTAACTCTATCTGTTTCCGCAAATTTTTCAAAGGATTTTAATACCTCATCAAACTTCTGAAAATTTTTTAGATCATAATGAGCGTTTAACAAAGTATGCAATCCTTTTATATAGTGCCCTGTTTCTACCCGCATCATTAAAGGTTGTTCTGTAAAAATATCGACCCATTTTTGACTGTATCTGTAATACATTAAAAAATCTAATCGAATGTACGCATACCAACTAAGGCTTTGGTTCAAATAAAGTTTTTCATAAAATCCATTTTGATGCAAAGCTTTTTCAGGCAAGTGCTTTTCTAAATATTCTTCTATTCTTTTTCCATCCGCACTGTTACGTGTATGCCCGTTTTGTATAAACCAACTATACAATAACATCGCAAGGTTGCTCAATTTTGCAAGCATGCTTATTCTGTCATTTACTTCGTTGACTTCCTTACTTAACTCCTCTGCCCTGGTTTGCATCGATCTCGTTATATGGAGCGTTTCTATTCTTTTTTCCAGGGTAATAGCAGCCAATAAAAAATTTACTTTTTGGTTTGCTTTTGCCGTCTCTTTTGCTTTATCTAAAATTTTTAAACTTTGATGAAACAATCCTTTTTTATACAAAATATGGGCAAAGTCAAATTGCTCGTTCAATTGTAAATCTATACTATCATTGCTTTTTAATAACCTTAAACTTGCCAGTAACTGTTTATACAAATGAACTTTTGTATTGGCAAGCTGTGGTTTTTTTATTGATTTTAATTTTTTTAGTAGAATGGATTCGTCATAAGTATCTAACTTATCAAGTGCATCAAACAGTTCTACTACTTTTAAATCTTCGTTTCCTGAACTTCTTTTTATATATAACTTAAAATGGCGCTTTTCGGCCTTTTCTAAAGATTTAACCAATTGAAATAATGTATCTGTAAAATTGTTGGGCATAATGATTTGTTTATTATGAAAATCAATACAGGTATTGCATACAGCAAAAAATTATAAGTCTAACGATAATAAACTAAGCCTAAACTTAGTTTTATCGATGCAATTAACCGCACTACTTTTACTTTAGTAAAAAGAAAATAAACAATCAATATAAAAGGAAGAAATAATTTAACCGGGCTTCAAAAACTGTTTTATTATTTCTACTGCAAAGGTTAAGAAAAATAATTTAAAAATTTCGAATAACAAGCAATCGTTAAAGCCGCTCTGTTTCTACAGAGGGGCTTGTTTTGTGTCAGTAATAAGATGTACATTGATAATCATAAAATAAGTTATAAACTAAAAAATTCAAAGTCATGATCAACGTTGCTATCATTGGTTTTGGTTTATCTGGCAGGTATTTACAGGCACCATTTTTTGAAAATAATATCAATTTTAATTTGAAGGTATTTTTATCAAAATCTCAAAATCCCGCAGAGTATTATCCTCAGGTAAAAGTTGTAAAAAATATTGAAGAAGTGCTTAAAGATGAAGAAATAAATCTTATCAGTATTTGTTCCCCAAATGATACTCATTATAATTATGCAAAACTTGCATTACTTGCAGGTAAACATGTAATGGTAGAAAAACCATTTACTGCAACATCTAAGCAAGCAGAAGAATTGATTTTGCTTGCAAACGAAAGAAAAAAGATATTAACTGTATTTCAAAACCGTAGGTTTGACAGTGATTTTTTAACAGTGCAAAAATTAATTGAAAGTGGCAAAATGGGTGAAATTTTCAATTTTGAAATTCACTATAATCGTTTTAAACCTGAGCTAAATACAAAAAAATGGAAAGAAAATAATTCAGCAGGTAGTGGAATCATTTATGATTTGGGTGCTCACATTATTGACCAGGCAATTGCATTGTTTGGCACTCCCCAAAAAATAAAGGGCCAAATATTTACCCAAAGAGAAAACTCCCTAATTGATGATGCTTTTGATATAAGGATGGACTATGGAAAATTAAAAGTTACCTTAAGATCAAGTTTACTTGTACGTCAACCAAGCCCGAGGTATATTATAAATGGCACCGAAGCATCTTTTATAAAATATGGAATAGACGTGCAGGAAGATGATCTAAAGGCAGGCAAATATCCTGACGATATTAACTTTGGCGTTGAACCAATTACACAGGAAGGAATTTTGTATTGTGAAGAATATGATTTGCCTGCTCAAAATAAAGTGCCGACTTTACCGGGAAGGTGGGCTCTGCTTTTTCAAAATCTCTATGAGGCAATAACTAACAATGCCTCGTTAACAATAACCCCTGAATGTGTGCTAGAGCAAATTAAAATTATTGAAACTGTAAAACAGCAATCACAAGAAATTATTGGTTTACAGCAGTTGTAAGCTCTGCCTTAAACTCCACCACATTTGCACCCATGTGGCATTGACCGTTAAAAGATGCAGAAGGCTCTATTTGCAGTTTGCCTGCAAAAATATCTCCATCTACAAATGCTTTGCCATGCAAATGCAATAAATCTGTTACTTTAATGTTTCCGTTCACCCTTCCTAAAATATCAGCTTGTTTGCCATCAATCGTGCCTTCAATAACCCCTGTTGCACCAACTAATATTTTGGCTTTGGCTTCCAAATTTCCAAGTATAGTACCATCAATTCGTATATCTCCATTGCTTTGTACATTACCGGTAATGGTTGTACCTGCACTTATAATGGTGATGTTCGTAAGCGGTAACACTTCTAGGGCAGAGGTAGATTTTGACTTAAACATAAGTTGATAGTTTAGCAGTTTTAAATGTTAGTTATGTAGCAGTAATTATTTTAGATTAACTATTATACAACGATTAATCAAATACTTTATTTTGTGTTTAGTATTTTCAATTTTCAGATCAAGCATCCGTCAACAATATGAAATATCGTACTTTTTTTTAATAACTTCCAGTTTTTTTGATGTATTAGTTTACTTACCTTATGTGCAATTATATTTATTCATTTATTAAACTGTATTAAATTTGGGCGTATGATCAAAGAATTATTTAAAACAGCTGTTGGCAGATTTAGGTTAATTGCATTTGTGGAAGGATGTTCTTACCTGCTTTTTGGGCTTACCATGCCATTAAAATATTTGTATAAAATACCTGAACCAAATTATGTGGTTGGGGTTGTTCATGGAGGTCTGTTTGTACTTTATATGTTATTGCTCTTGTATGTTGCTGTCGTAAATAAATGGAAATTTTCCACCATAACCATTGCTTTCATAGCCTCTCTCATTCCATTTGGTACTTTTATAGCTGATAAAAAGGTTTTTAGTAAAATGTAATGTGGGTCAATTAATCATTAATAATAATTCTATGAAAAAATTAGTTACGCTCTTATTAATTACTGTCAGTGCAACATCCTTTGCTCAAAAAAAAGTTGATAACAATAATGCTTTTGATGCCTATAAAAATCGTTTTATACTAGCAACCTGGAAGCAAAACCCTGCGTGGGCAAGCAGTGAAGGCTTTCATTTATACGATAGCATATTAAACGTACCAGATAGTGATGCAAGAAAAAGCGAATTGCTTTTCTGCAGCCAACACTTAGATTCTTTAAAGTGTTTCAACATAATTACGTTAAGCGACAATAATAAAATAGATCATCATTTAATAACTGCTCATTTACAATCTACTCAGTGGAATATAAATACTTTTAAATCTTTTATTTGGAACCCCGCAAACTATAATGTTTGTGGAGATTTTGCACAAATGCTTGCAAATAATTATGATTCTTTAGACACAAGGCTTCGCAATTTTTATATAAAATTGAAAAATGTACCCGCATATTATGAAGCTGCCAAACTACAAGTAAAGAATCCCACCATTGAGCACACCCAATTAGCAATAATGCAAAACCAAGGTGGCTTGTCTGCATTTAACGAAGATTTGGAGGATGCACTTACAAAATCTAACTTAAATGAAACGGAAAAAAGCGAACTTATTGCAAGGGCCGAAAAAGCAACTCTTGCTATAAAAAATTATATTGATCACTTAAAAAATTTAAATAATTCTACTCCACGCAGTTTTAGAATAGGCTCAGAATTGTACGCCAAAAAGTTTGAGCACAATATCCAGTCTGGTTACACTGCTGCAGAAATTTGTGCAAAAGCCATGGCGCATAAAATTGATTTACATAATAAAATGTATGCTGTTACAAAAAAACTGTGGAAGCAGTATATAATTGATAAAGCCTTACCGCAAAACAAGCTTCTAGCCATTAAGCAAATGATAGATACCTTATCTGTAAACCATGTGGCAGCAGATTCTTTTCAAACAGCAATTGAGCAGCAAATACCAATGCTTACATCGTTTATAAAAGAAAAAAATTTATTATATCTCGATTCATCAAAACCTTTGGTAGTGCGCAAAGAACCCGCATACATGGCCGGTGTTGCAGGCGCTTCTATTTCCTCACCTGGCCCCTACGATGCAATGGGCAATACTTACTATAACGTTGGTAGTTTTAGTGGTTGGGATAGTGCACGCATTGAAAGCTATTTAAGAGAATACAATACTTACATACTACAAATTTTAAACATTCACGAAGCAATACCGGGTCATTATGCTCAACTTGTTTATTCCAACAAATCGCCAAGCATTATAAAATCTATTTTTGGTAATAGTGCAATGGTGGAAGGTTGGGCGGTTTACACAGAATTGATGATGCTGGAAAATGGCTACGGAAAAAGTAATGGCAATAGCGAAGATGAAATGATGCTTATGTATTACAAATGGAATTTGCGAAGTACATGCAATACAATTTTAGATTATAATGTGCACGTAAAAAACTTATCTAAAGAAAATGCCATAAATTTTTTAATAAACGAAGCCTTTCAACAAAAAGCAGAGGCAGAGGGTAAATGGAAAAGAGTAACTGTATCGCAGGTGCAACTTGCATCTTATTTTACGGGCTATACAGAAATTTATGATTTAAGAGAAATCTTAAAGAAAAAAATGGGTAAATCTTTTAACTTAAAAGCATTTCACGAAAAGTTTTTGAGCTATGGTAGCGCTCCCGTAAAATATATTAAGGCATTAATGTTGGAGTAATTCTCTTGTCAATAAGTACTTCTACGATTGCTTATTAATTAAATAAGAACATTTAAATAGAGAATAACTTTTTTGTCATTTCTATGTTCCGGTGGCAAAAAACATTGCCACAGAAAATATAAAAAAACCTGTTTTGTTCATGCTCAAACACTCTTTCAAAACATTTGTATTCAAACAATATAATTTATGGAATTTAACTCCCTCTGTCCTAAAAACAAAAAAAGCCATCGGTCACCACAACCGAAAGCTTTTTATGTTTTAAACCTTACCTCTGAAACTGATAAAATTTTTATGATAGTAGCAATAAATGCTATTCAATTTATTATTTGATTATTTTTTTGAACTCAACTGTTGAGTAAGTATGTTGCTGAAGTAAGCAATACCATCTACACCTACCTGCTTTAAACGGTAGTAAACTGTAGCATTATTTTTTAATAGAGTAGAATTATCTTTAAAAGCATACTCCATTTGAGAACCTTTGCTAAAACCATCCAATACAATACCGATGCTTTTAAAATCTTTGCCGTTAAAAGAACGTTCTACTTCAATTGGACTGCTGTTTGATTCTTCAGATGAAACCCAGTTAAGTAAAATATTGTTTGTAAGTGTATTTACATTTGCGTTAAACACCACAAATGTTATAGGAGTAGAAGCTGTAAATGGAGTAGCGATACTTAATGCTGAAACGTTGAAAGATATAATAAGAATTAAAGTAACTACTAAGATGCTTTTTAGTGTTGTAGAGTTCTGGTTCATTTTTTTGTGGTTTTGATGTTTTTAAATTTTTTAAACCTGTTTAAAGATTTAATTTTTTTGTAAGCCGGAATAGCAAGAGGTATTTGTCATTCACATTTACAAAACAAAGATAAGTACATTTCGCAAATCGCCAAATATATTTACCGTAAAATTACTAGCTTTTATGTAGTAATACTCACAAAACAGTGGAAAACACCAATTTACGCTCAAAATTTGTAGTAAAAAAACTACAAAAAAATCTAAAAAAAAGTTTTTTACGCAGAAAAAATGGGGTTTTTACTGTTTTTTATGGCTTAGACTCTACACTTTATCATAAATTTTTTATCAAATTGAGCAAAAAATTTCAATTTCATTGTCATGAAATACACACCACTTGCAGAGCGTTTACGCCCGCAAACACTTGATCAGCTTATAGGGCAGCAACATATTATAGGAAAAGACAGTATTTTAAGAACTGCACTTCAGAAAGGAAAAATACCCTCCATCATTTTGTGGGGCCCACCCGGAGTTGGTAAAACTACCATTGCTAACATAGTGGCACATACGTTAAACCAGCCATTTTTTTTACTTAGTGCTATTTCTGCAGGCGTGAAAGATATACGTGAGGTAATTGAGAATGCCAAAACACAAAATGGGGTAATATTATTTATAGATGAAATACATCGGTTTAACAAAGGTCAGCAAGATGCTTTGCTAGCTGCAGTAGAAAAAGGCATCATAACTTTAATAGGTGCCACTACCGAAAATCCGTCTTTTGAAGTTAATAGTGCTCTCCTTAGTAGATGCCAGGTATATATATTAAAAGCTTTGGAAAATGATGATTTAATTACGTTACTTAATTATGCTTTACAAACAGATGAAATATTAAAAACCAAAAACATAGTTTTAAAAGAAACGGAAGCGCTTATTAACATTTCAGGCGGCGATGCAAGAAAATTATTAAACCTGCTTGAACTCGTAACAGATAATTTAAAAGATAAGGAAGAAATAACCGACAAAACAGTAATGCATATAGCTCAACAAAGAATTGCCCTGTACGATAAAAGGGGTGAGCAGCATTACGATATTATTTCAGCATTTATAAAAAGTATGCGTGGCAGCGATCCAAATGGTGCTGTTTACTGGCTAGCCCGTATGATAGAAGCCGGCGAAGACGTAAAGTTTATTGCCCGCCGAATGCTCATTTTTGCCAGCGAAGATATTGGCAATGCCAACCCAAATGCACTATTATTAGCCACAAACACTTTTCAGGCAGTAAATATGATTGGCTACCCCGAAGGCAGAATTATACTTTCTCAATGCGCCGTTTACCTTGCCACGTCTGTTAAAAGTAATGCCTCTTACATGGCTATTAATGATGCTTTAGCCGCTGTAAAGCAACATGGAGATTTGCCAGTGCCTTTGCATCTTCGCAATGCGCCTACAAAATTGTTGAAGAGTTTAAACTATGGAAAAGATTATAAATATGCACATAGCTATGAAAACAATTTTACAGATCTAGAGTTTTTGCCAGATAAAATTGCCGGCACTGCTTTTTACGAGCCGCAGCAAAATACACGAGAAGAAGAAATAAGAAAATTCTTAAAAGTACGTTGGAAGGGAAAGTATGGTTATTAAAACATTTGGGGGCTATTAACATTAGAGTATTAATCATCTATTATTCCGGCTATCTGTAGTAGTGCCGCAGCAAGCTATGTTATAACTTAAGCTGGTTTATTTGCGGCAGCTGCTACTGCCCACTTGCATACCGGCAGGCACGTCCGGCAGCCTTTCTACAGGATAGCTTTTTCCAACTTTTATTATGCATTAGATTATGGAATGCCTTACTCTGTTTAACCGTGCATTCGTGACTAATTTTTTAAAAATACCCTATGTCATTCATAGCTTTTTCTTATTGGTGTACATTCGTGCATTAATGGCAAAAAACATTATGACAAAAAAAAGAGATATTGAAACCCGTGCAGATATTGAAAAATTTATAAAATCATTTTACGAAAAGGTTATCACAGATGAAACCATCGGTTTTATTTTTACAAACATATTTCCACTAAACTGGGAGCAGCATATTCCTGTAATAACTGATTTTTGGGAAACAATATTATTGGACAATCCGGTATATAAAAACAATGCTATGGCTGTTCATTTCGATATTAACAAAAAAATTCCCTTGCAAAAAAAACATTTTGATGGCTGGCTACATTTGTTCAACAGCACCGTAACTGAACTGTATGATGGCCCCAAAACCATGCTTGCCATAAAACGTGCAGCAGGCATTGCTCAAATGATGCAGATCAAAATGGATGCAATAAATTTACCTCATGGAGAACCCACAATGGATTTGTAAAAAATTTGATGAACTTACGACAGCAGAATTATACAATATAATGAAACTTCGCAGTCAGGTTTTTGTGGTAGAACAAAACTGTGTTTATTTAGATGCTGATGATAAAGATTTATGTGCTTACCATTTATTTACATATAATAATAGTAAGATAGCAGCTTATGCAAGATTGCTTGCTCCAAATGTATCTTATGCAGAAGCAAGTATAGGAAGAGTTTTAACATCCCCATTTTATCGTAAAAAAGGGTTTGGTAAATTACTTATGTATGAAGCAATGAAAAATACACAAGAAATATATAATACAACATCCATTAAAATAGGTGCACAATTATATCTTCAAAAATTTTATGAAGGGTTGGGTTTTACACAAACTAGTGCTGAGTATGATGAAGATGGAATTCCACATATTGAAATGGAATTAAAAAGATAGTCTCTACCTTATTTCTTGCACAATAATATTTACAGCCTTGCGTTTAATAATAGAGAATTTGCAAAAGCATACAAAAGAAGCTGATAATGTATTAAAAAGGCAGTGCATTCTTGCCAAAAGCCTTACCTCTGAAACTTACATCATTTATTTCATTGCCATGCAGTGCATCTTTCTCTAAAAAATCCTGAGTTTTTAGCTCGGGATTTACAATCTGCAAGCCTCCCTTAGTTTATAACTGGGGATTTTGTTATTTAGTACAGTCTGAGTTTTTGACATTGCATAATAAAAGTTGAAAAAAGTTGCAACGATGAAGGGCTGCGGGATGGGCAGCACTACCCCGCAGCGCAGCGAGGAGTAGTGCAGACAGCCCGAAAAAATGTTGAGAAAGGTAAAAATGGTCACAGCCCCTAAAAAAATACCCCTAACAAAAATGTCAAGGGCACAGGGTACACATTGTATCAATCAGAAAAAATTAATTAATTTTTGGAGCAGCGGCTAATATTTCTTCGCTCACTCCGCTGGCATATTTTTCGAAGTTTTTTACAAATTGTTTTGCCAACGAAACTGCTTTTTCATCGTAAGCATTTTTATCTGCCCATGTATTACGGGGGTTTAATATTTCGCTTGGTACATTAGGGCACTCTTTCGGCATCATCATTCCAAATACAGGGTGCGCTTCATATTCTACAGTATTTAGTTTTCCTTCTAATGCTGCAGTAATCATAGCACGTGTGTAACCTAATTTCATACGGCTACCTATGCCATAAGGCCCACCACTCCAGCCGGTATTTATCATAAATACATTTACATTTGCATCTGTCATTTTTTTACCAAGCATTGCTGCATATTTGCCTGGATGAAGGGGTAAAAAGGGGGCTCCAAAACATGCACTAAATGTAGCAGAAGGTTCTTTTACGCCTGCTTCTGTACCTGCCACTTTGGCTGTGTAGCCACTTATAAACTGGTACATTGCCTGCCCTGGAGTAAGCTTACTCACAGGCGGAAAAATACCATAAGAATCAGCCGTAAGAAAGAAAATATTTTTTGGAGTTTTACCTATAGATGGTTCTAGTGTATTACTAATAAATGTAAGTGGATAGCTTATTCTAGTGTTTTCTGTAATTTCTTTATTAGCAAAATCTATTTTATTGGTACCTGGCAAAAAGCCCACGTTTTCTACCAAAGCACCTGGGCGAATAGCATTGTATATTTCAGGTTCATTTTCTGCGCTTAGGTTTATCATTTTTGCATAACAACCTCCTTCAAAGTTGAATACGGTATCATCCGTCCAACCATGCTCATCATCGCCGATTAATTTGCGGTTAGGGTCTGCACTTAGGGTAGTTTTACCGGTACCACTTAAGCCAAAGAAAACTGCGGTATCACCTTCTGCTCCTACATTTGCAGAGCAGTGCATGCTCAATACATTTTTTTGATGCGGTAAAATAAAATTGAGTATGGTAAATATTCCTTTCTTCATCTCTCCGGTATAACCGGTGCCACCAATTAAGATAGTTTTTTTGGTAAAACTTGTCATAGCAAAATTATGCTGGCGTGTGCCATCTGTTTCTGGATCTGCCATAAAGTTTGGAGCATGTAAAATGGTCCATTCAGGTAAAAAGTTTTCCAGCTCATTTTCCGCAGGGCGAAGAAACATGTTGTATGCAAATAAATTGCTCCATGGGTTTTCGTTTATAACTCTAATATTTAATCTGTATGCAGGGTCTGCACAAACAAATGAATCTCTTACCCACAATTCTTTCCCGCTTAAATGCTTTACAACTTTTGTATGCATATTATCAAACACATCTGGTGTAATGGCAATGTTGAAATCATTCCAATGCACAGCATCAGCCGTTATTTCATCTTTTACACAAAACTTATCCTTAGGGCTTCGCCCAGTAAATTCTCCTGTATTTATAAGCAAGGCGCCTGTATCGTTTAATACTCCTTGCCCAAGTGCCACTGTAGCATTTGAAAGTTGCTCGGGAGTTTGTTGGTAATGTACCGGATTGCTTGTTTTTATACCTGTACTTGCCAAAACATCGTTGACTGTTTCGAGCATTTGAGATACTGACATATCATGTTTTTTAGTGAGGGCGCAAATGTAGAGTAAGTATATGTTATAGCCAATTTTAGAGGGCTAAGTTTTATGCTAATGTTATTAAAATATTATTATTAGCGAAGGATGAAATTCTTTTTATTTTGAAATTAAAATCCATAAAAAAAATATGTAATTTGATCAAGCAAATATTCCGAAAATTTATAAAATTATTTTGTCGCTTAAATGGTTTGGTTGGAATTATCTTTAATACCTTAAATATAAATTATTATACATAAAATCAAACAATCCAGCTTTAAATAAACAGCCTTCTATTGTTACTAAATCAGATTAACAGAAAGTAATTTCAAAATTTTATACTTAAGAAACAAGAATGAAGCTTTTAAAATATTAAAATTGTATTTCGTTTATTTCACTATCAATAATTAGTTGAGCATCTGTTTTAAAAATAATTTCTTCAACTGATACTCCTGATGCTCTCTCCAAAAGTTTAAACCCCTTTTCTGTCACTTCTATAACTGCTAAATCTGTTACTATTTTTTTTACACAATTGATACCGGTAAGAGGGAGTGTACATTTTTTTAATAATTTGCTTTCTCCAGCCGGGTTTGTGTGCATCATAGCTACAATTATATTTTTTGCACTTGCTACTAAATCCATTGCGCCTCCCATTCCTTTCACCATTTTCCCAGGTATTTTCCAATTGGCAATATCTCCATGCTCACTTACTTCCATGGCGCCTAACACAGTTAAGTTTATTTTACCGGAACGAATCATTCCAAAACTTAAAGCACTGTCAAAAATAGATGAGCCAGGCAAAGTAGTTATGGTTTGTTTGCCGGCATTTATAAGGTCAGCATTTTCTTCTCCTTCTATAGGAAATGGTCCCATACCTAATAAACCATTCTCACTTTGTAAAACTACATTCATTCCATCAGGAATATAATTTGCAACAAGCGTAGGAATACCAATACCAAGATTTACATAAAACCCATCTTTTAATTCCTGCGCAATTCGTTGTGCTATTTGAAATTTATTTAAAGCCATAAAATAATGTGCTAATATGCAAATTTGCTAATGTGCTAATTCACTTAATTCTAACTACTGTTATAAATTGAAATCCTAATTTTAATTAACTAATAATCAACTCGACTTATTTCCTCACGGTTCTCTGCTCTATCCTTTTTTCATAATTCACCCCTTCAAAAATTCTATGAACATAAACGCCCGGAGTATGTATAAAATTTGGATCCAGTTCACCATCTTCTACCAATTCTTCTACTTCTGCTATCGTTATTTTTGCGGCCATCGCCATTAATGGATTAAAATTTCTTGCGGTATCCTTATAAATTAAATTTCCCTGATGATCACCCTTCCAAGCTTTTACAATTGCAAAATCTGCTTCAAAAGCAAATTCCATTAGATATTCTTTCCCATTAAATATTCTTGTTTCTTTTCCCTCTGCCACTTCTGTACCTACACCTGCCGGTGTAAATATTGCAGGCATACCATAACCTGCAGCCATACAACGTGTAGCTAAGGTACCTTGCGGTATAAGTTCTACTTCGAGCTCCCCAGATAGCAACTGCCGCTCAAATTCTGCATTTTCCCCAACATAGGAAGCAATCATTTTTTTTACCTGCCTTTTTTGTAACATTAAGCCAATACCAAAATCATCTACCCCTGCATTATTTGATATACAAGTAAGTTCTTTAACACCTTTTTTTACAAGAGCCGCAATACAATTTTCAGGAATACCACAAAGTCCAAAACCACCAAGCATAATTGTTTGCCCATTCATTATATCTCTTATAGCATCATCTGCGTCAATACTTAGTTTGTTCATCGTCTTGTTTTAGAATATTTTTAATTCGCTGGTTATCTCTGTCCCTTCCATTTCTTATCACAATTGTGTCTAATAGTGGTTTCATCAAATCATCGTGCTTTAAATAATATTCATAGCTTTTGTAAAATGTTTTTCTATCGACTTTATATTTTGCAAAAATCTTTTCTTGCAACTTAAAGTTTTCTATGGTCAAATCTTTTAAAGAATCTTTTGAAATAAATTCCTGTGTAAAAGCATCGGCTTTGGTTTGCTCCCACATTATTTTTTCCATTTTATCAAATGGTAAAACGCCTTTAGGCAATTTATTTCTGTTGCAGTTTTGCAACAGGAAGAATAGAGAAAAGCAATAAAAGAATCTCATTATTTTAATACTTCTTTGTAACTGTTTGAATTGGTTAAATCCATACGGGAAAGCAACTCAGCAGCTTTCGCTTTATCTTGTGGCAATGCTTTGGAAAAAATCCTTATTAATTCATTTGATTTTCCCTGAAAGAAAAACTGATTAATCATTGTATTGGGATTTTCATTATTAAAAACACCTAATAAATTCAACGCATTTAATATTTCGATTCTTCCTGCATTTTCATCCTCATAAAATTTATCTAGACCAAGCCTGTAATAATTATAATAAACATCATTCATTACAGCATAGCGTGTATTAAGCATATCATCTACCAACCAATACCTGTTTCTAATTCCATCAAATGCTTTCCAACCTTTTATTCCTCTTCCATCTGGCGCATTATTCACAATGTTTTGAGCTTTTAAAAAGGAGGCTTCGCCACCACGAATACCAAATGATTCGTTATCGAATGCAATAATCATATTTGCATAGTAAGCAAATATTGCGGTAAGATTAAATACTTGCGCATCTGATCCGCTAACCCTGTTATCATTAAATTCTAATTGTTGAAACTCAACGTATTTAAAATTAACATCATCATCTTTAAAATTTATTATTGGAGAAAGGTAAGAAGTATTAAAAACCGGTCTTGCTGCCTGAATGGTAAGTGAGCCACTGTAAACATTGACCTCTTCAGTAGATTGAACGTTTAGAAAAAACGTACAGTCTATTTTTTCATTCTGAGCATAAGCATCTTTAGTCCATTTTCTGGTATTTAGGAAATTATTAAGTGCTGTTTGTAGTGTCTGAAACGCACTTCGGTTTACGTTATTAGTTACCTGAGACGCAGATACTGTAACTCTGGCATTTAATTCTTGCGCATTAGCCGCAAAACCTAAAAATGAAAATATAAATACCAAAAATATTTTACCCATGTTATTTTTTTAAAATAGTATTAATTATATCTACTGCCACTTTTTCTTTGCTTTTTGTTTCAAAAGAAAATTCATTTTCTTCGTTGTCAAAAATGGTTATTTTGTTGGTACCATATCCAAACCCTGCACCTGCGTCATTTAGCGAATTAAGAATTATATAGTCCGCATTTTTATTTTTTAGTTTTTTTAGTGCGTTTACCTTTTCATTTTCTGTTTCTAAAGCAAAACCAACGAGTAATTGTTGTGCATTTTTTAAAGTTCCAAGCTGCTTTAGGATATCTTCTGTTTTTTTAAATTCAATACTAAGAACACTTTCATTTTTTTTAATCTTTTCCGTTTTAATTAATACGGGTGTGTAATCTGCAACTGCGGCACACATAATAGCAATGTCACTTTCTGCAAAAATGTTTACACAGGCCTTATACATTTCTGCAGCAGTTTTAACTTTTGTAATCTTTACATTTTCATGGGCTCTTTCATTTGTTACACCTAGTACCAATTGCACTACTGCACCACGTTTTACACATTCGTTCGCAATTGCGATACCCATTTTGCCTGTGCTATAGTTACTTATAAATCTTACAGGGTCTATTGGCTCCTGAGTTGGTCCCGCAGAAATTAAAATTGTCTTACCTTCCAAATCATTTTGTTTTGAAAAAAACAACTTGATATAATTTAATAAATCTTCAGGCTCAGCCATCCTACCCTCTCCAAAAAGCCCACTTGCCAACTCGCCATTCGTTACAGATATTATTATATTTCCAAAACTTTTTAAAGTATCAATATTTAATTTTGTAGCGGGATGTATCCACATATCTTCATCCATTGCCGGAGCTACTATCACCGGGCAGGTCGCTGATAAATAAACAGCTTGTAAGAGACTATCACACATGCCATTTGCCATATTTGCAATACTGTTACAACTTGCCGGAGCTACTAACATTACATCTGCCCATCTGCCAAGCATTACATGATTTGCCCATGTATCTTCTTCAAAAAGATCTACAAGAACTTTATTTTTAGAAAGTGTGGAAAGTGTAAGTGGAGAAATAAATGCTTTTGCTGCATTTGTCATTATTATTTTTATTTCTGCACCTTCTATTATAAGTAACCTTACAAGTATAGCTATTTTGTATGCTGCTATGCTGCCAGTTACACCAATTAAAATTTTTTTTTCTTTCAACATAAATAAAACGACGGCATACAACCGTCGTTAAAATTATAAATTATTAATTAAAAGATATATTATAAAGATAAGTATTAACTAAAAAGATCTTCATCATTTTTACGGAAGTAAACTTTATCTTCTAAAAACTCGGTTGTAGCAAGTAATGCTGCATTTGGCATACGCTCATAAGCACGAGAAATCTCAATCTGCTCTTTATTTTCATGTACTTCTTCTAGGCTATCTGTATGGCTAGCAAATTCTTCAAGTTTACTATGCAATTCTTCTTTTACAGTAATATTAATCTGATTAGCTCTTTTAGCCATAATTGCAATAGATTCATATAAATTGCCTGTCTTATCTTTCATATCAGATAATTTCTTTGGCTCTACACTGCTGCTCGTACTAGAGCTTAGCTGACGACGGAGTTTGCTCATTATTTAATTCTTTTATATTTTTTTTACTTAAAATGCTGTAATCTTCTGCTTGTTTTAACAACTTACTTTCAGGATACCTATCTGCAAAATCAAGAAACTCTGAAGTTACCTTTTCAAAACGTTCTACTTGCTTTTCTGCAACACTCAATTTTGCAAACCTGTAAAAGGATTTAACTACCATTAGTTTATATTCATCTCCTTTTAAAGATTCCGGATAATTATTCAATAAATTTTCGAATGCTATTCCCGAAGATCTAAACTGCCCGAGATTATAATATAGTTGTGCTGCTCTAGCTTCTTTAATTTCTAATTTTACACGTCCTTCATCTATGATGGCTGTTGCATCTTTAATACGTGGCGAGCCAGGGTGCGTATTTATGAAAGTCTGCATCATATTCATAGACTTTAAAGTATTTACCTGTTCCAATTCTATTTTAGGGCTTTGCTTAAAAAAACAATATGCTCGTGCGTAATCCACTTCTTCCGCACGCGGGCTATTTGGAAATACTTCTAAAAAACCTTTAAAGAGATTTTCCGCATCTCTGTATTGTTTTTGATAATAAAAACAATACGCCCATTTGTAATATACATCTTCAAATTTATCTGTTCCTTTCATAGCAGCAAAGAGCTCTTCATACAGCATTTGAGCATTTCTGTATTTTTTGTTGGCATAATATTCATCTGCTTTTGTCAACTTGTAAGTTGTGTCGTTACTTTTTTGAATTTTACTGAACTTACTACACGAGTATAAACCTAAGATTATACCGATTACAACAAAGATTTTAAAAATTGATCTCATAAAGATTTGCAAAACTAGCTTATTTTTCTCAAAAGTGATACATTAATCTTTAAGTACCAAACTTGTTAAGTTAATGATATTATAAACGTTTATACACTAAAAAACCCTTCCTGTTTGGAAGGGTTTCTAGTACTATATGAATTTAATAATCTAGTTAGATTTAATATCTACAGTATTCTTATTCGCACCATCACTAACTTCACAATTAGTAGATATACGATCAGCACTTATACCTTCTCTTTCAACAAGATACATTTTGATAGCTTCATTTCTTTTATTACAAACCGCTTGTGCAGCTTTAGAGGCTTCGGGGTAACCTGTTATATTGATGTTGCAAGTTGGATTGGCTTTCATTTTTGATGCTACAGACGCAAGCATTGCTCTCGTATCATTACTTAAAGACTGCACATTACCTTTAAAAGAAAGACTAGGATAATCACTAGGGCATGTAGTAATATTTCCACCTGTTCCTGATACAATTTTATCGCAACACGCAGGATCTGGGCATTTACCAACACCATCAGCATTCACTGGCTGGCATTCAGTTGGAGTAATCAATTGTTTGTCTTTACAATCCGGAACACCATCACCATCAGTATCTTTAGTAACACCATGAGTATCAACAGGGCAACCTGCCGGTGTATTTGGCTCACGATCCAATTGGTCAAGAACACCATCACCATCAGCATCTTCAAAAGAAGGCTTAGGTAACTTCATGTGCTTCGGTGTATTTAACTCACTGTAAGCATAATCCAATGGATTTAACCAATAAAGGGGTTCTACTGATTTACCACCTAAGTTAAAGTTTATTCTAACTGACGCATAATTATACGAATCATAATCACGAGTTTGAGCTGGATCACTCTCGGGTTGTTCTTGCCACTGTTGACCATCTAACAAATCTGTTTTAACAAAAGTAAAACGATCTTCAATTGCTAAATTAATTCTTTTACCCAATTTAAAAGCAATACCTGCAAGGATATTACCGGATGGTTTTAGTGTTTTTCTGTCTACACCTGGTACAGTGCCGCCATTTGCGCCTCTATTACTTTCAGCAGCCGTTTCATAAGTATCATCCATACCATTTTTCAATTCACTTCTTATATCTTTTCTATTTTTGTATAAGTTTGGATCTGCAGCGTATTTTGCTTGTGTTGCATTAAATAAAGCGGCATAATTAGCACCAGTAGCTTCGTTAAGTGCATTAACTCTAGTTGAAAAAAGAGATGCACCAATACCACCACCACCATATATAATTAAACCAGTTTTAGCTTTGTGAAATCTTACATTATTAAATGTAAAAATCCCCTGTAAACTCAAATCTTGTAATTTAGTTTTATAGTTGTAATAAACAACGTCCGCTCTTCCACTTGCAGGAGCAGCGCCAGCAGCATTTCTAATCAATATTTGACCATTAGGAGCCCTTCTCTGCGAAAAATAGCTGCCCAATGCAGTATTTTTAAAGTAACCACTAGATGCTTTCCAACTCTGCCCTCTCATATCAAGATTAACATATTCTGCTCTAAGAGAGAATAAATATCCCAGTGCCTTTCTTACTGTTATACCAAAATTAGGCGCTGTAAAGGCTCTTGTAGATACATCGCCAGCTACCTGAGCGACACCTACACTAACTCCAATTTCCAGCATATTGCGTGGTTTTGCAGGGAAAGAATAACTGTTGTTCCAGAATTCGTTTTGCTGACCCATTTTTTTGTTGGAGATAACAGATGAATCGTAGATACTATATCCACCGTTCATGTAACCGTTGTTGCCTTCCGTTTGTGCAAAAGCACCCGCCGAAACTAGCATACATACAGCCATTAATAATTTTAACTTTTTGCTTACCATAACTTAATAATTGTTGAATTTTCGAAAATATTCTGATTGATTAATTGCAAATGTATATAACCAGACTAAATATACAAAGTTTTTTTATGATTTATTTATAATTTAATCTTTGCTTTACATTGAATTCTTTAGTATAATCAAGACTAGTGCCAAAGCAAAATAGTTGCATGAGTTTGTAAATAAAATATAGACTGAAATTAAAATTAAAAATGCAGTGTACTAACTTATATTGCTTTTTTTAAGAAATATGAAAAATGTTACGGAAATCATAGGTGAAGAATTGAAGGTATTTGAATCTAAATTTTCAAAGGCCGTAAAAAGTAAGAATAACTTTCTTGATACAATAATGAAATACATTATTAAACGCAAAGGAAAGCAACTACGCCCTATGTTTGTTTTTTTAAGTGCAAAACTTCATGGCGAAATAAATGAAAGTACTTACAGAGCTGCTGCATTAGTAGAAATGCTTCACACCGCCACTCTTGTGCATGATGATGTAGTAGATGAATCAATGGAAAGGAGAGGTTTTTTTTCAATAAATGCTATTTGGAAAAATAAAATAGCCGTTTTAGTGGGTGATTATCTTTTATCAAAAGGATTACTGTTATCCACAGAAAACGGTGAATTTGAACAATTGCGCATACTGTCTGAGGCAATAAAACAGATGAGCGAAGGGGAATTGCTTCAAATAGAAAAAACGAGGAAATTAAATATTGATGAAGCTGTTTATTTTGAGATTATCAAAAACAAAACTGCCTCGTTGCTATCGTCTGCGTGTGCAGTGGGAGCATACAGCACAACACAGAATGCTGACATTTGTGAACAAATGAAACAATTTGGGGAAAAAACCGGAATTGCATTTCAAATAAAAGATGATTTGTTTGACTACGGTACAGCAGAAATTGGCAAGCCAACAGGAAATGACATAAAAGAGAAAAAAATGACATTGCCCTTAATATATACACTGAGCAACGTAGATAAAAAAACAATGCGGGATATTATTTACATCGTTAAAAACAATAATAATGATAAACAAAAAGTAAAGTGGGTTATAGATACTGTGGTAAAAGCCGGCGGTATTAGATATGCAGAACAAAAAATGTTTGAATACAGAGATCAAGCGTTAGCAATATTGGATCAATACCCAACATCTGCTGTAAGCGATGCTCTAAAAGATTTGGTACGATATACAACAGACAGAAAATTTTAATACTGTGGAAAAAAGATGGAACCTCCTACGTTATGATCAAGAAAAAGTTGACGCACTTTACCATGATTTAAAAGTGAGTAAAACTATTTGCAAAATTCTTACTCAAAGAGATTTTGAAACTTACGACCTGTCAAAACAATATTTTTTACCTTCGCTTCAAATGTTATATGATCCTTTTTTAATGAAGGATATGTATAAAGCCGTTGCAAGAATTGATAAAGCAATTTCAACTCAAGAAAAAATATTGGTATTTGGCGATTATGATGTAGATGGAACCACATCTGTAGCAAGCATGTATAGTTTTCTATGTGAGATATACAGTGCAGAAAAATTAGATTTTTATATTCCCCATCGTTACCGTGAAGGATACGGCGTAAGTAAAGCAGGTATTGATTTTGCAGCAATCAATAATTTTACTTTAATTGTTTGTTTAGATTGTGGAATAAAATCTGTTGAACTCATTGATTATGCAAACTCACTCGGTATCAATTTTATTATTTGTGACCATCATTTACCAGGAGAAAAAATACCTGATGCCGTTGCAGTACTTAACCCAAAACAAACAGATTGTAATTATCCTTACAAAGAATTATGTGGCTGCGGTGTAGGTTTTAAATTAATGACGGCGCTTGCAAAACATTATAATTTACCTGATGATGTTGTTTACAAATACCTCGACTTGGTTGCTACAGCCATTGCGGCAGATATTGTACCGATGACAGGCGAAAACAGAATTCTTGCTCACTTTGGGTTAATCAAAATAAATACAAATCCACTACCAGGTTTTAAAGCATTGATGGAACTTGCCAGCATAAAGAATGTTATGACAATTACAAATGTAGTTTTTGTAATAGCGCCTCGTGTAAATGCAGCCGGCAGAATGGATGATGGAAAAAAAGCAGTTCAACTATTTATAGAAAAAGATGTAGAGAAAGCAAAAGATTTTGCAGAAATGTTGCACAGCGATAACAAAGAAAGAAAAGATGCAGACAGCACCATTACTGAAGATGCGCTGCAAATGATTACAGATGATATATTATTACAAAATAAAAAAACCTGTGTAGTTTATAATGAATACTGGCATAAAGGAGTGGTAGGAATTGTGGCAAGCAGATTGATAGAACATTATCATCGCCCCACAATTGTACTTACAAAAAGTGGCGATTATATTGCCGGCAGCGCACGGAGTGTAAAAGGGTTTAATCTTTATGAGGCCATTTACGAATGCAGGGATTTATTGATGGCGTATGGCGGACACTTTGCAGCAGCAGGTCTTACCATGCACCCCAATAACTTAAATGAATTTGTAAGAAGATTCGAGGAAGTAGTTGCAGCATCTATACCCGAGCATTTATTGATACCAGAAATTGTAATTGATGCCGAAATAAATTTTGCAGAAATAACTGAAAATTTTTACAGTATTATTTGCAGAATGGAGCCGTTTGGCCCTGAAAATATGCGACCTACATTTATTGCAAAAAACTGTGTTGATTTCGGATACACAAAACTTTTAAAAGAAGCGCATATTAAATTTGTACTTCGGCAAAATGAAACAATTTTAAATGGCATTGGTTTTAATTTGGCAGATAAATTTAAGCTTTTACAAAACCAAAAACCCATAGATGTGGTTTTTACAATAGATGAAAATGAATGGAACGGAAATAAAACTATACAGTTGAAAGTTGTGGATATTCGTGTGTCTGAAAAAGTTGAATAGTTGATTGAGCGCTTTTTTAAAAGAATTATTAAAACATACAAGCATTTAAAATACCTTCTTATTATTGTTATCGTTATGAGTACAGTTATCTAATATCTTAAATCTTTTGTCTAAAATCTTTTTTGGGGCTTTAAAAATTTGCTCTTTATTCAGCAACAGATTGGGCTATGCGTTCCTATCTTTTTGTGCCGCCAAGCGGAACACAAAAAGGATATCCACTTCTATCCCGCACTGTGTCCCTATATTCTTGTAGGGAGCCCACCATCCATATATCATTTTTCAACTTTAATTATGCAATATTTAAAATACTTTTTTTACTTAGCTACAAACTGGAATATTACTATAGCATGGCATATAATACGAAACGAAATAAGGGGTGAAAAAAAATATGGCATCAATACAAGAGGCGCAGATGATTTAAAACATTTAGAAAAAAAGGGAATAGATATTTCTCACGCCACCATTTACATGCCCGTATCGTATGATCTTTTAGAAATGTTTTTTGCAGAAATAAACTTATCCTCTTTCAAACATTTTGTAGATATTGGTTGTGGCAAAAGCAGAGCAATGTGTGTGGCGGCAGCGTACGGTATAAACAAAATAAGCGGTATAGAATTATCAAAAGAATTATACAATGCTGCAAAAGAAAACATTGCTGTTACAAAACAGAAATACCCTGTAACCGATATAAAAATATATAACAACGATGCATTCTATTTTGACATTGATGAGGATGTTGATTGCATTTTTATGTTTAACCCTTTTGACGAAACCATCATGAGTGGCGTAATGGAAAACATAGAAACAAGTTTAGAAAATAATCCAAGAGACATGACAATCGTTTACATAAATCCACTCGAAAAACATGTATTATTAGACTGGGGTTATGAAGAAATTTTTCATTCCAAAAAAATGCATTATCTGGAGGGAAGTGTTTTTGTAAAACTTAAAGAGATACAATAAAAAACCTGCAAGTTTTTAGGATTGCAGGTTTAATATTTATTTTTGCTGAAAAGACGGAAAGGCGTTTGATTTAGTTTCTTCCTATTTTATCTTTTTTAAAATTTAAGTCGGTAAGTTTTTGCTTGGCAAAATTTACCGCAAAAAACATAACCATGAAATGATTAACGCTTAAAGTTTTTAAACCATTCACAATTTACCATTCACGTTTCACTACCTAGCCCATCAATTCCACACTTCTACTTATAAATTGTGTAAGATTCTTTCCGGTTAATAATCCCTGAGATAGTAAAGCTAAGTCAGCTAAATTTTTAACCAGTTTTTCCTGTTGAGGAGCATCTGCTTCTGCCAAAATATTTTTATAAATTGGATGGTTACCATTTACAGTAAGTGCAACTTCATCGGGCATCTGTGCATAAAATGCTGCCATTCCTCCACCTGCTGCTGCCATATCTTTCATGCGGCGCATTTGCTCAGGTCTTGTTGCGGTCACTGGCGGCGCATCGGTGCTCAATCCTTTTACCTCTACTGTTACATGCAGCCCTTCTTGCGGTTGCTCAAACAATGCTTTTAACTTATCAGATTCCTCTTTTGAAAGCACACTTTCTGCACTTTCTGATTTATCAATTAAGTTATCAGCAATATCTGCATCTACCCTAGTAAAAATAAAATCATTCCATTTCATTTCTACAGTATTTATAAATGCTGCATCTACCAAGGTTTCTGCTTTTACTACTATATATCCCTTTGCTGTTGCTTGCTG
>Ga0105047_10002293_pt1 | contig 34229 bp, 25 predicted proteins | sample MAT04_FD_78384 | JGI IMG/M metagenome (GOLD analysis project Ga0105047, IMG submission 78384) | Freshwater microbial communities from Lake Fryxell liftoff mats and glacier meltwater in Antarctica - MAT-04 (megahit assembly) | ecosystem: Environmental > Aquatic > Freshwater > Ice > Liftoff... | reverse complement strand
TTACCACAGTGGAAACTTTGTCAATATCCTGAAGATTATCGGTATTCGTCAGCAAAATTTTATGAAAAAGGATTTGATGAGTTTGGAATTTTGACACACTACAACGGTTAGCTGATGGGCTTACAGTTAGCCCACGCACATGTTGCAGGTGATAACACCATGCAACGGCTAACGCCGTAACACCAGCACGGGCAAAAAATTGCCACCGGCTTTTACTAACCAATGGCTTCTTTATATTTTTTCTTGTAACCCACAATTGCAGATCATAAGACACTGCAATGGCACTTGACTCAAACACGAACAAACTGCAAAAAGTAATGACGCTGTCTTTTTTGATAACCTGCAGATGTCATTTACAAGGGGGCGTATTATTGAAGAGGACCATTACTATGCGTTCGGGTTGAAGATAGCAGGGATAAGTTCTACTAAATTAGGGGATAACCTGTATGAAGGTTATTTGAAAAACAATAACCTGTATAATGATAAGGAACTGATTGATGAAGCGGATTTGAACTGGTACGATTACGGATTTAGAAATTATGATGCACAGATAGGGAGGTTTACATAGTTGGATCCGTTGACAGATGAGTATCCTGAATTATCCAATTATCTGTATGCCTTTAATTACCCGGTTACCAATATAGATGTAGATGGATTATTTGGCGGCGACGCAGTTCAGGCAGCAATTGCTGCAGGCGAGGTGTTTAAGGGTGCAAAAAATGCAACCCATTTTGCGACTGTTGTTGGACATGTAACAAAAGCTGCTAAAACGTCTACACGAATATGGGGAGCTATAAAAGACGTAGGTAGCGCCCCGGAAATCGTAGCCGGAGCAGCGGGAGTAATTGCTACAGCATGGACTGGTGTTGGTGCTGTAGTTGGTGGAGTAGCAGTGCTACATGGTGCTGATGGATTTGCTGCAGGTATAAGGCAGGCATTGACAGGACAGGAAACTAAAACATTTACAGAACGAGGGATAAGTGACGGATTACAGGTAGCAGGAGTCTCAAAGAATAAAGCCGACCTTGCAGCTGCTTATGGGGATGCAGCTATAAGCATAGTGTTAACAGGTGGTGCAGGAGCAATAAAAAATATACCAACTGTAGTAAAAACAGCTAATGCCGCTAAGGGGGGACAGACAATTATAGGAGAAGGAATGAAGCGTGTAAGCGTTGAAGCTGCAAAACGTCCAGGGTCTGTCATTTTAAATAATATGCCGAAATTCACAGGCACTGCCGATCAGGTGACAAGCCAAATGATGACTTATAATCGTCAATGGATTTTGCAAAAAATGAGAAGTGGTAGATCAATTTTAGATATCGGATTAGACGCTACAAAAGCAAACCCAAGTATATTCTATCAGATGGAACAAAATATGATGAAGAATTATTAAAGCTTCATCCTAACGCATTTCAAATTATTAAGTGATGGTAGAAGATTTAGAATATATTGAAACAGTAAAATTGTATTATTCATTTCTTGAAACTGAATTTGGTTTGAGCAAGGTAAATGAAACCATTAATGGCAATGCTTTTTACGATGTAGAGTTTAAGGATAAAGAAAGGGTAATTTCTATTTCATACGAAAATATAGAAGACCATTTGGAGGTTATTGTTTTTATGTTACAGAATGGGAAAATGCCAGACTATGACGATAAAAAAAAAACGCTACATTTAAAACAGCTTAATAGGTTGGTAATGGCAAAAGCAAGTAAGGAAGAAATCAATTTAAACGCTGAGTATTTTGCCAAGTACAATGCAAAAAATGAATTAGAGCGGAAACTATTAAAAGAAGCAAAAGAACTTCGATTATGCTTAAAGCATTTTAACGAACTATTTTAATAACAAAAGCCTCGTTATCGGGGCTTTTGTTATTAATATCCAAAACGGCAACTTTCTACAGTAAAACAAGTTTCCAAAATCGCTAAAAATACATTTAGGTCAAGTTATTTTTATCAAGTCCAGCTTGTTTAATAACGGCAAGGAAAGTGCCTTTTTTCATATCCTTTCCACCGTGTACAGGCACAATAACCGTTTTATTGGTAATAGGGTTGTAATACAATTGGTGCGAACCTTTGGAGCGTTTGAAAATAAAACCGTTTTCTTCTAAAAATTTAATGAGGTGCTTTGGGCTTAGGTTCAAACAGCTTCAAGGTTTAAAGAGTATTCCAATGTATTGCTATCATCGGGAATGGCTTCGCCTCTTTCCTGCAATTCTTCAATATACAGTTCAATGGCTTCTTTAGCCATTGTTATGGCTTCGTCCACATCTTCGCCATAGGTAATACAGCCAGGCAATACAGGAACGGAAACGGTAAAACCGCCTTCGGCTTCTTTGTGTAAATGTATTTTGTATGTGTACATATTATTGAGATATTAAAGTTTGTAAATTATCTTTCATTCGCTTGTTAGACAAAGCCATATCAATCATTTTCAATAAGGCTTGTTGTTCATCTTTTGCCAATGTATCAATTAATTTAATTTTTTGGAGTAAAGGCAAATTAAGTTCTTCGTTAATATCATCGGTTTTAAAAAACGCTGCAATAGAAACTTCAAAAACGGTAGCCAATTTTTCTAATGTAGAAATAGACGGTTCTACTTTTCCATTTTCAATACGGCTGTATTGCCCTTGTGGTACACCAGCATCCGCACAAATTTCTTTTTGAGAAAGGTGTTTAAGTTCCCTTAACCGCTTTATGTTTTTGGCAATTAGCCCTACAATCTGTGCCATATCTTTAAAATTATACAGCAAAGTTAATAAAATTAGCCTTTTAATGCAACTAAATAAAATTTTAGGTTGTTTTATTATGCAGTAAAGTATATTTTGCAATCATAATTAATATTCACTTTGATGCAAATAATAATTTTACAATGGAAATAGCCGAAATCATCAAGCAACTAAGCATCCAAACAGTTTTAGCACACTACTGTATATTCCGGTGAAAGTGAGCCACCATTCCAGGCAAACTACGCCACCCGGTTGGTCCTGATGCTATGCCATTTTTACAATGGCGAGCTTCTATGACTGAGGAACAATATGTAAACTGAAATGCAGCATTAGATAAAGAGTTGTGTTATGCCGTGGAAAGCACTTTTAGAATGAACGTAAGAACTGAAAAATAGCGTGGTTGAAAGTGTGGCGAAGAAGCAAAAAACGTACAACAAAGTATAGCTACAAGATGTAAGGGTTGCGTTGCAGCAATATTTATCACCTCCAATTTAAAATACAAAATTATGTACTTTTAGATAATTATGCCTAATATTATTTCCGTCAAAAACCCTCTTTTTTTGCCTTCTCTTTTATTAAGGCTAATTTCTTCTTTTTTTCAACCTTTACAAACCCTAAAAAAACAGCAATGATGAACCTTTTAAAACAAAGAAGCATAACCAACAAATTATGTGCGGTTGCTGTTGCCGGGCTCTTTTTAAATGCGACTTGCCTTAATGCGCAACAGGTTAGCAAAGTTGTAAGCCTTCGATACAACAACAAACCTGTAGAAACAGCAAATGTTGATGTTCTTCCTCCAAAGGAACAAGGCGCCAATAGTAAATCACTTACAAAAGGTGCAAGCCTCAGATCCGGTACTAAATTAGTCATCCCTGCCAATACCTTAGTTCAGCTCAAATCACCCGGGGGCACTCAAAATATAAGATCGTCCAATCTAAAGTCAATGGAATATACAGTAGTACTTACTGCTAAAGGCGAAAACCATATTGTATCGGGCGATGGAGCGTCTATCATTAATAAAGTAGACCCTCGAAAATTTGTTGGATACGATTACAGAAATTCAAATGGACGGGGAACCACGGCTGCAAGCAAAGCGACTGAATTTACATTTACGGATCTGTCTTCTGGAAAAAATGAAAAAGCGAGTATTAGTACTAATGAAGGAACCGTTCACATTACAGAACAACGTAAAGTTACCATACAAGGCGTTCCTGTAAAAAATAACAGCAGAGGTGAAATCGGTAAATCGGTTTCCATAATGCAGTCTGCAGGCTCCAGTGAGTTTATTTCAAGCGATGAGCCGTTTGACTATAGGGATTATCTTGAAGCAATTAATGCTATTAGTAACGAACTTGATAGTGAAGATGAGGATGACCAGGCTGAGGATCTTATGTGTTTGGGAAAGCTGTATATAGCTTTGGAGGAACCCGCAAAAGCTATTGCTCATTTTAAAAAAGCTTATGAATACTTTGGCAGCGAATATGGAGAGGATGCTACTGAGACGTTAGAGGCGCAGCTATCTTTAGCAGAGGCATATAATCTTGCAGGCAATTTAAAAGAAAGCTCCCGATTAGTTGAGGAGGCTCTTCAAATTTTGAAAGAGATAAAAGAAGATATAGAGGAGGATATAGAATTTGTACATGATGACGAGGAAGCCCTTGAATTAATATGCGACGACATTGTTGAGGTGGCAGAGCTTTGTGGTTGGGCTTATGATATTATTGGCGATACAGAAGAAAGTGAGGAATTTTATGAACAGGCAGATAAAGGTTGTACGTAAAAGGTAGCCGGACAAACATTTCCTGTTCAAGCAAACCTCTAATATGTTTTTGACTGCGATAAAAAGGAAGTAATATTCTAAAGGGTTCAGGCGGTTTTTAGTCGTAAGTTTCTTTACCGCCTGAAAATAGGAAGCTCCTAACGAATATTAAGACAGGTTTTGATTGATTTTTTATCGACATGCTAAGCTTGTTTCGACAAGTTATTTGTTGAACTTAAAAAAAAAACAATGCTTACCTTAAAGCGTTTAGGACTTTATCTCTTTATTTTTTTTATTACTGTCACCCTGCTTATTGTTCTCGTCAAATTTAGACGGTTTGATAACTATGTTGTAAATGAAGCAAACAAAGCAAGCAATTGGAATAATGAGCTGAATAAAGATATTGTGCTTATTAATCTCGAAAAGAACACAGCTGGTAGTGAGGTTAATGATGACAACCATTTCAGGCGTAACATCATTAACCTGTTAAACACAATTGCAATAGAAGCAAAAAATAATAAAGGTCCCAAAGGAGTATTGTTAGACCTTTATTTTAGCAGCGACTCAACTTATATAACTCAGTTAAAGACGGCGTTAAAACAACTGAAAGATTTAAAAGTGCCGGTGTATGCTTCCTACAACATCAACGAAAAACATGAGCGTCTCGAAATAAACAATATTGATTTCGACGCCGTGGAAGCCAATCACGCTACAGATATATACAGCAATTACCTTAAAGGCTCCGAAGAAATGAATGCAGGAGCAGGCAGGTACCATACTTTTTTTTACCCGGATAAGGACGTTGCCAATTATGAAAATGACATTTATCTCTTTTCGAGTCTTGGGGAAGATTCGGTCCTGATAGGGTCGCTGGTCCAAAAGGTAGGAATGGACTTAAATTCCTCTGGCAGTATCAGCCATATTTCTAAACGGGTTGGCTCCTTAGTACCTTATCGTTCACCGTCAATGATGGAAAAGGCAACTTATACTTTTATTCCAGGCCAGAATGAATCTCCCGGCATTTTTAAACCAGGAGCGGCACATAAAGTAGCAGTTGACATGAATAAAAACATAATGGTAGTTGGCGATATGGCAAACGACCGTGTGAACATTGACAACAAAAGGCAAATACCTGGCACCTACATAGTAACGTGGGCACTTAGTAATTTGCTCGATAGCAATACAGGTTTGAAGCTGCCAATCGAAAGCCTGTATTTGATTATAGGTCAAATTTTGTTTTTCTCATTTATCTCAGTACTCATTTATGCGCTGCTGTTTAAGTATGTAAAGCGGCTGCAAACAAAGCCCGCTGTCATTGCCTTTATCTCATTTGCAGTCACAGCGCTTATCTTCTTTTCTTACTTCAGGGTAGTCTTCAGCTTTAATTATGTTATTCCAGCCAGCCACACAATTGTGGCTACCTGTGTGGCCTGCATTTTATCCTATCGCTTTGCACACAAATTTCTTGTTACCGGTGTGGCAGAAGGCTCGCAGAAGTACGATGTATTTATCAGCTATTCGCGCAGCCAGAGCGATTGGGTAGACAAATATGTGTATGCACCGCTTGCAGCTTATACAAGGCCTAATGGCGAAAAGCTAAAAATATTTTACGATAAAAAAAGCATCGGCATCGGAGAGATGTTCACCACAAAATACATGTGGGCTATTGTAGACACCAAATACTTCATTCCCATATTCTCGGATGATTATTACTTAAAAAACCATTGCCGCAACGAAATGGATTGCGCAGTAAAACGTGAAATTGAAAAGCTGCTGTCTATTCAGGCTATTGCATTATCATTCAAAGCCGTTCCCGAAGCATTCAACTGTATCAATTTTATTGACGTTACTAAAACCCCCGGCTTTATACAAGTTATCGAAGCTGAATTATCAAAACAATTTGCAGTAGCTCCTTCACGATCACTCATTATTGAAGACAAACAAGAAGCTATTCTTCAAGTCAATATGGGATTGACTAATGGGGAAACGATGTTAAAAGAAGTGAGCAGCCTTCAAAGTAAAAAAGGATTGATTAAAAAAGAATTTGAAACGCTATCGGAAGAAGAAAGTGGTATTCAGGCAACTTTGATGGTGCTTAAAAAACAGCCTGTTGTCCTTTCAAAAGATGCGTTCATTTTAAAACACTATTGTCTGGAAAAGGCAATAGAAGTTTATAAATGTAATCAATCAACAACAGTAGTTGAATTGGCAGAACAGTTTGAACGATATCTCAAATCATCGCAAGCAGAAGATACAGGTAACGCTTGCCTGCCACTAACCTAGCTACTTGCCTTATGCCATAACGTGTGTACAATTGCGGGATCAACGTTGAACATGCAACTTTTTCCGGATATTTTTTCCCGACGTTTTTCAATGGCCACAACTTCATAACACTTTAAATTTTTGCAATGTCCATTCACTATTCTCAATTCGCCCTACATAAAAATCATAAGCTCATAACAGGTATGCACAAATTCCTTACCCGTCGTAAAATAAGAAGCGTTCATTATATTTTTTGGGCCAGTACATTTAAGCTTTCATGATACAGTCGTTGCGTCGCACTCTTATACTGCAGCGAATTTTATTGAACATTTTTCAACAGCCAAAACCTGCATTTGCCTGTGTGCTGCATCTATGATTTTGTTGGATTGTACTGCATTAACATTGCACAGCCTGTCAGCCAAAATGTTCAAATAAATGTTTTCCGCCTTTGCAGGTGTGCTTCACCGCCTTTGCAGGTGTTCTTCACCTGCAAATCCTGTTTGTTTAAGCCTGATAATATGTTATAAAATTCCACTCACTTTTGCCGGTTTCGTAAAAAGATGCCGAAGAATAACGATATTCTTCAGGAAACTGGCATAAGCCTGCAACTACCGGATTGTTGTGGATATACGCTAATTTTTGTATAAAGACCGCTTGCTTCATAAACACACACTCAAAGCATTTCTTTCCCATATTTGAAAAGCGCGGTCACTTGCTTTTACTCTAAATTTCTCTAATACTTCGTTGTGGTTATTTCTTAAATCTTTTATTATCATTTGTGCTGTGTACTTCATAAATGATAATTGGATTTCTTTAGGTAGATAACCAGCCTTCACCTGCCATATAACATATATGTGAGCACTCATAAATACAAAATGCATATGCTTTCAGGCGGTTTTCTTTTACCAAAAATTCCAAACCCGACAGAACCGTATCCTTATACTTTTCTGGTTTAAGCAAATGTTTTCACTCAAGTATAATTGCAGTAAAATAGTTACAATAAAATTCGCTGAAAAGCATGGCAGCAGGTTACTTACTTTTTACTATCAGGCTTACATGGCGGCAGTAATTTGCAAGTGAAGAGCACCCTGCAAAGGCGGAAAAACTTCAAACCCGATATAATTAAATTTTTATACTTTTCTGGTTTAAGCAAATGTTTTCACTCAAGTATAATAGCAGTAAAATAGTGGGGGTAATATTCACTGTAAAGCATCTTGGAAATTAATATACTTTCTCCATGGTTCATCTACACGAGTATTATTTGCAGGTGAAGAACACCCTGCAAAGGCGAAATACCGGCACGGGCAAAAAACTTACAGCAGTTGCAGGTAAAAAACACCTGCAAAGGCGGAAGGTCATTGGTACTTCCAGCATAGTAACTTTCATCGCAGCATTGCAAAATATACATGTATCCTTTCATGCTATCTGTTTTGGTTTATTTCGGTTTATCCGGTGGTTTCGGCTGCGCTCAACCACCGGATGGCTACGCTCAACCAGCGGTGTACACCTTGCCTCAGCATAGTGGAACGTACATGATGGTTTTGGCGATGGTTTCGGCTTCGCTCAACCACCGGATGGCTCTACTCAACCACCGGCTACCTAATCTCCACCTTGATCACTTCATTTCTTCCATAAAAAGCAGGAAAATACATTAACGCAGCCTTTGACGGATTTAGGGTGTAGGTGCCCTTATATCTCGGTTCTAATTCTACTTCAAAAGTATAGTCGCCTTTCTTTAAAGTCTCGGCAAACAGTACCACTTTGTTTTTAAAATACTCCTTATGCATATTGCCCCAGGTTTGGCTTTTGGTGCTGTAGTTGCACCCGGCTGGTATAGGCATTTCAATCAATACATATTCCGCATCGGCCAACACTTTTACGTTTACCACCATTTGTACTTTTTCGGCGGCTGGTATGGTCAATACCTGCTGACCATTCTTTTTAAACTGCGTAGTAATTTCAAACTTATCCGACACTGTGGTCGGCGCAATATTCCACCATTTTTGGTAAAGCGTAATATAGGTTAATCCGCCACCGGATTTATTTATGAAGTAAGATGTATTGCCGTTTGGCAGTTTTGCTTTAAAAGGGAGCAATGAAACCCTGAAAGTGGTATCGCCACTGATTTGAATAGTTGCCGGCTGATTAAATTGCTTGTTGCTTTGCAGCAAATTGGGTAACAAAGTAGATACGATCGAGGCCGCCTCCACCGTGTTACGGTAATAACCATTTCTCTTTTGCTCTAAAAAGTATTGCGTTATTTTTGGCAGAAGATACTGGTAATCCTTCTCCTTTTCCAATACCTGGTAGGCAACAATGGAAGCTGCCGTAGGGTTGCTATACCATCGGTAATTTTCAACACCCCAATGTATGCCGCCTAACATGGTAGGCACGGCATCATCCACCAATTTCTTTAACGGCGTTTTATAATCAAGGCCCTGCTTTTGTAATACCTGCATATAAAGCCATTGCTGGTGCCGGGCAAGGGAATCAAATTTTATTTTGTTGATGTAAGGCTTGTAATCAATAATGTGGCCCGCATTGGAAAGGGTGTTCAACACATGCAGCAATTGATCGCGTTGCAAATTAGGCAGTTGATTTTGCAGGTACAACAACCCGTTTCGGATGTTGGTTTGCACCAGCGGATCGTTTTTTAGCTGCAGCAATGCATCCGTTACATAACACGAAATATAGAGATCGGGTTGGCCTTTCTCCCACCAGCTCCAGCCGCCTTCAAAAAGCTGTGCTTCCTGTAATTTCTTCAGCAACATTTTTATATCTTTTTCAAACTTAAAGGGCTTATCCAACGCCTGCATTATTTTGCGCTCCATCAGCAAGCCTTTCAGTTTGGAAGCCGTTTGTTCCATTCAGTAATAAGGATATTCTTTTAGGTGCCGCAGCTCATCAAGCAGCAAATCAAGCGTATTGTTTTCAACATACAACATTACCGGTTCGGCATGTTGTTTGGGCGTAAAGGTTATGCTGGTATCCGCCCGTACCATGTAAAATTTACCCTGCGTTTCTTCGGTTCCCTGCTTCAATATGGGTATTTTTCTTTCTTCGCCATCTTTAAAACCGGTTGTGGTGGTAAGTGTAAAAGAGGCTTTTACAGTATCCTTATCAGTAACCAAAACCGGTAAACTGCTATTTACTGATGCATTGGCTGGCAGGTTGGTTTGGCTGGTGTTAATCATTTTATTAAACAAGCTAAATGTAGTGGTAATGGCATAGGCATCTTTAGTATAATTTAGCGCCTTACCAATAAACTGTGCACTATCGCCTTCAATTAAAAACTGTGGCGTGTTTAATTGTGCTGCAACCGGTTTAAAGGCATTTGTAAAGCTGGTGCCTTTACCTACGCGCAGCTTTTTGTCCATACCAAGCACATACATTTCCCAGCCGGTAATATTATCAGGATAAGTAACCTCGAACGTAGCCTTGCCTTTAGAACCGGTGTTTAGTTCCGGCTGCCAAAATGCATAGTCTTTAAAAATACTTCTTATTGATTTTGCACCGGTGGTAATTACAATAACACCATCTGCCGCTCTCGGCCCATACAAGGCAATGGCTGCCGCATCCTTTAAAACCTCCATAGAAATGATCATATCAGGTTTTATATTTGGCGGCATTTCATCATAAATAATTCCATCAATTACATAAATCGGTTTGTTTGCCCCGCTGGTAGTTCCTATACCCCTAATGGTAATTTGTTGCGCCAAGTATCCATTACTTACAGATAAACCTGCTACTTTACCACTCAATCCCAGGTTATTAGAGTATGCGGTACTGGTTAAATCATCAATTTTTATTGTTGCCGTTGAACCTGTAATACTCTTTTTACGCAACACACCGTAGCCTAGTACCACAACTTCCTCAAGTTTATTTGTTGAAACCGTAAGTTGGGTATTCATTACACTAGCCTGGCCCCTGCTCAATGTCACTTTTACCTCCTCCTGATTATAGCCCACAGAAGCAATCACAATAGTGTAATTCCCTTCTTTAATATTACTAATGATAAATCTACCGTCGCTTTTTGTGTTAGTTCCGGTTCTATAACCTTTAATCATTACCAAAGCACCAGGAATGCCTGCACCACCGGTAGCATCGGTAATTACCCCGCTAATAGAACTGCTGCCTGCTAAAGCTGGCTCATAAACCTTAACCGGTTCAGGTTCTATGACAACAGGTTTTACATAAGGCTCCCTCCATGCCAGCAGTTCTTTTAATAACCTGTTCTGCGCAGCAAACCCGTAGCCTTCGGTTTTCAGGCAAAATGTTGAATTGGAGCGAATGATGACTTTATTAATTTGTGCAGTGCTCCAATCTTTATTAATGAGCAGTAGCAAATAAGTCCCCGCAGGTATATTATCAACTTTCCTGGTTTAACCAATTAATACATAAGCATTACTTATGCCTGCCTCACCAATTAACGCTACATACTTTAAACTTACAAATGTATCGCGGGAAACTGTAAACAGCAGTTTGCCACTGCCAGATAATTTGTTCAATGGAGGATTATTGATCCGAATGGAAGGTTGTGTTTTTACAACAGGATAACTAATCTCAGGCGGAGGCACGAGTGTATCGCCTAATACCCAGGTCGACCTCATAATTTTAGGAAGCGGAGTTGGTTTTTTACCGTAACTAAAAATGTTCTGCCTTTCCAGCCTTGTTATTTGTTTTGACAATCTGTATTCGTAACGAGGTTCAAAAGTAAAGCTGATATCAAAATCGCCGGGTGCAAAAAATTGCAAGACGCTTTTTTCCCTGAAAGGACCAACTAAATGCGTTTTGTTACCCTCCAGTTTTACCAACCGTTCATTTTGCCAAACATACCCATCGTTGGTTGTTCTATCATTATCCAATTGCCAAATGCTGTTTTCAATTAAACTTTTTTCCTGGGGTGTCCAGTTTGGAGGCATTTCTCTAATTACAGCGTTTAACGGCAATTTGTCAAGGTCAATTACAATATCATGTTTGTAAAATGGCTGCATATAAATACTATCAAGCTCTATATATTTATTGTACAGCCTGAATGCCACCTGGGTGTAACCCTGCGTAGCATACCAGGCATTTTTCATTTTGTCAGTAACCCCGTTATAATACACCAGTTGGCGGTTAATGTACAACAGGTAAATTTGCTGCGGTCTACCTTTTGCCACCACGTGAACGCTTATTTGAGGCACAAACTCACTAACGGGCGATACAACATCTAACGGTGTACTTTTTGGAAACAACATTTTATAAAACTGCAGGCTATCCACACCAAACCTGGTTATCCATTGCGGGTAATTGCCCAATAGGTAACGCTTTATTAAATAAGATTCATCAGTTTCATAAGTACCCCTTACAATGGAAGGGCGATTTTTATAGTTAACCAGGTACGGAGGCTCCGGCACGTTTATTTCGCTTTTAAACTGGCTGTTATAGCCTACGGCGGCAAGATTTACACCCTTAGCCGCCCGTTGTTTATAATCTGTAACCTGCACGGTTATCGAATCCTTCTGGCCAGGAAAAACTATATTGTTATGTTGCGTTTCAATTTTTAGCAACTTGTACAACAACGCTAAACTTTCACTGCCTTCCCTAAGTACGCTACCCCACATGTACTGCCACTTAACCATGTACAGTTGGCGTTTATTGCGCACCTTCATTTGCCAGCGTATTTGCGCCTCATTACTTTTGCCAGTTGCCACTAATGCATTGTTGTGCAGAACTATAAAATTTACAGGCATTTTGTTTGGATTGTTTAAAACGAAACCAACTGTATCGCGGCGGCTGATGCGGTTTAATGTTAAATAATAATTGTTTGCAATTATTTCAGTCTGCCGTATAGTATCGCTGCCCTGTATGATTTCAAAAGTCAACTTTTCAGCTAACGGATCTATTTTAATTTTTGCTGGAAATTGTATAACAGTTGTTTGGTCAAAAATGTCGCCCTTTACATGTACGGTTCCAACAGCAGGCACTGATTTGCCGTTGATCTTGAAGTCGGCGATCATTGAATCCCCTTCATTTACCACAAACAATTCCCTTGCTATCGACTGGTAAGTAACATCCGTCATTTCTTCATGCAGTTCGTTATTGCTGTTTCTAAAAATGATTTTTGCACGGAGGCGTAGGCTTGCTGCCGGCAGCTTGCTTAAAGGCACTTTAAACCGGGTTTCATTTTCCGTAGCCAACGGTTTACTTTGGTTGTATAAAGTGTCGGCCACATATACCGTGTCTTAATAAAAACTATTAATAACAAACGAGGTTAAAACCAATTGCACTGGTCCATCCAACACCGGTAAACCATTGGCATTTTTGGCCGATGCATAAAGTATCATGCTATCGCCAGCGTAATACTGATCACTTACCGAACGCATTTTGAAGCTGCCTATCTCATCTAATACATAGTCTTCGGTAGAAAATATTTTGGAAATCACCGGCTTTCCTTGCTGATTTTTAAAGACAACGTTTTACCGAATGTCCGAAGCCAGCGTATCGCTAAGGGGAAAAGAATAAATATAGGAACCCGGCGAAATAGGTGTCAGGCGTGACAACAATTGCTTTTGCAGTCTTCCTTTTGCGCTGTATTCCAACCAAACATTCAGCGCTTTGCGGTAGCGCTTTTTATGCCTGTTTACAATGTATGCTTTCAGCTTTACTGTATCGGTAAGTTTATATTTTGGCTGGTTAAAAAGCATATAACCATTTCCCGGTTTTTTGTACGGTTATACCACCTATGTTTAAATAACAAAGCCGTTTTAACGGGTATATAAGTTACTAACCAGCCTACCCGTGTGGCTTTAAAATTCCGCCATCTTTGCTGTAATACCGGGTACGGAGGTTCACCGTCCAGTTTAAGGTCAAGCAACAGCGTATCGCCGGGAGTATACACTTTAATAAAAGCGCCCTCCAGTTTTCGTTGTGGCAGCCGGTAGGTGTTAGCCTCCTTGATATAGTTAGCAGCCCGGCCATTAGCCCACACTTTAGCATCGCTTACAAAGGCGGCATCTTTATTTCTTAAAGCTAACTGAATATTATACCTGTTATTCGCAGGGTAAACCAACAGGTTACTAATGCCGATAACCTCGGCCACCACCTGGTTGTCAACAATGCTGGCCAGCACAAAATAACCTACAGGCAACGTGTCAAAATTTATTGAACCGGCGGGTAAAATATAAGTGGGTATTGTTGTTTCAAATTCGCGTAGCGGAATGCTATCCTTTGCAAAATATTGCTCTGCCTTAATGGCGGACGTTTTAAACACCATTACCTGGTCGCTGTGCTTTTGCAGGTGTTGTAAATTATTTTGGCCCATTGCACCCGGTGCAACAAAAAGAAACAGGAAAAGGAAGGTATTTCTCATACGGTTAGCAATATAATTACCCTGATGCAAACAGGCAGGCAATTACATACTTAAGATGCAGAAAATAATCCATCGCGTTGCCTTCGGCTTGGTTTAGGTTACGCGGTGGTTTTAGCTACATCAATCGGTTGTTTCTGCTACGCTCAACCACCGTGTAGGTGTTGCCTGAGCAAAGCCGACGGCAAAGGCGGTGGTTTCGGCTTCGTTAAACCACCGGTTTACGCATTGCCCAAGCGTTGGAGCCGTTTCCTGAGCGTAGCCGCAGGCCATTCTACAATTGCATCAATGCTTCCATGCTGTCTTTCAATGCCCCTGACGCCTCATCAAAAAGCACATCTTTAGTTTTTTTTGACGCCTTATTGTCATTGGACTTTTTAGTGGTTGCCCTTATGGGGTCGAGTGCTTCAAAAAATTGGGCTACCTGCTTTTCATAGTGTTCATTGGTTTCCATGCCCGTTAGCAAATCTTCATACGCATCCAATATGGTGTACATTTCCTTTACATTGTCTGTAGTGTGCCGCCTGGGAATGCGGTCAAACAATTCCTTTACTTGCTCCTTTATTTCATTCATTTGTCGGTATTTAGTTATTGCAAATGTACCAACAAAGGTATTGGCCAAAAGGTGGTTGTGGCCAGGCTCAACCCCCGCGCTATTGCTGCATAAGCGAAGCCGCCAGCTTCCATACGTTTACTACGCATAGAAATGTATGTTTTGGCTATTATTAATAAGTGAAGACTACAAAAGATCAAAAAAATTATATTGATGTTCTTTCTATCTATCGGTAGTGTGTTTACTTACGTAACGGTAGAAGGAGTATTTATTTTTTGTGAATGAAGCGGTGCTGCATCCGAACCCACGTTTTTCATTTGCCTTCGTTGTTATTATGCCAAACACCATAAATAACTAGTACAAGTAATAGAAGGAAAGAGGATTAACGTAAGTGAGTGACCTTAAATCAATAAAATTAAAATGGATGGCCAAAATAATGCAGGTATTTAGTTTCAACATTTAATGAATACCAAATAGGGCAAAAATAAATTTGTGCAGGTTTAATGTTGTTTAACTGGTTAAGTAAATGTAAGCGCATGACCATGTTGAAAATCTATTTTGGTAAACAGGGGGCATTTTACCAGCACCATGGTTGCAGGCACTGCACGCAATCAAATTCAAAACATCGCACTTTTTAGCCTTTCAATATTATTTTTATAAGTATAAATTTTTTTTTCGAAACAAAGAAAACTAAATGGTTATTGGCAATATTGTACTACTATTATTTTACTAACACAGATGCATTGGCTTAAATGCACTATTATGCAAACCAGGAGGTGGGTGACCCTGGCAATGGTAGTAGCTGCTTTGAACCGAGCTTTAAAGCTGTTTTCAGTTATTGTTGTCCGCCCGGCTAACGCCCTGTCATAATGATTTCATCGGGCTGGCAAAAGGGCGGACGTAGCACTTTTATACGTCAAATAATACCTGAACGAAAATTATATGGATAATAAGGCAACTCCAATCTTCAAATATCAATGCTGGTATGGATATGGTAAATTTTATGGACACCGTACCGGCCTTGTCAATTTGCTTTTAAAAGGTCATTAACAATTGTTTGTATAAGCGCATACTAAACTCGCACGCATAAACGATGGTCACAAAAAAAATCCCCACACAAAATGCAGGGATTAAATTAAGAAGCTACAAACTCATAAGCCGGATTCTGTTTCAACACTATCATTTATCTGGGACCGACATTACTGCCGGCCTCGTTCTGCCTACCCTGGACCATTGGGCGAGCCGCCCTCAGGCAGTCCTATACGTGGCATTTCAGCACCCAAGGTTTACCCTTCGTAATTGTTACCATCTACGACCGTAGGCTCTTACCCTACGTTTTCACCTTTGCCAGTCACCCATTTTTCAAACGAAAAATAAATGACCAGTAGTTATTTTCTGTGGCACTATCTGTTTCCGTGTTACCGGAACCCGGCTATTAACCGGTGGGTTGCCCTATGCTGTCCGGACTTTCCTCCATGGTGTTACCCACGGCGATAGTTCGGTTTGTAGCTAATACATTTTTGTGAGGGTAAAGGTAGGCACAATTGTTTTGCATATTGGTTACAAAGCTTTAATTATGTACAAGCGTTAGTTGTGTGTGGTGAGTGGGGAAATTATTTTGAATTTTAAATGCTAAATTTTGAATGGAGGGATGTGAGTGGGGAAATTATTTTAAATTTTAAATACTAAATTTTGAAAGGAGGGATGTGAGTGGGGAAATTATTTTAAATTTTAAATGCTAAATTTTGAATGGAGGAAGGGAGGGATGTGAGTGGGGAAATTATTTTGAATTTTAAATACTAAATTTTAAATTGAGGAATGTGAGAGGTAACATTATTTTGAATTTTAAATGCTAAATTTTTGAATGGAGGAATGTGAGTGGTGAAATTACTTTTAATTTTAAACGCTAAATTTTGAATGGAGGGATGTGAGTGGCGAAATTATTTTAAATTTTAAATGCTAAATTTTTGAATGGGGGAATGTGAGTGGGGAAATTATTTTGAATTTTAAATGCTAAATTTTGAATGGAGGAAAGGAGGGATGTGAGTGGGGAAATTATTTTGAATTTTAAATGCTAAATTTTGAATGGAGGTTTGTGAGTTGTGAATGGTAAGCTTTGGGTGGTGGGTTGTGAGTGGTGAGTGGTGAGTTGTCTTGGATGAGTTTTGAGTAGTGAGTTTTGAAAAATTACCGTCCGCCATAAAAGACTACTAACCATGCACTGCTCACTATTTACTTTTTTTGTTTCACTATTTACTATTGACTATTTACGATTCACGTTTCATTATTGACCAGTAATTATTCACTATTCAACATTCACTATTGACTATTCACCTTTCACTTTTCACTTTTCACTATTCGTCACTCACTATTCACCACACACCACCCGCTTTGCCAATAATTTCTTTTACACATGAAACTTTATACAGCCGAACAAATAAAAGCCTGGGACCAGTTTACCATTGCCAACCAGCCGGTAACTTCTGTTGACCTAATGGAACGGGCCGCCCAAAAATGTACCGATTTTTTAGCGCGCCAATACAAAGGCAACACCTTCAAAATTTTTTGCGGCAAAGGCAATAATGGCGGCGACGGGTTGGCCATTGCAAGGCAACTAAAACGCCATACCAGCAACGTTGAAGTGTATATTGTAGAATTGGGCAAACCCGGCACCAACGATTTTCAACACAACCTGCAGCGGCTACATAAAATAAACACACACATTCATTATATACAAAACCCCGAAATGTTTCCCGAAATACTACCGGGCGATATAATTATAGACTGTTTATTTGGAAGCGGCGTTAACCGCCCGTTACATGGGCTTTGGGCCGAACTCGTACTTTACCTTAACGCATCGGCTAATAAAATTGTCGCAATAGATGTTCCGTCGGGTTTGTATATCAATCAAACTTCGGTGGGCAATCCCTGCATTAATGCCACTTTTACCCTCACCTTTCAACGGCTAAAACTGGCTTTACTGATACCTGAAAATGTACCATGCATTGGTAAGCCAATAGTGCTAAATATTGGGCTTCACAAACAGTTTAAACCCGATGAACCCGTAACTACCCGGCTGGTAAGCAAAAAAACCATTCGAAAAATATATACGTCCCGCAAACCCTTTTCCCATAAAGGCACTTACGGCCATGCACTGGTTTTTGCAGGCAGCAAAGGTAAAATGGGCGCCTGCCTTTTATCGTCCAAAGCCTGCCTGCGTGCAGGGGCCGGGCTTATATCGGTATTGGTGCCCGAGTGGGGATTACCCATAGTACAAACGGCCTTTCCTGAAGCAATGGCACAATCTACCGACAACTTTACTACTATTGATTTTTTGGTATACCAGGCTATTGGCGTTGGCCCGGGGTTAGGTACTGCTGATACTGTTGCTCCTTTATTCAGGCAGGTACTTACTGCCACACACCTGCCAATGGTAATAGATGCCGACGGATTAAACCTGTTGGCCAAAAATGCAGATTGGATGTCGCTCATTCCAAAAAATAGCATTCTAACACCACATCCCAGGGAGTTTGAACGCCTTTTTGGAAAACCTGCCAACGACTTTGAAAGGCTAGACCTGGCGAGGGGGGCCGCAAAAAAGTGGCAGGTGGTGGTGGTGTTAAAAGGCTATTACACCTGTATAGCCTTACCCAATGGCAAACTTTATTTTAATACAACAGGCAACGCAGGCATGGCCACTGCTGGCAGCGGCGATGTACTAACCGGAATTTTGACGGCTCTTTTAGCGCAAAAATATCATCCACACAAAGCAGCGATACTGGGCGTTTACCTGCATGGTTTGGCGGGCGATTTGGCAGCGAAATACACATCGAAGGAGGCTTTGATTGCAGGCGACCTAATTGATTATTTAGGTGACGCCTTTTTACAAATAGCGAAAGATTAAATAAACCTTATAACGCGGATTTTTATACTGTCTAATTTTTCTACTAAAAAATTTTGGTATTGAACAAATCCGTGAGGGAGCAATTGACCAGTTCAAAAAAAATGCCCGCCCTTCTTACTACATTAAAAAAGCCCCTGGAAAGGGGCCTACTTTTCACCAACAAAACGACTATAGATAAAACTGCTTCTATTAATTTTTTTGAAAATTTTTTTAAATTAAAAAAAAATTAAAAATAAAGCAAATTTATTTTCACTTTTTTCTAAAAAAATTTTAATCTGTTTACCTGCAAAGCTTTATACATTATATTTTAAAATTAAAAATACCTAAAAGCCAACATAACCAATGGATAAAGCTGCATGCTATCTATAATTAGCACGTTTACTTACAACTTTATTTTATTAATTATATAGCTCCTTCTTCTTTTAAAAGTACACTTGTCGTTTACAGCATAAAATGCCTGGCCATTAATTAATTAACATAGATCTGTTAAAAAATTAAACACTGCGAACCGCAAACTTAACTTTGGGGGCTTTGTTAACCGGACTGGACTACACCAATTTTATAGATACATTTAAGTGGTTTTATAGCATGAAAAAGATTTTTATCCTTGTTTTTTTAGTGGCAAGTTGTCTGGCTTATCTATCGTTTTCGGGCGATTATGAGAAACCTTTTAAACTTCCCCCAAACCCACAGCCAGGCGGCAATGCGGCAATTGGCTATCAATACCTGGTTACCGGCGATTATTTAAAAAGTGGCATTCCCTATAACCTGTTTAAATTAACGGTTGGCAATAAAAAAGAAAATTATCTTGGTCGCACCGGCGATAACGAATTTGTAAACTATGATTTTACAGCATTAACAGCGCCCAACGGCGAAAAAATTGTGGCACCAAACTGCCTGTCGTGCCACGGGCAGGTATTTGATGGCGAGTTGTATGTGGGGCTTGGAAACACCTTTATCGATTTTTCGGTTGGCGCTGCAGCCCCTAAAATGGCCAGCTTTTTATTGGACCGGATTATATCGGTAGACCATGATAAATACCTGGCGGCAAAAAATTTTTTACAGGGAACAAAAGCCTTAAACGGACAATTAACTACCAAGGTGAGGGGCGTAAATGCAGCCGACCGGTTGGCCGGGGTACTTGTATCGCACCGCGACCCGGTAACCTTTGCGTGGAGCGATCAGCCGCTGATGGAAATTGGATCGGAAGTTATACCTACCGATGTACCCGCATGGTGGCTATTAAAAAAGAAAAACGCCATGTTTTACAATGGCTTTGGTCGCGGCGATTTTGCCAAATTTTTAATGGCCAGTAACCTGCTTACCGTAACCGACACTGCAGAGGCGCGAGAAGTATATAGTCACTTTAACGATGTGCTGGCTTTTTTATACACACTTCAGCCACCCAAATATCCCAAACAAATTAACGACCAACTGGCGCAAACTGGCAAAGCATTGTTTGAAGATAATTGTTCCAAATGCCATGGAACTTATGGTAAGGATGTTTTTTACCCAAACCTGCTAATACCCGAAAGCACCATTAAAACCGACTCGGCTTTGTTCAAAGCCAATTATTCAAAACCCGAAATGGTCAACTGGTTTAACAATAGCTGGTTTACCAAAGGCACCAACCCGGCAAAACTGGTTCCGTACGAGGGGTATATTGCCCCGCCGTTAGATGGTGTTTGGATAACCGCCCCTTACCTGCACAATGGATCGGTACCTACGCTTGAAGCGCTTTTAAATAGCAAGGCACGACCAGCCTATTGGACACGTGATTTTAAAACCCCCGAATACGACTACGAAAAAATTGGTTGGAAATATACCGCCGAAGACAAGCCGAAAAAGAAAGCATACAATACTACTATTAAAGGCTATGGCAATTATGGCCACTATTTTGGCGATGACCTAACCAACAACGAAAGAAAAGCGGTAATTGAATATTTAAAAACGTTGTAGGCTGACGTTATTTTCAAATGCATATTACTTCCAAATCATACATGCAAATATTGCATTAATGACTGTTTAAGTTGACTTCTTTAAAAAAAACTAAAAACCCCTTGCAGTTAAATACCTTGCCCATAATTGCCACTAAACATGGGCGTTCGAAGGGTTTTAAATATTACTAAATAGCATTTATTGAAAGTAGAGAATACCCCAGGGTATAAAATTGTTGCCAGGTGGCTATCGGCAAAAAACATGAAACCTTTCCAGTTTCAACACGAAACATGGCAATACATTAGCGACCAAAAAAGCGGGCTGGTAAACGCACCAACAGGATTTGGAAAAACCTATTCGGTTTTTTTGGGAGCGGTCATCAATTTTATTAACCAGCATCCAACCAACTACCAAACCATTACCAAAACCGGCCTTCAACTATTGTGGATCACTCCCCTGCGTGCCCTTGCCAAAGATATTCAGCGGGCTATGCAGGAGGTGATTGATTCGCTGGGTCTACAATGGAAAATTGGCAGCCGAAATGGCGATACCGACCTAAGCGAACGAGCAAAACAAAAACGCAACATGCCCGAGGTGTTGATTATTACTCCCGAAAGTTTGCATCTTTTACTGGCAACCAAACATTACCCAAAAACATTTGAACACCTGCAAATAGTTGCTGTAGATGAATGGCACGAACTGATAGGTAGCAAGCGTGGCGTACAAATAGAGCTGGCGATATCGAGATTAGTGGGGTTGAAAAAAGTTGTGCCTGCGGAGGTAATTAACAATGAAAAATTAAAAATTAAACAAATACATCATCCGGCGGCATTATCTATTTGGGGTATAAGCGCAACCATAGGTAACTTGTTACAGGCTATGCAGGTATTGTTGGCGCCGCTAGGCCTTGCGCCAACTAAAAATATTACCGGCGAAAATCATTTATCGGCAGGCAATATAGTAGTGGCAAACCTTAGTAAAGAAACCGAGGTAGTATCGGTGATACCTGACGAGATAGAAAAATATCCATGGGCAGGCCACCTTGGCATTAACCTGGCCCAAAAGGCAATTGACATTATACGGGCCAACCAAACAACGCTTATTTTTATTAATACGCGTGGTATGAGCGAACGCTGGTATCAAAAAATACTGGAACTGGCGCCCGACCTTGCCGGCGCTATTGCGCTGCACCATGGCAGTATTGAACGGGAGCTTCGCAATTGGGTGGAGGAAGCCCTGCATACCACCACATTAAAGGCAGTGGTGTGTACGGCAAGCCTCGATCTTGGGGTGGACTTTCGCCCGGTAGAAACCGTAATACAGGTAGGATCGCCCAAGGGGATTGCCCGCTTTTTGCAGCGGGCCGGCCGAAGCGGTCACCAACCCGGCAAAAAAAGTAAAATTTATTTTTTACCCACCCACACCCTTGAACTGGTGGAGGCTGCCGCCCTTAAATACGGTATGCAGCAAAACATAATTGAAAGCCGCGAACCACGCCTGCTTTGTTTTGATGTACTGATACAATACCTGTGTACCCTTGCTATTGGCGAGGGCATGAGCCCCGAAAAAATTTACCACGAAGTAAAAGGCACGTTTTGTTTTGCCGAAATGACCCTTGATGAATGGACGGAAATACTAAACACCATTGTTAATGGCGGCAACGCCCTGCAGGTGTACGACGAGTATAAAAAAGTAGAGGTGGATACTGATGGCATTTACAGGATAAAGAACCGCCGCATAGCCATGCGCCACCGGTTACATATCGGCACCATTGTTAGCGACAGCATGCTAAAGGTAAAATACCTTGGCGGCGGCTATATTGGTGTAATTGAAGAATATTTTATATCGCGTTTAAAGCCCGGCGACGTATTTACCCTTGCCGGCCGCAACCTCGAATTTTTGATGATTAAGGACATGACAGTGCTGGCAAAAAAATCGAACGCAAAAAAATCAATGATACCCAGTTGGGAAGGTGGGCGTATGCCGCTATCTTCCAACCTTGGCAAACTGCTGCGCAAAAAATTTAACGAGGCCCTTTCCGAAAATACAGATGTAGAAATAAAGGCCCTTGAACCCTTGTTTACCCTGCAGCAAGAACTATCGCACGTACCTGGCGAAAACGAATTGCTGATTGAACAGATAGAAACCAAAGATGGATTTCACCTGTTTGTTTACCCCTTTGAGGGCAGGCTGGTACACGAAGCAATGGCGGCTATACTGGCTTACCGCATTAGCTTAATAACGCCCATCACTTTTTCGTTTGCCATGAACGACTATGGCTTTGAACTGCTAAGCGACCAACCCATACCGGTTGACGATACTAATGTGTATGAATTGTTTTCTACCGATGATCTTTTTGCCGATATACAACGCAGCGTAAATGCCACCGAAATGGCCAAGCGAAAATTTAGGGAAATAGCAGTGATAGGCGGCCTTATTTTTCAGGGTTACCCCGGCGAGCAAAAAAAGGCAAAACACCTGCAAGCCTCGGCCAGCCTGCTGTTTAGCGTGTTTAACGAGTACGACCCCGGCAACCTTTTATTAAGGCAGGCATACGCCGAAGTAATGGAGCAGCAAATGGAAGAAGCGAGGCTTCGCAGCATGTTACTACGCATACAACAAAGCGCCATAATCCTTACCTACCCTACCCGCCTGACCCCGTTTTGCTTTCCCATTAAAGTAGATAGCATACGCGAAGATATGAGCAGCGAAAAACTGGAAGACAGGGTAAGGCGCATGCAAAGTCAACTGGCTAAATATTAATGCGTTGTATTGCAACTACCATAGCTGTTTTCAAAAAAGGTTTGGGCTGTACTATCAAACATTTTTGATGCCTCTATTTCCATAATTGCTTACTTATTTTAGGGCAAGACTTATTTTTGTTCTATACGAAATGCCGGCTATTTCTGCAGCCGTTTCTGCTTTGCCACAGTAGCGGAAACCTATCATTTTTTTGGAAACGGGCATTTTATTTTCTGGTAGCATCTTTTGCCCGTGCTAAGGCCGGCCCAACAAAATTATTTTGGTGGGCCAGCCAGGGGGGCCGTTACACCATTATACATTTGGCCAGTTATTTAGCAACATGATACCTACATTACCCCCTATAAACAATTTAAATTACAAATAACAGGTAGCTGTTATTTTTTGTGAGCAGCTAAAACAATGCTATTTATTATTTTACATTAATCTGTATAGGCTTTTATATAATTAGTTTTATCCGGGTGGGGTGTATAAGTTACCATCAATACCCGCTTCAAATGTTTTTGGGTATTTTTAACTATTAGCTGGGCACCCTTCATCTTAAACCAATACAATGGAAAATACCGCTTTGTACGCCGGGCTTAATACCGACGAAGTAATTGCATCGCGTAAGCAACATGGAAGCAATGGCTTGCTGCTGACCGAAGACAGGGTTTTGTTTCGCGTAATAAAAGAAGTAGTTTTTGAACCCATGTTTGTTTTGTTGGTAGCGGCTTGTGCCATTTACTTTTTATTGCAGCAAAACCGCGAGGGGTTTATTATGCTGGTGTCCATATTTATTGTGGCCGGCATTTCGTTTTACCAGCAGTTTAAAAGCCGCTCGGCCATACTGACGCTCAAAAAAATTTCAGCATCTAAAGCAACGGTCGTCCGTAACAATCAAACCATACAAATTAATATGGACGATTTGGTGGTAAACGATGTGCTGGTAATGGAAGAAGGGGCCGTTTTGCCGGCTGATGGTACTGTATTGGTGGCCAACGATTTTTCGGTTAACGAAGCCATCCTTACCGGCGAAGCAATGTCGGTATTTAAGTATGCGCCCGAAAGCGACCCGGTTTTTAGAGGTACGCTGGTAACCACTGGCATGGCCCACATAAAAATAACTGCTGTTGGCATGCAAACAAAATTTGCGGCCATTGGTGTTTCGCTACAAAATATAGAGGTACAACAAACACCTTTACAGCAACAAATAAAGTCGTTTGTAAAATACATGGCCTGGTTTGGTGCTGCTGCTTTTTTGTTGGTGTTCGGGTTTAACTATTATACATCGGGCAGTTTTACCTTTGGTTTGCTGCAGGGCTTAACACTTGCCATGTCGGTTTTACCCGAAGAAATACCCGTAGCATTTAGCGCTTTTATGGCCCTGGGAGCGTTCAGGCTAATGAAAAATAAAGTAATTGTAAAGCAGCCACAGTTTGTTGAAACGCTTGGTTCGGCTACGGTAATTTGTGTTGATAAAACCGGCACCCTAACGGAAAACAAAATGCAGATTGCGGCCATTTATGACGGTACCACCTTGCAGGGCTACCCTTTTGATGCGCTGCCCCAAGCCGTTTTTACTGTGGTAGAGTATGCCATGTGGGCAAGCGAAACCAACCCATTTGACCCTATGGAAACGGCAATTGTTAAACTTTACGAAAAACAAGCCACCCAAAATAAACGTAGTCAATACCAGCAGGTACACGAGTACCCGCTAAGTGGTAAGCCCCCTGTAATGACGCATTTATTTGAGAATGCTGCCGGCGAAATGATTGTAGCAAGCAAAGGCGCACCCGAAGGTATACTTGCACAATGTGCATTAAACAACGATACAAAACAAGCTATACTACAACAGGTTGACCGGTATGCCCAGCTTGGCTACCGCGTACTGGGTGTTGCCAGCTCAAACTTTAAAGGGCACGATTACCCCAATAGCCAACAGCAGTTTGCCTTTTCGTTTGTAGGGTTGGTGGCTTTTAACGACCCTCCAAAAAACGGCATGGCTAACACTATTGATGTTTTTAAAAAAGCTGGCGTACAGGTAAAAATGATTACCGGCGATCATGCTGCTACCGCCCTAAATATTGCAGCAGCAATTGGCCTAAGCAACAACAAAACGGTGCTTACCGGCAGCGAGGTAAACCAGTTATCAAAGCACGAGCTACAACAAAAAGTGCAACAAATAAATGTTTTTGCCCGCATGTTTCCCGAGGTAAAATTAAAGGTAATTGAAGCATTAAAAGCCAATGGAGAAGTGGTGGCTATGACAGGCGATGGAGTAAACGATGCCCCGGCCCTTAAAGCCGCCCAAATAGGCATAGCTATGGGCCGCATTGGTAGCGACGTGGCCAAAGGCGCCGCCTCTCTTATTATTACCGACGATAACCTTTTTCATATGACCGAAGCGATTGCCCTGGGCCGCAAAATTTACGATAACCTGCAAAAGGCAATTCAATATATCGTATCCATCCACATACCTATCATATTAATAGTAACTATGCCGCTGGTATTTATGTGGAAGTTTACCAATATATTTTCGCCGGTACACGTAATTTTTTTGGAGTTGATTATGGGGCCCACCTGTTCCATTATTTACGAAAATGAGCAAATGGAAAAAGGTACTATGCAGCGGCCACCACGAAAGTTTACCAGCAATTTTTTATCGCTAAAGCAGTTGTTACTAAGCATTGCGCAAGGGTTGGTAATAGCCGCCGGTTGCCTTGTTTTTGGTTACTATATTTTACAAAACAACAATAACGAAACCGGACGTTCGGCAATCTTTATTACCCTGCTGTTCAGCAATATATTTCTTACGTTAATAAACCGGTCGTTTTATTATTCGGTATTTACCATGCTCGGCTCTAAAAATAATTTAATATGGATTGTAGTAGCAGTAACGCTTGCATTAATTGCTACCGCGCTATATGTGCCTTTTGTAAGGCAACTATTTCAGCTTACTTACTTGCCGGCAAAAGTGTTGGTGCAGTGTATTGTGGTGGCAATTGTGTGTACCGGCTGGGTAGAAGTGTATAAATGGTATAAGCGTAAGCAGCCAAAAGCATAAAGCAAAAAAAGAAAATTTGGCAGAAAGTAATAGTAGCCAACTGGCAGCCGATACTAAAAAGCGCTTGTATTTAATTTTTAAATTACCCCCACGTACCCGTTTGCTTACGCGTGGTCTTTTACCTGCAATAACTTGTTTATTGGCAGCGAAACAACAATGGAAGAGTCGTTGACACTTATTTTTACAGGTACTTTACCCGTTTGCTTAAACCCTTCATAAATACTTTTTTGCATATCAATAACCAACCTGGTGGCTGCAATCATATTTTCAAAAAGGTCAGCATCGTTATCGGTTACCATCCAGGTTACTTCACTACGTTTGTGTAACTCGTTAAGTTTAATGTTGTTGGCAAGGCAAATGCGGTGTTCAATGTTGTTCAGCCTTTTTTGGCTGGTTTGATATTGGCTCGAAATGATAACGTAATTATTAAAAGCTCCCTCAAACGAAAGCTTCAATTTTAGGGCTTTTAGCTGGTCGGCCATTTTGTTAAGCTTATACCTAAGTACTGATAGATCGCTAAGCCACATCATGTAGTTCTCAATCATTGTGTTACTTGCTGTCATAGAAGTAGTTTTACCAGTTATGAATTATGTTGAAATAGTTGAAATGGGGATTAACATATATTCAACAATAATGCCAGCTAAATTGGATAGATCGGTGTGAAAGTTGGGTAATTTTTTCCATAACGAATTGCCCTTTTTACACCAAATACAATTAACCGGTTATGTTAAAATATCAATCAAAAAGGAGTGTTTTTTTGATGGGGATCGTATTAAATTAAAACAATCTATATCAGAATGAGGCATGTTTACTGATGCGCATTTTTATAATTGGAAGAAATAAATAGACTATTGCCAATCATGTTTACTGCTGATGGCTATCAACCTTTAATTGTAACTGCCAGCTAATGTTATTGAAAATTAACCAGCAACAACAGGAGTATTAAATACCAACAAAATTGAATATGTACTAACCGAACATATGCTGGGTAAAAGAGGATGCAGTGGCGGGAATACCACTTATATAGTACCCGTTTGCTATGCTTACGATTGAAAAGCTATTTTGGGCCGTAGTGTAAGTGGTGCGCCTTAACCAAAAGCTGTATTTTACGGTGTAAAATGTACAGGTTATGGCCAATTAAAAAACGATGATTGCTTTGGGAATATTTTAGGAAATAGCCGATATAGAGGAGCGTAAACATGCCCTTGATTAACATGATACTCCGGCAAAGGCCAATGGTGACTGGCACAAGAAGCCGTACTACCACTAACTGGCAATTTGATAGCAAAGATTATGGTGATGTTGACCGTAATGTGTACAAAATTCTTGTAACAAAAAACGGGCGTTCATAAAACTATCAGGGAATTTAGAATATTAGTTAGGATTATTTGTAGAAGTGCATTTTTCTGTTGCAAAAATAGCTGCTACAACCTTTAATGGTTTGGCGGCACATTGTATTGAGATATCTTTTTAAAAAACCGGTTAAATATTAATAGCGTACGGATAGTGCAGACTACTTTTGATAATATGGACCAGTTTCAAGCCCTGTTTGATTTTGCCACTATTGGTATAATAGTAACCAATAAAGAAGGCTCCATTGTAAATTTTAACAGGTATGCAGAGGTACAGTTTGGTTACGCCGCCAGCGAAGTTATTGGCAAAACGGTAGAGGCACTTCTGCCAGCAGAAATACATAACCGGCATATTGCCTACCGCGATATTTATTACCAAAAACCGGAACCCCGTAAAATGGGCGAAGGCCGGGACCTTTTTGCCCAACATAAAAATGGCGAAACTTTTCCCGTTGAGGTAAGCCTTAGCCAATACACGCTTAGTAAGCAAACCTATGTAATAGCTTTTGTAATAGATATATCGGTGCGCAAAGGCCAGGCCGATAAACTGCTTCAACAAAAGGCTGAGCTTGAAAAGAATACCTCCGAAATAACATTAATGAATACCGAGCTGGAACAAAAGGTGCAAGACCGAACCAAAATGCTGAGGGAGGCACTTAAGGAACTGGAAAAATCGAAAGAAGAACTAAACGAAGCACTTCAAAACGAACGTGAGCTGGGCGAGTTAAAATCTGCTTTTGTAACCATGGCCTCCCACGAATTCAGAACGCCATTGAGCACCATCCTATCCTCATCGTACCTGCTCGAAAAATACAACGAGGAAGACAGTGACGGCAGGGTGCAAAAACATTTGATCCGTATTAAATCGGCAGTGGGCGGTATGAAAAATATTTTGGAAGATTTTTTAAGTTTGGGCAAACTGGAAGAAGGATTGGTGAAAACGCATTGTGTGCACAACAGTGTTGCAGATATAAAAGAAATGCTGCAGCAACTGGCAACCGAAATGAAAGCGCTGGCAAAACCCAGGCAACGCTTTGAGTTAAAAGTTGCAATAACAAGGGTTGTGGAAGCCGACCCTAACCTGTTAAAAAATATACTATACAACCTGTTGTCCAACGCCATCAAATTTTCGTTAGATGATGGGTTGATTACCTTGACGGCCTACGAAACCAATGGCCAGTTTGTACTTGAAGTAAACGACAACGGTATTGGCATTTCGCCCGAAGAACAGGAACATTTATTTGAGCGTTTTTTTAGGGCAAAAAATGCGGTCAATATACAGGGTACCGGCCTTGGGCTGCACATTGTATTAAAATATGTTCAACTACTAAACGGTACCATTACTTTAAATAGCCGGTTAAACGAAGGCACCACCTGTACAATTTTTATTCCGCAAAACCTGGCGTAACACTTATTATTATGAAAAAAATACTAGTAATTGAAGACAACAGGGAGGTTAGGGAAAATACAGTGGAAATATTACAACTTTCCAACTACATGGTTCTTACTGCCGAAGATGGTAAAATGGGTGTAGAACTTGCCTTACGGGAAAAGCCCGACCTGGTGGTATGCGATATTATGATGCCCGTACTTGACGGTTATGGCGTGTATCACTTATTAAGCAAACACCCCGAAACTGCCACTATTCCATTTATATACCTAACCGCTAAAAGCGAAAAAGGCGATTTTAGAAAAGGTATGGAAATGGGCGCCGACGATTATATTACCAAGCCTTTTGATGGTATTGAATTATTGAATGCAATAGAAATAAGGTTAAAAAAAAGTGCGCTTGTAAGGCAGCAATACGAAGGGGCAACCGCCTTAAACAATTTTTGGGGAGATGTAGAAAAAAGTGGAAAAGTTAACCTCACCAACAGCGAAAGAGACGTTTACAATTTTGGTAAAAAACAAACGGTATATAAAGAAGGGCAAAGGCCCAGGGTTATTTATTACGTGCTGGAAGGCAAAGTAAAAATTTGCAAAACCAACAACGATGGAAAAGAACTGATTACTGCCATACACGGTCCTGACGAGTTTTTTGGCTACCTGCCGGTATTGGAAGAAGCAGCGTATACCGACGAAGCCATTGTGCTGGAAGATACCAGCTTAATGCTTATACCCCGCGAAGATTTTTTGCAGTTGATATTGAACGATATTGGTATTGCCAGAACATTTATAAAAATACTTACCAAAAACATGATAGAATTGGAGGACACGTTATTAAACCTTGCCTACAACACGCTAAGGCGCAAGGTGGCATTTGGGCTTACACAGTTGCTGGATAAATACCGATGCGAAGGAATTGACCATACGGTCATTAACTTATCGCGCGAAAATATGGCCCGCACCATAGGCATAGCTACCGAAAGTTTAATAAGAACATTAGGCGACTTTAAAGATGAAAAACTGGTGGATATAAAAAGTGGAAAGGTAATAGTGCTGGACGAAAAAAAGCTTAGAAATTTGCCATATTAACGCATGGCGGCCCCATTACGTACTACAATAATTTTATTCGTACAACCCTATTTCGTCGTAAATAGACTGCCCGGCCATATTTTGTACCTGCAACGTCCAGTTGCCGGTAAACGAAATACCACTCCAAACATTCCCCGATTTTCTAAACACTTCAATATGCAGCCCGGCAAGTTGTATAAAATCCTGTTCAACTTGCTTAATGGTGCGGTTGGGTGCAATGTTGATGGCCACAGGGCCTTTTATAACGGTAAAATCTTTGACCTGGTAGTTGGTCAAAATGTTTTTGTGCCTGCTGTATTGCGTTTTCTTTTTACCAACAGTAAACTCAATATTGAGGTAAGGGTACGTGCGGTTAAACACTTTCTGTATGTATGTAAAAGCAGTTTCGTTGTTTATTACTATTTCATTTGTGTTGTAAAGCATACTTGGCATACTGTTTCTACATGGCACCTTGTTAATAATTATCAGCGGAACCGAAGAATAACTCAAATGTACTGGCACGGTTCCACCATTTGTACGATGGTAATCAGGAGGTCGTAATGATTGTTGTCAGTTTTTTGGTTTAATTGGCGGCGCTGTTACCCGGTTACCAATCATCAGCCAGCACTTTAAGGTTAAATCATTTTTTCACCACACTAAAAATTGCCGTATTGCCCAACGCAAAAAGGTGCTTTTTTTTCAAACCTTATTATTATGCAGGTAGGCTACCCCTGACCATTATTGTGCTTTAACAGTAAAACCGTCATAGGCAGCGGCCTTGTATATTTTTAGACTTATACTTTTATTAATTAGTGTTGTAGGGACTTTTAAACCGCAAAAAACATGTTTGCAACCTTTGCGGCCAAAAATGCCATAACAACGTTACCATCAGCAACAATAAAATGTTTTTTGCCATGTTGCAAATTGTGAGGGTTATAACGTTGTGCCGAAATATTGCTTCATCACAGGTATGTAACGTTTGTGCTATCTTCTCCATTAGTCTGCTAATCTTAATTTTGCTATGGCTTCCCTATCTAAGTCAATATGCTTTTTACCTTCGTTCTTTTCACTTGCGGTCAATTTTTGTAGCAATACTTTTCGTTTGTCCAACCACACATAAACCTCTTGTTCTACAAAGCAAATTAAAAAACATATTATACTGTGTTACCTGCTTTCCCACTCAATGTTTCCAATGAGTCATTTACGTTCATTTTGCTTATAAAGTGTCTGATAATAATGAGGTCAATAGATTCATTTAATGGTTGTGAACAAAATTTGTCAATGCTAAAATAAACTAATGCAAGTCCACATTAATATTTACTAAAAAAGCTTGGTCGTGTCTGAATAACATCATTTCCAAAAATTTTTAATTGCGTAAAATAAAATTGCACCATTAGGTAAATAAAGAGCAACGTAAGCCATCGTCCAACCCCGTCTTGTATGTCGTGTGAATTGAAAATAGCTTTGCTGATAAAATTCAGTTATGCAGGGTAAAGCAGAAATAAAACAACAGATGTTTGATCACATCGATCAATGGCAACAAAGCGGTCTTTCGCAAAAGGCATTTTGCCAAAAGGCAAAGCTCACTTATCATATTTTTCATTACTGGTATAAACGCTACCGTAATAAGGCAAGTGAACCTGCATCATCGTTTATACAGTTGAATGTTTCTGGTCCGTCTGCTGCTTTTCATGCAGAGTTAATTCTTGCTGATGGCAAACGATTGTTGTTTCATCAACCTGTGAGTGCTGATTATTTAAAAGCATTAATCAGTTAAGTATGCTTCACCTTTCCCCTTCCGTGCAATATTATCTTTATACAGGTAGTACTGATATGCGTAAAGGTTTGGATAGCCTGTGTGGTATTGTATTATCACAAATGAAACTTGATGCTTTAAGTGGTTCCATATTCATATTTATCAATAAAAGACGCAATCAGGTAAAATTGTTATTATTGGAAGGTGATGGATTATCGCTTTATTACAAACGCTTGGAAAAAGGCACTTATGAATTGCCTTCAACTGGTGATGAAAACAGCAATTTAAAAGTCAGTAGTCAACAATTGCATTTTATTTTACAGGGCGTTTCGCTTCAAAAAATCCAGTATCGTAGCCGTTACCAAAAAATCGCGTAGTTATCCACACTCAAAATAAAAGTTGCGCTTCGTGGCTGGCCTGTAGTGGTGCGGGGGCAAATTAAATTTGCTACAGGCTGCTGTGGAAGCGTTGTTTTTAAAAATCTTTTTTTCAATGCCACTTATCCGCAATTTATGCAGTGTGGATTTATGGAGCCATTGAGGCAATAGTTTTGCATGTACAATGCAGGCAACACAAACCACAGATTACAAGGAAGCATACGAAACATTACAGCCTAAATATGACGCTGTATTGCAGGAGCTTGCGGTGTTGAAGAGAATGATTTTTGGCAGTAAAAGCGAACGCTTTATACCAACAGATAACACTAATATCAATCCATAGCTAAGCCTTGAGCCTGATGCAGAAATCCCGATTACTATCGGGACTTCAATGTAAGATTACTGATGCTACAAAATTTACGGTTACCCGCACTAAAACTGAAGTAATCCGCAATGCTCCCACAAACCATCCAGGCCGTATGAAGCTTCCTGAGCATCTGCGCAGGGAGATCATTATTTTGCAGCCCGATACAGATGTTACCGGACTTAAAAAGATTGGCGAAGAGGTAAGTGAAGTGCTTGAATATACTCCCGGAGAATTATACGTAAAACAATACATCCGCTCAAAATATGTTGTTCCCCTAAACAATACAAACAGTACTGTTATTACAGCATCACTACCTGGGCGTATAATGGAAAAGTGTATGGTCCCGCATTAGCGTGAAAAGTTTAATGGCTCAGATCACCGTAGATAAATACGTAGATCATATGCCTCTTCACCGTCAATCGCAACGCCTTCAAAGAGCTGGAGTAAACATTGCCCAAACCACTATATGCGGATGGGTAAAGCTTGTACTTATACACCTGGTAGCTTTATACGAGCTTCACAAGCAATATGTATTGGCCTGCCGCTATCTTCATGTTGATGAAACGACCATTCAGGTTTTGGATGAAGACAAAAAAGGCACAACGCACCGTGGTTATTACTGGCTCTATTTTAACAGCGAACAGAAATTAGTATTATTCGATTATCAGCCAGGCCGCGATACAGATGGACCCGATAATGTACAGAAGGATTTTCAGGGGCATTTGCAAACGGATGGATATAGCGTTTATGACCACTTTGATAAACGCCCCGGTATTGTACTAATGGGTTGTATGGCGCCCCGCAAAGCGCATTAGTGTCCGTTAATTTAATTAATGTTTTTTTGGAGCACGCATTTGTTCTTTATTCAACATCGTTGTGTCACTCCCTTGTACTTTTTATTCTTTATGCAACAATGCGCAAAACGGGGCAGGCATGCACAAAGGAAATTTTATGATGCTCAGGAAAAAGACAAAGAAAGGTGTGAACAGGCATTAACTATGTTCGGGCAGCTTTATGCCTTGGAACGAAAGATTGAAGATGAAGGCTTAGATAAAGAAGAAGTGCTTCAGTTGCGGCAACAACAAGCCATACCTGTTCTAAAAACATTAAAGGAATGGATGTTAACAGAACTTCCAAAACTGCTGCCCACCAGCCCGGCAGGTAAAGCCATGACGTACTTTTTAAAACGATATGATAAGCTCATTGTCTATACAACAAATGCAAATCTCAGGATAGATAATAACCGTGTTGAAAATGCTGTAAGACCCGTAGCCATCGGCCGAAAAAATTATTTATTTGCCGGCAGTCATGATGCTGCACAAAGGGCAGCAATGATTTATTCCTTATTTGCTACTTGTCGTTATCATCAAATAAATCCATACGACTGGCTAAAAGACGTATTAGAGCGCATGCACCTTTATACCACAAGTAACATGGCAGAACTGCTACCACAAAATTGGAAGAAAAACGCAACCTGACCTGGGTTGGTCGATGGCTTACGTTGTAATTCTAAAGTAGTCAGAACATATTCTTTATCTTCATAACTTAAGTTCGGATTATTTAAAATTCTATTTTCTTGGTCAACTACTTTTGAAGTCATTAGTTGGTCAGCTGCAAGATCAG
>Ga0105047_10002290_pt1 | contig 34245 bp, 27 predicted proteins | sample MAT04_FD_78384 | JGI IMG/M metagenome (GOLD analysis project Ga0105047, IMG submission 78384) | Freshwater microbial communities from Lake Fryxell liftoff mats and glacier meltwater in Antarctica - MAT-04 (megahit assembly) | ecosystem: Environmental > Aquatic > Freshwater > Ice > Liftoff... | reverse complement strand
CGCTGGCTGGTGAATACTTCGCCGTGATCGGCAACGCGCTTCTTGGAGACAGTTTGTTTTTCGTTATCGGTGAGTTTCATAAGGCATCCCTTTTTGGTATGCAAAAGGTGACAGTCATCTTCAAGATGACTGTCACCTGGGCTTATATAACTTCAACGCCGCTTCATACTCCGCGCCCAAATCGAACAAGCGGATTGCCAGAGCGCACTGGAAGATGATCGAGTAATCAGGCGTCTCGTTTTTTGACGCGGGCTTGTATGAAATAATATGCGCCGGAATGTTACCCCGCGCAATTTTTATAGCCGAAAGCGTGGGCAGGTTTGGGTCTTCCATAACATGCACAAGACAGCCAGACTTCTGCTCGAGCACCGCGATCATTTGGTTGGTAACTTCACGAAGTTTCAATGCCTTTTCCTTACTTGCTGATCCTGGTTAAATGCAATTCCAGCGCGGACGCAAAAAAGTCCACGCTGGAATTGAGATGTCTGAAATTTTTTAAACGGGGGGGGGGGGCGTTAAAAGAAAGAACTGGACTATATAGAGTATAGTCCGCGATTGTTACGGATGAGGATATGCGGGAATTATTGTTCATGTCCACAATGGGGCAAGTATATCATCCCTCTTCCCAGCCCCCTCCGCCCTATCGGGCACCTCCCCCAAATGCGACAAAGAAATATGCACATTTTTTGAGCGCGTTTAGTTGTCGCATTTGGGGGAGGCAGGAGGGGGTCACTCCCAGACCGAATGATACGCGCCAATCGACTGGACTCAGCGATGTGGTCGTAGTCGGCATCATCGCTGACCAACACATTCGCATGCACAGCGTCAAGGATCGGTTCCAGCCATGCTTTGAGTTCTTCCGCTTTTTCCCCGGGCAACGCATCAATACTCAATGTCAGTCCGCTGACAGCGTCCGCGCTAATTCCCTGCCGCCTCAACAGCAGACAGTTTATCTGCACCGCGAATCCAAGGGACGCGGCGGGAAGGCTGTGACGTTAATCAAAGGGCTGGTGCTTTCAGATGGGCAACTGTCCGCGCTGACGAAGAAACTCAAACAAACCTGCGGCAGCGGCGGGACTGTCAAAGATGGCGTGATCGAAATCCAAGGCGAACACCGCGAGAAAATTGCCGACACTTTGCAGAAACTGGGATACAAGGTCAAGGTGGCTGGCGGGTAACTCATGTCACACCTGCACTTGCGTGCGGCGCAAGTGTTGCGAGGGCGATGTTCTTCCGCCCGAAGCAATCCCTTGTAAATAAGGAGATTGCTTCGTCGCGAAGTGCAAGGGCGCTCCTCGCAATGACATATTATTTATATATTTTGAACGAACCCGTGCGACCCGTAGCAGGTTCATCAGTTGCAGGAGTTGGCGGCGGAGGCTTCGGCGGGTCAATCGGCAATTGCAAATAAAAAGTACAGCCTGGGAAATTGACTTCATCGTACCCTGAACTTTCCACCCAGACTTTGCCGCCGTGCGCGCGCGCCACGCCGCGCACAATTGCCAACCCCAAGCCTGGTCCGCCGCCTTTGAATGACGTTTTCCCTGACGAGTGGATCGCCACATCGCCGACTTGATAAAATTTTTCGAATACCAATTCGTAGTGTTCGGCTTCCAATCCGATGCCTGTGTCTGTGACGCTGAGTTCAACTCCCGGCGCGTTATTTTCGAGCATGATCGGGCGCGAGCCTAGAGTCACCTTGCCGCCATCGGGGGTGTACTTGATGGCGTTGACGATCAGGTGGTAGAGCGCTTTTTGGATCAAGCTGGGGTCGGCGTTAATGCTGGGAGTGTTTTCATCCTGCTCGATAATCAGTTCAATATTGCGTTCCGCCGCAGATTTGGCAAGATCGCCTGACAGTTCATTGAATATCCGCTTCAATGGAACTGGAACAGCGCTGATCTGTAATGTTTCGCTGTCAATGCGCGTTGCATCCAGCATCGTATTTACCACCTCGTGCATACGGTCTGCGCCTTTGACAATTCCTTCCATCACTTCACCCAGCGTGGAGTTGGATTTTATTTCGGGGAAGGAACGCAGCATGTTGACGTAGCCTTTGAGAACCGTCAACGGGGTGCGGAGTTCGTGCGCGGCAACTTGAATAAACTCCAGTTTGTTGCGGTCCAGATGGTGCAATACTTTGTTGGTGTTTTGCATCACCTTGATCGCCATTTGATCGTTCTCGCGGATGCGGTCCAGTGTGGTGCGGATAATATTGATCGCCATGCTGGGGCTTCGGCTGAGCAGGGTCTCGAAATCCTTTTTATTCATCTCCAGCACGGTGCAATCTGTGACGGTGCGGACAGTCGCCGAGCGCGGCACATTTTGGATCAGCGCCATTTCGCCCACCAGATCGCCTTTGCCCGCGATCCGCAAGACACGTTCACCATCCTCTTCGCTGATGTTTTTGCTAATGGCAGCATCGCCATCGGCAATAATATAAAAGACTTCCTCGTAAGCGCCTTCACGGCATAGAACATATTCGGGAGGATATGTACAGAGTTGAGTGGCAGTTGCCATCTCTTGCAACTCGTCCTCAGTCAGCCCCTTGAATGCCAGGCGCAACAGGGAAATTTTATCGAAAGGCTGTGTCTCGTTCATTTCGATAGTATACCCTTGAGCGGGGCGGATGATAATTGCTTTTGAATGATAAATTTCGGATGCCATAATTATTGCTGGAGTATGACAAAAAACCGTCCTTGATTGTATTTGCAAAAAGATTGTTGTATATTTTTATTGATAATGCCTTCACAGAACTGTGCCGATACCTGTTTTTTCACCGTGTTTATTCTTCATCGTGTTGTAAAAAGAGAGGATGCTATGGCTACAAAAAGAATTGTTCAATTGATCGTAGTTGCTGTAATTCTGATTACATCTTTTGCGTCGACGGGCGGCGTGATGGCGTGGTCAGGTTGCGCCAGTACCATCACCGTCCAATGGGGTGATACGTTGAGCGGACTTGCGAGACTCTGCGGCACCACCGCTGAAGCCATCCGAGCCGCAAATCCCGGACTAGGCTGGTGGGTGTACGCGGGACAGGTGCTCTACATCCCAATGGGATACACGCCTGCGCCTGTATACTATCCAACATCTGGCGGCAACACCTATGTGGTGCAGTTGGGAGATACTCTCGGGAAAATTGCTGCGAGGTCGGGCGTCAGCGTGGGCGACATCCTGGCGGTCAACCCGCAGATCTGGAATGCAAGTTTGATTTATGCGGGGCAGGTAATTTCCCTGCCCGCCGCCGCTCCTGTCTACTACACTGTGCAGTATGGCGATACACTTCGCATCATTGCCAACAGGTATGGGATTTCTGTGTACAGCCTGCAACTCCTTAACCCGATAATATACGACCCAAATTTGATCTACCCCGGGCAAGTGCTCCGCGTTTGGTAGGGTAATAATAAATGAAATTGCCGGGAGCAATCTGCTCCCGGCAATTTTGGTTCCAGGGTCATTGTTCATATTTATTCGCTGGGCACGATGACCATCATCACCAAATATAAAAGGATGCCTGGCACACCGCCTGGGATCAACGCGATCAAAAATGTGATCCGAAACCAGAAGGAACTCACGCCGAAGAATTCAGCCAGTCCGCCGCACACACCGGCCACCATGCGATTTCTTTTTGAACGTCGTAAAGCCTGTCGTTGAGTTGTCATTTGAACCTCCAAATTCAATTGATGTCACCTCAATATACGCGCGCTTTTGAAAATAGATGCGGCATCGTATGGGTTTCGGTGGTATCTTGTAGTCAGGGTTGCTTTGCAAATGGGCTGGAGAATGGCTATAATTGCCCCGTTCCGCAATATCAATGAAGTCAGTTTCAACAGGAGCAAAATGTGTCAGACATAAAATTGAACAGGTTGGCGAATGTGCTGGTAAATTACTCCACCAAAGTCAAGGCGGGAGATTGGGTGCATGTCAATGCCAATTGGCAGGCAATTCCGCTGGTGAAAGAAGTGGTGGCTTATATCCTAAAAGCGGGCGGGAATCCGAGCGTATCTTTGGAATCCAGTGACTTGAATGAGGTATTTATGGCCCAGGCGGGGGAGGCTCAGTTGCAATGGCTGCCACCGCTTGATATGCACATGATCAAAAACGCAAATGTTTGGATCATTATCGAGTCCCCGGAAAATACACGCGCCATGAGCGGCGTTGACCCATCCCGACAACAAATGCGTAACCTGGCTTACGGCAAATGGATGGAAACATATACCAAGCGTTCTGCTTCGGGGGAATTGCGCTGGGTAATGACAAACTATCCGTGTCAGGCGCTGGCACAGGAAGCCGAAATGAGCCTTGCAGATTACGAGAGCTTTGTTTATCAGGCTACCTTTGCAGACCAGATGGACCCTGTCCAGTACTGGCGTGACATCCACGATGAACAGGAACGCCTGATCTCGTGGCTGGCAGGCAAGCGGACGCTTTCGATCCATAGTCCACAGGCAGATGTCATCCTCTCGATTGCGGGGCGCAAGTTCATCAACTCAGACGGCGACCAGAACATGCCCAGCGGAGAAATCTTCACCAGTCCGCTTGAGAATTTGGTCAACGGGTGGGTGTACTTTAATTATCCCGCCATCTATCAGGGGACTTCGGTGGAAGGAGTGCGTCTGGAGTTTAAGCATGGCAAGGTCGTGAAAGCCAGCGCTGAGAAGAATGAAGAATTCCTGCTCAAGATGCTCGACACAGACGAAGGATCGCGCTTCGTTGGCGAGTTGGGCATCGGCACAAATTATGGGATTAGCCGCTTCACAAGGAATATCCTGTACGATGAGAAAATTGGCGGCACATTCCACATGGCGTTGGGCAATGGGTTTGGCGAAGCGGGCGGACTGAATGAATCCAGTATCCATTGGGATTTGATCTCCGATGCCACAACCGATACCGAGATGCATGTGGATGGCGAACTCTTCTACAAGGATGGCAAGTTTGTTGTGTGAGTATTTGATCTACTGATATGGAAACATAATTGCAATATTTAAAACATTAAAAAAGGCTAAAATAAATCCATGGACGAACAATCAGATTATTTACTTGTTGTAGAAGATATTCCCAATATTCTGGATCTGATAGATACAACCTTGAAATTCAAAGGTGGATATCGTGTGGTCACTGCGCACAATGGCGAGGAGGCGTTGGATGCCATTCAGAAGGAGCGCCCAGCCATTGTCATCACTGATATCCTGATGCCCAAGATGGACGGATTTAGTCTCGTCCATAGATTGCGCCTTGATCCAGAAACCCGTAATATTCCAGTTGTTTTTCTCTCGGCTACTTATGTCGCGCCTGAGGATAAAACATTTGCGGTGCTCATCGGCGCAACCCGTTTTCTCGAAAAGCCAATTGACATCGACCAACTGATGGGGACGATTGCAGAACTGTTGACACAGGAATCTCATGCCGATTCCGAGCCGCTCAAGGAACTTGAATTTTACGAAGGATATCGCAAACGCCTCAAAATAAAACTTGACCAGAAAATTAAACAGGTCGTACGCGTCGAGCGTCTGATGCCAACTATTTCAGAAACGGAAAGACCCACTTTTACGAGTTCTCTTATTTCAAATACTGCGGAACGGGACGAAATCCAACTCCATCTCAATGAAGTTGACGAGCGCATTGCAGCCTATGTAAAATTGGAAGCGCAAAAATTGAATGGAGAGCAAAACAAGGATAGTTAGAAGTTTGGAACATGGAGTATTAAATCAAAAAGCAGGGACGCGCCATAAACGTGTCCCTGCTTTTTGATTGCGACTCTACTTCACCGTAAATAGACTGCCCGCTCCACGTCCGCCGACATCGGGGAAGTAAAACTCGGATGCAGTAGGCGGGATGACTTTGAACGTGCCCGCTGTGCTGGCGCGTGTTAGGTAAGTGTAGACGTAAGTGCCAGCCGGTAAATAATCAGCCGAGAGGACAACTTTCTCATCACGCAATTCAGTGTGCGTGAAATACCACCAGCCCCAGCCGCGATCTTTGTAATCCTGCGCCGTGTACGATGAAGGAACCGCTGTGTCTGTGGCGAGGGATGGATCAATCGCTTCCATGCCTGCTGGGAGCGGATCGTTGATTACGATGTAATGCACTGCGTCAGGCACAACCACTGTCAAGCGGACTTTGACCAATTCTCCGCGCGCGATCTCTGTGATCGGCGTCTTGAGATTATCTAGTGTGAAGTATTCGCGTGAAAGGCTCATGCCCTGATCCAACGGCTGGACTTGATCCACAGGCAGGCTGGCGCTGAGATAGGCTGTGTAATATAGGTTGCCTGTGCCGCTTCCGCGGGTGAAGACGAGCATATTGGCTTCGTCTTTCAACAGGTCTTTGAGCTGCACCTGCAACTTGACCGTGTCGGTTAAGTTTTCTTTATTGGACTGACCTTCTTGAAGCAGTTTGTCATTCAATCCAATCGCATACTTGTAATCAGTTTCATATTCCTTGGAAGTCACGAGCCAGTTGGTCAGCGCGATCAGCGACCACGAGGTTTCCTGTGTGGAGTACCAATGTCCGCTGTTGCGGTGCGCCATCAGCCAGCGGACAGCGTTCGCGTTGATCGGATTCTTCGGGTCAATTTGCACGAAGGCGTTCAAGACAATCGCGGTTGTGCGTGTGTCGGAGTTCCAGTTCCAGTAATCTTTGGTGGTTTCCTCCCAATGGGCGCCAGCAGCCGATTGGACGGTAGCGGTCGCGAGGTCAGATAGGAGCGTGGAGATGCGCGAGTCTGCCGGGTTAAGCAGATGCATCGCCTGCGCCAGATAGGCTTCTCCATACAAATCCAATGAAGCGCGATGCTCGAAGATAAAGTTTGTCTGCCCCGCGCCGAGTTCATCTGCGCGCGCCAAAACATACAGCATGAAAGCGCGGCGGTTATATAGCCATGAAGCATCGTTACTTTTTAGAACGGGCAGGTTGTCCTTCAAATACGCGATGCCGTTGTCCAGCACGTTTTGCGAAATAGTATAGCCAGATTCTTTGGCTTCGAGTAAGCCATAGACAACATACGCGGAAGTTTGCGGGTCGCTCATGTCGCCGTCCCACCAGTTCCAGCCGCCATCATACAATTGCTTTGCGTAAATTTTTTGCAATGCTGTATTCACTTGCGCGTCGAGATCACTTTGCAACGGCGAGGGCATCCCTGCCGCTTTCAGGGCGCGGGTGGTGATGACGTTTGGCAAAAAGCGCGAGACCGTTTGCTCCATGCACAGGTATGGATAATTTTCGAGATAGGTGAAACTCGATTCCATCGACGCGGCGAGCGAAGGCGAAACTTCGATCGACAGTTTCGCATCGTCAAAATTGAGCGACGTGGGCAGTTGAATATTTTCGGTGACCGAATCCGCGGACGTGATCGTGCCCGATGTGCCGACGGTTTCGACGGCAGTGAAATTGAGCACACGGATGCCTTGATTGGATAACGTGCCAAGCGCGGGCTTGCTGGCATCGGTGAACTGACCGCTGGTGGCGGTGGCTGTCATGTCGACACGCTCGACGTTATTTTGTACGACCACATCCCAGGTGACATACGCCTGCTGTCTGCCTTTGATTTTGATAGCCTGCATCGCTTTTGATTTGATCTCGATACCTTGCGCGTCAAGCGAGACATTGACTTTGAGCGGGTTCTCCGAGTTGTTGAAAACAGTTGCGCCGACTGTCACCTGATCGCCGACGACAAAGAAGCGCGGCGTTTGCAGTTGGAGAAAGAGCGGCTTGGTGCTGACCAGTTCACTCGTGGTTTGTCCCACGCGGCTGTCTGCCGTGACGGCGCGCACATCCGCGACCCAGGTGGTGAGGTTTTCCGGCAGTTGCACTTTCACCTGCGCGGAGCCGTTTTTGTCAGTTGTGACTTCGGCTTTGAATACCGCCGTATCCTTGAAATTCTGGCGCACGGTGATGATGCCTGCCTCGCCGCCACCGCCGCCGCCCTGTGCGAGTCCAGTTGGAATGGTCGTACGATAATTCTCGTTGTAGTCTTCTGCGCTGGAGACAATGCCGAGCGCGGTTGTCACACTCAGGGATTGGGGGGAATAAAAACTATCGAGCATCGGCGCAGAATTGGACGGCGCTAATGCCAGCACGGCTTTATCCACCACCGCCAGCGAAACATCCGCTGAGACTGGCTTGCCGTTGATGTCCTTCGTCTCGATCGTGTACGTCACCTCATCCCCAGGTCCCGCAGATTTTTTATCTGTGGTCAGGCTCACATCGAGCGTCTTTTGTTTCGTATCAATATTAATTTTCGTCATGCCAATCTTGAAATTGGGCGTGCCAGTTTTCTCGGCGCCGCTGATGACGGTGACGGTGACATACGCAATCGGAGCCATCTCGTCGGTAATTGGTAATTTGTAAATGGTGCTGTTGCCTTCGAGCTGTACCACTTCCTGTTTGTAAATATGTCCGCGTTCGTAGGTGATGAGCGCGTACACTTTTTCCTTGAATGGCTGCGCGATCAAAATTTCGGCGGTGTCGCCGGGCGCGTACATATCCTTGTCCGCGATCAGGCTGAAGGCGCGGTCGTTGGTCTGTCGCCACGAAATATCTCCGTCGCTGGCAACCCAGATATAGGTCGAGGCTTGATGCGAGTTTCCTTTCGAATCATGCACCGTAACCAGCGCTTTGAAGACTCCGCCTTTCGGTGGGATGAAGTCCACCTGCGCGATTCCATCTACACCTGTGACTGCGTCCTGCTTGCTGACGGGGATTTCCTTTACCGACGTAACCCATTGCAGTTGACCTTGCTTATCCTTTTCCTGCACGCTGTACCACTGCCGTTCGACAAAGTCGACCGTGACCTTCTGCCCGGCGATGGGCTGTGAATCCCAATCGAGCACGACCACGCTGAAAGGCTGTGACTTGCCCTGTTTGCCAATATAAGTTACCGAGCGGATGCCCACATAATATTCGCTTTGATGCACGATCACGCTTGTGCCGCCGCTGACGGTGTTGCCTGCCACATCGGTCACATTGGCATAAAGTGACATTTGCTGGCTGACCTTATTTTTGCTCGACCCAAAAGTTTGCTGAATATCGAGGTGACCGTTTTCATCCGTCACGCCTTTGCCTTCGTCCACCGTGTCATTGTTGGCGCTTTGATTGGAAAACCAATACATATCACGATCCCAATCCATGAAACTAAACTGACTATATTTGGAGACGGGTGTGAAATAGTAATTTGAAGATTCAATGAACCAGTTTGTTAGCGCATTCTTCAAGACGCCGCCGGAATAATATTCGGCATCCAGCCCAAAGCGGACAGATCCGCCTGCGAGGATGGCAGGTTTTTCGGGCGCGGCTTTCACCTCAAATTCCGGCTTCTTATATTCCGCGATGCTGAATCCCATCGAACTGATCGGAGCCTCATCCGGGGAGGAAGTGCGATAAGCATAAATGGTGTACGTGCCAAGCGAAACACCCTGCGCGAGTTTCACTGTCCCGCTGAAACTTCCCTGTTCGTTGACCGGTACATATTCTGTAAATATCTTTTCGCCCCACTGCTCCGCAACCACATAGACCTGCTTTTGTTCGGGCAGGCTGTAGTGCAGGTCGTCATTTGTACGCAGGATGCCTTTGAAGAAGACTTCCTGATTGGGGCGGTACACAGGTCTGTCGGTGTACAAGTATCCAAACAGGTCTGTTGTGCTACTGTAGTAATTTTGGTAAATGCCGAAGTCGTCTGCCGAAACATCACTGCCCCAATACAGGGCGGTGAATGCAAAGTGACCGTTACTCTCGGCGAGCGCGTAATTTGCCGACTTGATCTTTTCGACGTACGCCAGCCCGTCCTTGTCTGTGGTTGCCTTGCCGATCTCCTTGAACTTCTCATCGTAAAATTTGATCGGGACATCTTTTTGCGGCGTGCCTCTTTCCAAGTCTGTCACCCATGCGAGTCCTTCGGTGGGCGTCGCCTTGAAGGTGATGTTATCCGTTGCCACGAGGAATAGGTTGCCTTGAACGAAATTCCCTTCGTATTTGAATGGCTGGCTTTTCATACCGATAAAGTAATACCCCGTTTCAAGTGGCTTTCCGCCATCATCAAAAAGAAAATGTTCGCGTTGAATCACATTCCTTGTTTTGCTTGCGCCGATAGTCCACTCGCGCACCGCTTTGACCTGTGGATTGAAATCTGTTGTGGCGATATCACCGGTGGTCAATTTACCAAATTCCTCGAATGTCAGCGGATAAACGGAAACTGTCGCTTCCTCGATATTCAGGTGTTCAAAATATACTTCCTGCGTTCCATTCGCACGATACACCAGCGGAGTCCACGGCAGGGCAAGCCGCACGTACGGAGAGTAATCTCCATTTTTGAAAGTGTATGAAACCTCATCCTTGATCGTGTTGCCGTATGGGTCTTGCATACCTGGCAATAACCGCACCACGTAATTTTTAGCCGGTTCCAGTCCGTGAATATATAATTTTTTATCGAAGGCGCTGTAATACCAATCTGGTTTGCCTGGTATCGCTGGCGAAATATTCACCCGCCCTTTCATGCTCTCGAAATCCATCGGTGAGGCAAATGTAATTTCTATGGATGAGTTGAAACTGCCTTCTGAACCAGGTCCAGGAAATACGCTCACCACAGAGGGGAAAGTCACCGTGGCAAGTTGCACGGTCAACCCTTCCTTGAGCTTGCCTCCGTCGCTCGCCTGCGCGCTGTTGGCGAGCGTCAGGTCGTAGAAACTGGCAGGCTTTAGTTTTTCCTTTGGATCAATGGTCAGGGTTGTGAAAGTTTCATCCCATGTAAATTTTAGAGGTGTGGGCTGGTTTGTTTCGCGGTTGATGATCGTCACCGCATCTTCGACGCTTTTCTGATCCATCGGCTGGAGGAAGGTCACAAGAAACGCCTGGTCAAGCAGAACATCCTTTACTTCTTCAGTTGGATTCTCCGCCCCGCCTTGCAACGCAAAATTATAGATAACAGGTGCGCGGGTGTCGAATTTCCAACTGAACGATTTGTCCAACGCGTTGCCCAGCGTGTCCTTGATCCCCGCTTCCACACTAACCTGATAACTGGTGCCGCTCAACAAAATTTCCTCAGGCTGATAGACATACACTGACGAATTGACCCATTCGCCTTGGCCTTTGACTGCCGGGGTGAATTTCAGCGGCTGGGGGAGTTTGCTTTGATCTTCCTTGACCATCACGGGCACAACAGGATGATTAAAGATGATGGTGATGCTGGTGTTCAAATCCACTTCTGGCGTATCTTGTGCGGGGAAGACTTGTGCCACCGCTAAAGTCTCGAAGGTTTTGAACTCAAGTTTGATGACTTCCTGTGGGGATGTGCCGTCTTTTGCAATGGCTGAGGTGTCGAACGTGGCTGTGTAAACTGTGCCAGGCTGGAGGAGCGCGTCTGGCGTGAAAGTCAAGGTTCGGGCGTTGGACCATGTCAGTTGACCAGGAACAGCCGTCCCGTTGGCAAGCAGCGAGAATGAGTTGCCCGTTTGAGCCGGTTCCATGTCGCGGTCAAATTGAATCTCAATTGGCGCCGATTGCGTCGCGTCCAGTCGTTGCCCCTCAATTGGAGTCTGCGCGACCACGCGTGGTCCCGTTGGTTGTGGTTTGATGGAAAGAGACGGCTTGTTAAAAAAATTGCTTTTTGAAAGCCCAAGCGCCGCCAATGCAAGACTTATAATGATCGCAAGAATACCAAGGGCGCGTAGAAGGTTTTTGTTGTTCATTTTGCCTGACTCCCGAAAAGTAACCTGTTAGACCTTAAAGGTTTCACAAACCTTTAGGGTCTAACATATATTTGTAACTACTCAGCCTGATTCGACAAAAAACGCTATATGTGGCAAAAGATGCTGATTTTTCTACGAATGGTTGCATATGGTTGCCTTACCTGTGGCGAATCTGCGCCAATGTTGCGCCATGTTGCCATATCTAGCGGTCACAAAACTATGGCTGAGTAGTTACATATATTTGATAATTGTATGACGAATTTGGAGTTTGGGAAGTTCCTATTTTGGATTTGCTATTTATGCAAGGACAGCTTATTAAATAAAAACAGGGACGCACCTGTGGAGTGTCCCTGTATGGTGGTTGTCAAAAACAATTGTTACTTGAGACCATCCAGAAAAGCTTGTGACGCCTTGCGAACTTCGCTGACACTTTCAGTTTCCAAAACCTGTTTCGCGAGCAAGCGGACTTCGGTGGTATCCACCGTGCGGATAATGGATTTGGTGAGCGGGATACCGCCGGGGTTCAGGCTAAGTTCATCCACGCCCAAACCGAGCAAGACTGGAACTGCAAGCGAATTACCCGCCAATTCACCGCAGACGCCGACCCATTTGCCTTCCGCGTGAGCAGCTTCGACTACTTTTCCGATCAGTTGCAAAACCGCAGGATGAAGCGCATCCGCCATATCAGACAGCAAGGGGTTGCCGCGTTCGGCGGCCAGTGTGTACTGGGTCAGGTCGTTTGTGCCGATGCTGAAAAAATCAACTTCACGCGCCAGAATGGGACTCAACAATGCCGCGGATGGGATTTCAACCATAATTCCCGTTTCAATCGGCCAGGCGTGCGGCAGTTTTTCATCCACGAGTTGTTGATGGGCTTTCTCAAGCCAGACGCGCGCCTGACGGACTTCATCCACATTGGCGATCATCGGGAACATGATACGGAAACGATAATCTGCCGCGGCTCTAAGAATGGCGCGCAGTTGAAGCATAAACAGGTCGGTGTTGCGCAGGCTCATGCGGATGGCGCGCACGCCCAAAAATGGATTAGCTTCCGGCGGCAGTTGAATGTACGGAACTTCCTTGTCTCCGCCAACATCCAGTGTGCGGACAGTGACCGGACGGTCTCCCATGACTGCGCCAATTTGACGTAAAACGGTTAACTGTTCGGCTTCGCTGGGCGGTGTATCGCGCGTCAGGAAGAGGAATTCAGTTCGCAATAATCCAATGCCCTCAGCTCCGTTTTTGACTGCGTTCTGCGCATCCTGCACGTTGCCAATGTTGGCGAAGACTTCTACGTGCTGCCCGTCACGTGTTTTGGCAGGTGTATGACTGGCTTGCAAAAGTTTTTGGCGAGAGTCGAGCCAGACTTCGCGGCGTGCTTTGAGGTCTGCTTGAATCGCTGGCTCTGGGTTGGTCCAGACTTTTCCGCTGAATCCATCCAATGCAATGGACGTTCCAATTGGCAGATGTTCCATGGTTGGGCTGGCGCTGGATACTGCGGGAATTCCCAAGGCGCGAGCCAAGATGGCGCTGTGTGAAGTGGGTCCGCCGCCGACGGTGATGATCCCCAAGATGTTGTTCATGTCAAGCTGGGCTGTTTCAGTTGGGGTGATGTCTTGTGCAAAAAGAATCACAGGTTCTGTGAACACAATTGGAGCAGAGGCTGATCTACCGGCCAAAACGAATAGCACCTGATTTCCAACATCTTCCACATCCACGGCGCGCTGTTGAATGTAGGCATCATCAACAGCGCGATAAGAGGCGGCGATCTGTGCGGTTGTATCGCTCCAGGCAACAGCGGCGTTCTGGTGGCGTTCGTAAATTGCAAGGCGCGCCTGAGTGCTCAGATCGGGGTCTTGCAAAATTAGTAGATGAGCTTCAAAAATAGCGGCTTCTGCCTCGCCAATGGATGCTTTTAGATGTTGATGGCGCAAGCGGATGGCTTGACTTGTTGAGTCGATGGCTTGCTCAAGACGCGTCCACTCATGTTCTGGATTTTTAGCTGGTTCGCGGGAAATGGGCGGTAGTTGCGGCTGATAGCGATAGAGCGGTCCAAGGGCGATCCCGTCTGAGATGGCGACTGCTTTGAATGAGCCGTCTGTGGCGGGCTGATTATCAGCGGAGGAAATGCTTGGGATTGGCGCAACAGCTTGAGGAGCGGTTGGTTCGCCGAAGTTATCATCCACCAGCGCTTGTAGCCTGTGTAGAACCGCATCCGCTTCAGGTCCGGAGGCTGTCACTCGTATCTGATGTTCTTCCACCGCTCCGAGCGTGGCAATCGAATTCAAACTGCGGGCAGAGACAGGTCCCTTGCCGTTGGTCAAATTAGCGACTGTGACTTCTGCGTTGAAACTGGCAACTGCCTGCACAAAACGGGCGGCGGGACGGGCGTGCAAGCCGTGCAAGTTATGCAGGGTGAGCACAAGTTGCTTGCCATGTTCAGCAAGGACCGTCTGGTTGGCGGGTTCAATGTTAGATGTGTCTCCAATTTGCTCTTGTTTTGGGAGCAGGGCTTGCTTTGCTTCCTTGCAGACATCATCGAAGCTGTTGCCGAGGCTGATTTGTACAGCTGCGGCAATACTGCCTTCAACCAGCGGGGCTGCGCAAAAACGGATGTGAGGGGTCATTTCTGGCGGCAGGAGTTCAACCGCCATTTGCGCGCTCAAAACGGCGCTGCCCAGGTCCATCAAAACCAGAACGCCATCTGGTGAGTATACAGACAAGATGGCTTCGCTGATTTCGACAGCGTCTGTGCCAAACTCTTCGCGATTTTCTCCCACACCTGCCGCAATAGCCATGGGAATTTTCGACGAGGCAACCTGTTTTACCAGGTTTGCCAATGCCTGCGCCAACTCGCGGCTATGTGAAACGATAACAAGCCCAACCATAATAAATTAAATTCCTGTTGAGGCGATTGTCAACGCGAGCCAGGTGCCATATGAAACCGCTGTGACGCCAAGGATCACTAGAATCCAGTCAACGATTTTCAATGTGCTGCGCGAAGGTTTCAGGTCAAGGATGATGCCGCGCAAGCCGATCAGCGAATGGGTGACGACTACCGCCAGAAAGCAAATTTCCATAGCCGGGATAAGCGGATTCTTGTAGTAGGCAATCACGTCGGCGTAAGTCAACAGCCCATTCTCGGCGGTAAAGTGATTGACGATAAAATGAATCAAAACAAAAATGACGAGCAACGGGCCGGTGACGATCTTCACCAGCCATAGCCACGCGGTCTCGCCATATTTTGGAGCCGAAATATTTTTAGAAGCAGTAGTTTGTGTCATTTTCAGCTCTCTTTCTAGGCCGTGAACATGCGGATGCCAAAGATCAGAATGGTAATCAGGGCGACGGCCATCAATGTGTAGAAAAGTGTTTTTTGGTAGGTAACACCGATCCCGAAAGTGGTCAGGATAATGCGGATGCCGTTCAATCCATGCAGGATGCCCGCCGCCACGACCAGCAATTCGCCGACGATAACATACGGGTTGTGCATGAGCGCCACAAAACCATCGTAACCTTCGGGTCCTTTGGCGAGTTGACCAAGCACGATTAGGTGGAGGAACAGATAAAATATCAGCCCAAGGGCGGTGACGCGGTTCAGAATGAATGCCCATCCGCCGGTTTCACGTCCAATCGGGTTGAACCACATCCAAAATCTGGCAGGAGAAGGTTTGTTGCGTTTATTTTCCATGTGTCATCTCCTCAACTACGCTTTGTGAAACAAGCGAGTGAAACGTTCTTTGATAATCTGTGTGCGCAAGTCCATGATGCGGCGGGCAGGGTCGACAAATGACGGACAGACGGCGGTACATTCGAAGGCGCTGTGGCAGCGCCAGACGCCATGTTCGCAATCCACAAGGGCTAGGAGTTCGGGGTTGCGTTTTAGTCCGTTGGCTTGCGCGCCCGCCAGAATGGCAGGTCCCAGATATTCATCGGAGGTGGCGGCAGAAGGACAGGCGCTGATGCATAGTCCGCATTCGATGCAATCTGCCAGACGGATATACTGTCCATCGTCCGCTGACCATGTGGCGGGTGGGTTTTCGATCTCTGCTTCTGGCGCGGGGAGAACTGAGCGGGCTCCGACAGATTCCAGGCGGCTGTAGAGCGTTCCCATATCCACTGCCAGATCGCTGATAATGGGGAAGTTGCGTAACGGTTCAATTTTGAGCGTTCCGCCATCATGGGTCATATCGCGGATGTAGGTAATGCAAGTTAGCTTTTCCACGTCGTTGACGCGCATGCCGCACGCGCCGCAAGTGGAATGGTGACACGCATGTCGGTAACATAAAGTGCGATCCATGAAAGCCCAGACCCGTTCCACGGCGTCGAGTACATATTCATCGGGATTCACTTCCATTTTATACTCGTCGAAATGGGGCGTTTCGCCTTCTTTTTGACGGGAAACTTTCAGAGTGATATTCCAGTTTTGGCTCATGTCAACTCCTTAGTTGGGCTGTGAGTAATATTGACGATAAGAAATGAGCTGTACGTCTTTGGTGGTGCAGGGTGTATTGACGCCAAGTTTTTCGCAAACAACATCCGCTGTCTTCTCTGCCATGGCGCGTAAAGTGGTGGCTTTTCCGCCGGTGATTGTAACCAAGCCGTCCACGTTGTCCGTTTCTTTGTGGTCGTAGCATTTGAATGTGCGTGCGGAACTGCGTCCCATGCCGCCGCCGATGAGCGGGCGGGTCGCCATGTATTTTCCGCGTACTTTTGCATTCCGAATGCCGGGAATCAATTCTGCGCCACGCTCAAGCATGAGTTTGACATGGTCTTCGAAAACAGGCACATAGTCCAAATCGCTGACTTCAAAAGAAGATGTGCCAACGATAACCATGCGGCGCTGGGGTACAACAATATCACCATCGCCCGGCTTGTTTAGGCGGTTGATTGCGCGCTGGACAAAGCGTTGTTCGTAAGCCACCATTACACCGGGTGTGGGTTTTACAGGGACATCCGCGCCTGCCATTTCGGCAATTTCTCCTGCCCAGGCACCGGTGGCGTTGACAACAATATCGCCGCGCAGTTCGGACTGTTTATTCGAGGCGCGATCCAGGATGTCCACTCCAACAACTGTGCCTTTTCCATCGAGGATTAAGGATTTGGCTTCTGTGTAGATGCGGAACTTCGCGCCGTTCTTTTTGGCGGTAGCCGCAAATGAAAGCGCAAGACGCAGGGGATCAAAAGTGCCATCTGGTACCAGGAACGCAGCCAACATGCCAGGATTGAGATTTGGCTCAAGTTGCAGAGCTTTCTGTGGCGTAATCTCCTCGATCGGAATATGGCAGGCTTCACAACCCTCGATAAAAACCTCACCATATTGCAGGTCACTTTCATTCAAGGCAATAAACAATCCGCCGTTTGGCTCAATGGCTTGTGGAACTATTTTGCGCAGGAGCATATTTTCATCGATGCACTCAATGGCTGATTCCTGGTCTTTGACGGCATACCGCCCGCCGCAATGCAACAGTCCGTGGGTACGACCAGATGTTCCATTGCAGATATCGCCACGGTCAATCACTGTCACGTCAAATCCACGTAACGCCAGGTCATGGGCTGTGGCAGTTCCAGTAAAACCTGCCCCCACGATAATTGCATGTGGTTTGCTCATAATTTACAACTCCATACGAATTTAGGTTTTGGATAAGTGATGTAAACAATCTGGACAATCAATAACTTCATGAATAATTGCGTCGGTTTCTGGCGTTAGTAATTCAACTGGTCCATTTTTAAAACCGACAGAGCCACACCAGCAGGCATACCAGCCGATCTTTACTTTTTCAAATTTGATGCGTGCCACCAGCAGGTCAATGGTTTCAACACTCATCCGCCAGCGGGCATTTGTGATCAATCTCTGACAACCAATATTTTTTAGTTTGCTTGCATATACTTTGAAGTGAGTACAGTGCCTCATGAGCAGGATGCCAACCGTCACTCCAGACGGAAAATCCATTGTCTGGGCATCGGCACAAATTGCGATTAAATTATCCGGCAAGAACTCGCCATTTTCCAATCCCTGAGCAAGCACCTGGGGATTGACCTCAATACTATATACCTTGTGGACGGCTGCTGCCATTTGCCGTGCCAGACGCAAATCACCGGCGCCGATATCCAGAACGACATCGCCGGGATGTAGCTGTTCAAGCACTGCCTGATATGTTGGTAGATCGTATGGTGCCCACTGATATTCCCAGTCACCGTTAAAGATGGGTGGCGTATTCACGGAAGAAAACATTTTTTATTAATGAATCAGCAGTGGTTAGCGTTTCAAAAAACGATTGATATAGATCATGCCGAAATAAATAACCCAGATCAAACCACCAAACAACAGACCCCATAAAGCACCTTCCAACCAACCTTTTATCGGAGCTACCTGTATGACGGTCAATACGGCCATTCCAATGCTGGTGAAAATGATAATAACGACGCCATTCCGCATGGAAATCCATGGTTCAGCGGGGGGAAGAAGAGGGGCGTTTGTATTTGATTTTTTGTCAGGGCGTATTTTTTTTGTTTTTGCCACGGTTTGCTCCAGCGAGATTTGAGCGTAAGAGAGGAGGGGCGGTTTGCGCCACCCCTCCTCTAGTATTAAGTCTTATTCGACCCAGTCGAAGGTGCGGGTAACGGCCTTCTTCCAGCTCTTGTATTCCTTGTCGCGCAGGGTTGCGTCCATCTGCGGTTTCCATTCCTTATCCTTCGCCCAATTGGTGCGGAGGTCTTCCACGTTCTTCCAGAAGCCAACGGCCAAGCCAGCAGCATAAGCAGCACCGAGAGCGGTGGTTTCAGCTACTTGCGGGCGGACGACGGGTACGCCGAGGATATCGGATTGGAACTGCATGAGCAATTCGTTGTAGACCATACCGCCGTCAACCTTGAGAGCGGTCAGATCGACACCAGAGTCTTTGTTCATGGCATCCAACACTTCGCGAGTCTGGAAAGCGGTCGCTTCGAGAGCGGCGCGGGCAATGTGTCCACGGGTGACGTAGCGGGTCATGCCTACAATGGCGCCGCGGGCATCGCTCTTCCAATATGGAGCAAACAGACCAGAGAAAGCCGGCACGAAGTAAATGCCACCATTGTCTTCGACTGTGCGGGCAAGCGGTTCAATATCGGGGGATTTCTCGATCATCTGCAGGTTGTCGCGCAGCCACTGAACCAAAGCGCCGGTGATGGCGATCGAGCCTTCGAGGCAGTATACAGCGGGTTCGTTGCCGATCTTGTATCCAAGTGTGGTCAATAGACCGTTCTTGGATTGTACGGGCTTGGTGCCGGTGTTGAGCAGCATGAAGCAGCCGGTGCCGTAGGTATTCTTCGCTTCGCCAGCGCTGAAGCATGTCTGACCGAAGAGGGCGGCCTGTTGATCGCCCAAGTCACCAGCGACGGGGATGCCTTCGAGAGCGCCCACAGCATAGCCGTAGACTTCGGAGGAGGCTTTGATGGCGGGGAGCATGGCGCGCGGAATGCCCATGACTTTGAGCATATCAGGATCCCAATCCAATGTTTCGAGGTTCATCAACATTGTGCGGGAGGCGTTGGAAACGTCTGTAACATGCACGCCGCCCTTGGGTCCGCCGGTCAGGTTCCAGATGACCCAGGAGTCGATATTGCCGAAGAGCACTTCGCCTTTTTCCGCTTTTGCGCGTGCGCCATCAACGTTGTCCAGGATCCACTTGACTTTGGGTCCAGAGAAATAGGTTGCTAATGGGAGACCTACTTTTGTGCGGAAGCGATCCTGTCCGCCGTCTTTTGCGAGTTCGTTGCAAATTGTGTCGGTGCGGGTATCCTGCCAAACGATGGCGTTGTAAACGGGCTTGCCGGTTGCTTTTTCCCAAACGACAGTGGTTTCGCGCTGATTGGTAATGCCGACAGCAGCGATGTCTTTCAGGGAAATATTACCCTTCTTCAATGCGCCTGCGATGACTTCCTGTGTGCGAGTCCAGATTTCGTTTGCATCGTGCTCAACCCAACCTGGCTTGGGGAAGATTTGTTCGTGTTCTTTTTGATCAATGCCGACTACTTTGCCTGCATGGTCGAAGATCATGAAACGGGTACTGGTAGTGCCCTGATCTATTGCAACAGAATATTTAGCCATTTTAGTACTCCTTGTGTATGATAGAAATGGTTTTAGAATTGAATTTCACAATATGCAAGGTGCTGTTAAGGCGCCTGCACTTCTTTCAGTCATTTACAATCTGGCAAGTCTGGCAGACCACACGTATCAAATACTTTCTTTCCAGGTTTCAGCGGCGACTTTCAGCATCAAGTAGGTGGAGGTTGCTCCCGGGTCTTGGTGCCCGGCGCTGCGTTCGCCCAAATAACTGGCGCGTCCTTTGCGAGCAACAAGCGGAATAGTCGCCTCCATACCTTTTTTAGCTGAATCTGCGGATAGTTCGAGCGCTGCGTTAATTGGCTGGTTATCTTGAATAGCTTGCTTTAATGCATTAACGGCAGGTGTGAGCGCGTCCACCATGGTTTTATCGCCCAATTCAGCTTTGCCCCGCATAACAACCCCACTGAGAGAGGCTTCGAGAGCCTCTGTCCAGTCTGGAAGGGTAAGTTCCATCTTGCCGGCTGTTTTCAAGCCTGCCTGCAAGAACCACGTCCCATATAACGGGCCGCCAGCCCCGCCAACGGTGGAAAGCAATGTCATGCCAATGGTTTTAAAGATTGTGCCTATATCTTTGTCGCTGATTTCAGGTAGTTTATTGATAACAGCCTTAAATCCGCGTTCCATATTTGCGCCATGATCGGCGTCCCCTATGGCAGAATCAAGTTCTGTTAAATAGCTGCTGTTTTCAGAGATCATTCCAGCAACAGCTTTAATCCAGGTGATAACATCATCACGATATACAGGCATATCCACTCCATTGGCATAAATCAGGGCGGTAGAGTTGCGCCCGCCCTGATTTTTTAATGTTTTGAAAATTTAGGCACCCCAGCGTAGAGCGGGTGTTTTCACGGGAGCATCCCACAGCTTGAGCATGTCCGCGTCCATCTTCAACAAAGTAATGGATGTGCCGGCCATTTCAAGGCTTGTCATGTACGGGCCAACCAGACTGCGAACAACTTTCAGCCCATGCTTGACGGCGATTTCGTGCGCCTTGCGATAGATGATATAAAGTTCAATCGGAGGGGTTCCGCCCAAGCCATTGACGAACATCAGTACTTCATCACCAGCTTTGTAGGGAATATCGCTGATGATGGGCTCCATGAGCATTTCAGTGATTTCATCTGCGCTCTTGAGCGGCATGCGGACGCGTCCCGGCTCGCCGTGAATGCCGATGCCGATTTCCATCTGATCTTCGGGCAGGTCAAAGGTAGGCTTGCCAGCATGAGGCACTGTGCAGGACGTAAGTGCCATACCCATCGAACGGCCAAAACTCTTGGCCTTGCGGCATACATCAGCCACTTCTTTGAGCGAGCGCTTCTGTTCAGCAGCTGCACCACACAATTTTTCGGCAAGAACTGTTACGCCAACGCCTCGGCGTCCGGCAGTATAGAGACTGTCTTTCACTGCAACGTCGTCGTCGGTTACCACAGCTTCCACTTCAATGCCCTCAGCGCGAGCCAGTTCCGCAGCCATCTCAAAATTCATAATATCGCCGGTGTAGTTCTTGACGATATGAAGAATTCCGACGCCGCCGTTTGCTGCTTTTGTCGCTTCGAGCATTTGATCAGGAGTGGGAGAAGTAAACACCGCACCCGGGCAGGCTGCATCAAGCATACCCATGCCAACAAAACCGCCATGCATGGGTTCGTGACCCGAACCGCCGCCGGAGATAATGCCAACTTTACCCTTTATGGGTCCATCTGCTCGCATAATGTAGTTCGGGTCAAAATGAACTGTTAGGAGATCAGAGTGGGCAATTGCAATAGCCTCAAGTGCCTCGCGTACCACGTTTTCAGGTTTGTTGATGAGTTTCTTCATGGACTACCTCCATTGGTATCCAAAAACAAGAACTATTTCTTGGGCAGGTAGGCAGTGATGAACATGTCATACAGATAGATGCCAATGATGCCGCCAACGATCGGGGCTACAACTGGGATCCACCAATAGCCATCTGCAAACAAACCTTGAGTTCCAGCTACAAGACCGAAAAGGCGTGGGCCAAGATCACGAGCAGGATTGATGGCATAACCACTGGGTCCGCCGAGGGATAAACCAACAGCCAACACGGTACCACCAACGAGGAATGGACCCATGTTGTGCATTAATCCAGTATTCTTGGAGTCGCCACTGGCGAGAACACCCCAAAGAAGAACAGCCGTACCAATGACTTCAGCGACGAAAGCGTTTAAGAAACTATAGCCGCCAGTGGAGGCTACACCGGCTGCGGCAGCTGTACCCCAGAAGGCTTGACCAAATACAGAGCCTGGTCCGGTTGCCCATACGTTTGGCATGCCAGCGCCCTTCAAGCCATCCATGTAAACCAAGTAGACGCCCAAAGCGCCTAAGAAAGCACCAACCATCTGAGCTGCAATGTAGGGAAGAACTTTGCTCCACGGGAAGTCGCGTTTGAAGGCCAAGGCAACTGTAACCGCAGGATTCAGGTGTGCACCTGAGACGCCAGCAGATACATATACCGCAACGATCACAGCAAATGCCCATCCGATGGTGATGGTGTTCCAGTTGTAGGCGGCCGCGCCCAAACGAGGAGCAAGACCAACATTAGCGACAACACCGTCGCCTAACAGGATTAGTATAAAGGTTCCAAAGACTTCGCCGATCAATTGTCCAAACATATTATATTCTCCTTGTATTTGATGATTGATTTGAATAGAACTTACAAACTAGTCAGGGCATCTGGCGCTTGATATATTCCTTCTATTTCACCTCCGTGAAGATTGGGATAAATAAATAAAAGGGGTACTTATAAAAAAAACGCCAAAAGATTAAATAATCTTTTGGCGGGTACCGATCCAACTAATGTCAAAACAACATATAAAAGACTGGCTGAAATAAAATAATTCTTGAATAGCATCAAAAAACTTCTGCATCTAGGTTATCCTTTATAGCAAAAATAATTTTTACACGCATTATGCTGGATAGTTTGACGATGCTCACTTTGTCAAACTATCCATATGATAGTGTTTCAAGGTTGAACTAATTGTTTGCAGAAAAAGCATTTGTTCTTGAATAGATTAAAACAAAACGATATACCAGAATTACATTGCAGTATTATTGCACAACATAATGGAAAAGAAAATCAGGAAACAGCCCCAATATTTTAATGAAAGGCTTATCTTATATGGACTTTTGGAGAACAGGAGTGCTCCATTGGCGAAATGATATACTCCAATGGAGTATAAAATTGAATCTCTCATAGGCACTTTCAGCGAGAAGCGCTCTAAATCGACGAGAAAGGCCCACATCAAGAAGCTAAATGCAGGCCGTCAGTAATTTTTGGGGGTGGACTTATCGGTCAGAAAAGGTTAACTTTATCCCTTGAAAAACGGAGCTTTGACCTGTTTAACTGCTTTTTGCCACCCATAATAAAGTTCCTCTCGTCGTTCATCCGAAAACCTAGGATCAAAGTAACGATCCAGCTTCCAAGAAGCGGTGATTTCATTGATATCCTCCCAATAGCCTACGGATAGACCGGCCAAGTAAGCCGCGCCGAGGGCTGCTGTATTTGTAAAAACTGGTCGTTCCACTGGAATACCCAAAATATCCGCCTGGAATTGAAGAAGAAAATCGCTTTTTGCAATGTAACCGTCCACTCGAAGTACTTGGGGCATAAGCTCAGGTACCCGCTTTTTAATCACTTCGACAAAATCGCGCGTCTGGTAAGCCAAAGCCTCGAAGGCAGCGCGGACAACGTGGTGCTTCGTGATGCCACGAGTTACACCGAGAACAGCACCGCGGGCATAAGAGCCTGTGCCTGTACGAATCAAATCTGACCCGCCAAAAGGAGGTACAAAATAAACGCCTTGTGTATCGGCTACCTGGCTGGCCAGACCTTCTGCTTCCCCCACTTCGCTAATGATACCCAGTCCATCCTTCAACCAAGTAATAGCATCGCCAGCTACATCTGCTTTGCCTTCCAACCCATAGACAACAGAGTCGTCTATCGTCCACAGCACCGGTGAAAACAGCCCGCCGCCTGGTGGAATGTATCGACTGCCTGTATTAAGGAGTACAAAAGAGCCGGTACTATAGGTATTCTTGGCCATGCCGGCTTCCATACAAGCTTGTCCAAAAACAGCTATTTGCTGGTTGCCGCCTGCGCTCCCAATAGGCACACGCACCCCAAAGAAAGCTTTCCGGTCAGTATAAGTATAAATCTCACTCGATCGTTTTAGTTCAGGTAAGATTTCACGCGGTATCCCCAATTCGTTGAGCATCTCATCATCATAAGTTAATGAATTTGCATTTAACAGAAGAGTAACTGATGCATTGGAATGGTCAGTTACATGGACGGCCCCGTCGGATAGTTTCCAAATGAGCCAACTATCAATTGTGCCACACACTAGTTCGCCGCGGGCAATTCCTTTTTGAATGGTCTGATCGTTATCCATGAGCCAACGAATTTTGGCGCCAGTGATGTCTGGCACGATGACCATACCTGTTCGTGTTTCGATGTTAACTTTATCCTTTGCGATAAGCTGCTCGCAGAGGGGTAATGTACGTTGGTCTTGCCATACGATCGCCCGACCAACAGGTTCTCCCGTCTTTTTGTTCCAGAATACTGTGGTGTCACGTTGGTTGGCTATACCAATGGCGTCAATTTGCTCCGGTGCAATCCGGCCATTTTGGAGGGCCTCGGCAACCACGCGAAGGCTGACTGTCCAGATTTCATTCGCATCATGTTCCACCCAGCCTAACTGAGGGAAATGCTGGGTGATATCGGCATAAGCAGAGGCCACAACATTTGCCTTGCGGTCAAGAATCACGGCCCACGTGCCGGCGGTCCTTTGATGAATGCTCAAAATATAGGTTGTCATATGATAATTCCGTTTGCGTAGATTCCTTCACAATTAAGGGTTTTAGACTTGGAAAATTAAACTACAACGGACCCGTTTTTTTGCGGTTCGTTTTTCCGATGACAAGACCGAGTTCGAGACTGACACGAACAAGGCTTGCCAGATTATCCACCTCAAGTTTGCGCATGGCATCGCGTCTTTGTTTCTCAACAGTCTTAACACTGGTACGCAGTCCATCGGCAATTTCGCGTGTTGAATAGCCTTCTACAATTTGCTTAACCACTTCGCTCTCCCGCGGAGAGAGACGGTCCAGCAAGTTCTTTGGGCTTTCGGCCAAAAAATTGTTGGCAATGACGCCGGAAATACCCGAACTCAAAAACATACTTCCATTCCTTGCGGCCCTTACAGCCGCGATCAATTCGTCAGCTACCGATTGCTTGACAACGTATCCCAGCGCACCGGACTGCAGGGCCTGTCGAATCATGCTGGGGTCAGCGTGCATCGAAAGCATTACGACCTGGGGCTTGGGTCTGATTCCTTCAAGCTTGATCAATGTTTCGAGTCCGCCAAATTTCGGCATCGCTATATCAAGCACCATGACATCCGGATGGAGTGATGTCACTAATTCAATTGCCTGCATCCCATTATCTGCCTCCCCAACCACTGTCAAATCGCCAGCGCTTTCCAGTAATTTTACGATCCCCTGGCGAACCAGGTGATGGTCTTCTGCGACTACGATACGAATCATTGACCTGCCTCACAATCAAATATCATGATGCCATTGCTAGCTTTCATCAGTACGACCAAAACAGAAGTGGACAATAGAATCTCTCTAACCTGTATTCGGAACGAAGATCGGTAAAGAACCATAAAGCCGAGTCCCTTTACCGGGAGCAGACTCAATATCAAAATTACCATTCAACATCAGGAAACGTTCCCGCAGCCCTTCCAAGCCTATTCCATATCCAATTCTTTGACCTGGGTCAAACCCTTGCCCATCATCTTCAAATGATATATTAATTTCACCATCAGCATATTCAAGGTTGATCCATACTGATGTCGCTTTGGCGTGTTTGGCTGCATTATTCATTCCTTCCTGAATCAGGCGATAAAGAGCGGTTGCCTGGGCACTGGACATCATCGGCAATTGTTCCTGGCTGCTAAAAACTGCCCGCAATCCGGTGGATAATGCCAGGGACGAACACAGGGATTCGAGTACCTTCGCTGGCGTTGTGGTTTCAAATGAAGGCGGACGCAAATCATATAAGACTTGGCGGATGTGCCGCATCATCTCTTCTACAACACGAATCGTTCCTTTGACTTGATCTGCGATGGTTTTATGACCAGCTACAATAACGTCACTCTGGAGCGCCTTGAGGGCCAGGATAAGCGCAGTCATACTTTGACCAATGTCATCATGCAAATCCTGGGCAATTCGACGGCGTTCAGTCTCCTGATTGGTCAGTAATTGCAGACTTACAAGCTTTAGTCGTTCTTCAGTTTGAATTTGACGTGTGATATCGTTCGTATATGCGACTATACTTTCGATTTTGCCGTTGGACCCGCAAATAGGGCAAATCAACACGTTGATCCATTGTTCTTCGAACCGATCTGTAAATTGAATGGGAGTACCTGACTTCAAAGCTTTATTCACAACAGTTTTATGATGCGCAGCCTGCCCTGATGGATATAGACTCCAAATATTGGTGCCCACCAGTTCATTTACAGGTTTAGTGTGACGCAAACTGGCAGCTTTATTGAGATAAAGAATGGTCCCGTCCAACTCAAAAAACTCAATAGCATTTGGGAAAGCATCCAAAAGTTCCCAAGCGAACTTCTCTTTAACGGCTTTGGTGATCATATAATAGACTCCACAGCATCAGTTATCCAGCCTTACAAAAAATGCCAATTAAGATTTATATATTTGATATTTGTTCTTCTGCAAGGTATATTCGGGCGTAATTTATTAAATCCCTGCCGTGAAGAACTTGGTTTGTAAAGTATGCTGCTGAAGCCTGGCATTTGATGAGATTCTTCCAGATTTGTTGCGGATGTTTTATTTGTTGATTATCTCCTGTTTCCGCAAACAGCATGCCTTTTTGTGGTGAGATGTCGAACACGTTTGTTGAACGTAATTGTACAACAAATACTGATTCGGGAGGTCCCTGCTTTGAAGTTTAAAACCGATAAATATGGACATATTCCATGTTTATCGGGTAAGATATTGTCAACTCGTATTATCTAAGGACACATGATGAAAATAACTTTGAACTGCACCTGTACACGGCGGGGTTTCTAACCACTGCCTCTTTTCCAGAGACACCTGCACTGGCACTAGGTGCAAGTGTGAACGGCTGACTGCCGTAAACGGTGGATTGAACCCCGCAAATCCCAAAGTCGCTGATAGCGGCTTATTTGCGCCCATCGTTTGCGTATACCGGGAGTATTTTTCGGTTGCAGACAGCCGTTTTATTTATTTAAATCACATCATATTTTAATAGGAGAGTAACATGAAAATCGCAAATAACGTCACAGACCTGATCGGCAATACCCCATTGGTGCGCCTGAACCGCGTCACCGAAGGCGCAAAAGCCGAAGTAGTTGCCAAGTTGGAATTTTATAATCCCGCCCATTCGGTGAAAGACCGCATCGGTGCGGCCATGATTGATGCAGGCGAGAAAGCTGGTTTGATCAACAAGGATACGGTCATCGTGGAGCCGACCAGTGGCAATACCGGCATCGCGTTGGCAATGGTCGCCGCAGCGCGCGGATACAAGATCATTCTGACCATGCCCGAAACGATGAGCAAGGAACGCCGCATGTTGTTGCGCGCGTACGGCGCGGAACTGGTGCTGACTCCTGGTCCCGATGGCATGGGCGGCGCGATCCGCAAAGCCGAGGAGATCGTGGCTTCCGACCCGAAGAAATATTTCCTGCCACAGCAGTTCAAGAATCTAGCAAATCCCGAAATTCACCGCAAAACAACCGCCGAGGAAATTTGGCGCGACACGGACGGAAAAGTTGATTTTCTTGTCTCGGGCGTTGGCACGGGCGGAACGATCACAGGCATTGGCGAAGTGATTAAGTCGCGCAAGCCATCGTTTAAGGCGATTGCCGTTGAGCCAGATGCCTCTCCTGTTTTGTCGGGCGGCGCGAAAGGACCACATCCGATTCAAGGGATTGGCGCAGGTTTTGTTCCCGATGTGCTGAATACCAAAATCTATGATGAAGTTATCCGTGTGAAGAATGAGGATGCTTTCACCACTGCCCGCCGTATGGCGCGCGAAGAAGGTCTGCTGGTGGGCATTTCCTCAGGTGCGGCGACTTGGGCGGCTTTGCAGGTGGCGAACCGCCCCGAAAACGCAGGCAAGTTGATCGTAGTCATCATCCCTTCGTTCGGTGAACGCTATTTGTCCACGCCTTTGTTTGCTGATCTGGCGGAGTAAAAAAAAGACCTCGGAGGTCTTTAAGACCTCCGAGGTCTGAACGGGAGAGGAAAATGTTCAAGACCATTCGTGAAGATGTTCAATCTGTTTTAGATCGTGACCCCGCGGCTCGCAATGTTTTTGAAGTCTTGTTGTGCTATCCTGGCTTGCATGCCGTCTGGGTGCATCGCGTAACCCACAGACTTTGGACCGGCGGCTTCAAGCTTCTTGCGCGCTGGTTTTCGCAAATTGCGCGCAGTCTCACAGGTATCGAGATTCACCCAGGCGCAACCATCGGGCATAATTTTTTTATCGACCACGGCATGGGCGTGGTCATCGGCGAGACCGCTGAAATTGGCAACAACGTCACCCTTTATCATGGCGTCACATTGGGTGGTACCAGCTTGCAAAAAGTCAAACGGCATCCAACCATCGAAGATCATGTAGTGATTGGTGCGGGCGCAAAAGTGCTGGGAGATATTACGATTGGCGCGCACAGCCGCATTGGCGCGAATGCCGTGGTAGTCAAACCGTCTCCACCTAACTCGGTCATTATCGGCGTGCCGGGACAGATCGTCGTCCGCAGTCTGGGACAAAGCAACAAGCCCGATCTTGAGCATGGACTTCTACCCGACACCATCGGCGAAACGCTGTCTGCCTTGGTGTTGCATGTCGAAAAACTTGAGAAGCGGCTGGACGGTCATGCTTTTGCTTCTATTTCTCCCGCCATGCACGCATCTGATCACGGTGTTTGGCACGGTGGAGATTTTGCGATCTGAATTATTTTCGAATATTCTTTTTCCGCGCCAATAATGCGGATGTGGTCGAAGTGGATTGTTCTGGCTTCGGACGAATCTCTTCCGCCTCTTTTTCCACACCTGGAGTTGGCGCCGCTTCCATCGGCATTTCACTAGCCGATATATTTTTGCTCTCGCGCACGCGGCTCTTGGCATTGAACAATGCAACCATCTGTGGGCTTTGTGCAGTTTGACTTTGCAGTGTTTGGCGGATATGGAATCTTTGCGAAACCCAATCTCGCAGCAACACAACATCATGTTTGGTGATGTTGAGTCTGCGGGCGGCGATGTCAATCGGCAGCAGCAACGCGGCAATCAATAAAAGCCACGGCGCAGTCGGTTGTGAGGCGCGGGTGGCTTTCAAGTTGTGAGAGAATATGTCAGTGGGGAGCGGCGAAGCAACCTGCCCGTTGCCGAATGCCGAGAGGCGTAGGAGCAGGTCAGGGTTAGGGTTGATGCGTTGATATTCCGGGGAGTAGGATAAAGCCCAGCCCGTGGTTTCTGCAAAAGAGGCAGATTCACTTCTAGTGTTAGTAGTCCCAGAAAAATGAATTAAATAAATTCCCTGCTCGGTTGGAGTGAATTCTGATTCGTATCGCCCTGGCGCGGTTTGTGTGAAGGTGACGCTTTGTGCTTCACTGTTGGGTGAAATGATATTCGCTTCGATCTGATACGCGTTGAGAAAATCGCCGGTGCGGCTGCGCGCGTCGAGAATAATATTTGCTTTTTCGCCTTGCGACTCAACTGTCATTTGCAGCGCCGAGTTGAGCGAGTCGTTGATGGTATAGCGCACGGCTTGCGCCCAGAAGGCCGGGAAGATTTTTGAGCGCGCCCAATCACGCGCCCAGCGACCTGTTGCATCAGAAGTGAACGCGACGGATTTTCCCAAGCCATATTGCCACACAGCAAGGATCGGATCGCCCTTGTCTGATTCGAGAATTACCTGCGCGAGGTCTTTTGCGCTGGATGCCACGTAACCATGCAAACGCGGCAATTCGGTGATGCCCGCCAGAATTGACGAAGAGTTGACCAGAGCGGGGAAGAATGATTCTTCGACAATGTATGCGCGGGATGCAAGCGTGGTTTCTTCGGTGAAGATGCTTGCGATGTTGCCCGCGTTGTTGGTGAAGTGATAGCGTCCGCCGCCGAGTGCCGCGAGGTCTTTTAGGAAAGGCGCGGCATCGTTGCCCACGCCAACCGTCGAAAGCGTGATGCCATTTTCTTTATTTAACTTTTCCACCAATTGGGGAATGCCTGTAATATCCGCGCCGCCATCGGTGAGCAGGATGACGTGCTTTACTTTGGCGGGATCATCGGGCAGTACTTTGGACATGGCCAGCACGCCCGCGTAAATATCGGTACCGCCGCCAATTTGAATACTGCCGATGGCGTTGACGATTTCATCAGGATTTTGCAGGTCAGTCATCGGCACAACCCAACTGGCGGTATCGTCAAACGCAATCACGCCCACACGGTCATTCGGGAAAAGTAATTCAATCGAACGCGCCGCGGCTTCCTTGGCAAGGTCAAGTTTTGTGACACCGCCGCTGGTTTCGCCCATACTGCCCGAATGGTCAATGATAAAAACGATGCTCAATGACGGGCGGCGTTTTTCGTCTTTGATCTGCATATCCACAGGCAGGGTATCTTCGAGCGGCGTGCCGTAGTAACCGCCGACGCCGTAACTTGTGGGCCCGCCCACCGCAACCAGTCCGCCGCCGAGATCGCGCACGTAGGATTGCAAAGTTTCCATTTGATTGTTGCCCAACGAACGCGCGGGAACATCCACCAGCACCACCGAGTTGTATTGCGCGAGGCTGGGCAAATCTGCGGGCATGAGACTCGGCGTGATAAGGTTTACGTCAAAGCCAGCGGATGTGAGCGACTGCAGGAGCAGGGAAGTCTCATCGGGGCGGATGTCGCCACTAGGCAGGGTTTCCCCTGTGGGATGCGCCACCATCAACACCCGAGGCGGACCCTCCACCTGTGAGAAAGTATCCAGCCGATTGTTTTGGTAGAACGTGTCCTGCCCGGGTGTGATCTGCACTTGATAACTGAAGAAACCAGGTTCCTGCGCCGTCAGCGGCAGGCTGAGGGTTTGGCTTCCCTTGTGCAGTTCGTGTATGGCTTCGTACAGAATTTTATTTTGAGCCAATACGCGCACCGTTGCCTGCATGGATTTGTTGGCTTGAATGGAAACATTCAGGTCAAACTGCTCACCGTTACGGAGGTGTTTGGGAGCATCCACTTGGGTGATGAGGGCTTCGGCGGCAATCTGGTTGATGAACGGCACGACCACAATTTGCACATCCGAAGCGGATGCAAACTTTGCCGCGTTGAGCGCATCACCTGTGGTCTCTGCGCCGTCGGAGAGAATTACCATGCGTTTCGCGTATCCAGAGGGGTAAAGAGCCAGCCCCAGCTGAATGGCTTCGGCGAGGTCAGTTTGATTGGTGACAGGGACAGAGGTGATGGCGGATAGTTCGTTCAGCGCTGACATCGGGCGCTCGACCAACGCATCCGCGCCGAAGAGAATAATGGCGGCTTTATCGTCCGCGCTCATGGATTTCAGCGAAGCACGGACATACTCCACCTCAGACTTGACGGCTTGCTGTGACATGGAGTCGGAAACATCCACGAGGAATACCACAGCCAGATTGTTTCCGCTTTGGACGATTTCCAGCCCGGCGATTGCGAAAATCAGACAAAGCAGAATCACAACGCGCAGAATCAGCGAAGTCATCTCGCGCCTTCTGGATTGACCCGACGCAGGCAAGCCCATCCACACCGCAAGCGGGATGAGAAGCAAAAGCAGGAGGTAGAGCGGGGAGGTGAAATGCATGAGATGAAATGATGAAGGATGAATTATGAAGGATGAAAAAATCCTTTTTATCTGTGTTTATCTGTGGTTATGATTGGCGAGCGCGGCCAAGGTAATGGTTTGCGATGGAATACTTGCCATTCGATCATTAATATAATCAGGGCAAAACCCGCCAGCCATTTCCATAATTCTTGTAGTCCAACTTGTTGGGATGCGCTGGGGGCAACAGTTGTGCTTCCGATTTGCAGTTTTTCGCGTGGATGCAAATCTGATTCAGAATCGTCGAAAAGATTGACGGCGAAATATTCGACCTTGGTTGTTTCCTTTGATACAAAATTCACAGCGTAATAACCAAGTTCGTTTGTCTGGCTAAATAAAGTTTGACCTGACGCAAGTGTGAAAGTTTTATTGGATGGCGAAGCGATGACGACCTGTTCTGCGTCAGTGGGCGGGACAATGGTGAGGCTTTCACCTGCTTGCAAGGATTGGGATGAGTCAAAGGCGCTGGGCGGGGCGAGATAATTAATTAGGTTGGAAAATAAAATGGGATACGCGACCTGCAAAGGTAGGTCGCTTTCGCGCAGGTCGAAGGTTAGGGCGGCGATTCTCTGTCCGTTTTTTTCACCCGCAGCCACCAGCGGAGTCGAGTCCGATTCGATCAAAATATTCATCCAGTTCGGCATGTCCGCTTTGCGCGCCTGCAACACGTGGACTGTTTTCCAATCCACATAGCGGGTGAGCGCGTTTTGATTTACCTGAATATTTTTGATTTCTTTGATCGTCTCGCCGACTGTAAAGAATGGATTTGTGGTCGGGTTGATGAGCAATAAATTTGAGCTCGGTAATTTTTCAGGAGTGTAGCCGTCGAAAATGTATAGGTCAAATGGCTCGCTGGGAATTTGCAATGTGCCATCGGCGGCGGGCAGGGCGCGGAAAGGTTGAATGCCTGGGAGCGACGCGAGCAGTTGCTCAAGAAATAAATTGCCTGCGGAGACCAAGAGCGCGCGCCTCGCCGCTGACGATTGATAGATGGCAAAGGCTGTGTCGTCAAGCGCGAGCGAATCTAATTTTGCGTTGACATCTGCGGGGTCGGAGATGCGCGCCTTGTAAATTGCGGTTGTGATCGGCAGGTTTTCCAGCGAAACACTTTTTTGTGAATTGGCGGGGATGTCCAATTGACGCGCGTCGAAGAGGTCGTTGCCGAGATAAAGCGAGAGTAAAACTTTGCGATCCACGTCGCTGGTGTTTGTGACTTCTGCGAATAATTGCGGTTTTCCTTTTGATGCGCGCAGAGCCAGCGCGGAAATGGCGAGGTTATCGTCCGCTTGACCGATGGGGATGTAGCGCACTTCGCTGGGCAGAGCGGGCAGTCCGCTTGCGGGGAGACCGCCGTCGGAGACGATGACCACTGTGGAAGCCGCGCCGTTGCGCGTTGCACCTGCGGCGAGCGCGAACGCGGCTGACCAGTCTGCGCTGGCTTGGGAAACTTTTGCTTTGGAGAGCGCCGCCTTGAGCAGGGATTTGTCTGTTTCAGCGGCGATCAACGTTTGCGGAGTTTTTGCAACCAGAATCAAGGTCATGGCTGAGTCGCTGGAGAGTCCATTGATCAGAGTCAGCACGGATTTGCGCGCCTCTTCAAAACGAGAGGGAGTCACATCCACCGCATTCATCGAAGCGGACGCATCCAACATGACGATGACTGATCCTGATGCGACGACTTTTGTTTGCAGCGCGGGGCGTGCCAATGCCGCTACCAATGCGGCGAGAATCAGCAGTTGAAGAAATAATAAAAGATTGCGTTTGAGTTTTTGCCACGGCGCGTTGGCTTGCTTTTCGCGCAGAAGTTTTTCCCACAACATCGTCGAAGAGACCTGCGTCTGCTTGCGGCGCAGTTTGAGCATGTATAGCAATATGATGGGAATTGCTAATGCGGATAATACGAGGGCGAAGGGAGTTAATAATTGCATGGGGAAAGGATGAAGGATGAATTATGAAGGATGAAGAAGACTTTTTACTTCTTACTTTTTACTCGTTACTTTACCATTCCTGTTCGTCTCATTTCGAGAAGGAGCGCTTGATCCCATGGTTGGCTAGTGACCAGATCCAAATAGCGGATTCCGTGTTTGCGGCAGTCGGCTTGGATGGATTGAATCCATGCTTGCACGCGGGCGCGATATAAATTGCGCAAGCCGCCGTCTATGGAAACATCCTGCTCAACGTTGGTTTCGATGTCCACCAGTTGCAGGTCGCCTGCGAGCGGCGGATCAACTTCATTGGGCGAGAGGACATGGATCAACGCGGCTTCGTGTCCGTGACTAAGCAATTGACGCAAACCTGTTTCGTATCCGTCCGTGGCGAATAGGTCAGAGATCAAAACCACCAAGCCAGCGCGGCGCGGGGCAATCGAATAATCACGCAGGGAGGAGTTTAGATTTGTTTCGGCATTTGCTTCGAGTGATTCCAAAAAGCGGAATAAACGCGGCAGAGCATATTGTCCGCGCGAGGGACCAAACTCTGAGACGACATGTCCGCTTTGCAGAAAGCCGACGGAAAGCAGGTCGCCAGAACTAAGCGCGATTGAGCCAATCCCAGCGGCG
>Ga0105047_10002288_pt1 | contig 34249 bp, 22 predicted proteins | sample MAT04_FD_78384 | JGI IMG/M metagenome (GOLD analysis project Ga0105047, IMG submission 78384) | Freshwater microbial communities from Lake Fryxell liftoff mats and glacier meltwater in Antarctica - MAT-04 (megahit assembly) | ecosystem: Environmental > Aquatic > Freshwater > Ice > Liftoff... | reverse complement strand
GCCATTCCGAAACTGCCCGCGGAACAACTCGAACCCTTACGCCGGGGTGAGACCGTGTCGCTGGCGATCAGCGGGACGGAAATCGCCCTCGCGCCGGAAGATGTGATCATCGGCACGGAACAGGCCGCGGAGTGGCATAGCGCCGATGAGCGTGGCGTGCAGGTGGCGTTGTCGTCGCATTTGACGCCGGAGCTGATTCAGGAAGGCCAGAGCCGGGACTTCATCCGGCAGATTCAACAATTGCGTAAAGATGCGAACCTGGAGATCCAGCAGCGGATTCGGGTCTATTACACGACGGACGATGCCGGGATCGACGAGGTCGTGGCGCAGTGGAGCGATGTCATTCGTCAGGAAACGCTCAGCGATGGGCTGACGCGTGAAGCCGAGACGTTGGAAGTTGCCAAACTGGTGACGGTGGGCGAGGCGAAGGTGTATCTGCGGATGGAAGTCGTGTCTGCAATGTAATGCGCTTGCTGCGCAAGCGATTTTGTCAGTCTCGGAGAGAGTGACCTACATCCCAGTACGCACATCATGTATACACAGCCGGACGGTTCCCATGAGCACCCGTCGCTTACGCTTCCGGCTCTGATTTTCGCTCACATCAATTCGCGGATTGGTTCGCCCGAGGGGAGAATTGGCTGCGGGCGGCCGCCGAAGTCGAGCAAGCCGTGATGCGGATCGATGCCGAGATGGCGGTAGACGCTTGCGAGCAGGTCTTGCGGCGTGAGGGGGCGTTCGGCGGGATACTCGGCTTTCGAGTTGGTCGCGCCAATCACTTGGCCCATCTTCCATCCTCCGCCGCTGACGAGGACCGACATCGCCTGGGGCCAGTGATCGCGGCCCTGCATGCCGGAACCATGCGAAATTCGCGGCGTGCGGCCGAATTCTCCCATGGCAATCACCACAATTTTGCGATCCAGATCCTGTTGATGAATGTCGTCGATCAGCGTCGATAAGGCCGGATCGAGGTGCAATGCGCGGTATTGCATCGCCGGGCCGAGGCTCCAATCGTACGCCGGGATGAGATGATCGTCCCAACTGAAATAGCGTTTGAGGCCGAACTCCGGCGCGAGGGCGTCGATGGTGATCAGGCTCACGCCGGACTGGGCCAGCCGGCGGGCGAGGAGGCAGCTTTGTCCCCACAGTGTGCGGCCGTAACGGTCGCGCAACTGCGGCGGCTCCTGGGAAAGATCAAACGCATTCGCGACGCGCGGACTGCTCAGCAGCTCAAACGCCTGATGATGAAACTGGTCGACCCCATCGCGCGAGCCTGCCACATCGACCTGGTGTCGGAAGCGGTCGAACTGGGTCATCAATCCCTGGCGATCGGCCAGACGCGACGCATTCAGCCCGGCGTCGAGTTTGAGGTTCGCCGGCCGAAAGTTTTCGACCGAGGGGTCGCCCGTTTCGTAGGCGGAGTGACTGACTCCCAGGTACTGCGGCCGTGTCATAAACGGTTTGGTAGGGATGCCGATGTAACTGGGGATGCCGCCGGGGCCGGGACCGCGCATGCGGCTGGTGATCATGCCGAGATCGGGATGTTCGGAAACAGCGGTTGAGGTGGGGTCGATCCGCGACGGTGTTTTGCCAGTCAGCATCTCGATGGAGCCATCGTTGTGCGAGGCCATCTCGTGATGAATGGATCGGATGATGGAATACTTGTCAGCGACCTGCGCCAGCTTCGGGAAAATCTCACAGATGTCGAGGCCGGGAACATTTGTCGCAATGGGGCGGAATGGCCCGCGATATTCACTCGGCGCGTTGGGTTTGAGATCAAACGTTTCGAGCTGGCTGGGACCGCCCCACATCCAGAACACGATGACAGAGGTGTCGCTCGGCTTTGAGGCGGCCTGCGCGGCGGGGAGTTGGGGCAGGGTCATGCCGCCGAGCGCCAAGGCACCAGCGCGCAGAAATTCCCGGCGGTGCCGCAACTGGTCCGAATAAGTTGCCATGAGCGCTCCATCAAATGAGGAATCGAGTTGAGATCGTATTTGATATCATTGATGTATTCAATCGCGTTATAGGAAATCACCTGAGTTTTAAGCAGTTGCCCACCACTCGGGATTGAAAATGCTCGGAAGTTGCGTATTTTGTACATCTGTCCGACCTTCGGCGTTCTTCACCGAACGCCAGCAGGGAGGGAAGGCGGGCTGGTCAGGGACGTGGCATTTTCGCAGTTGAAGAAAGGGGCCATTGGTCATGAAGTTCTCTCATCTCGTTTCCGCGGGCGTGGTGGCGACGTGTCTCGCGTGGCCCGTGTTGTCCCAAGAGCGGTTGGAGTCGCCCCGATCGACGGTGCTCGTCGCTCAAAAAGCCAAGACCACAAAAACGGCCGATAAGCAGCCGTCAACGCGATTGCCCAACGGCTTCGGCAAATTGGAACTCTCCGATTTGCAGAAGGAGAAGATGCGCGAAGTGATGGGCCACTACAATGCCCAGATCGACGAACTCGAAGCCAAGATGACTGTTTTGAAAGAGAAACGCGACGCGGACGTGCAGTCTTTGCTCACGGCTCCTCAAAAGAAGAAACTCGCGGCGCTGGAATCCGAGTCCAAGTCCAACAAGAAAAAATCGGAGAAGCCGAGCGATGACTGATCGTCTGCTTCCCGATCTGATGAGCTGCGTTGGCGTGCGGCACCTTTCCTGACCATCCATCGGACGATAGAATGCCCGCATTGGATCGGGGCGGGTGGGGAAGGGCAGGCGGGCGGTGAGTGGGGCAGCAAGCGGGGAGTCGGCAGACAATCGTGTTCCTTCACTGGGAGATTCGCTTCCGGTTGAACGATCCCGGTCGATTGACCGCGACCTGACATTCAGCATTGGCGATGGGGCCGCTTACGGTCTGATGGTCGGGCTAGGGGAAACCTATGTCTCCGCCTTCGCGTTGGCCATTGGGTTAGGCGAAGTCTACACCGGGCTGTTGGCGAGCCTGCCGATTCTCTTCGGCAGCTTGATACAACTTGTATCGCCGTGGGGCGTGCGGCAATTTCAGTCCCATCGCAAGTGGGTGGTGTTCTGTGCCGGGATGCAGGCGGCGTGTTTCATTCCGCTGATCGTCGCCGCGTGGCTGGGCCGCATCGACCGGGTCTCGCTGATGATTGTCGCGTCGGTTTATTGGGCGGCGAGCCTGGGAACCGGGCCGGCGTGGAACACCTGGATGGGGGCGACGGTTCCCGCAGCGCTGCGGGCGACATTCTTCGCCCGACGGGCACGGCTCAATCAAGCGATGATCTTTGTCGGGTTTCTTGGCGGCGGTTTGGCGCTGCAGGCCGGTCGCATGGCGGGCAGGCGTGAGACCGAATTAATGTTCATCGGCCTGTTCGCTGTATCGCTGATGGCGCGAGCCTTGTCCACGATCTGCCTCTCAATGCAGGGAGAGACGCGGCCGGATGTCCAATCGCTGCGTGATCTCAACGGCAAGGTCATACGGGCCCGTTTGCTGACGGGGGATTCCGGTCGCCTGTTGATGTTCGCGGTGGTGATGCAGGCGGGCGTGTTCTTCGCGGGGCCATATTTCGCACCGTACATGCTGCGAGAGCTGGGGATGGACTATGCCAAATACGCGGTGCTGCTTGGGCTTTCCTTCGTGACCAAGTTTCTCTGCCTGCCGTATTGGGGACGGTTCGCCCATCAATTTGGTGCGCAGCGGATGTTGTGGATCGGAGCGGTCGGGATTGTGCCTTTGGCCGGCGGCTGGCTGATCAGCACGAACTTCTATTACCTGATGGCATTGCAGGCCTTCGGTGGAGCCGCGTGGGGCGCGTACGAATTGGCGATCCTGCTGCTGTTTTTTGAGACGATTCCAGCTCGCGAACGAACGGGAATTCTGACGTGGTATAATCTCGCGAACTCCGCGGCGCTGGCAGTCGGTTCTTTGCTGGGTGGCGGATTGCTCGAATATCTGGGAGTGACGGAGCAGGGTTACATGACCGTGTTCGTCGGTTCGTCGATGCTGCGGGGGATCTCGCTGATCCTTTTGGCGTGGATGCCAAAGACGGTGGTGGATGCCGCCGAGATGCCGTTCCGCGCGCTGAGTGTGCGACCTTCGTCCGGTTCGTATGACAGTCCGATCCTGCCGACCATGCCCGATCAGCAGGTTCCGAAGCCGGGGATGAACGAACTACCGATTCACGGTGAACCAATGCCACCCGGAAGATCGGAATGATGTTCCATGCTCGATCCACTGACAAATGACGACGCGGAATGGCTGGAAGCCGATGGGTTGGGCGGATTTGCCTCGGGCACCATTTCCACCCTGCGCACCCGCCGTTATCACGCCTGGTTGCTGTCGGCCCGTCGTCCGCCGACCGAGCGTTATGTGCTGGTCAATGGTGGCGATGTCTGGATCGATTCGGCAGACGAGCCAATCTTCCTGTCACGGCAGCACTACGCGCCGGATGTTATCGTCCCGAAAACACCGGCTGAGATTGTTTCGTTTGAGACGACGCCGTGGCCGACGTGGGAATTTCAGCTGGCGGATGGGACCCGGATTCGCCAGGAAATTCTCGCGGTCCATGAGCAGGCGACGACAGTGCTGAGGTGGACGGTGCTCAACGCCGGAGAACAACCGTTGTGGTTCTCGGTGCGGCCATTTTTATCCGGTCGCGATTATCACGCCTTGCATCACGAAAATCCGGACTTTCAGTTCACGCCACGCAGCGGGGAATCGACGTGGACCTGGTCGCCCTATGCGGGTGTCGAGCCAACGGCGGTGCGCTCGAATGGTGCGTATCGACACGAACCATTGTGGTATCGCCGGTTTGTGTATGCGCGCGAACGAGACCGCGGGTTGGATTTCGAGGAAGACCTCGCGGCTCCTGGTGTTTTTCGCTGGGATCTGCGAACAGAACCGGCGGTGCTTGTACTGTCGGCCGGAGAGGTTTCCGCGTCAGGAAACACGCCGCGGGAAGTGGCGGACCAATTCCTCTACGGCGAACGCCTGCGTCGCGCACAGTTTCAAGAACTCGAACAGCGTGCGGCGGATGCTTATGTCGTGCGGCGAGGGACTGGCCGCACGCTGATCGCCGGCTATCCCTGGTTCACCGATTGGGGCCGCGACACGTTTATCTCAGTACGGGGATTATGTCTGGCGTTGGGGCGACTCTCATTGGCGGAAGAGATACTCCTGAGTTGGGCGGATCAGGTTTCCGCTGGCATGCTGCCGAATCGTTTTCCGGATGGAGGCGAGTCGCCCGAGTTCAACTCGGTGGATGCGTCGTTGTGGTATGTGATCGCCGTGGCGGACTATTTCCGCGTAGCGGCCCGTTCCTCGTTCCAGATGACTGCTCGGGCACGCGAACGATTGGAGTCGGCGTGCCTGGAGATTCTGCGCGGATATGCACGGGGCACGCGTTATGGAATTCGCCTGGATGACGATGGTTTGCTGGCCGCAGGGGAACCGGGCACGCAATTGACGTGGATGGATGCGAAAGTCGGCAACTGGGTGGTGACGCCCCGTATCGGCAAGCCCGTGGAAATTCAGGCACTGTGGCTCAATGCGCTCTGGTCGTTTCGCACGCTGTCATTCGAGTTTGAGCCTTGGTTTCAACAAGGGCTGGCATCGTTCCAATCGCGATTTTGGAATCCATCCCGCGAGTGTCTTTACGATGTGATAGATGTCGACCATGAACCGGGCCGGGTGGATGCCTCTTTGCGGCCGAATCAGATTTTCGCCGCCGGCGGCTTACCGCTGATCCTGCTGCCGGAGGATCGGGCCCGGTTGGTCGTGGATGTCGTGGAGCGCGAGTTGCTGACTCCGTTCGGACTGCGGACATTGGAACGGGGTGATGCGGCGTATTGCGGCCAGTATCACGGCGGTCCACTCGCGCGCGATGCGGCTTATCATCAGGGGACCGTCTGGCCGTGGCTGCTGGGGCCATTCGTGCAGGCGTGGCTGCAGGTGAATGGTTCCTCGTTGCCCAACCGACAGCGCGCTCGAGACCGATTCCTGCAACCCCTACGGCAATGGATGAGCGGACCGGGACAGGGTCATCTACCTGAAGTGACGGACGGCGATCCGCCTTACTCACCCGGAGGGTGTCCGTTTCAAGCCTGGTCGCTGGGCGAATTTCTCCGGCTCGAGCACGATCTGCTGCGAGAAGATACAGCTCGCGCGGCCATGAGCAAGTTACAAAAATAAACACCCTGCTGGAACTGATCCAGCAGGGTGTCTCCCTGCACACGGGATGTGATAATGATGCCGGACACAACCAGCCCGTATGTGTGCAGGGGATGAAATTCTTTCTGAAGAGCATGAAATCTACACGTTAACGAAAATTGCATTTCTGGTGCCAAAGCTGGCAAAATTCGCACGGCCAGAATTTACCGCAAAATCATACTCTGGATGATCGCTAGTTCTGTGAGTCGCTGCTGCGTTGTGCGACATGTGACGCATTTTGCCGCAGCGAGCGATTTAGAATCACCTCTATTGAGAGTTCTCGCCAATGACACTGTCTCCTCGATTCGAGCAAACGCTGGTGTATGCCTGTCTGCTGCATGCGGGGCAAGTTCGAAAAGGGACGGCAATTCCCTATGTCGCGCATCTGCTGTCGGTGGCGGGTTTGGCCCTGGAATTTGGGGCCGACGAAGACGAGGCGATTGCCGCGCTGCTGCACGATGTCGTGGAGGATGCCGGGGGAAAATCGCGGGCGGTCGACTTGCGGCAGCGGTTTGGGGATCGCGTCGCGAAGATTGTCGCGGGTTGCACGGATACCGACCTCGAGCCGAAGCCTCCTTGGCGAGATCGCAAGGTGGCCTACATCCGCGGGTTGGAATCGGCGTGTGCGTCCGCGCGATTCGTTTCCTGCTGCGACAAATTGCATAACGCCCGATCCATCGTCAGCGATCTTCGGCAGCACGGCGAAGCGGTCTGGCTGAAGTTCACCGGCGGCAAAGAGGGATCGTGGTGGTACTACTCCACACTGGCGAGGGAATACCGCCGCCTTGATGTCTGTCCACCGCTCGTGGAAGAACTGGAACGGACACTGGATTTGTTCCGCGAGCTTTCGGAGGGGCTTTGACCAAAGCACGATCGCGTCGGTGGACTCTCTTACCGCACAGTCTCTGGCGGCGAGTGCCCGCCGATCACGGGGACACTTTCGCCGGCCGGGGCCGGAGGAATCAGCACATTTGCCGGCGGCGTCACCACTTCGCAATCGGCTTCGCAGGCGGGGCACAGGTCTTCCACCACCCATTTGTAACCGGGGATGGTTTTCGTCACGGTCTTCTTCATCAGCTTGCGTCGGGTGAAGACCTGTCCGCACGTGTTCGGAAACCACTCGCGCCAAAAGCGGATCTTCCCAAACGCAGGCGTGTTGCCGAATTCATCGCATTCATCACAGACGGATTCCGAATGACTGCAACCTGGGCAACTCGGTCCTGGCAGGCAGAAGTCTTCGTCCTGAACGGTCCAGCACGTGGTCACGATTTTCTTGTCGACACACTCCAACCGGCAGACTTTGCGGCATTCCCGCTCCTGCCCGCAGTGTCGACAGCCCAACCCACCGGCCCATGTGGCCACGTTGATACCGGACAGCACAGCCAAAAAAGCGACGAATCCCGCGACAAATGTTCTGGTGGTGGTGTGCATGACACTCTCTGAGGCGGAATGACTGTGATTTGTTCGCGAGTTACCAGTTGAAGTCGAATCGCATGCCGAGGATGTCGGATTCCGTCGACCCAAACGTGGTGTCCTGCGTCGTCATCGGATGAATGTAATCGAACATCACGCGGGTGCGGTCGCTCCAGTACCAGTTCATGCCCAGCGTCATGTCGTTGTACTGCCCGCGATCCACGGCATTCAGATCGAGATACGACCAACGGGCCTTGGCTTCCCACGCACCCAGGCTAACTCCCGACGCGGTGGCAAACACGTTGCTGAACGGTACGTTCCGGCCAAATTGCGCTCCATGCTGACCGAAACGTTCATAGACGCGATTCTCGCCGGTGAGGAACCAGCTGAGATGGGCATAGGCCCCGAGGAGATGAGCTGGATCGTCGTTGTTCAGATTCACCCGGCACGCAAACGCTTCGGATTGAATCGTCACGGGACCCATCACGAGCGCCAATTCAAGATTGGCCGTGGTGTAATCACCGGCGGCCAAGTTCCCGCTATCGATCAGTCGCGGGCTGAGGCGAACCTGCGGCCGCGCGGCGAAGCGGGCGATGCCATCCTGATCGTGCGTGTGCAGAATGCCCGCACCGGTGTGAATCAGATAGCGGCCGTTGGATAGTTCGTCGTAATACGGCAGCCATGTGACGCGACCGCTCAACCGGTAACCCTGGTTGCTGTCAACACGTTGCTTGATGCTCTCGGAGATGCTGTCGAAAAACATGCCGTATGTCCAAGTGAAGCTCTCGTCCGCGCTGACATTGTAAGCGGCGACCCCGACTTCACGGTCCGCGGTAAACACGCCTTGTGTCGGGATGGAGCGTTCCAGAAAGACGTTAAACGTATCGTTGGTGACCTGTTCCAGACCGAACGGCACGAAGAAGTTGCCGATGCGCAGTCGCCCCAGCCAGGGGACTTCATTGATTGAGAAGTAGGCGTCTTTCACCTGCGGCTCGATGAGCGTGTCGCCATTGGCGGCGTTCGTCGTTTCCGGTTCCAGTGTCATCTGCAAGCGGAAGTCATACACGCCGTAGCCGGTGCCCTCCGCCATGAGTCGCAGCCGGCGAAACTCAAAATAATCTCGAGCCGGCGGATTGGCGGCCGGCCCGGTGATGGCCGGGTCGGCATATGGCCAGTTGATGTAATCGGCCTGCACATGACCGCCGAGCCGGACTGTCCATTTGTCGGCGGAAACATCGGTCCAGACGTTGTCGAGCGGTTTGCCATCGGATTTGGCAGCCGCTGACTTTTTCTTCTCGTCCTCAGCTTTGGTGCGCTCTTTCGCGAGACGAGCCTCTTCGGACGCTTCGAGGAGATCCAACCGCTGGCGGAGTTCCTGGATTTCGCTGGCTGGTGAGGCGACTGCCTCCGCGGGATCGGCCGAATCGGTCTGTTGGACAACGAGGTCTGTCTTGTCATCCTGAAAGAAAAACGCCTCATCGGCGCGAGCAGGTGAAATGCTCCAGACGCCGAGAGAGACGATGACCGCTCGCACGATCGTTTTTGGCATCCACCGCATCGCCCCGAGACTCCCTGCCGGGTGGCTTCCCTGCTTGGGAAGCGCCGGACTTGCGGAAAAGTACTCTGCAAGCTTCCGGTGGACCGGTCAGCCCCGCTACAACTGTAAATACTGGTAGAATCGTCATCGTCGGCACATCTTACCCGGCGTGACAGATGCTGTTTCAGTCGTCAGAGCTACCGCAATCCGCAAACTCACCCCAATTTAACTGGATGGTTTTTTGACAGCCGTTGTTTAACATTAAGTCTTTTCTCGGTAGGCGTTTATGGTGTTGTTACGGCAGTTCGCGGATCTTTAAGTTGCGGAATTCAATGGGGGCGCCTTCCGATTCCAAACATAAGAATCCGGAGTTGGGTGTGCAGTCGGTGCCGCCGGAAACTTCTTCGCCATTGACCCAAAGTCTCACTTCGCCGTTGATCGCCCGCACATAGTAGTGATTCCACTCGCCATGCCCTTTGCTGAGGTTCTTGCGAGGAAAGCTGCGCTTTTTGTCAGGGGCGACCGGTGCGAAGGGGGTCATGTTCGACTTGCCGACCGGGAACACGTCGCCGTTGGTCGTGAACCAGTCCGACTTTTTGCCATTCTGCTTTTCGTATTGCTCGGCATAGCCATGATCGAGCACCTGCACTTCGATGCCGCCGGGCGGGAGCGAGTTGGGTTTCAGGCCCGTGAGCGCTTCCTCGGAGGCCCACAGGAAGATGCCCGAGTTGCCGCCGGATGTAAGGTGCTTCCACTCGGCGACGAGTTCCAGGTTCTTGTAGGGCTTAATGGATCGGATCACGCCGACCGGCTTACCGGTGCAATGGACGCCCCCCTCCTTCCAGGTCCAGGTATTCTCCTCGCAATTCACATTGGTGAAATCTTTCTCGCCCAGTGCGATCCAACCCGGTCCCTCGCCGTTGATGAATGCTTTCGGGATTGGGGCTTCGTCAGCGAAGCTCAGGCTGCGCGACATCACCAAAACCATCAGGCAGAAAATGGAGGACTGGATGCGGAGCATGGGAGTAATCCTGGTAGGCAGCGTGTGGGAATCATCACATCAATCGAATCCATTGCAATGCGTCGAATCGTAACCTTCCGGCGTCCGGAAAGGCAATCTCTGGTGGGGCAGGGAACGCCTGTTTCAAAAAACTCCTGAAATGGCTGCCATGCGGTAGAGGTGAAATTGCCCCTGGGGTACCATGCGCTGATGCACCATCTTGATTTGATTTTGACGCTGACGAACGGTCTGGCTGCGGCATTATTGTTCGGCTATGTCACGCAGCGCTGTCGCTTGTCGCCAATCGTCGGTTACCTGCTGGCCGGAGTGGTTGTCGGACCCGGCACGCCGGGATTTGTGGCCAACAGGGAGATTGCCGAACAACTCGCGGAAATCGGCGTGATCCTGCTGATGTTCGGCGTCGGCCTGCATTTTCATTTTGACGATCTGCTCGCCGTGCGTAAGGTCGCCATTCCGGGAGCGATCGGCCAGAGCCTGTTTGCCACGCTGCTCGGTTGCCTGGTCGGTTGGGCATTCGGCTGGAGCTGGTCGGCCGGATTGGTGTTCGGGCTGGCGATTTCCGTCGCCAGCACCGTGGTGCTGCTGCGCGTGCTGGCCGACAATAACGATTTGCATTCCCGAGCTGGCCATATCGCTGTCGGCTGGCTGGTGGTCGAAGATATTTTCACGGTCCTCGTCCTCGTGCTGATGCCTGTGGTTTTTCAGACAGACGCCCCGACAGTGTTCCATGTCGTACAGGCCGTGAGTCTATCGGTTGTGAAGCTGGGGTTGATGGTGTCGTTCATCATCTTTGCCGGCGGATATTTGATTCCATCGCTGCTGGAACATGTCTCGGCGACCCGATCGCGCGAGCTATTCACTTTGACAATTCTGGTGATCGCGTTGGGAATCGCGGTGGGGGCCGCCAAGCTCTTTGGCGTTTCGATGGCACTGGGTGCGTTTCTGGCCGGCATGGTCGTGGGGCGATCCGATTTCAGCTCGCGGGCGGCGGCCGAAGCCTTGCCCATGCGCGATGCCTTCGCCGTGCTCTTCTTCGTCTCGGTCGGCATGATGTTTCAGCCCATGGCGTTCGTGGCGGCACCCATGCTGTCAGTCGCAGCGCTGGCGATCATTCTCATCGGCAAGCCCCTCGCGGCTTTGTTGATCGTGATCGTGCTGGGCTACCCGTTGCGGACGGCTCTGTCGGTCGCGATGGCGTTGGCTCAGATCGGCGAGTTTTCGTTCATTCTCGCGGCTTTGGGGACGGAATTGGATGTACTGCCACCGGAAGGAACGAACGCGCTCGTCATTTCCGCCATCATCTCGATCAGTCTCAACCCGTTGCTGTATCGCCTGGTCGGTCCGCTGGAAGCCTGGCTGAGAGACACGCCCGGTTTGGGACGCTGGCTCGTGGCGTTTTCCAAACGCAAGCTCGTCTCCCCAACGGCGGACGATGCGGATGCGATCGCGACGAATCGGGCGATTGTCGTCGGGTATGGACCGGTCGGCAGCACATTGGCAAGGTTGCTCAAAGAGAACGATATCGAGCCGACCGTGATCGATTTGAATTTGGAAACGGTGCAGCGCCTGCGTCGCGAGGGGGGCCGGGCCGTATACGGAGATGTCGCGCATCTGGAGACCTTGCGTGAAGCGGGGATCGAAGATGCCGTGGCGGTGTTTCTGAGTTCGGCGGGCATGCAAAGCAGCCTGGAAGCGATGCGACTGATGCGGGAAGTGAACCCCGGCATTCGAGTCTTCGCGCGGGCCAATTATCTCAAGGAAGCAGCCGAACTGCGTAAAGCGGGGGCCGATTCCGTCTTCGCATCCGAAGGGGAAGTTGCCTTGTCGATGACGGAGCAACTGCTGCGGCAGTTGGGAGCCTCGGCGGAACAGATCGATCGCGAACGCGATCGGGTCCGCACGGAACTGTTCGGCGGCCCGCGTTCCATCGAACCTTTGATGAGCGACTCGACTCCGAACGAAAATCTGGCCACTCAACCGAAAAGTTCGTGAATCGGTTTGCCGCCTTCAGCGACGATGGGAATCGGCCGGCCTTGCGGATCCATCCAGTGGGTGCCGAGGTCGATATCCAGAAACTGGAAGACGGTGGCGGCCAAATCCGACGGTCCCACGGGCCGCGTTTTGATGTCGTAACCACCGGCATCGGTGCTGCCGATCACCTGACCATGCTTCAAACCGCCGCCGGCCACCAGCATCGACATGCAGTTGAGCCAATGTTCGCGACCGGCGTCTTTGGTCATGACCGGTCCCCGGCCGAATTCGCCGAGCATTAACACGAGGGTCGAGTCGAGCAAGCCCCGGTCGGCCAAGTCGTGAATCAGAGTGTGCAGCGTCCGGTCGATTGTCGGGAGAATCGGTTTCAAACCTTTTTCGATGCCGCCCCACGGCGGGACGTTATCGCCATGATGGTCGAAGTAACCCCAGCGGCCGCTGACAACCGTGAACGTCACGCCGGCTTCAACCAACCGGCGAGCCAGCAACGCTTTTTCGCCAATGGAATCGCGGCCGTACCGGTCGCGCAGCGCGTCGGTTTCTTCTTCGAGTTTGAACGCCTTCTGAGCTTTCCCAGAGACGACAAGCTCGACTGCTTGCTGCGAATAACGGTCGTTGCGGGCCATCGTCTGGTTCAAATCGAGGCCGCGTTGCAGTTTATCGAATTGCGACCGCAGGTCATGACGGTTTTGTAATCGCTCGATCTGAATTCCCTCCGGCAGATTGAAGCGGCCCTTGAGTTCCGCCCCTTGCACCGGCGCGTAATCGCTGCCGAGATAGCCGGCACCGTAGCAATCGGCGAGCATACTGTCGGCCAGTCCCACGAACGCCGGCATCCCGGGGTCATTCGATCCGCGAAACTTGGCGGCGATGGAACCCATCGAAGGAAACCCGCCTCCGTCCTTGCCATTGTCCGTCCGGCGTGCCAACGGGTTACCGGCCTGCAATGTGATCGGCGTGTGGTTGCTGGTCTTGCAGTCGACGCCCCGCAGCACCGTCAACTTGTCCATCAAACTGGCTTGCAGCGGCAGATGTTCGCTGAACGACACGCCGGGAACGGCCGTGGAAATGGAATCGAATGGCCCGCGAATTTCCTGGGGCGCATCCGGCTTCGGGTCCCACATGTCAATATGGCTTGGCCCGCCAGACAACCAGAAGAGAATGACCGATTTCTTCGATTTCGGCCGACCAGTTTCCGAGGCCTGGGCCTGTGCCCGTAACAATCCCGGCAACGAAAGGCCCGCCACGCCCGTCATTCCGGTCTGCAAAAACCAACGCCGTGAACCGACACGGATCAAATCGGAACCCGCAGGTGCGAAAAGACTTCCGAACGGCGATTGGTGTGACATCGGGCACCTGATTCGTGTGAAACCGGCGATAGTCCAAGTTAGTCGACTGCATCAACAGGATTGTACCGATCAATACTTGCTCATGCAATATCGGCTCGTCTCAACTGCTGACCACAGCGGAATTTCCGCGCGATCAAGGCGTCTTCCCAGTTCCAATCCAGGAGTCGAAAATCCGGACGGAGGCCCAACTCGGTTTGTTCTCGGCAATGAACGCCTGGTGATGCGGGTCCTGCTGGTAGGCATCGTGATCGGCTTTGGTCGCGAAGACGACTTGCAACGCCACATGGAAATCGCGGACATTCACCGGACGGCTCAACTCTTCGACGAGCGGACCGGCTCCAAAAAAGGTGATTCCCGGAATAGTCTCCAGATGTCGATAGCACGATTCGGTCAGCTTGCGGATGTTTTCCGCCGAGCCATCGTGAAGCGCGAAGTAGACCATATGAGCGATCGGGCGGGTGTCGGACATGCGAACGGCTTTCGATAAGGAACTATTACCTGGCGTGTGAGCAAGATACAAGAAACACATGGCAAGACACAATCAAACCAGTATTCTTCTAATACCTAACGCCTAATACCTAACGCCTCCCCATGCACATCGCGATCCTCTTTGAATTTCCCACACTGCAAGGGGGCGAACATTCGCTGCTGGCGATGGTGCGCGAATTTCGTCTGCAAAACCGGATGTTAGAAATCACGGCATTCGCACCGCCTACCGGGCCGCTCGCGGAGCAACTGCACCAGCACGGCATCCATGTCGAACCTTGGTCGATTCGTGATGCACATGGACAGCGGCTAGAAGAACGAGAATTGCAGCGAGACCTGATCGCGCGACTCAATCGATTAAAGCTGGACATCGTGCATGCCAACAGCTTAACTACCGGGCGATTGCTGGGGCGAATTGCTGGAGAACTCAAGGTGCCCACGACGGCCCATCTGCGTGACATCATGGGGCTGAGCGGGGCGGCCATCGCCGATTTGAATCGCCATCGAAAACTGATCGCGGTCTCCGCTGCGACGCGCACGTTTCATCGGGAGCAGGGGATCGACGGCGAAATCTGCGAGGTGATTCACAACGGCATCGATCTGACCGAATTCGCACAGCGCCCCAGAACAGGACGGCTGCATGCGGAATTCCAAATCCCGCGGGAAGCCCGATTGATCGCTACTATCGGCCAGATTTGCCTGCGCAAAGGTTGGGACACGCTGGCGGACGCGGTGGCGGTGTGGCCCAAGTTGGACCCTGAAAGTCATCTGCTTTTAATCGGCACGCGTCATTCCCAGAAGGCAGAGAGCAGAAGGTATGAGGAGGGAATTCGTGAGGAATTTCGTGTGTCGGGGTGGGAACCGCGCGTCCATTGGCTGGGAGAGCGGAGCGATGTCCCTAGCTTGATGAACGAGTTGGATTTGCTCGTCCATCCCGCGCGTCAGGAACCATTGGGGCGTGTGCTGCTAGAGGCGATGGCAGCGGGAGTGCCAATTGTGGCCACAGACGTGGGGGGAACTGCTGAACTGATCGAGCCGGAAATTTCCGGGCGATTAGTTCGCCCTGATGATCCGCAACAACTGGCCGACGCAATGTCGTCGGTGTTGAACAATTCAGAGCTGGCTGCCAGATTTCGTCACGCCGGCCGGCAGCGAGCGGAGCAGCGATTTGACATCGCGGTCGCCGCGGCGCGCGTCTGGGAACTCTGGCGGCAGCTTGTTTGATATCGTTCAGCGCGGCGGTGGTTTGTCGTCGGGGGCGTAGTTCACTTCAAAGGTCGCGGTGTTCATCCGCAGTTCAAATTTCTGAAACTCGGGAAATGGCTCGAACGAATCGTAAGCGAGCAGATTTAAATCGCGGTGGGTGAAAATCTCGCGGCCTGTGCGCTGATCCAGCAATCGCAGCACTCCTTCGCCCACACCTTGCCCTCCCTGCGGCGGAGGTTGCTTGAAGATTTGTATCAAGACCGGCAACGAACGGGGCTGATCCAGGGGCCACGGTTCGCCGGGAACGTCCCGCTTCCAGACGATCTGCCGACGGCTGCGGTCAATCGCCCATAACGGTCCCTGCAACATCGGCCGGCGAAATCCATTGAGCGGTTGTGATGACTGCCATTCGAAACTCCGTTCCACTGGTCCGGAAACTCCCAGATACCAGCGAAACTCGTCGCGGCCGACGACAAAGCGTTCTATCGACTGCGGCAAATCCACCGTCAGCGGTTCATCAATCGTCGTGCCGGTCTCCAAATCGATCAGATGCAGCACTCCCCGCGGATCAATGACGGCCCCCATGCGATCATCCAAAGACAGGGGCAAACTGTGCTGCGGAAATGCCCGGCTCCACACGGTGGAATTCGACGCGAGATCCCGGCAATCCAGCGTCACCTCGGCTTGGCGTTGCCCCGACCAGACGAGACAGCCGGAGAGATGCCAGACATCGGCGCGAGGGATGGTACATGGATGGGCGGCGAGTGTGCGGCCGTCGGCGGCGTCCAGCACGGCGCAGTGATTCCGATCCGGCGACCAGATGACAATCCGCTCATCATCGCCCAGCGGAATTGATCCCGGTGGCAGGTCCCAATATTCCCACAGGGTGCGGCCGGTTTGTGTTTCAATGGCGATCAGCTTGCCGCGGCGGACGAAACACAAATAGCCAGCTCGAACGGGACCGACGAGGCCGACATCGCATCCATAGGGATCGAGGATGCGAAATTCCTCGTGCGCCTGTTTCCAGCCGGAGATCTGGCGTTCGACAATCAATTGTTCTTGGGGCTGCGCTGAGGGGCCTAGCAAGTCGAGCGACCAGACGATGCGTGCCTCGGGTTCGCCCTGTTCATTCCACGGCGCGACGGCGAACAACAGCGTGCCGATGCGCACGAGCAACCAGCGTCCTTGTCCCCACGCCTGATACGTCAGCGGATATTGTTGCAGCGGGGTGGAACCTTTCGGCAGTGACACCGTCCACCCGCCCTGTTGGCCGTCGCCCGTGAAGCGTAACGTCCGGCCTTGCCGATCGACACTGACATCCATCCGATCCCACACACTGTCGACATCAGCCTCGACTGGGACGGGAGTCTGCATTGCGTCATCCGCCGGCGCGCTCTGAGGCGTCACACGCGGAACCGCGAGCGGCCAGATGTCTGGCGGTCCCAGGTCGTGTCGCCGATTCATGGCGGAGATGTTGATCGCATCCAATGTGTTGACTGTGGCCCCTGAGTGACGCAGCCTCGTTAAGTCGACATCAAACGCATCGCGCGTGAAGCCTGCCGCCGTCCATTCCTGGCTTTGTTTCGTCAGAGCATGCCAGTTCAGCCCGTCATCCGCAGTTTGTGTCAGCGATTTGATGAACAGATCGCGTGCGAACAGACCGGTTCCGAGAAAAATGGATTCGCTGGCGTCCAGTGCCGCCCGGCGTGTCCAGGGAATGGCATGCCAGCGATGCTCTAATTGTTGGAGCGCGAACGGCTCGCCCGTCTCTTTCGCCGCTTGCCAGCGGGCCGATAACAATTCGGCCAAGAGCTGTTGTTCTGCGACGGTCGCGCGTCGAAACGCAGCGGCGATCTCGCCTTGAAATGCTCGATTCCAATCGACCCGCCGCAGCGATTCCTCATGAATCACACGTTCGCCAATCAGGCCCAGAGCTAAACCTTCCAAACTCAATTCGACCACGTTGGTCCAGCGTTTATGTTGCGCAGCGGCCCGTGCGAGTTGCCACAGCAGTTCGCCTCGATCATCCCGTGAAAGGGGACGATCCTGCCAGCGGTCGCGGATACTTTCCCACTGCGCCGCAGCGTGGTGCAGTTCCGCCAGATCAGCTTCCAACAAGAGTGTTTGAGACGGCTCGTCATCCAAGGTGACTAGAGATGATCGCGCGGCGGCGAAGTCTCCGGCTTCGATGTCGAGCCATGCCGCTTGGTGCCGAGTCGTAAGATCGGCCGGCTCATTTCGCACTGCACGCTGCGTGGCGACATCACCTAAGCGTTGGACCTGAAATTCGTCGCTACTGAGCCAGCCATCGGGCAGGGGGGTGAGATCACCCCAGGCGACCGCTGATCGCATGGCACCGGGGAGCCGTCGGCCGTCGGACAAATTCAGCACAGCGATGGAACCATCTCCGAGCGGTTGCACAATTTGCTCGCCACGCAGCACCCCGCGGCCGCGCACTTCGCCCGTCACCGTTCGCCACAGCTCGCGGCCGGTCTGACAATCGACGGCTCGCATGGCTGATGGTTCCAGGATAATCATGGACTGATTGGCAACTCCCAGCACGGTTAGCGCGTTCCCACGCGGAATACGAAGAAGCGTGCGGCCCGAGTATTCGTCGACGACATGCGCGAACTGGGATTCGGAGGAGATCGTCACCAGACGTCCGCCAGACTGCCAAAGTCCAGCTTCCCGCCACGTGCGCAAAATCGCACCTGCGACGGGATCGGTGCCGCCCGGTTCCAGGCGTGTCGCCGCGCGAATCTCGACCGGGTAACGATTGACCCAGCGAATCTGTTGCCGGATCGGATCAATCGCGAGAGTGACGCCGCAGTTGGTGACGCACGCCAGTGTTTCACCCGTCCAGACGATTATCGCCGCAGTATACTTTTGCGGCGAACTGCGGCTGAGATCGGGCAACAAATGGCCGATGCGACACGACCATGCGACCTGCAACGTCTCTCGGTCGATGCATTGGAAAACCAGATCCGAACGTTGCGTACTCAGCAGATAGAGTTGTCCGCCGACGAGGCACGGCGCGCCGCAAACCGAGAATTCCGCCGCCTCGGAATCGGCAGGACCGCTGGCGAGGTTGGCCCTCCAGTCGAGATGGCGGAATTCCTCACCCGCGGCGGGTTTGGCACCGCCGGCACTCCAGCGAATAGCTCCAGTCTCCAGATCAATTGCTTCCAACGCATAACTGGTTCCTGGATTGGCCGGTTCAGAAGCAGGCCCGGCTTCCACGACTTGATAGACGGTTTGCTCATCGTGACTGAGATCGCAGGCCAAAGTGTTCGTTTGCGCCTGCTGCGCGAATTGGGATAAGATTTTGCCATTGAAAAACGGATTCGCCTGTTGTCCGGCCAGATTCCAGCGATCACGGACTGATCGCTGAGCCGTTTGCCAGAGAATGGCTCCCGTGTTGGAATCCAGACACGCGAGGCCGTCCGGCGTGCGGGTCACGATCCGCGAACCAATGGCAAGCGTCGTGGTCGCCGGCAAGCGGATGATTCCTGACTCGCGTAAGTCATCCGCCGCACGCTGCCAGCTTTTTTCCATGGCCGCATTAGTAATCAACAAACGCGACCAGCGGACGGTCGTTGTCGGGCGGTCAGTGACAGTGGGCTGCGGTACGACGGCAGTCCGAGGCCGCTGCAACCAGGCTTCCAAGGTGGTTTGCGTCCCGGAGATCATTAAGGGGCGATTTCGCGTCTCCGAAGGGAGCGATTCGAGCCAGGTCCGCACGACGCCCGGATCACCGATCTCCGCCCGCAAATCCACGGCTCGCATCTGAGCTTCGATCACTTCGTGATCTTTGGCGGCAGAATGACGGCTTGCTTGTTGCCAGGCGGCAATGGCCAACTCGAACTCGCTCTGATCGTGCCAGCGAATGGCTTCCGCCCGCCAGGCGAGATAACCGGCGCGTGTCGGCAGATTGAGCATGCTGGTGGTCAGATCGTCCGGAGCAGACTGTTGTTCGACCCGCTCCCAGAATTTCTGTTGTCGTTCCACCGGCAGCCGTTCAATTTGTCTCGCAATGTGATCGCCGAGTGTTTCGACGACTTCGCCGGTTTCAACGAGTTGTGATCCCGCCCGGAACCACAACTCCGCGAGTCGCTCTTCCGCCAGCAGGAATTCGTCCCGCGAGATGTGTTCCGCCGCCGCCGCCAGTTCGCGTTCCACGCGCCGATCCGCAGGCAGCTTCAGAACTCCGGCCGTTTCCGTCGAATCCTCGGCGAGAACAACAGGACAGGCGGCGATAAGCAACACGCCTGCAAAGTGAACGGCGGCTGATGTGCGAATCACGCTCTGCATCCTGAATGCGAGTGACCTGTCACCCACTCATCGAGATCTTCGCGAGCCGCAGGCGAGGTTCTGATTTGGTAATCGTAGCGGGAATTGCGATTGGGAGCGAGAGAAATCTCGATGTCGACCCAGGGGAAGGTCTTTCTTAGTAGGGTGTGGTCGAGGCTTTGCGAGGCCCACCGATCCAGCCGCAATGCGCATGACTTACAGAATGTAGAGCACTTGCTCCGCAAGTGCAAAAAACACTTGCGGAGTAAGTGTCCTACATTCCCCGACGAACCGGACGATGGTCAGATTTCTCACCCGCTTGTCTGCGAGCCGCGATGGGTGGTAGCTTCTCCGAAATGAATTCTGATGCCCAGTCCTCCCGCCTGCTTTTCGCGTTGATCGCAGCGCATTTTCTCGTCGATGTGGTCGCATCCATCATCAACCCCCTCTGGCCGACGCTGCAGCGCCAGACAGGCAGCGGCGATGGAGAATTCTTGTGGCTGTTTGTCGCTTGGAATGTGGCCACCTCGGCCAGCCAGATTGGCTTCGCTGTGGTGGGAGACCGATTTCGCGGTCACTGGTTGTTGTGGATCGGACCGGCGGTTGCGATCTGCTGTATCAGCGCACTCGGACTCACGCGCTCTTTGCCGGTGCTGTGTCTGCTGGTGTCGTGCGCGGGGCTGGGGATCGCCGCGTTTCATCCCGAGGCGGCGCTCCTGGCCGGCAATTGTCTGCCCGGTCGGCGCAGTCGGGCCATCTCGCTGTTTCAACTCGGCGGCTTTCTCGGCCAGACCGTGGGACCGATTTATAGCGGATTCGTCGTCGATCGCTGGGGCACGCCGGGATTGTTGCCCGCGGTCGGCTGGACGCTGATGATCATTGCGGCCGCACGGTTCTTGATTCGCAATGGCAGCGAGCCAGTTGAGACTTCATATATTGCAGTGTCACATGCTCCCAGCGGCGAACGAGGCCAGTGGTTGGGATTGGCGATGTTGCTGGTCATCGGTGTGTTGCGCATCATTCCCGCCGCCGGCGTTCCGATGGCCCTCGCATTTCTGGAATCCGCGCGGAATAGCTCAACGGCCGATATCGGTGTGGTGCAGGCAGCGTTCACGTTAGGCATCGGCGGCGGCGGTCTGCTGTGCGGACTTTATCTGCAACAGCATCAGGAACGCTCAATTCTGTGGCTGCTGCCCCTCATCGCGGCTCCGATCCTCTGGCTCATTCCCGCTACCAGCGGATTCCTATTGTTGCTCGCCTGCATCGCTGGCGGATTGCTGATCGGCAGTACGATGCCCATTCTCATCAGTTTTGGTCAGCAGCTTCTGCCGCGCAGCCCGCGTGTGGGGAGTTCGATCACGATGGGCCTGAGTTGGGGACTGGGTGGCGGATTCGCCGCATTGATCGTGATGACATTGAAACCACGCGGCGACATCGAGCAGGCGTTTCCACTCTTCGCCGGGCTGGCACTGCTTTCGAGTGTTTGTTGTCTCTGGTTGCCGCATCCGCCGGTGCTGTACGACGCTGGGAAACCCGCACAGTTGGTTGACCCCGTGTGAGTTATTTCGGACGTGCCACGCCCACGCGCTTCGCGCGGGCGTGCGATTGGCTCGGAAAACACGCCCGCGCGAAGCGCGTGGGCGTGGCACAAAAATGGGGCGCAGTCATTTAACAGCCTACAAGATGACTTGCGGTCGCGGTCCGGTTGACCAGAGTGCCTCGGCATATTTTACGCCGCACATCAAACCGCGATACCGGGCGATCGCTTCCTTCGACTGCTGCGCGCTGTCCAGGACGTTCGCGTCATACGGTTTGTTGCTTTGTAACGCCATGTACTTGCCCAGCCAGCCAATCGCCTCCGGCCAGACATCGGTGACATCTACAAATGTATTCGGCACGAAACCAATCGTGTGGCCGGGGCCGTTGTCAAACTGGTAGATGGCTCGCGGCGGTTTCGTGTCCCGCGGATTGATGACACGTCCCCCATGCCGTAATGCCACTTTGCTGACTTGCGCAGCGACTTCATGATCGGCATGGGTGTCGTGCGGCCACAGAGTGAACGCCACATCCGGCTGGACATCGGCCACGATATCGGCGACCGCCTCCTTGGTTTCCAGCGAGACATCGAACTGCATCGACGCGAAATTGAGGACCCTCAGTTCCGCCCCTTGATCGCGGCACAGTTGTTTTGTGCCTTCGACCAATTCCTGCTCGCGGCTGCGGGCCGGCGGCCAGTTCGAGAGATCGCCGACCATCGCGACAATGACGACTCGGTAATTCTTGCGGATCGCCTGCAACATGATGCCGGGGATGCCGAAAATGCAGTCGTCCAGATGAGCGCCGATTGCCAACAGGGTAGGAGCGGGCATGGAAACCTCGCGTGAGAAGGGGGACAAACGAAAGTGCTGCCATCATGCGTGGTCGATCCATCCGGCTGCAAGCAATTTGTGCGATGCCCGTGACGAATCTCGAACTCCGCCAAGGAGATACACATGCGTGATCAAGTTTGAACCTTTACTCATCCGATGGATGCAGATACGATGATGTTGTTGATGTGAGCAGTGCCAATCTCGGAAAAGGGCAGGGCGGATGACGGGTGCTCAGCACGAACAACATGCCTTCGCAAACTGGAACGCCCGGCAGCGGGAAGGTTTAACGGTCCTCGGCCGCCGCAGCGTGTTGAAGGCTGGTCTTGCCGGCGTGGCGGGGCTATCTGTTCCGAAGCTGCTCGCCGCGCGTGAGCAAACTGGCGGCCGCAAAAAAAGTGTCATCTTAATTTGGATGACGGGCGGACCCAGCCAGATTGATACGCTCGATCCCAAGCCACTCGCACCGATTGAAGTCCGCGGTCCCTTCGGCGTTATTGCCACCAAACTGCCCGGCGTACAAATCTGCGAATTTCTGCCGAAGTATGCGGCAATGGCAGACAAGTTCACCATCATCCGTTCGGTGGACTGCCGGAATTCCAATCACGAACCGAACATGGTGATGCAGACCGCGAATCTCGCCAACGAGCCGCGGGTGAACAAAGAAGCCGAGAAGTTCCCGGCGTTGGCTTCGATTATCGCCAAGCATCACGAACAGGAATCGCGTGCGCTGCCGCCGTATGTCGTTCTGAACATGAAGTCGACTTCGCATGTCGCCTGGGCGGGTATCTCGGCAAGGCGTATGACCCGTTTCTCGGCAACAATGTCGCCGGAGTGTTTCAACTGCCGGGCGGTTTGACGCAGGACCGGCTTTACTCGCGGAAATCGCTGTCGTCGGATTTGGATCGTCTGCGCACCGATCTTGATCTAGGCGGGTCCATGCTCGCGAAAGACCGCTTTACTCAACAAGCCGTCGAACTCGTGACCGGCCCGAAAGCCCGCGAGGCATTCGACCTGACGCGCGAATCGGCTGAAATGCATGAACGGTATACCAAGCATGAATGGTGCCAGCAGGCGCTGTTGGCCCGCCGCCTGGTGGAGTCCGGCGTCAGCTTCGTGACGATTGACCTCAGCAATCACGGCGCGTCCGGCACCTGGGATACGCATGGCGACAACATTCCCCCCTACGGCGGCATCTGGAATGGATTGCGACCGCTGCTGCCGTCGTTCGATCATCTCTTCACCACGCTTGTCGCCGATCTGGAACAACGGGGCATTCTCGATGATGTCTTGGTGATCGCGATGGGAGAATTCGGCCGTACGCCGAAAATCGGCACGCAAGACAGTGGAAACGGTCTGGCAGGGGGCCGCGATCATTGGCCGATCGTCATGTCGATGACGCTCGCCGGCGGCGGATTACGGCACGGTCAGGTGATTGGTTCCACTGAAAAAGACGCCGGACAGATCAAGGAGCGCGCCGTCACGCCGGGCGACTTGGCCGCGACGATCTTCCAGCATATGGACGTGCCGGTGAACGTGCATTACATCGACAACCGCGGCCGCCCGCGTTTCGTGATCGAGCAAGGCGAACCGATCCGCGAACTCTTCGCGTGACAAAGCCCGCCGATGGCATCGGCGGGTCCCGCCGTCGCCGACGGCGGGCTTTGCGCATGGACATTCACAATCACCGCAGCTCCTGAATCCACGCCTCATTGAGTGCCGCGTGCTTCATACTCTTGCCATCTGGGACGAAGTAGCTGTAGACGACATGAATTGTGCCGTCGGCTCCTTCTGTCACAGCGGGGTAGTGATAGGAACCGGCCGCTTCGTCTTCGAGACGTCGCGTGATCGGCCACGATTTTCCCTCATCCTCCGATAGCGAAATCGCCAGCCGATTGCGGCCTTTGATCGTGTCGTTATAGACCAGAATCCAATGTCCGTTGGCCAATCGCAGGCCGTCGACTCCGGAACCTGGGTTGGGCAACTCCGTCATCAGGACTTCTCCCCACGACACGCCATCGTCGGTGGATTCCGCACTGCGCACCCGCAAGCGGGGGCCGTTTTCCCGCATGTACGCGACCAGTGTTCCGTTGTCGCGACGCAGCACCGTCGGCTGGATATTGCCGAAGCCCAGCATCGGTTTGCCGGAGAACCAGTTCTGGCCCTCATCGTCACTGATGGCCATGAGAGACATCGAGAACGTGTCCGAATACAGCGGCAGCAGCATGCGACCGCTCGGCAGAATCGTCGGCTTGCAGCGCGGTTGCCAGCCGAGGCGTTGAAACAATTTGTCGCCCAACCGCTCCCGTAACTGATTCGCTTTCTGCTTCTGCTTTTCCGGCAGAGCCCATTCGATGAACCCCAGATCACGATCGAAAACTTTGCGAGCGTCTTCGCTGAAGTCCTCCGGTTTCAAAAACATAATCCCCGCCTGATCCCAAGTCGGCGCTCCGTCGGCTTGATACTCCGAGGACCGCCGAAAATTCGTCAGGCACGATTCCCAACTGTTGGCGATGATCGTCGGGTAGAACAGCCACAACCGCTGATTCGGATCGATGAACAGGGCCGTGTTGCAGTCGGGAAACTCGGGCGTATCGGCCCACACGACCGGTTCACCCCACGTTTCGCTTCCCTGAGGTTTCCGCGAACCCAGCACCCGCACATCATCCGCACTCCGCTCCCCGCTGCCGCGATACCACGACACCAGCAGGTCGCCGTTCGGACATTCCACAATCCCCGGCGCGTGATTGTGTTCCGCGTTAAGGGGGAAGATCAGTTCCGCCGTGTAATGCGGCGTGGGTTCGGCGGCAATGAAGGAGCAAAGCAGCAACGTCAGCATCAGCGAATGCCTTCGTAAAGTCGGAATGGAAATAAGGTGTCAGGAGTCATCACTGCAGAATGGATCGATTGATCTACCTCCATCAGTACCGGCAGCATAACAAATCGTCCCGAACCCCGCGCGTTCACTCCGTGTCCCGATTTCGGTTACACTGCTGTCCTATGGAATCCGATGTGCAACCGGGAACGGATGTCGATTTTCGGGAACTTGAAGCCGCTTTAAACGAGACGATGCTGGTCGACCGGCATCGGCTCGCACGGCAGTTGCACGGACTGAAAGACGCGCAGCGCGCCGGCAAGCCCATTGACCGGAATTTCGCGCGCTGGCAGGCGGATCTCGAACCCTCTCGTTTGCGGTTTCGCACCCGCCGCGATCAGCGTCCCAAAATCGAATACGACGAACTGCTGCCAGTGACGCAGCGCAAAGACGACATCATCACGGCGATTCGCGAGCATCAAGTCGTTGTGATCTGTGGCGAGACTGGCTCCGGGAAATCAACGCAACTGCCGAAGATCTGCCTGGAAATGGGTCGGGGAATCGCCGGGCAGATTGGCCATACGCAGCCACGGCGGATTGCCGCGCGCTCGGTCGCCAGCCGGATCGCCGAGGAATTGCATGTCGGTTTGGGCCGGGAAGTGGGCTTCAAGGTTCGTTTCAGCGATGCGACCTCAACGCAGACGCTGATCAAGCTGATGACCGACGGCATGCTGCTCGCCGAAACGCAGACCGACCGCTGGCTCAATCAGTATGACACGTTGATCATCGACGAAGCGCACGAGCGGTCGTTGAACATCGATTTTCTGCTGGGGTATGTCCATCGATTGTTGCCGCAACGGCGAGATTTGAAGCTGATCATCACGTCGGCGACGATTGACGCTGAGCGGTTTGCGAATCACTTCGCCCAGGTTGCCGGCGACGTGCCGGTGCTGGAAGTCTCCGGGCGAACGTATCCTGTCGAAATTCGTTATCGACCGCTGGCCGAAGATTCCGACGGCGATGACGCGGACATGTTTCGCGCGATTGCCGAAGGGGTCGCGGAAGTTTCGGCGTGCGGCCCCGGCGATGTGCTGGTGTTTCTGCCGACCGAGCGCGATATCCACGAAGCGGCCAAGATGCTGCGCGGGCGGTCCTTCGGCGGCGGTCAAGTCGAAATCCTGCCCCTTTACGCGCGGCTGTCCAACGACGAACAGCAGCGGGTCTTCAAGCAATCGTCCGGCCGACGAATTGTGCTGGCGACCAATGTGGCGGAGTCGTCGTTGACCGTGCCGGGGATTCGGTACGTCGTCGACCCCGGCACAGCCCGGATCAGCATGTATTCGCCACGGACGAAATTGCAGCGGCTACCGATTGACCCCGTGTCGCAAGCCTCGGCCAATCAGCGGGCAGGGCGGTGCGGGCGAGTTGGTCCCGGCGTTTGCATCCGCCTTTATTCTGAGGAGAACTTCGCGAAACGCGAGGCTTTCACTCAGCCGGAGATTTTGCGGTCCAATCTCGCCTCGGTCATTCTACAGACGGAGTGCTTGAAGCTGGGCCACGTTTATGATTTCCCGTTTTTAGAACATCCCAAGCCGGAATCGGTCCGGGACGGTTACAAGACCCTATTTGAACTGGGAGCGGTCGGGGCGGACAACGCGCTATTGGATTTAGGTCGGACGTTGCATCGGCTCCCTGTCGATCCGCGAATCGCGCGGATTGTGCTGGCGGGAATCGACGAAGGGTGTCTGCCGGAAATGCTGGTGATCGCCGCCGCATTGGAGGCACAAGACCCACGCGACCGGCCGCGTGAGAAACAACAGCAGGCAGATGAGGCACACGCCAAATTTGTCGATGCCGAGTCGGACTTCGTCACCTCGTTGCGGATGTGGGACTTCTATCACCAGTTGAAGGGCGAGCTGACAAAAGGTCAATTGCGTAAAGCGTGCCAGCAAAACTTTCTGTCATTCAACCGCTTGAAAGAATGGATCGACCTGCATCGCGAGTTGGTGGAAGTCGTTGAGCAATTCGTTTCGGAAGATCGCCGGCCCGGACGCCGCACGAAAGTGCATGTCGCCTACCAATGGCCCGCCGGGGTCTTGGCACCGGACAAGTACGCGGCGATTCATCGTGCTTTGCTGACCGGGTTTCTCTCCGGCATCGCCCAGCGGACCGATTCCGGCGAGTATGTGGTCGCCGGGGGGATGAAGTCGTGGCTGTGGCCCGGTTCAGGCATGGCCGGTAAACAGCCGAAGTGGCTCGTCTTCGCGGAGTCGGTCGAAACCACGCGGCGATTCCTCCGCACGGCGGCGCGCATCGACCCCGCGTGGATCGAGCCGATTGCGGGCAATTTGGTGACGCGGACATTTAGCGAACCCCATTGGGATGCCGACAACCTCGCGGTGATGGCGTTCGAGAAAGTGACCTTGTGGGGCTTGCTCATCGTGCCCCGGCGGCGAGTCCATTACAGCAAGATCGACGCGGCGGAGAGCCGGCGATTGTTTTTGCAGCACGGGCTGGTCGCGGCGGATTGGCCCGAACCGCCGGAGTTTCTCGCCTACAACGCACTCTTGATCAAAGAAGTGGAAGAACGCCAGGCACGGCTGCGCCAGCCGGCGCTGCTGCGCGACGAAGACGAGCGCATCGCGTTCTACGCGCAACGGATTCCGGTAGAGATTTCCGATGGGGCCTCGCTCAAGCACTGGCTGCGGCAGCATCCCGCCGAAGCGCGGCGGCTGTTGATGACCGAAACGGACCTGCTGCAACCCGATGCCAGCCCCACCGATGCCGCCCAGTTTCCCGACTTGCTGGAAGTTCACGGCCTCAAACTCCCCTTGGCCTATCAACACGATCCCGGCGGCGCGAGCGATGGCGTGACGGTGACGGTTCCGCAAGCGGGGCTGAATCAGCTCAGTCCCGCGCGGCTCGGCTGGCTGGTGCCGGGGCTGCTGGAAGAGAAAGTCGCCGCGCTGCTGCGTACGCTGCCAAAAGAGCATCGCCGCGAATTATCGCCGATCCCCGAAACCGCCCGGCAACTGGCCCTGCGATTGCCGTTTGGCGTGGGTGATCTGATGCAATCACTCGCCAAAGAATTGGAAGAGCGACACGGCTTGAAGGTGGGCCGCGACGATTTCGACGAGCGCCGCCTCCCCGAATATCTCCGATTGCAGATTGAAGTCGTGCAGTCGGATGGCAAGCCGCTTGCCGTGAGTCGCGATCTGGCCGACTTGCAGAAGCAATTCGGCGCGAAGGCATCCACCGCTTTCGCCGCGGTCGATGACAAACACTGGACCCGCGACGGACTCACGTCCTGGAACTTCGGCACCATGCCCGAGTCGGTTGTCCTGGAACGCTTCGGCATCCAGTTGACCGGTTACCCGACGCTGCTCGATCAAGGAACCTCGGTCTCGCTGCGGCTGTGGGACGCGCCGGAGAAGGCGGCCCATGAACTCCGTTTCGGTCTGCGGCGGCTGTTTGTGCTGGCATTACCGCGTGAATTGAAATCACAGGTCGATCATTTGCCCCATTTGAATGCCTGGACGCTGCTGGCGAAAACCTTTCCGCCACCATTCCCTTTGAAAGAGCAACTGGCGGAACTGATCGCCGAACGGGCGTGTTTACCCGGCACGGCACGCCCCCGTTCCGTCGGCGATTTTGGCGTGATGCTGGCGGAAGGACGTCGGCGATTATCCACGGCTTCCGCGGAAGTCGTGCATGTCGTGCGGCCGCTGTTCGATGCGATGACGCAACTGCGTCGGCAGTGGGAGAAGGTCAAAAATCCCCAGTTTCAGCCGTCACTGCTTGATGCGCACGATCATCTGGCGAAATTACTTCGCCCGGGTTTTCTCGTCCGAACTCCCTGGGAATGGCTGGCGCATTATCCCCGCTATCTGCAGGCCGTCACGCGCCGCTTGGAGAAACTGCCGGCCGGCGGACATCAGCGCGATCAGCAGCAGTTGCCCGCGTTGCAACTTCGCTGGCAGCGCTGCTTTGTGCGGATCAAACAGCACGAGGAACGCCAGATCTTCGACCCTGCGTTGGACACCTATCGCTGGATGCTGGAAGAATACCGGGTGCTGCTCTTCGCCCAGGATCTCGGCGCGGCCATTCCCATCTCGGAAAAACGACTCGACAAACAATGGGAGTTGGTCAAATCCTAATTATGTAATCCGAACCGCAATCGCTTGCGCTTAGCGGACTAATTCGGCAACCAATTCGCTCTTTTCTTCTCCATCATGAAACGCCACCATGCACCCCTCCGCCCGCGACCAACTCAATCAGATGATTTCCGGCTGCTGGCTGACGCAGATGCTCTACGTCGCCGCCAAACTGGAGCTTGCCGACCGATTATCGGACCGGCCGCGGTTGGTGTCCGAGTTGGCGCTGGAAACCGGCGTGCATGAGCCGTCGCTGTTTCGTTTACTGCGAGGGCTGGCGAGCCTGGGGGTCTTCGCGGAGAGCGATGCCGGCCGCTTTCAAATGACCGATATGGCCGAATACCTGCGGAAGGATCACCCCCATTCCGTGCAGGCGTCGGTACTCATGATGGGAGGAACGCAGTATCAGGCCTGGGGCGAACTGCTGCACAGCGTGCAAACCGGGAAGACCGGATTCGAGAAGCTCCACGGCGAACCGCTCTTCGATTTCCTGGGCAAGCATCCCGAAGAAGCCGCCAACTTTGATCGGGCGATGGTCTCGATTCACGGTCGCGAAACGGCGTCGATCATTGCCGCGTATGACCTTTCGACGGCCAATCACATCATCGATCTCGGCGGCGGAAACGGCAGCCAACTGTGTGAGATTCTGGCGGCGAACCCACGAGCGAACGGTATCGTGTTCGATCTGCCGCATGTCGTGGAGCGGGCGAAAATCTCGATCGAGAGTGCCGGCCTCAGTGATCGCTGCCGGACGGCGGGGGGCAGCTTTTTTGAAGCGGTGCCCGCGGGGGGCGACCTCTATCTGCTCCGGCACATCATTCACGACTGGGACGATGATCAGTCGCACACGATTTTGCGTGCCGTGAGAAAGGTCATCCCCGCCACAGGCAAACTGCTGATCATCGAGACCGTCATTCCGCCGGGGAACGATCCGTCGTTCGCCAAACTGCTGGACATTACCATGCTGACGATTCCCGGCGGCAAAGAGCGGACCGAGACGGAGTATCGCGACCTGCTCGCCACGACGAGCTTCCGGTTGAATCGCATCGTGACAACGGATGCTCACGTTGATGTGATTGAGGCGATTCCGGTTTAACTGCCAAAGAGGTCCCGGCGTCGCCGACGCCGGGCTTTCATCGCACCGTTGCGTGTCTTCAGAGTGTCTTCAGGTATTCCAGAACGGCCGATTTTTCGTCTGCGGAGAGCTTGTTGGGGAAGAGATGCCCTTCCGCGTTTTTGCCGGGTAACCTCGTATCGAAATAGCGCCGCCGATGGGCGGCATGCTTGACGGATTTCGGCACCGCGTCGAATTCTTCGATCTCCAGTCCGACGCGCTGTTGATCGTAGCCGTCTTCCGTGCGCTTCCACACTTTCGGCCGCATGCTTGGATGCATCACATGCCACAGGGTGGGGACGGAGCCGTTGTGGAAATATGGTGCAGTGGCCCAGATTCCGTTGAGCGGGGGGGCGACATAACCAGCGGGATCAACTTCGACATCGTCGTTCCCGTAGTTACTTAACCAGCCGTCTTTCATCCATTGCCGATGCTCGGGCGTCAACGCCTGCCAGCGGAGTGGGTCGGTGCCAATCTCCGCCAGCGCGATCGTCTTCTGATCGTAGCGGCCGTGGGGACCATAGGTTCCATGACAGCGGCTGCACTGATCGTTGAAAATCGCTTTGCCGCGCTCCGCGAGTGCCTGATCAATCTCCCAGCGATATTTTGGCGGTTCGGTCGATTTGATCCACGCCTCGATCTGCCGAAAATCCTCTTCATAGCTAGCCAATTGCTCCGGGCCATTCTGGGGGATCAGAATGAACTGCATCATCGGTCGATGGGTGTTCGGCGCAAATCCGTCGGCATACAGGAAAGACTTCTGCTTGACATTCCAGTAGGGCGGGGGATCGACATCATGATGCGTCATCGCCGGCGGTAAACGCTTCAAGTCCACCGACATGTCCGGATTTCGATAAGCCCCCAGCAGCACGCCGAAAATGACGGAGTTGGTCGTCCCATTTGTGGTCGAGAGCGGAATCTGCAACGCCCCCAAGTCCAGATGTCCCAGCTTTTTTCCTTGGGCAAGCTTGATGCGGGTCACGTCTTCCACCAGCGTCTGCATGGCGAAATGACTGTTGGGCAAACCGGGGATCACCGTACCGGCGACTTTACCGCCGTGACACGCCAGGCAGTTCATCACCCATCCTCCAGCGCCGTTGGCGACATAGCCCAAGCCGGGTGAGTTATCGGGATCGTTGGGGGACGGCATCAAACCGTAGTAGCGGAATATCAACTGGCGACGCGTTTTTGGATCAGCGTTCTCGGCTTCGGTCCTTTCCGGTTCGGGCCACACGGTCCAGAGTTCAGCAAAGACTTTATCGTCGAAATCCGGGGGTAGAAATTGATGTTGTGTGAGGACGTTCCAACCCGTCACCGGATCGACCGGAGTTAGCTCGCCGGCATGCGTGGTGCAAGTCGCGGCGAACGCCATCATCAGAAGGCAGCCAGAATTCGTGACGTTAAGCCAAGGCATCGCCAGTTCCTAGTTGTTCGATCCGTCGAGCTTCCAAACCAGCTTCCAACGTCTGTACGATGGCATCGACATCATACACACAACCGGCCCACGTTCCCCCGCCCACGCGTTGCAACGCCGCCCAGAGCCGCGTATCGGCCGGCATGCGGGGATCGCAGTGCAGGGGGGTGGTGTAAGTGCGGGCAGCCAAAATGCTTGCACCCTCCTCGGGAGAAAACACGCGACATTCCGTCCCGATGAAGTCTAGGCGCCCGGTCAAATGGATCGTATCGATTTCAATATGGATGAGATCCCCGTCACGCAGTTTGCCGATTGGTCCCCCTTCGAGGGCTTCCGGGCCGACGTGCCCGATACACGCCCCGGTGGACACGCCGGAGAATCTCGCATCGGTGATCAGGGCCACCTGTTTGCCGAACGGCAAATATCTGAGCGCCGAGGTGATCTGATACGTTTCTTCCATGCCGCACCCCAACGGGCCGCGGCACATCAGCACGATGACGTCACCTTCCTTGATCGGCCGTCCGGTGCGGCCTTTGATCGCCGCGATGGCGTCCCGTTCGGAGGTGAACACGCGAGCCGGACCCGTTTTGCGATACACGCCATCGGCGTCGATGACCGACTTGTCGATCGACGTGCTCTTCACCACCGAACCATTGGGGGCGATGTTCCCTGTCGGAAACGTCACGGTGCTCGTCAAACCACGGGATTTCGCCACCGGCGGCGACATGATCACGCTGTCAGGGTCGACACCGTCGCGCGAACGCAGGACTTCTTTCAATCGTTGCCGGCGGTCGGAATGTTCCCACCATTCGAGCACGTCGCCCAGCGTCCGTCCCGAGACGGTGAACGCATCGAGCCGCAGCAAACCGAGCGTCCGCAGATGCAGCATCAATTCCGGCACGCCGCCGGCGAGGAAGAAGCGGATCGTGGGATGACCGACCGGGCCATTGGGGAGACAATCCACGAGTCGCGGTACCTGCCGGTTGAGGCGGTTCCAATCCTCGACAGTGGGCCGCGGAAGTTTGGCTTCATACATGATCGCGGGAATGTGCAGCAGCAGGTTCGTCGACCCGCCGCACGCCGCAAAAACGATCATCGCATTGTGCAGCGCATCCGGCGTGAGAACGTCCTTGGTGGACTTCCCGGCGGCATCCAAGGCGACGACGGCCCGAGCCGATCGCCGGGCGGTATCCAGCCAGATCGGCTGCCCCGACGGTGCCAACGCCGAGTGCGGCAAGCTGAGTCCCAACGCCTCGGCAATCACCTGCGCCGTCGCCGCCGTGCCGAGAAACTGGCACCCGCCGCCCGGCGACGCACAGGCCCGGCAACCGGCTTCCGCAGCCTCTTCCAGCGTCATCTCGCCGTGGGCGAAGCGTGCCCCGATGGTCTGCACCTTGCCGGCGTCTTCGCCCGACGCCGGCGGCAACGTAACCCCGCCGGGAACAATCACGCACGGCAAATCGTGCATGGCGGCCAGAGCCATCATCATCGCCGGCAGGCCTTTATCACAGGTCGCCACGCCGATCACGCCCCGCCGCCTCGGCAGCGAACGGATGAGCCGCTTCAAGACAATCGCCGCATCATTCCGATACGGCAGGCTGTCCATCATCCCCACCGTGCCCTGCGTGCGGCCATCGCAGGGATCGCTGACATACCCGGCGAACGGCAACGCTTCGAGCCGATCCAACTCTTCCGCCGCGGCGCGCATCAACAGGCCGATCTCGTAATGGCCGGTGTGGTAACCGAGGGCGATCGGCTTGCCATCTTCGCCGCGGATGCCGCCTTGCGTGCTGAGAATCAGATATTGCGGACGCAGCACTTGGTCCGGCCGCCAGCCCATGCCGGCGTTTTGCGTCAGACCGAACAAATCGCCGCTCGGCGCGTTGAGCAACATGTCCTCCGTGAGCGGCAATTTCCCCGCAGGCCCGTCACCTTTGGTGACGATTTCCCAGAGTGTGGCATCGGATGAGTCGAGGAGATCGTTGATTTGGGATGGCATATTTTCTGACCTCTTAGCCCCCGGTCAATGACCGGGGGTGAATGTGCGTGGAACAAGGAAATCACCTCCGGTCATTGACCGGGGGCAAAGAGATATCACGGCAGCATCGGAAACAGCGTTTTCACATTTTCACTCGTCAGTGGCGAACCGTATTCGCATGGCTCGAAGGCTTCAATATAGCGAATTTGCCGGCCGCTTTCCGGGCCGTAGGTCTGCATCACCAGTTGACGGTGCCGGTCTGCCAGGGGGGAAATCCAGTTCGTGTAAAACTCCGTGACAAATTGCCGCTTGCCCGCGTCATCGGCCGGCACGTCATTTTCCTGACACATCGTGTACGGCAGCCATTCATGAAACTGCGATTTGTGGCATTCGAGTTGATCGATTACCTGCTCCAGCACCGGCTCGATGTCAATGACCACCGTCGGTGAAAAGGGATACGGCCGTTCGAAGTGATCCGAAAAATACGCGATCACCGGATTCACTCGCAACGCCGGCACTTCCGGCACAAGATGCGGCACGATCACCATGTACGCCGCGTCGCAGACCAGCGTCGAGGTCGCCCGGTGATCGGGGTGATAATCGTTCGGCCGATGCGTCACGATCAAATCGGGCTGATACCGCCGGATGAGCGCGATCATCTCGCAGCGGGCTTCAATGGTCGATTCGAGTTTGCCGTCATGATGCGACAGGACCTGATAGTCGATTCCCATCAGCTCCGCGACGGCTCGCGTCTCGGCCTTGCGCGTCTCAATCAATTCCCCCGGCAATCGTGACTGATGCCCCGACCGGCCGTCGGTCACGCTGACATATTTCACCTGATGGCCCAATGCCCGGTAGAGCGCCGTCGTCCCGCCGGCTTTCATTTCACAATCATCAGGATGAGCGCCGATGAAGAGGATGCGAAGTTGGTCGGACATGCGTGTATTTCTCTCGGTT
>Ga0105047_10002287_pt1 | contig 34252 bp, 33 predicted proteins | sample MAT04_FD_78384 | JGI IMG/M metagenome (GOLD analysis project Ga0105047, IMG submission 78384) | Freshwater microbial communities from Lake Fryxell liftoff mats and glacier meltwater in Antarctica - MAT-04 (megahit assembly) | ecosystem: Environmental > Aquatic > Freshwater > Ice > Liftoff... | reverse complement strand
GCGATAAGGGATTTGGCGATAAGGGAATTCCATTTTGTACGTGTTTCCCTTACGCGTAACAGCGAATGTTTTCAGCGATTGACATGGTGACAATGAATCGTCCCTTGAGCAGGACACCGCTGCCCAGATTGCGATAGCAGCTTTTTTACCAGGCGACTTCGGTCGCCTGTTTTTTTTGTGCCTTCAGGCGTTTCGCCTTGCACTCACTGGCACCTCCCGATGCCAGTCCGGAACCGCTCATATCTTTGCTGTAGTGTTGCGTCATACCTGCGAAAGCCGGTCCAATTCCGACTCTGCCGGATCCTCTGGCGCCCGGCTTGCGCCGAGGCGATCAGTGTTCAACCTAAATCCGGCAGTTGACCGCGTCGTAGGAGCGTCCGCTTGCGGCGCGATCGTTGTGGGATCGGCCTGCAAGCGGCGCCTCCTACAGCTTTCCCACCTCACCCGATGGGTGAATGGAGAAATCGGCCACTCGTCAGTATCCACGCGGCTTCCTGGAGATAAATCCGCGGTCAACTGAGGTTTCCAGGTTCAAGCTTCATCGGGCCGGATCAATAGCCGTTCAGCCCGGTAGCAACCTGCAGCGGGTGTTTCGGCGTGCTGCAGCCAAGCGATTGCAAAAGTCATGTCTGGCCGGCGCGGAAACACCCTTATTGCAATTTTCACTATGCTGCAAATGGCAATTGATTCTATCTATATGTTTTTAAACATAAATAATTGTTGGCATGGTTGCTGCTTCTAGATTCGTGTCGAGTGGCGGCGAAGGGATAGCACTTTGGGCTTGATGAATCTGATTTTTGAACGGCGCCGCAGTGCTGGCGGTCGTGTGGTGCGTGAGATCGAGATCGCTGACTTGGGCAAGATTGCCCTGGTTCGCTCTGTCGACTGTATCGGCGCCATGTGTCCGCGCCCGCAACTGTTGACCATGAAAGTGCTGGGCGAGGTTCGGCCGGGAGATGTGATTGAAGTGATGTCGGATAACCCGAGTGCGGTTGAAGGGTTTCCGGCCTTGGCGCAGGCGTTGAATTGCGAGTACCTGAAAACGGTACGCGAGACTGACTACTGGCGCATGTACTTGCGCAAAAGTTGATATCCGTATCCAGCAGGCATCTGAGAAATTGATTTTGAAGAGAGGATGAATAAGTGACCGCAAGTTCAAATTTTTTCACCCAAAAGGGCACGTTGCAGGCGATGGGAATCGTGCTGCTGGTTGTCGTTGGATCCCTTTGGGCGCTGTCGATCGACTCACGTTTTTTGTATTTACTGGTTTATGTCTGGTTTGGCGTCATCTACGGCATGTTTTTGCAATACGGTCGTTTTTGCATGGCCTCGGCGGTACGTGACTTGTTCGCGGTGAAAGTGCCGCGAATGGCGGTTGGCATGATGATTGCCGTAGCGCTTTACTCGATTGTCGCCGCCATTGTCAGTTTGAGCGGTTTCAGCACCTTCCACTCCAATGCGCTTGGCTGGCATGTGGTTATTGGCGGCGCGATATTCGGTTTTGGCATCGTCTTCACCGGCGGTTGCGCTTCCGGCTCTTTATACAAAGCCGGCGAAGGCAACATGAATTCGATGCTGGTGATCCTGGCGATCTCCTTCTCGCAAGCAATCATTGTCAGCTCATCGGGTTGGTGGGACTCGTTGGTGCCGCAATCCTGGATAGATTCTGCGGCAGCCAAAGACATGCCGGCCGAACTTTCGGTGACCCAGGGTTGGTTTGACATCTTTACCGCGGGTTACATCTGGAATCTGAAGGGCATTACGACAGCAGAAATCTTCGGCCTGGCCGATACGGCGGTCGGCATCGTCGTATTCAACACCTTCCTGACCGCTATCTTGCCGGTCGCCATATTGCTGGTGCTGCTTTACATCTTCTACTACCGCAAAGGTCATTTGCGTCGTTCAGGCAAGGCTGTGCTGACCATGCAAGAAGAGATTGGCGGCATTTGGGCGATGTGCACCTCCTCCAAAAACACCGCATTGGCTGGTATTGGCCTGGGCATATTTGCCGGTCTGCACATGTATGTCACCGGTGTTTTGCGTGAGCACTACGAAATCCTCAACTTCGGTGAAATGCTGGTCGCCATGGGGTACACCAATGGCCTGTCGCTGCAAGAAACCGTGTTCGACCCCGGCTACTGGTACATCACCACGCAAGAAGCGCAGTGGGGTGGCTGGGTGATGCAGCAGTTGGGCATCAATACCATGGACAACATCTTCTTTGGTCTCGACAACGGCTTGCCCAACCCGTTGCTGAACGCGCCCGGCTTCATGTCCATCGGCATCATTCTTGGTGCATCAGTCATGGCGCTGTCGCGGCGCGAATTCAAATGGAAGACACCAAGTTGGGAATCCGCATTCTTCGCCATCGTTGGCGGCACCTTGATGGGTCTGGGTGCGCGTATCGGCATGGGCTGCAACATCGGCGCCTTCTTCGCCACTGTCACCAACGGCGACCCCAGCGGCTGGGTCTACCTGTTTGGCATGGTGATCGGCGCTTATATCGGCGTGAAAGCTTTCACCATGTGGATGGATTGGAGCGCTTCACGTAACAACTCCGGCTGCGATCTGTAAGCGCGGACCGACAACTTCAAAAAGCACAGGAGCAAATCATGGCAATGAGTTTCAACAAAACATCCGACGGCGAATGGAAGCTTGATGTCTGCGGCTACACCTGCCCGCATCCGCAGATGTACACCAAAAAGGCGTTGCAGAAGCTGGAGAGCGGCGACGTTCTGACGCTGGTGTTCGATAACCCTTCTTCCGGCGAATCCATCCTCGCCATGTGCGATGCCGAGGGCAATGACCTGCTAGATCGCCAGGAAGGCGACGGTTCCTTCACCTGGAAAATCAAGAAGGCTTGAGCCATGCAATTAGGTATTGTCATCACTGATGAAAGCTATCTCCAGGTTGCGGTTGAACTGCTCGATGCAGCATCGGCGCGTGGTTGGCAGAGCCTCTGTTTTCTCACCGACACCGGCGTGAATCTGCTTGCCGATGCCGGCTTCATCGAACGCGCAAAAGCCTGCCCGAACAGTGTTTCGCTGTGCGAACACAGCGCCGCACGCTACTCGGGCGGCCGCTTCGACCTCAATACCCTGGGTGACATCGTCATCGTTGGCGGCCAGTACCAAGATGCCGAACTCGTGCGCAAGTGCGACCAGGTACTGGTTTTTTAAGGAAACAAGATGGCAGATCAAAAACGTATTTTGATGCTGGCGCTGGACAAAAAGGTCGAAGCGCTGCGAATGGCCAGCGGCCTCACCTTGCTCGACGATGCCGTCAGCATTGCCACCTGGGGTCCATTGCCGGAAGGAAATGAGGTCGCCGAACAAATGGAAGCCCTCGAATTCTCCGAAGTGCCGGTGCTGGCCCTGGACCCCGCCCACGATGCCATGGCGGTTCTGGCGCAGCAGATCATCAACAGTGACGTGGTGTATTGCGTATGAGCACGAACAAGAAGGTTTTGCTGATCAACCCCACTTCATCGCCCGCCATGCCGGGTTTGGCGGCGGCGTTGAGCGCTGCCGGTGCGGAAGTGCGGGAAATGAATCTGAATGATTACAGCGCGCTGCTGGATGCGCTGGAACAGGATTGGATGCCGGTGGTGCTGAAGGCGCCGGCAGCTTGAAGAGGTTTGGCTCGCGGCTTTGGTCGCGGTGGAGGTTGCGCATGACTGGAGTGGGCGGATTTTTCCCGCTGCTTCAGTGGGCCAGCCATTAATAGGCGCGTCTCTTTGTAGTCAGGCAAAGTTGACGCGATCTTGAGTTTTGATGGAGGAGTAACGATGAACATGCGCATCAATAAAAGCTGGGCTGGTGTTTCCGCCCTGGTAATCGCTCTTGGACTGCACGGTTGCGGCGGTGGCGGCGAGGACAAAACGGTAGTAGCCAGTCAGTTAACTGTGAATTCACCTGCGGCGATTGCTCAGGCATCCGCTGACAACTATGACGACAACGTCAATGGATTGGTTACTGGCGGCACATTGAAGCGCTGGAAAGACGACTGGGTGACCGAGCGGGCCAAGCTTGGATTGACCGGGAAACTGATTATTCTGCAGGTAACGGCGGGGCCGGCTGGATCCGAATACATCAAGCCCAATGGCAGCACCGTATTAACTTATTTGTCGCCGTCGAGTGAGTGGATACAGACGCGTACTAATGGTGTTATTGAATCCCAAAGTGTGGTGCCGGATGGGGCGCAGATGGACGGCCTGCTGAAGAAATACAACATTGATCCACGTAATGACATGATTGTCGTGGCCATGGGAACCGGCAGCAATCCGAACGCAATGGGCCAAGGCCGCATCTGGTATGCGTTGCGCTACTGGGGCGTGGACAAGAAAAATCTGGCGTTGGTCAATGGCGGCAATCAGTGGCTGGATGACACCAGCATGACGCCGGCGGCGGATTTTTCTGCTACCAACAGTTCATATGATTCTGCCAACCCAACTATTCCTAAGTATCCCAACTCCGGCACTTTCTCCGTCAAGACCCTGGCAGTCGACAACACCCAGCTTCAGGCCACGGTGGAAGATATGATGCGTGTGATGCCTTCGTCCAATGTCAACGTCAAGAACGATGGCGTGCTGATTTGGGATGCGCGCAGCATGTCCCAGTACAGCGCCGGAGAATTGGTCGAATTCAGTGAAGACACAAATTCCGATACAGCGGGAAGTCAGGCTTGTACAGCGGGATTCTGTACGCCGGTCAATCCCGACAACTACATGTGGACCTTCCAGAACGGAGGCTCTCGTCAAGGGCATCCGAATGGCACGCTGCAGGTTCAATACACGCACTTCCTCAATCCATCCAAAGGGTATAGCTATCGACCCAAGGCATTCCTGGAGAAATTGTTGAATGGGCATGTCACCACCGCTCAGGATGTCACTGACGGTAACGCGACCGTTGCCGGGATCGGCTTCGTCGATGGCTCCTATGGCTTGTTGGGTGAAGGCAATGCTTATCAGCCGGGCGACATCTTGTATGTCTATTGTGAAACCACCTTCCGGGCGATGATTACCGGCATAACCGCCACCGTGATCCTCGGCAAACCTACCCGCTTCTATGATGGCGCAATGGTGGAATGGAACTCGCTGACCTACACGACCGACAAGAACGGCGACACGATCCTGCCTGGCAATTCGCCGTGGCGTACCGATCTGGTCTCGTTCTTCCGGCCGGCAACCAGCAACACATTGGTCAATCCGCGGACGATTACCGATGCCTACGCAACCACGACCAATGCAGCGGTTAATGCAGACAAAGCCTACAAGACGGGTGAAAGCGTGAATTCCGGCGGCGGTAGCGGCGGCGGTGGCGCACCTTCCAACCCATGCGGCGGCTGATGTTTAGGTAAACTTCGCGCAGGTGTTTCGGCCCACGATTGTTCGTGGGCCGTTTTCTTTTGGTAAGGGGATCGTGATGTTTCAACCTTGAATCCTCTGTTGACCGCTTCTCAACCATCGTGATGTCCCATGAATACAAGCGTTAGCGCCTTCGATCATGCTCACCAATCGGGCGACCCCGCTACGCGTCCGATTGCAGACCTGCCAGGCCGTCTGGCCGCGTTGCTCCTCCTTGCGGGAAGCGGCCACGCGCGTCGTCGCGCCTTGCCAGCCGACCTGGCAGGCCCGCACTCGGACGCGTTCAACAGAGGATTCAAGGTTCAATCGTCCCGGTATTCATGCTGGCTTGGGTTTGTTGCGCTGTGTGCCGTCGTACTGGTCGGCTGCGGCGAACAAAAAAAGGCGGTGGAACCCGCCGCCATGGAAAGTTTTCTCGAACGCCACTGGGCCGATCCGTTACCACCCCAGGGGGTTCCGCCGGCAGGTTTTTCGCCATTGGAAGCTTCATTGAGCCCGGATAGCTGTGGCCAGTGCCACGCCGAACAATTCAAAACCTGGCAAACCAGTCTGCACAGCAAAGCCATGGGCGCCGGGCTGCTCTGGCAGTTGAAATTGATGGATCAGAATCAGGGCAATCGTTGCCTGCGCTGCCATGCGCCGCTGGCAGAACAAAAAGCCTTGCTGGCGATGCAACTGGGCTGGCCGAACGCGCCAAAACAAGCGCCACCAGATTACGTCAGCGCTGACCTTGGGCATCGTGGTCTGGTGTGTGCTGCCTGCCATCTGCGTGAACATCGGCGATTTGGTCCGCCAGCGCGCGGCAGAGTCGTCAGCGGTGGCGTCGCCGCAGATGGGGCGCAGGTGCAAACGGCAACCGCCACACCGTCCCCCGATGGCACCGACCGGTCGACAAACAATCCTTATGCCCCGCATGGCGGCTTCACCATTGCGCCGATGTTTCAGGACAGCCAGTTTTGCGCCCATTGCCATCAATTTCCTGAAGACGGCCCGCGTATCGCCGGCAAGTTGCAGGAAGACACTTACCAGCAATGGCTGGCCAGTCCGTATGCACAAGAGGGGCCGGGCAAACGCACCTGCCAGAATTGCCATATGCCGGATCGGCAACATCTTTGGCGCGGTATTCATGACCCGGAGATGACCCGACGTGCGTTGGACGTATCGCTGCGTCTGGTTGATCTGGGCGGCAATCGTTTTGAAGCGCGAGCGACGCTGCGCAATAGCGGCGCCGGCCATCATTTCCCCACTTACATGGTGCCCAAGGTGGAGTTGAATTTTGTTCTGCTGAATGCCAAGAAACCGGCCAAGCCATTGGGTCAACATGTCATCGGCTGGCTGGTCGATACCGGCATTACCCGCGAGATCGCCGACACTCGATTGGCCGCGGGCGAGTCGCGTGAATTCCGTCAGGCATTACAGGCACCCGCGGGCAACGCTTGGCGAGTGGTGTTGATCATGCAGGTTGCCCCCGGAGAACATTATGAGCGGATCTTTCGCGACAGCCTCGGCCGCGTCGACCAGTTTCCCGCCGATGTCGAACCGTTGCTGCGCCAGGCCTTGGTAGAGGCCAGGTCAAAGCGTTATGAATTGCTGCGTATCGAGGCCCACCCGCCAGGCAAAAGCCGGGCAACGCCGATTGCAAATTGAAAGATTGCATGGCGCAGGCCAGGCCATGCAATTGCACTCTGCCGTCTTGTTAATCTAAGTCATTGATTTTATGTGATGAATCTAGATGGCACGAGATGTGCTTTATGTAGCATGTCCTAACGTTGTAGCAATCCGGCGAACATGCTGACCATCCGAAATTCAATCGCGTTAATGCTCGCGTCCATGCTGGTCATGGCGCAAGTACAGGCGGCGGATCCGGCTCAACCCAGGCTGAAGTTTCGTGGCAAGGGGGCGGCATGTACCTGCGTTTCAAGCATGGGCGAGGCGGAAATTCGCAAGGCTATGGAAGCGCGTTTTGCACAATCCGGAAACACACGCCCCGAGACTTCGGATCGGGATTCCACCCCCAGTGATGAGCAGAGGAGAGAACTAGATGTATTGCAACCAAGGTAAACGTGGTTTTTGGGGTCGGTTATTGAGAGGCGGCGTCTTGCTCTCAATACTCGGTTTGAGTGTGGTCATGCTCACGGGGTTGGCTGAAAAATCCGCCGAATCCGTCGCCAGTTACGGCGTTACCGGTTGGGGCGCGGAAGCTACGGCTACCGTTGCAGGGGGGTTGACCCAGGGTTTGACACAATTGTCGCCAATTTCACTTGCCAATGCCTGCGGCATGGGTGCCTCAAGTTGCTTCCGCTGCCACAACGGCAAGCGCGCTGCAAAAGCAGATATGGATGCAAATAAATCACCTTGGCATGCCCAGCACGCCAAGGTCAATAACTCGTGTGTGGGGTGCCATAAAGGCAATGCACGCATCATGAAGGAAGACTTGGCGCACAAGAATATGTTGGCCAAGCCACGAGACAACACGGCTGACGCTTGCGTCAGCTGCCACAAGAGCGACCTGGCCAAAGTGCAAGGTGCTTACCCCGCTACCGCAGGAGCGAAGTGACATGCAAAAAACCTCGATTAAGCCGCAATCCGTGAAATCGTCGCGGCATATCTTTCTCGCGAGTCTCGTCGCTGCCATGTTGCCGCTAAGCGCGGTAGCCGGGCCGACCTTCGAGGTTGGTGACGAAGGTTCCGTGACGTTGTCTTATTCCTTTCAGGGCTGGTTGCAGCAGAAAGGCTTCACTTCTCCAACTGACTCCGGTTCATCGACCGACGCCTTCCTGCGCCGTAATCGCATTACCCTGTTGGGCCAGTACAACGACTATGTCGGCTTCTATGCCCAGCTCGAGGCCGGCACCGACAGCAAACTCGGCCAGGACAACAAGAGCATTTATTACCGTGATGCTTATGTAACCCTGGATTACCGGGACGAATTGCGCTTCATCGTTGGCCGCTTCAAGAACACCTTCTCGCGCGAAAATCTTGAAGCCTGCCTGGATCCATTAACCATGGATCGCAGCGAAGTCCTGGCCTATTCGCCGTTTGGCGGCAGCCGTGATACCGGTTTGGCAATCTGGGGCAATCTGCTGGATGCCAAACTGCAATATCGCCTGATGATCGCCGATGGCCGGGAAGGAAATTACGTGGCCAAAGACAACCCACGCCTCACCGCTCGCGTGCACTATAGCTTGTGGGATGCTGAGCCGGATTACGGTTACCTGGGCACCTATCTCGGCACCAAGAAGGTATTGACTTTCGGCGCCGCAGTCGACAGGCAGGATGGCGTCGCCTACGCCAACTTCCCTTCGCGTACCGACATCAAGGATTACACCGGCACCACGTTTGATGCATTCATGGAGCTTCCGACCGCGAGCGGGGTTTATACCTTGTCCGCAGCCTCGTTCGAATATGACACTGGCAATGCGTTCAACCAGTCGCCTGATCCTGACCTGACCGTGAATACCGATCTAAAAGGCTACTATGTAAAAGCCGGTTACATGCTGCCCAACAAGGTTGGTCCTGGCCGCTTGCAGTTCTTCGCCAGGCACGAAGACTCTGATTACAAGGCCAAAACCGGCAACATCGAGTACTACGACCAGACCTGGAACAGCCTGGGCGCCAACTACTATCTGGACGGCCAGAAGCTGAAGATCAGCTTTGAGTTCGCCAAGATCGCGTTTGACAACGAGCATCCGACCAATCCGGCCTTGCAAGATTACAATCAGGCCACGTTGGGCTTGCAGTTGATCTTCTAAGCGGGCTTGCGGGGTCGGTTCGACGCCGTTGAGTCAGTCGCATGAGGTGCCGGTATTAATCCATTGTCGTACATGGGGGCGTCCAGACGGACCGCCCCCTATTTCATTCCGCTTCCGGGCAAGATCGTCTTGCTCGCAGTGCTCGTACTGAGCGGCCTCGTCTATGCCCTGCTGAGCGCCTACTGGCATGAGCGCGGCGCGTTGTGGATCGCTGGCGCACTGGTGGCCGGCTACCTTGTCTATCTATTCATTCGCCTGTTTGCCGAACTGGCCGCGCTGCGCCGGCTGGAACAGGGTATCCACAATGCGCGTGAGGGCCTGCTCGATGCGACCCGCGTCGAACCCTACGGCTGGACTTATGTCGGCCGTCTGATCAGTGAATACAACACCACTATTTCAACTTTGCGCCTGATGTTTCGCACGGTTGAGGAATGCCAGGTGCGCTTCCTCAACGAACGCAACCGCAGCAATACCATCCTGCAGAGTCTGCCCGGTGCGCTGCTCAGCCTGGCGGATGATCTGCGTGTCACCATCGCCAACCGTCAGGCTGAAGCGCTGTTCGACAGCGAAAAGTTGATCGGCGCCAATCTGTTCGATCTGTTGCGCCTGAACGAGCGCGATCGTGAAGTCCTGCGCGACGCCTTTCTCTACAAATACGCCATCCGCAATCAGGAAATCGCGCTCGATGTGAAGGGCAAGACGCGCTACTTCTCCCTCAATCTGGAGTTCTACAGCGACGAGGAAAATGATCTCGGCGGTGTGTTGATTCTGCAGGACATCACCGATTACCGGGAGTTGATGGAAAGCGTCGCGATGCGGGAAAAGTTGGTGGCGATGGGACAGCTGGCAGCCGGCGTGGCGCACGAGTTGAACACGCCGCTGGGCAACATTCTCGGTTACGCACAACTGCTCGAACGCGGCGCGGCGGAAACCCCGAAGCTGGCCGGCTATGCCCACATCATCACCGAGGAAATCCAGCGCTGTTCACGTGTGGTGCAGGATCTGCTCAGTTTTGCGCGCAAGGATCAATGTAACGGCGAGACTTGCGATCTAAACCAGTTGGTGCGGGAACTCATCGAGACTTTCATCAACTGCCGGCTGAAACGCTACCAGATCGAGGTGAAGCTGGTTCTGGCGCCGGAGCGGCTGGTGGTCGAGGGCGCCTGCGGCCAACTCGATATCGTGCTGACCAATCTGCTGATCAACGCCATCCATGCCCTGGACCAGCGGGCTGCACCGATGATCGTGATTGAAACCTGGTTTGAAGCGCCCTATGCGCTGATCAGCGTTGCCGACAACGGGCCGGGCGTTCCAGCCGATATCCGCAACCGACTGTTCGACCCGTTTTTCACCACCAAGGCTGTCGGTCAGGGCAGCGGCCTCGGCCTCTCGATCAGCAATGCGATTGTGGCCAAGCGCGGCGGTTTCATCGCCTACGATAGTGAATACAACGCCGGGGCGCGCTTCATCATCAAGCTGCCAGCGGTCGATCTGAAGCGAGTCAAGCAATGAATCAGAATCCCGCCGCGGCCAGTGGCAAGTTGCCCGAGTCCTCCCGGACCGGCGCGCTGCCGACCATCCTGGTCACCGAAGACGACAAGAACATGCGCGAGTTGATCATCGCCGTGCTTGGCGAATCGGACATGCTGTTTGATGTGGCGAGCGCCGAGAACGCGCATGAGGCGATGGATTATCTGGAGAATCATGAGGTTGCGGTGGTGCTCACCGATCTGCGCATGCCCGGCGCTGATGGCCTTGATCTGCTCAAGTTCGTCAAATCGCGCGATGCGTTGACCCAGGTCGTGCTGGTGACCGGTTATGCCACGGTTGATTCGGCGGTCGCGGCCCTGAAGGAAGGTGCATACGACTATGTGCAGAAGCCGTTCGACACGGTGAAACTGCGCTGCGTGGCGGAGAAGGCGCTCGGGTTCTACTTGCTGGCCACGGAAAACCATCGGCTACGTTCGCAACGACGGGCGTTCCAGGAGGGCGGTGAAATCATCGGCCAATCGCAGGCGAAGGAACGTGTTGATCGCCTGATCAACGCCGCTGCCACCTATGACTCCAGCGTGCTGATCTTTGGCGAGAGCGGCTGCGGCAAGGAACTGGTGGCGCGCCAGATTCATTTGCGCGGCAAGCGTCGCGACAAGCAGTTTGTCGCCATCAACTGCGCCGCGATTCCGGAAAACCTGATCGAAAGCGAGTTGTTCGGTTATCGCAAGGGCGCCTTCACCGGCGCCGAACGCAACAAACCAGGCCTGTTCGAGATCGCCGACGGCGGCACACTGTTTCTCGACGAGATCAACAACGCGCCTCTGTCGTTGCAGGCCAAGCTGTTGCGGGTCGCTCAGGACGGTGGTTTCTATCCGATGGGCGCCACCGAGCCGATCAATGTCGATGTGCGGGTGATCGCCGCCAGCAACCGGGCGATCCCGGATCTGGTGGAAAAGGGTTTGTTCCGCGAGGATTTGTTCTATCGGCTCTCGGTCATGGAAATCACCGTGCCGCCGTTGCGCGAGCGGCGCGAGGACATCGCCTTGTTGACCTACTATTTCCTCAACAAGCATACGCTCAGGCTGGACAAGCACATTGCCGGGGTCAGCACGGCAGCGCTGGGCGCGCTCATGCGCTATGACTGGCCAGGGAATGTGCGCGAACTGGAAAACGTGATCCAGCGCATGATCATTCTGGCGGAGAGCGATCACATCGATGCCGATCTGCTACCGGACAAGCTGAGCGAGCAGAAGGAAGTGCGCAGCCGTGCGCTGGACTACCTGCCGCCACAAAGTCTGGATGAAGTGGAGGCCTATTTCATCCGCAAGACGCTGCGCGAAACGCATGGCGACCGCGCGCTGGCGGCAGAGATACTCGGCATCGACAAGTCAACGCTTTGGCGCAAGGTCAAGCGTTACGAAATCGAAGGTTGAGGCCAAACCATCCCGCGACCTGAGCCGGGTTCAATATCGTTTCTTCGCCAGATCGCCCAAGATGCCTTCATCGTACCCCGATGCCCGGTAGAACGGTGGCACGCGGCCGGTCAGGCTTTCCAGCAGGATCAGTTCGTCGTCGCTGTGGTTGATCATCGCCGCCGCTTCCATGCGGTCCGGATAAACCCAGCGCGGTGATTCGTGATGTCGGGTAATGACGTTTTCCTGTAAATGCGGGGCATTGATCGGACTCAGTTTGGCGTTGCCATAGCACAGACAAAGGTAGCTGCGTTCCGCTTCGCTTTCCAGGTAGATGCCGGTGCCGCGGATGCCGGCGACGGCGGTGGCGGTGGTCAGGCGGCGTTCCCCTTTTTCGAAGACCGACAACAACTTGCCGGCGAGCAGTTTGATGCTGCTGACCCGGGATGGGGCGTTGGCGTCATTGCCGGTCAGGATCAGGTGGCTGTTCGCACGCACCAGATAGGCATCGGCGCCGAGCACGAAGACCAGCGTGGTTTTCGGGCCGGTGACCACGGTCAATGGCAGGCTGGGCACATCGCCTACCTTCAATGAGATGCCATTGAAGGTGGCCTCGCCTTCAAGACGGTAGATGCCTTGTTTGCGTTGCGGGCCGCTGCCGGCGGCGAGCGCGTGGCGCGCCAGGCCGGTCAAGCCGGCGCTGGTCAACAGCCCGGCAGCGAGTGACTTGAGCAGTTGGCGACGCATGACGTGGACGTCAGGATGACGTTCGAGCATGGTTTGCGGCCTCGGCTTTTGAGTGTTTTTTACGGCTTGTAGGGTACATCAAACCCTACACAAGCTGCATTCGAGTCGCTGCGGCTGGCCTACAATTCCGCCGCTGTGGCAGCTGATCAATCACCCACCCAGAGTGGCGGCGTTGCGCGTTCGCGTATCCGGTGCTCGTCTTGCAGGGGCTTGAGACTATGGAATTGAAACGTATCGTGCTGGGCGTCACCGGCGGCGTTGCCGCCTACAAGGCGGCTGAACTGGCGCGTCTGCTGGTGAAAAGCGGGATTGATGTGCAGGTGGTGTGTACCCGGGCGGCGCTGCATTTTGTCGGCGCGGCAACCTTTCAGGCGCTGACCGGGCATCCGGTTTTCACCGATTTATGGGATGAGCGGGTGGATAACGGCATGGCGCATATCGATCTCAGCCGCGGCGCGGATGCGATCGTGGTGGCGCCCGCCTCCGCCGATTTCCTCGCCAAACTGGTGCAGGGCCGTGCCGACGATCTGCTTTCCACGCTCTGCCTGGCGCGCGACTGCCCGTTGCTGGTGGCGCCGGCGATGAATCGGCAGATGTGGGAAAACCCGGCGACGGCACGCAATCTGGCGCAATTGCTGCTCGATCAGGTCAGTGTGCTGGGGCCGGACAGCGGCGATCAGGCCTGTGGCGAGACCGGCTTTGGCCGCATGCTGGAAGCGGAGGAACTGATCGAGGCGATGGTTGCCCGCTTCCAGCCGAAACGGCTGAACGGTCTGAAAGTGCTGGTCACCGCCGGGCCCACCTACGAGGCGATCGACGCGGTGCGCGGCATCACCAATTCAAGCTCCGGCAAGATGGGCTATGCGGTGGCGCGGGCGGCGCTGGAGGCCGGCGCCGAGGTAACGCTGATCAGCGGTCCGACCTGTCTGACCCCACCGCGCGCGGCACGGGTAATCAACATCCTGGGCGCGCAAGAGATGTTGGTGGCGGTGGAAAAAGAGGCAGACAACGTCGACATCTTCATCAGCGTCGCGGCGGTGGCCGACTATTACGTGCTCAACCCGAGCGAACAGAAGATCAAGAAGGACGCCCACATCCTGACCCTGGAACTGGCGCCCAATCCGGACATCCTGGCCAATATCAGCAGCCGCCAGAAACCGCCGTTCTGCGTCGGGTTTGCCGCCGAGAGCGAGAATCTGGAGGAATACGCCGAGTTGAAACGCCGTCGCAAGCACTTGCCGCTGATCGTCGCCAACGATGTGAAGGAAGCCGTCGGGGCGGAAGAGGTACAGCTGATCCTGCTCGACGAGACTGGCCGCCATGTGCTGCAGAAGGCGGACAAACTCACCCAGGCGCGGCGGCTGATTTCGCATGTCGCGCAGCTTTACAACACACATTACCAATAGATTCAGTAGGGTGCGCCATGCGCACCCTACGTTTAACGGACAATTTACGAAAACCCTATGCAAGTCGATCTGAAAATTCTGGACGAACGCGTCCGCGACCAACTACCGCATTACGCTACCGCCGGCAGTGCCGGACTCGACCTGCGCGCCTGTCTGGATGCCGCCGTCGTGCTTGAACCGGGTGCGACCCAATTGATTCCAACCGGCCTGGCGATCCATCTCGCCGATGCCGGCTACGCTGCGATGATCCTGCCGCGCTCTGGCCTGGGCCATAAACACGGCGTCGTGCTGGGCAATCTGGTCGGCCTGATCGATTCGGATTACCAGGGCCAGTTGATGGTGTCGATATGGAACCGGGGCCAGACCGCGTTCACCATCCAGCCGTTCGAGCGGATTGCGCAGATGGTCATCGTGCCGGTGGTGCAGGCGCAGTTCAATCTGGTCGATGATTTTGATGCCAGCCATCGCGGAGAGGGCGGATTCGGCAGCACCGGCAAGCACTGAGCGACCCGCCGGCGCCAAGACATCCAACCCGCACCATGCAGCCTGGCTACCTGAACAAGCTGTTTCGCTACTACAGCCTGTACACCGGCGCGTTCGTGTTTTTCCTGTTCGCGCTGGCGGTGGCGGAGTTCATGGGCACACCGGAGCGCTGGATCGGCTGGATATTCATGGCCTCGACGGTGGGTCTGTATGCCGCCATCGGCTTCTTCAGCCGCACCTCGGATGTGGATGAGTATTACGTCGCCGGTCGCCGTGTGCCGGCGGTGTACAACGGCATGGCGACCGGCGCCGACTGGATGAGTGCGGCGTCGTTCATCGGCCTGGCCGGCACGCTGTATCAGAAAGGCTATGACGGGCTCGCTTTCGTCATGGGCTGGACCGGCGGTTATGTGCTGGTGGCGCTGTTGCTGGCGCCCTACCTGCGCAAGTTTGGCCAGTTCACCATTCCCGATTTCATCGCCGCGCGCTATGGCGGCAACGTGGCACGGACGATCGCCGTGGCGGGCGTGATCCTGGCTTCGTTTACCTACGTCACTGCACAGGTATTTGGCGTCGGCATCATCACCAGCCGCTTTCTCGGCATCACTTTCGAGACCGGTGTTTTTGTCGGCCTGGCCGGCATTCTGGTGTGTTCCTTCTTGGGCGGTATGCGCGCGGTGACCTGGACCCAGGTGGCGCAATACATCGTGCTGATCATCGCCTACCTGGTGCCGGTGGTTTTCCTGTCCTACAAAGTGACCAGCGTGCCGGTGCCGCAACTGGTGTATGGCGAGGTGATGGTGCAACTGGCTGAACGCGAGAAGGAGTTGCTGGCCGATCCGGCGCAGCAGGTCGTGCGCGATGCCTATACGGAAAGAGCGCAGGCCTTGCAGCGTCAACTGGACACCCAGCCGATTGCGTCGATGGCGGAGCGTGAACGCTGGCAGCGCGAACTGCTGGCCGCGCAGAAAAGCGCCCAGCCGCCGTTCCCGCATGCCGAGGCGTTTCCGGGAGAAAGCGAGGCCGAACGAAATACCGCGCGGCTGAACTTCATCGCGCTGACGCTGTGCCTGATGGTCGGCACCGCCGCGCTGCCGCATATTCTGATGCGCTTCTACACCACGCCTTCGGTGCGCGAGGCGCGCAACTCGGTGTTCTGGTCGCTGTTTTTCATTTCACTGCTCTATCTCACCGCACCGGCCTACGCGGTGTTCGCCAAATATGAGGTCTACACCAACGTCATCGGCACCGTGATCGCTGAACTGCCGACCTGGGTCGCGTCCTGGGCCAAGGTCGGCATGGTGGCCGTGGAGGACATCAATGGCGACGGTATCCTGCAATTGGCGGAGCTGACCCTGAATCCGGATGTCATTGTGCTGGCGACGCCAGAAATCGCCGGCCTGCCTTATGTCGTCGCCGGACTGGTTGCGGCCGGCGGCCTGGCGGCGGCACTGTCCACTGCCGATGGCCTGTTGCTGACCATCGCCAATGCGCTGTCGCACGATGTGTATTACAAGATGATCAACCCGACGGCTTCCACGCGCCGCCGCATTACCCTCTCGAAAGCGCTGTTGCTGTTCGTCGCGGTGGCGGCCGCCTGGGTTGCGTCGTTGCGGCCGGACACGATTCTGTCGATGGTGGCATGGGCCTTTTCGATTGCCGGCGCCTGTTTCTTTCCTGCCTTGGTACTCGGCATCTTCTGGCGCCGGGCTTCGCGCGCCGGCGCCATCGCCGGCATGCTGGTTGGACTGGGGGTGACGTTGTATTACCTGCTTGGGGTGAAGTTTTTCGGCATGCAGAAGTGGTTCGGCATCAGCGATATTTCAGCCGGCGTGTTCGGTCTGGCGGCAGGTTTTGTCACCATTATTCTGGTCAGCCTGATCAGCCGCCCGCCGGATCAGGCAACTCGCAGGCTGATCGAAACGGTGCGCTACCCCGGCGATCCGAGTCACCGCGCTTAAGTCGCACCCCCGTAAGTCGCACCCCCTCCGGTAGAATGCGGCGGTTGATTTTTCGAGCCCATCATGTCCGCCCTCAAAAACGATACCTTTCTTCGCGCCCTGCTGCGGCAACCGACCGAATACACGCCGATCTGGCTGATGCGTCAGGCTGGCCGCTATCTGCCCGAGTACTGCGCCACCCGCGCCCGCGCCGGCAGCTTCCTGAATCTGTGCAAGTCGCCGACGCTGGCGACGGAAGTCACCCTGCAACCGCTGGCGCGCTACAACCTGGATGCGGCGATTTTGTTCTCCGATATCCTCACCGTGCCGGATGCAATGGGTTTGGGGCTGTATTTTGCCGATGGCGAAGGCCCCAAATTCGAACGGCCGCTGCGCGAGGAATGGGCGATTCGCAACCTGGAAGCACCCAATCCGCATGATCATCTGCGTTATGTGATCGATGCGGTTGCAGAGATTCGCCGGGCGCTGGATGGCTCGGTGCCGCTGATCGGTTTCTCCGGCAGTCCGTTCACGCTGTCCTGCTACATGATCGAGGGGCAGGGCAGCGACAGCTACACCCAGGTCAAGAAGATGATGTACGGTCGGCCGGACCTGATGCATCACATCCTGGAAGTCACCACCCGCGCGGTGATCGACTACCTGAACGCGCAGATCGAAGCCGGCGCGCAGGCGGTGATGGTGTTTGATTCCTGGGGCGGCATGCTGTCGCAGGCGGCGTATCTGGAATTCTCTCTGCCCTACATGACACGCATCATGGCCGAGCTGACCCGCGAGCGTGACGGCCGTGTCGTGCCGCGCATCGTGTTCACCAAAGGCGGTGGCCTCTGGCTGGAGAAGATTGCTGCCTGTGGCGCCGATGCCGTTGGCCTCGACTGGACGATCGACATCGGCGATGCACGTCGGCGCGTTGGTGAGGGTTCTGGCAAAAACTGTGTTGCGCTGCAAGGCAACATGGACCCGAGCATCCTGCTCACCACGCCGGAAGCCGTGGCGAAGGAAGCCGAGGCGGTGCTGACCAGTTATGGCCATGGTTCGGGCCATATCTTCAATCTGGGGCACGGCATTTCCCAGTTCACGCCGCCGGAAAATGTGTCGGTGCTGGTGGAAACGGTGCGCGAAAAGAGCCGGGCGTTTCATCTCGCGGCCTGACAGAAAGCCGCCGCATCAAGCGGCGGTCGCAAGTTATAACAACGGGTGTATCAGGGCGCTGCACGATGCAGAAAACGACACAGTCGATGATCGTGTTGCTGGTCTTCGCAGCGGCTGCGATAGGCGGCTTGTGGTTCTATCTGCAACCCGGCAAGGCAACCGATACGCTGGCCCAGGCGAATGACGATCTGGCACAGATCGGCCGAAATCTGGATGCGCTGGAAAATGTGGCATCGAGTATCGCTGCTCAGGTCAAGCCAAGTGGAATGACACAAAATCAGCCGACCAGCGACGCTGGCGGAGCCGATATGTGTTGATGAATCTGGACCGGCCAAAATGCCACGAGGTCTTGACACGTTTGTTACGCAGCCGCGGCGAATTCGGCTCAACCATACGGTTGAACGGGCAGCCAGCCAAGTCGGCGGATCGCTGCCGCGCGGCTGACAATCGAGTCGAAGTCGTGATGTAGGTTTTGCGCGCCTTGGCGAGCAAGGCCACCGCACCCGGTCAGTTCAGGTCCCCGCGTATTTCTCCAACAGCGCCGTCGGGCTATCTGCTCGATCTCCCACCGCACCTGCGTTTCGTAATCAAGCCACTTCGTGAAACTGCATCTGATGGAGGCGCGCATAAGCGCCTGACTTCGCCAGCAATTCGGCATGGCTGCCGATTTCGATGATGCGTCCTTGGTGCATGACCACGATGCGATCGGCGTTCTCGATGGTCGACAGTCGGTGTGCGATGACCAGTGTGGTGCGGCCTTGCATCAGGTTTTCCAGCGCGGCCTGGACATGGCGTTCCGACTCGGTGTCGAGTGCCGAGGTCGCCTCATCCAGAATCAGAATCGGTGCGTCTTTCAGCAATGCACGCGCAATCGCCAGGCGTTGGCGTTGGCCGCCAGACAATTTGACGCCGTTCTCGCCAATCAAAGTGTCAAACCCATCCGGCATTGCTTCGATGAAGTCGAGTGCATGTGCCGCTACCGCCGCGTTCCGGATGGCCTCCGGCGAGGCGGTAGCGAGGCGGCCGTAAGCGATGTTGGCGGCGACGCTGTCGTTGAACAGTGTCACGTCTTGCGATACGAGGGCGATATTGGCGCGCAGATCAGCCAGTTTGATGTCTTCCAACGGCATGCCGTCGAGCAGAATGCGGCCAGTAGTCGGGCTGTAGAAGCGCGGCAACAGGTTGACCAGGCTGGTTTTGCCACTGCCGGAAGCGCCGACCAGCGCCACGGTCTCGCCTGCGGTAATCAACAGATCGACATCGGCCACCGCCGGGGTGGTTTTGTCCGGGTAGGACAATGTGACGTGATCAAAGCGCAGTTCACCGCGCGCGCGCTCAAGCCTGATCTTGCCGTTATCCGGTTCACTGTCACTATCGAGCAACTGGAACACCACTTCCGCCGCCGCCAGGCCACGCTGAATCTGGGGCAACACGCTGGACAGCCGCTTCATTGGAGCCGACAGCATCAGCATGGCGACCATGTAAGAGACAAAACCGCCGACCGTGGTTTCGTTCGACGAGGCTTGCTGGGTGGCGATGTAAACAATCACCGCCAGCGCCACGGCCGCCAACAATTGCAGAATTGGGCCATGCGCATTGGCGGCCACGGTCTGTTTCATGGCGAATTGGCGGGCGCGCTGAATCGCCTGACCAAACCGCGCTTGTTCATAGTGGGTGCCGTCAAAAACCTTGACCAGCTTGTGGGCGCCGATACTTTCTTCCAGCACATGCGTGATGTCGCCGATATTCTTCTGCATTTCGCGGCTGGTGTAGCGCAGGCGTTTGCTGGCGGCTTTGAAGATCCAGACCGAAAACGGGACGATGGCCAGCGTGACCAGGGTCAGTTTCCAGTTCAACCACAGCAGCCAGCCCATCAATCCGATGATGGACAGCGTGTCGCGCACCAGGGAAGTCACCACGCTGGTCGCCGATTCGGTGACCTGGGTGACATTGAATGCGACCGTCGCGACCAGTCGCCCCTTGGCTTGATCATCGAAGAAAGCGGTGGGTTGGGTGAGCAATTTGTTGAACATGGCGGCGCGCAAATCCATCACCAGTCGCTGGCCGACATAAGCCATCGCATAGCCGGAGATGAACATCAGGATGCCGCGCACGACAAACAGCGCGACCAGCGCAAACGGAACCCAACTGATGATCGCGGCATCCTTCTCGACGAAGCTGCCGTCCAGCATCGGTTTCATCAGCGCCGGCAGAAGCGGCTCCGTCGCGGCGAGCAGAATCATCGTGAAAATCGCGACGCTGAACATGCGCCACTGCGGGCGCACATAGGACAACAAGCGGAGATAAAGTGTTCGGCTTTCCATGTTGGGCGAGTGGGCGTCCGCGGGGCTTGGCGAAATCGCGTGTTGACGCGGGAAAATGCCGGCAATTATAGTGCGGGCATGCAAGCCGAACTTGATGCCCTCGAAACCAAGCTCGCTCTGATGTTGGAGCGGTATCGATCAATGCGCGATGAAACCCTGAAATTGCGCCAGCAGGTGGTCTCGCTGGAAAGCAATAACAAGCACCTGAGCGACAAGCTGGAAGCAGCGCGGGTCCGTACTGAAGCGCTGTACAACAAGTTTCCTGACTGATTTCCCGATGTGTCTTTAGCCTGAGGTTGAACGCATGGCCAACAACGTAAGCCTTGATGTCGCCATCATGGGTAGAGAGTTCCGGGTTGCCTGTCCGGAAGAAGAACGTGAGGGCCTGCTGCAAGCCGTGTCCTTCCTGGATCGCAAAATGCGCGAAATTCGCGATAGCGGCAAGGTCATCGGACTCGAGCGGATTGCCATCATGGCGGCAATCAACATCACGCACGACTATCTCAGTTCAAAGCCGATCGAACCCGATACCCGGGAATACCGCGAGCAGCTCGGTCAGATGAGCAAGCTGCTTGATCAGGCCCTGGCTTCTCAAGATAATCTGTTCTGAAACACAATTAGTTGAATTAACGCGCTGTTGCGTCATCAATCTCCCTGCTGCGTTTGCGAGGTCCGTAAATTCTTTGAACCGATAAGCTTTTGCTTAAGGTCGCGGGTGTCGTCCGCTGGTGTGCGCGTGGCATTACGTCCATGTACCCGAAGCGGTAGCCCCATGGCCGAACTTGGACCCCTGGGTTCAAGATCGCGGTCCGGACGGCGTAAGTGGGGAGACCCCTCTGCATGACCCCCAATCCTGAAGTTGCCATTGCTGAACATCGCATCGACAAGGCCGCGTTGCGCAAGCAATTACGCGCCCAACGCGCTTCGGTTTCGCCTGCCGCCCGTGTCATGGCCGGCAAACAGCTGGTGCGGCTGGCTTTGCGGCATCACTTGCTCGACCGTCGACGCAGCATCGGTTTCTATATGCCGTCGAAGAACGAGATCGACATCCTTCCGCTGCTGAAAACCGCGCTGCGCATGGGCGTGGCGTGTTACTTGCCGGTGGTGCCGCGACGGGCTCTGGTGAGAGCCGGGCGGCGCACTTTATGGTTCACGCGTCTGGTTGGCCAAGCAAAAAACCTGGATTCGACGCATCTTGGCTGGCGCGACAATCGCTATGGCATTGCCGAATATCTGCCGCGTGGCGTTCGTCACGTGCGCGCCAGGCAACTGGACGCGCTGCTCATGCCCTTGCTGGGCTTCGATAGCCAGGGTTGGCGTATCGGTATGGGCGGCGGTTATTACGACGCCAGCCTGGCCCACCTCAAGCGCAGGCGGCATTGGCGGCGGCCACATCTGATAGGCGTAGCGTTCTCGCTTCAGGAAGTCGCGCGTGCACCGAATGATCCCTGGGACGTGCCGCTCGACGGCATCCTGACCGAACGGGCTTTTCGCCGCACTCGCCGCGCTTGAACGCAAGTTCAGGCGATACCGGCGAGGCCGCAGCCAAACTGACTGATGGCTTGGTATAGATGATTGAACATGGTGTTCTCCTGAAACGATTTCGATGGATGCCATTACAGGCCAGAGCGCGCCATCGATCCAATGGATTGTCTAGAATGGCTTGATCTGCAACTTGGATCGAAATGCCATGACTCTGCAAGAACTGCGTTATCTGGTCGCGCTGGCTGATTGCGGCCACTTCGGGCAGGCCGCCGAAGCCTGTTTCGTCAGTCAATCGACGTTGTCCACCGGCTTGAAGAAGCTCGAAGATTTTCTTGGCGTGGTCGTGTTCGACCGTTCGTTGAAGCGCGTCACGCCGACCCCGATTGGCCGCGAAATTGTCGAATCGGCACGCCGCATCGTCGATGAATCCGCGCGTATCCGCGAGGTGGCGAGTTATGCCAAGGATCCGATGGACCGCACCTTGCATCTGGGCGTGATTCCGACCCTGGGGCCGTACTATCTTCCGCATGTGCTGACCCAGGTGCGCGCAGCGTTTCCCAAACTGCGTTTGTTGCTGCGCGAGGAAATGACGCCGCACATGCTCGAACATCTGGCCGACGGCAAACTCGAAGCGGGCTTGCTGGCCTTGCCGATCGATGACAGCAATCTGGAAGTTGCGCCGCTGTTTGTCGAACCGTTCCTGGCGGCGGTTCCGGGCGGCCATCCGCTGGCCAAGTTGAAATCGGTGAACATTGACGAACTCGCTGCCGCCGGTCTGATGCTGCTGGAAGAAGGCCATTGCCTGCGCGATCAGGCGCTGGAGGCGTGTCATTTGCAAGGCATCAAGAGCGAGGAGATTCGCGCCACCAGCCTGGAAACCCTGCGTCAGATGGTCGCCATGGGCCTGGGTGTGACGCTGATTCCGACGCTGGCCGGCGCCGGCATCAATGCCACCGGCGAGCAGGTGGTGTTGAAGCCGATCAGCAAGCCGGGCGCGGCGCGCAGCATCGGTCTGGTCTGGCGGCGACGTTCGCCGATGGCGTCCAGCATCGAGCGGCTGGCGGATATTCTGCGCGATCAGTTGCCGCCCGGCGTGTTACCAATCAAGTAAGCCGAAGCATGGTCGAGGCGGCGACGCTCAGCGCGTGCCGTACCACAGCACCGCGACCGCGATCAGGCCGATCAGCGCCCAGCCCATGCGGTCGACGTAGCGATGCAGCATCGCCTCCATGCGTGCGCCGCCCCAGGCCATCAAGCCGGCAACCAGGAAAAACCGCAGGCCGCGTCCAACGAAAGACGCCACAGTGAATGGCAGCAACGCCATCGACAATGCCCCGGCGGCGATCGTGAATACCTTGTAGGGGATGGGCGAAAAGCCGGCGATGAACACCGCCCAGAAGCCCCAGCGTTCGAACCATTCGACAGCGGTCTGATATGCCGGCCAGTAGTGACTCTCCTGCAACCAGGGCTGCAGTGCATCGAAGGCGAAATAACCGATGGCGTAGCCGAACAGCCCGCCCGCTACTGAGGCGAATGTCGTAATCAGCGCGAAATAAAAGGCGCGGCGCGGCATGGCGAGGCACATCGGGGCCAGCATGACATCCGGCGGAACAGGAAAGAATGACGACTCGGCGAAGCTCAGGCCTCCTAAATACCAAGGAGCGCGGGGGTGCCGTGACCAGATCATGGCGCGGCTGTATAGCGGGGAAAATAATTTCATCTAAACCTCGAATGCTGCGCGACTGGGGGTGGTTATCCGACGGGTCAGGGCCTCACGCTCATCCGGTAAACCTTGCCTTCCATCATGCCCGGAACCCACAGCTTGCGCTGGTCGTCGAGGAACATGTCGGCGGGACCGGCAACCGGCGATTTCATCTCGGCGAGGCTGATCTTGGCCGTGCGCGTATCAAGCAGATGCAGAACACCGGCGGGTTCGAACTTGACCCAGTTCGAGATCAGCCAGCGGTTGGCGCCCAGATCGACGATGCCGTCGAAATAGCCGGAAGGGATCGGTTCGTAGGTTTTGTCGAGGCTGGCTTGAAAGCCATCCAGACGATAGCGTTTGACCTTGCCGTTTGGCTGCGAGTTGGTGCCCCATTCGACCAGCATCAGATGATTGCCGGCTTTCTTCATGCCGTTGGGACCTTTCGGTGGCGTGTCGAAGGTCATTTCGCTGAATGATTGCTTCGGCAAATCAATGATGAATACCTTGTTGATATCGGTCGCCGAAAGCAGCAGGCGGCGATTGTCATAGCGCGCGAAGCCGTTCAGAAAAACGCTGCCGGTGGCTGCCATGTCGAGCGAGAACACCGGTTTGCCGTCGCGCACGCGGAAACCCAGCACGCGATCGAGGTCGGCGACATAGAGCACGCCGTCCACCACGATCATGCCTTTCGGACCATTCAGCTTGTCTGCCCACTTCAGCATCTTGATGTTGCCCTGACGATCCAGATGCGAGATGAAACCGTCGCCGTCCTTGGCGGTTGGTTCCAGCTTGACGCCGAGATTGGAGACAAACACATCACCGCCCACCACCACCACGCTTTCCGGTGAGGAAAACCCGGCAACTGTCTTTTCCACCATCACGGAGGCGGCTTGCACCGCCGTGACCAGACCTAGCGACAACGCAACAGCAGTGGCAAGCGAACGCATACGACCTCCGGAAAAAGGATTCAGACGACGGCGCCGGATTCTTCCTTCGGCGGTTTGATGAAGTCTTCACGCGACACACCCAGCCACATGACGATCGGGCTGGCGACCAGCACCGAAGAATAGGTGCCGATGACGATGCCGATGGTCAGCGCCAGAGCGAAGCCGTAGAGCACCTCGCCACCGAGCAGCAGCATCGCCAGTACCATGATCTGGGTGGTGCCGCTGGTAATGATGGTGCGTCCCAGGGTGGCGGTCTTCGCGTTGTCCATGATCGCAGCGACATCGGTGATGCGGGTTTTCTTGAAGTTCTCCCGGATGCGGTCGAATACCACCACGGTGTCGTTGACCGAATAACCGAGGATGGCCAGCACGGCGGCCAGCACGGTGAGCGAAAAATCCCACTGGAAGAGTGACCAGACGCCGAGCACGATGAAGATGTCATGCGCGGTGGCAAACATGGCACCCAACGCGAAACGCCATTCGAAGCGCAACGCCAGGTACAGCACGATGCCGATCGATACCACCACCAGCGCCAGCGAACCGTCCTCCAGCAATTCGTCGCCTACCTGCGGTCCGACGAACTCGACGCGGCGCAGTTCGACTGCAGGCTGCTGCTGTTTCAATACCTGCAGCACCTTTTCCGACAACTGCGCCGAGGTGGTGCCGGCTTTCACCGGTAGCCGTACCAGCACATCGGTCGAACTGCCGAAGTTCTGCACTTGCGCATCGGCATAACCATTCTTGGCTAGATGGTTGCGGATCGACGGCACATCGGCGGCGGTCGGGTAGCCCATTTCCATCATCGTGCCACCGGTGAAATCAACACCCAGATTGAGGCCTTTGGTGGCCAGCAGCGCGATTGAGGCGACGATGAAGAACAGCGAGAAAAAAATGGTGCTGCGCGCATAGCGCATGAACGGAATATCACGCTTGAGGTGGAAGAGTTCCATGCTGTTGTTTCCTTAAATCGACACTTTGGTCAGGCGCTTGGCGCGACCGTAAGTCAGGTTGACCACCGCGCGCGAGACGATCACCGCGCTGAACATGGAAGTCAGAATGCCCAGGCACAGGGTCACCGCAAATCCGCGCACCGGGCCGGAGCCGAGCCAGAACAGCGCGATGCCGGCGATCAGGGTGGTGATGTTGGAGTCCAGGATGGTGTTCCAGGCATGTTCATAGCCGGCGGTGATCGAAGCCTGCGGCGAATTGCCGTTGCGCAGTTCCTCGCGGATGCGTTCGGCGATGATCACGTTGGCGTCGATCGCCATACCCAGCGTCAATGCGATGCCGGCAATGCCAGGCAGCGTCAGGGTTGCCTGCATCATCGACAGCAGCGCCACCAGCAGGAACAGGTTGACCGACAACGCCACGACCGCCACGACGCCGAACAACTGGTAGTAGATGATCATGAACACCGCTACAGCGGCGAAGCCGATCAGCGTCGAATTCAGTCCGCGTTCGATGTTGTCGGCGCCGAGCGACGGGCCGACGGTGCGTTCTTCAACGATTTCCATCGGCGCTGCCAGCGCACCGGCGCGCAACAGCAAGGCAACGTCATTCGCTTCCTGGGTCGAATCCATGCCGGTGATCTGCACCCGCCCACCGCCGATTTCCTCGCGGATCACCGGCGCGGTGACCACTTCGGTCTTGCCCTTTTCGATCAGCAGGATCGCCATCCGCTTGCCGACGTTTTCCCGCGTCACGTTCTTGAAGATGCGTCCGCCGCGGCCGTCCAGATTGATGTGCACGGCGGCCTGATTGGTCTGGTTGTCGAAGCCGGGCTGAGCGTCGGTGATGTACTCGCCGGTCAGCACCACGGTTTTCTTGACGATCACCGGCTGGCCGTTGCGCTCGAAATACATTTCGGTGCCGAACGGCGCTTGCCCTGCAGCGGCAGCCTGCACCGTAGCCGGGTCTTGCATCTTCTCTTCATCCACCATGCGGATTTCCAGCGTCGCGGTACGGCCGAGGATTTCCTTTGCTTTTGCAGTGTCCTGCACGCCAGGCAACTGCACGACGATGCGGTCGATACCCTGTTGCTGGATCACCGGTTCGGCGACGCCCAACTCATTGACCCGGTTGCGCAGCGTGGTCAGATTCTGCTTCAGCGCGAATTCCTGGGTTTGCACCTGCGCGGTCTTTTTCAGGCTGGCTGTCAGCGCGGCTTCTTCACCGACTTGCGACTCATCCAAGTGCAGATCGGGATAAGCCTCTTCGATGGCGCGGCGCGCGGCGGCAAGTTGTTCCGCATCGCGAAAGCGCAGATTGACGCGGTCACCCTCGCGGCCAATCGCGGAGTAGCGCACTTTCTTCTCGCGCAGCAGGGTGCGAATGTCGCCCTGGTAACGCTCGGCCGCCTTTTCCAGCGCTTTCGGCATATCCACCTGGAGCAGGAAGTGGACGCCGCCGCGCAGGTCGAGACCCAGGTTCATCGGCAATGCCCCGAGCGAGGTCAGCCAGGCGGGAGACGCCGAAAGCAGATTCAGCGCCACGGTGTAGCCGGAACCAAGGCCGCTCTGCAGTGCATCCTTGGCCTTGATCTGGGTATCGGTATCGGCAAAGCGCGCTTTCACGCCGCGCGGATCGAGTTCAATCCCGGTACTGCTCAGGCCGACGGTTTTCAGTGCGGCTTCCACCCGTTGCAACAACACGGCATCGACCTTTTCCGTGGTCCGCACCGGCATCACCTGCACGGCCGGGACATCGCCGAAGAAATTCGGCAGGGTGTAAATGAAGGCGATGACCAGGGCCACGCCGATGAGGATGTACTTCCAGAGGGGGTAGCGGTTCATGTCTTGCTCGTGAAGGCTAAAGGGTAAAAGGGGAAGGGTGCGGGTCAAGGTTGCTGGCCTTGGCCCATCACCCTTCCCCCTTCACAAACGAATTAGATGTCCTTGATCGTGCCTTTGGGCAGGACGGTGGATACCGTGGCGCGCTGGAAATGCGATTCGACACCGCCGCCAATATCGAGCGTGATGTATTGGTCGGAAATCTTCACGACCTTGCCGAGCTGGCCGCCGGCGGTGATGACTTCATCACCTTTCTGAATGGACTCCTGCATCTTCTTGGTGTCCTTGGCGCGCTTCATCTGCGGCCGGATGATCAGGAAATAGAACAGGGCAAAGAGAACGATCAATGGCAGAAAGCTCATGATCGGATTGGGTTGCGCCGGATCGGCGGCGAAAGCGGGAGATATCAGCATGATGAAAAAAACCTGTAGAAAAAACCCGAGCATTCTAACAGGCCGATGTGACAAGCTCTTGTTCCTGAAAAACTTTCATCCGTTGGCGTTTTACGCGACGCCCTGCTGCCGCTGTGCCAGAAATTGACCCCGCCATGCCTCGAAATGTTCCTGTTCCAGCGCCTCGCGCAGACGCGCGGTGAAGTCCTGATAGAAATGCAGGTTGTGGATCGAGTTCAGGCGCGCGCCCAGCATTTCGCCGGAACGGTGCAGATGATGCAGATACGAGCGGCTGTAGTTGCGGCAGGTGTAGCAGTCGCATTGCGCATCGATCGGGCCGGTATCTGCCTTGAAGCGGGCATTGCGGATGCGCAGATCGCCAGTCCAGGTGAACAGCAGGCCATGCCGCGCATTGCGGGTCGGCATCACGCAGTCGAACATGTCGATGCCGCGCTCGATGGCGAACACGATGTCCTCCGGCGTGCCGACGCCCATCAGATAGCGCGGTTTGTCCTCCGGCAGACGATGCCCCATATGGTCGAGGATGCGCTCCATGTCCTCCTTCGGTTCGCCAACGGACAGACCGCCCAGCGCGTAGCCGTCGAAGCCGATTTCCGTGAGCTTTTCCAGCGAACGCTCGCGCAGGTCTTCGTACATGCCGCCTTGGACGATGGCGAACAAGACGTTTTTATTACCTTCGTGCGCCTTTTTCGAGCGTTCCGCCCAGCGCAGCGACAATTCCATCGAAATGCGCGCGGTATCGTGATCGGCCGGATATGGCGTGCATTCATCGAAGATCATCACGATGTCCGAGTTCAGCGTCTTCTGGATTTCCATGCTTTTTTCCGGCGACAGCATCAGACGTTGGCCGTCGATCGGCGAAGCAAACTTGACGCCCATTTCGCTGATCTTGCGCAAATGCGTCAGGCTCCAGACCTGAAAGCCGCCGGAATCGGTCAAAATCGGGCCGTTCCAGCGCATGAAACCATGCAGGCCGCCATGCGCGGCGATGACTTCCTGACCTGGGCGCAGCCAGAGATGGAAGGTGTTGCCGAGGATGATCTGGGCGCCGAGATCGACCAGTTCATGCGGCGTCACGCCCTTGACCGTGCCGACCGTGCCGACCGGCATGAACACCGGCGTCTGAATCGTGCCGTGCGCGGTTTCCAGCCTGCCGCGACGGGCCTTGCCGGAACGATGAGTGACCTGAAATTGCATAGGAGTGAGCCGATAAATGCTTGAACGTATGAGGGGCGCGAGTTTAATGCCCGTCTGGCTGTTTGCCGTCTCGCTGGCAACGATACTGGAAACGCAGGCGAATGAAGGTTGCACGCCTGATCAGGCGAAGCAGATTCAGATCGGCCGCCAAATCTTTGCCGTCGAAGTCGCCGCCACCCGGTCGGAACGCGAGCGCGGACTTTCAGGACGTGCTCTGCTGAAGCCGGGAACCGGTTTGTGGTTCGTCTTCCCTGAGCCCGACAGGTATGGCTTCTGGATGCGAGACATGCGTTTTCCGATTGACCTGGTCTGGGTCGGTCCTAATTTGAAGGTAGCCGGCGCAGTGACACTGCAACCGTGCGTCGATAAAAACTGTTTGATTCACTACGCCCCCAGTCGTGTCGCCTATGTCCTTGAAGTGAATGCCGGCAAGTTCGCCGGTAAACAGGGGGATCCGGTGGCTTGGCGTTGCTTGCATGAGAGCTTGAATTGAAGGTTTGAACCTGAATCCCGCGGTTGACCGCGTCGTAGGAGCGTCCGCTTGCGGCGCGAACGTGGTGGGATCGGCCCGCAAACGGTGCCTCCTACAGCTTTGCTATCTCACCCGATGGGGGCATGGAAAAACCGGGCACTCGCCAGTATTTACGCGGCTTACCAGAGATGAATCAATGCTCAACTGAGGTTTCAGGTTGAAACCCCAGCACGCTTTTCATGAACGATTTCAGCAAGATGTCGAGATCACGACAGGTGAAGGTTCGCTACCCATCGTTGCAGCGAGAAGCGCCATGCTTGCAAAGGTGACCGCCAAGAATTAGCTCACCTTACCCATGTGCGCATCCAGCGTGCCGATGCTGTCCGCGATCCGCTTCAGGTTCATCGCAGCTATTTTCGTTTTCCACATACCCAAACAAAAAGGCGCCCCGCAGGGCGCCTTTTCAGCTTGAAACCGCTTTCGCGGTATTACCAGCTCTGACGGCCGCGCGGCTTGGTGGCAGCCGGACGATGGTCTTCATTCTGGCTATGCGCGTTCTTGTAGGCAGGGCGAACTTCCGGCTTCGACCAGCTGCTGGTCTTGCGTGCTTCGCCAGATATTTCCGGACGCTCCCAGGAATGCGCCGGTTTGGCGGAAACCGGGCGCGCATCAGGCTTGTTCCAGCTCGGACGTGCATCGCGTGAATCCGACTTGCCTTGCCAACCGCCGCCGTTGCCAGCGGAAGCCGCCGGCGCGCCGAACGAATTGCCGCGACTGTCTTCGCTGCGGGCACGGCCAGCATAGCCTTGACCCTGGCCGGCGTTCTGGCCGGCCCAGCTGCCGCCGCGACCCTGATAACCGCCGCTGCTGGAACGCGGCTTGTTGCCCCAATCCTTGCCGCCGCCGGAACGCGGCTTGCCGCTGAAGCTGCGCTCGGGGCGCGCCTGCGGCTCATGCCCGGCAATCACGTCGACGCGCACAGGCTGGCCGGTATAACGCTCGATGTCACGCACCAGACCGCGCTCGCGGCCGGCGATGAAGGTGATGGCGATACCGGTACGACCGGCACGGCCGGTACGGCCGATACGGTGCACGTAGTCTTCCGCCTGACGCGGCGCGTCGAAGTTGATGACGTGGCTGATGCCGGCGACGTCGATACCGCGCGCGGCGACGTCGGTCGCCACCAGCAGCTTGATCTGGCCGTCACGCAGGCGTTGCAGGGTGCGATTACGCTTGTGCTGCGGCATGTCGCCATGCAGGGCAGCAGCAGAGAAACCCTGCTCCAGCAGGCTCTCTGCCAAATCGTCAGCGCTCATCTTGGTGGCGGTGAAGATCAAGCCCTGGGTCAGTTCGACATCGCGCAGCAGCACGTCGAGCAGGCGGCGCTTGTGGCCGACGTCGTCGGTAAACAGCAGACGCTGGTCGATATTGGCTTTATGCTCTTCCTTGGTCGCCACTTCGATGCGTTTGGGAGACTTGGTCATGTTCATCGCCAGCTTGCCGACCATGCCGTCCAGCGTGGCGGAGAACAGCAGGGTTTGACGCGACTCCGGGGTCTTCGACACGATGTGCTCGATGTCTTCGATAAAGCCCATGTCCAGCATGCGGTCGGCTTCGTCCAGCACCAGCACTTCCAGACGCGAGAAGTCGATGCGGCCGCGTTCGATATGGTCGATCAGGCGGCCGGGGGTCGCGATCATCACTTCCGGGTTGTAGCGCATGGCTTGGAACTGCGGGCCGAACGGCGCGCCGCCAACCAGACAGACAGTGCGCAGCTTTTTGATGCCGGCGCCGTAGATGGCGGCTTGTTTTTGGACTTGCAACGCCAGTTCACGGGTCGGGCACAACACCAACAAACGCGGGCCAACGCCGGGCAACTGGGATGGTTCAGCCAGCTTGTGCAGGCTGGGCAGCAGGAAGGCTGCGGTCTTGCCGCTGCCGGTGTGGCTGGAGACCAGCAGGTCGGAACCGGCCAAAGCGGCGGGCACGGCTTCCATCTGGACTTGCGTCGGATCGGTATAGCCGGTGGTTTCCAGACACTTCAATACGATGGGGTTGAGACCCAGATCAGCGAAACTCATGTAAATCCTTTCGATACCTGTCCCTGCCGGCCTTTTCGGGGCAAGCAAAAGACAAAACGTCCCGTCGGGGGACGAAAACAGAAACGCGCTGGCCGACAATTTTTCGGCCGTGTCGATTCTCGCGAAACATCGGCGCCAACCGAATGCCGCGAAGCCGAATCGACAGAAGCGAATTCTGTGGAAAGGATCAGGTGAGGTCGGGGACGATGGGGCTGTGAAAACAGTCCCGTGGGCTAGATAAAACAACGATCAGGCGATCGCGAAGCCAACTACTGCATTGCACAACGGCGCGCACTATATTAGAAAACACTGTGAGTGGACAGCGTTTATTGCAGTGCCGCAAGCAAATACCTAATTCAGGCGTTCAATCAGCATCGCATCGCCATAGCTGAAAAAACGGTATTCCTGCGCCACAGCATGCGCATACGCCTGACGCAGCAGTTCACTGCCACCAAACGCCGAGACCAGCATCAGCAGCGTCGATTTCGGCAAATGGAAGTTGGTCAGCAGCCGTTCCACCACATTGAAACGGTAACCCGGCGTGATGAACAGATCGGTCTCGCCTTCGCCGGCCAGCAAGGTGCCGGAACGGGCGGCGGATTCGAGCGCGCGCAGGCTGGTCGTGCCCACCGCGCAAATCCGGCCACCGCGTTGTTGCGTCGCCTGGATTGCCGCCAGCGTCACATCGGGAATCACGTATCGCTCGCTATGCATCACATGCTCCGCAATCGTTTCGACGCGCACCGGCTGAAAGGTGCCGGCGCCGACATGCAGGGTGACAAACGCCGTTTCAACGCCTTGCGCGCGCAACGTCGCCAACATCGCCTCATCGAAATGCAGGCCCGCCGTCGGCGCCGCCACGGCACCGGGATTGCTGGCATAAACCGTCTGATAACGGGTGTCATCGTCGCCTTCGGCAGCCCGGTCGATATACGGCGGCAGCGGAATCGCACCATGGCGATCAAGCCACTCCAGCACCGTATGCGCCGGGTCGAAAGCAACCCGAAACAGATCGCCTTCGCGCCCGGTTACGCGTGCCGGAATCGCATTGGCAAAACGAATTTCCGCACCAAGTTTAGGCGACTTGCTGGCGCGCATGAACAACAGCGCCTCATGTTCGCCCAGCACTCGCTCGACCAGCGCTTCAATCTTGCCGCCGCTGGATTTCTCGCCATACAGGCGCGCCTTGATTACCCGGGTATCGTTGAACACCAGCAAATCGCCGGGGCGAAAGAAACTCGGCAACTCGGCGAACAACCGGTCGGCATAAACCTCATGCGGCGAATCGATATGCAATAACCGGCTGGCATCCCGCCGCGCCAGCGGATAACGCGCGATCAGCGCATCGGGCAACTCGTAATCGAAATCACTGGTTTTCATGAGGCCGCGGATTATACGTTGCCCAGAATGCGCCCCTTCAGCCATAATCGCCGCCCATTCCAGCCCCGATGGCGGAATCGGTAGACGCACTGGATTCAAAATCCAGCGCCGCAAGGCGTGCCAGTTCGAGTCTGGCTCGGGGCACCAATAAGCAGTTCAAAGCAGTTCAAAGCAGCCCAAGAAAGTCCATAAGCCCCTGAAACTAGGGGCTTTTTTGTTTATATCTTGTTTTTTCCCGAAGTGTTCCGGCTAAAACTGATCATCTGCGCAGCCAATCCGGGCTGACCGCCGACAAGCTCAAGACGCTGCAAGAAAAGACCTTCTACGGCAAGGAAAAGAAGCCGCTGGCCTACGTGATCGCGATCATGAACATGATCCTGCACGGCATCGAAGCGCCCAACATCATCCACACCAACACCCTGGCCGAGAACCTCGCCGACATTCAGGACAAGGACCGCATGGACGTGATCCTCGCCAATCCGCCCTTCGGCGGCGGCGAGCGCAAGGAAGTGCAGCAGAACTTTCCCATCCGCACCGGCGAAACCGCCTTCCTGTTCCTGCCACATTTCATCAAGATGCTCAAGGCCGGCGGCCGCGCCGGCGTGGTCATCAAGAACACCTTTTTGTCGAACACCGACAACGCCTCGGTGAGCCTGCGCAAGCTGCTGCTGGAGTCCTGCAACCTGCACAGCGTGCTGGATTGCCCCGGCGGAACATTTCAGGGCGCGGGCGTGAAAACCGTCGTGCTGTTTTTCGAGAAGGGCTCGCCAACGCGCGAGATTTGGTACTACCAGTTCGACCCCGGTCGCAACATGGGCAAGACCAACCCGCTCAATGACGCCGACCTCGCCGACCTCGCCGAGTTTGTCGAACTGCAAAGGACCCGGGCCGACACCGCGAAAAGCTGGAGCGTCGATGCCGCGAACATCGACACGGCTAACTATGACCTGTCGGTGAAGAACCCGAACGGCGGCGAGGAAATCACCCACCGCACGCCGCAAGTCATCACGGACGAGATCGCCGCGCTGGATGCAGAGAGTGCGGAAGTGCTGGCGACGATCAGGGGGTTGCTATGAAACGTTCCGGCGCTAGGGAAGACACGCACTATCGGCGTAATCACATAGCAGGGATTTTGCAGACAGCATCTGCAAAATCTAGTGGTATTGAAATTTCCCAGACGCCGTCTGGGAAATTTGCAGTAAAAAGTCAGACAGTGTCTGACCAATTGCCTCAAGAAAACACAAAGACTTTCCAAATTGTCCAGACACCGTCTGGACAATACACAGCTGTTCGCCCTGAGTCGGGAGCTTGTCGAACGATCGAAGGGCTTATTCAGCTCTTCCTTGACGTGAAATAAAGTACCCCCGTTCGCCCTGAGCTTGTCGAAGGGCATCTCACCAGCCCCGTTCATCCTTCGACAAGCTCAGGACGAACGGAAGATGAGGTGTCGCGATGAAGGCGGGGTGGGCGATTAAGCCTTTGTGTGAAGTTTGCACATTGCAGCGCGGGCTTACCTATGCAAAGACCGACGAGGTCGAGGAATCAAACAACATCGTTCTACGCGCCACGAATATCGACCGTAAGCGTCCAACGGCCCCACCTACAAATCCCCTTAAACCTCTGAGACCTTGCTGCATTTTCAAAGGAGCGGGGAATGACGAAGCAAGAAAGGGCGGAAGCCTGGCGCGGG